>Ga0208260_1000007_pt1 | contig 97389 bp, 110 predicted proteins | sample CryBogCBH18Aug09_FD_184619 | JGI IMG/M metagenome (GOLD analysis project Ga0208260, IMG submission 184619) | Freshwater microbial communities from Crystal Bog, Wisconsin, USA - CBH18Aug09 (SPAdes) | ecosystem: Environmental > Aquatic > Freshwater > Lake | place: Crystal Bog, Wisconsin, USA...
ACATATAATAGTGATGGGTGGTAAGGAAGTCGATAGGTCCAAGTTTTTGACGTGCTTTTACATCTTTCTCCTTTGAAGCTGTTGCTGTATCTAATATACCTGCACTAACTGTACTTCTACCTTCTAGAGGTAATATACCGCTAATAAGACTAATAACAGCAATAACTAACTTGTTACTTTTAAGTTTAAATTTTAACCATCCGTACGTACATCCAAACAGGTTATGCTCTTTGGCAATACCCGCTACTACCATAATAGTAAAGAGTACAAAGAGATAGATTTCGTCTCCGAGATAAAAACGGTCTAAAAAGTCACTCATAGCTATATTTTATATTATTTCTTTACAATAGCCAGGTAAAAACCATTCCACCACATATCAGGATCTTCTAAATCATTTAATAATATCTTATCGTATATTACTTCTAAACCAGCATCAGCAATACCGCGTTTAGCACCGCTAACTACCCCATCAAAATTTGCATCGTCAAATATAAGAACAGCTTCATCTACTAGCTTATCTGCAAAGTACATTATAGCTTGATAGTTGGCTTCTTCGCTATGATCTGCATCATAAAAGAAAAAGTCTATATTACCAATATCAGATTTTTCGACTTGTAAAAAATGGCTATTGAATATCTTTAAAGTGTTATTACCTTTATACTTTTTAGCATTCTCAATAAATTTTTCTTTCGAGGATTCAAGATCTACCTTACCATTAGCAGATTTGGTTTGTTCTTGCCAATGATCGACTGCATATGCCTTGAGATTATTATCTTTAATGGTAGCGCAAAATGTGCCACCGTTTAACACACCCACTTCGAGGTAACCTGTCGATATTTTACCAATACCGTTTAACAACTGTTTCATCTTATCTGAAGTAATACCTTCTACAGTATCTCCTATTGGCTGATTAACAGTGTCTATTAATAATTGAGCTACCTTTTCAACTTTCTTATTGTTTTTATTACCCTTGGCTCTCCATACTTTTGTACAGTAATCACAATCCCAACAGTTAAACTTACACGTCTTAATCTTTTGACGCCAAGTGTTTATAGGTTTTTCTATTAAGTTCGTGTCTTCTATATAAGGCTCGAAACCACTGAACAGTATTTCTTCTTTATTGGCAAACCTACGAATAATGTCCATTGTCTCATTAAGACGGTTACTATTCTCTCTACCGTGCATTTTAATCGTATCAATACCTAGCTCTAAAAACTCTAACCAATCTTCTCTCCAAGGTGGAAAGTTAGCATTAGTTAACTGTACAGCTGAATCTTGAGTCTGCCATTTAGGGCAACTAACTCTACTAATAGGATCTGTAAAGTACTGATTGCCTGTTGTTCTAGTATTATTAAAGTGGTAATGCTCATCCATTACAGGGCACCCGCCTACACAACCTTCATTAGCTAATAAAGATAGCTTGATATCGTATTTGTCTTTAACTCTTTTTATCTCTCTAAGTCTATCATGATCTCTCATGAGTACTCGATCAAGATTAACATAGTTAAAACCAGCCTGTGCTAAAGCTGCTACTTCTCTTGGTTCTTTAACCGCTCTTAAAATAGTGTTCTTAACAAATAGTTCTGGAAAGTTATGTTTAACCTGTTTAGTTAACATCCAGTGTGTATGGGGTAGGGTACAAGACCTTATACCAGCATCATATAAAGGTTTAAAGTTTTTTATCCAAGTCTCTAAGTTCTTTTGACTAGCTCGTACTGATATATTATTAAACGTAGCAGATACAGTTATACCTGTTTCTTTTTGTACATATAAAGCTGTTTCAATAGCAAACTGATGTGCATCTTTTTGTACAAACACATCACCCATTGCATCTTGCAAGAAAGGATCAATACGACAAGTAAAATATATGTCGTATATATAATCTTTATACTCTTTACAGAACTCTAAAAACGTGTAGAACTGTTGTTCTGTAAGCTTAGGGTTAAGAGGTATACTAAATATCTTCACTCTTGGTCTTGGCTTCGATCTTTAACTGATCTTTAGCAACATCATCAATATAAGCTAAATCGGTTCCTTTTGAACCTATTAACTGCTTCATTGTTGCTTGACCAATAGCATCGATACCTTTACCTAACACGCCGTTGTATTTAATAGCTAACTGAAGTGTTTCTTTAACATCTGTTAAAGGCATCATTAAAATCGAATCTAAGTTACCTTGACCGATACGACCGATAGTATTTAAGTCCATTGCAGCCTGTTTAGCCATTCTTGTAATCCAGTACTCGCGTTCTAGCTCTTCATTGTTGTCTTTATATTTCTCTAAACTCTGCATATCTGGACACATTGATCTTACCATATCAGAAAACATATCAATTTCATTTTGACACATTTTCTCTTTCTTGTCATACATATGAATGTCCCAAACTGCTTGCTCTAAGTCTACCTGTAATATTTGTTTTTTAAGATCATCAAACTCATTATCGATATCTCTTTGTATTATTTGTTTTTCGATAATACGCTTTTTACGCTGACGTTGAACCTGTTTTAACATACCGTTACGATTGTCAATCTCTAATAAAGCTTGACGCACTCTGCGGTAATCTGTTACCTGAGAATTTACAACAAAATAACGAGCCTGAAAATCGGACATACCGATAGAGTTTTCGTTTTCATCGACAAATTTAATAATATCTTCGTTTTCCATATTAGAATTGGTATCCAAATTTTACTTTTTCTTTTCTAGCGTTTCTAGTATCATCCCAAAGTCCTTTTCTACTAGCAAGATCCTTTGTCATTTCGTGACCAAGTACCGTTTCTCGTGCTTCAACGTGATCATCAATAGAAGATAAACTATCTGCCTGTGTTAACAATTCGGCGTGTTTATCTGCGTTATAAGCAGGTCTTTCAGTGCTATCAAGATTAGGTAAACCTAAACGTCTATCTTCCATTTCTTGATCAATGTGTAACTTATGAGCTTTCTTCATTAGTGATATAGTAGCTGCTGTCATATCATCAGTCAAGTAAATTTTTGTTTTTCTGCTACCTTTTGCTAACTCATCAGCATCCGGTTCTAATCCTTCTAGATCGGAATATGCTTTACGGTAACCACGAGTTTCAGCATAAAACTTATGAGCAGACAGTGCTTCAACTTCAGTCAACTCTACCATAGGTATTGTCTTTGGTATGCCTTCAAAAGGATGTGCTTCGTAAGCACTTAATGTTGCAATAGCAGTATCGGTTGCAAGGCTGACAATATTAAAATTATCAATACCTGTTATAACGGTCATACCATCAATATTAGGTATGTATCGGAAAAATTTAGTAAGATAATAATTCATATTCGTTAAATAGTTACATTGATGTGCCTGGAAGTCCACCTAATAAAGAACAACTACCTGTACCGCAACCGCCAGAAGAAGCACCTCCGTGTCCTTTAGGTTGAGTAGTGGAACCCATTGATACACAAGAATCTGTTGTATAATATGTTTTAGTAGAGTTATTAGTTTGTCCACTACCGTTATAAGAACCTAACGTATAGCCCCAGTCTTGTCCTATTTCACAGTTTTCTTCCCCGCAAGATTCTGGACGGCTGAATGAGGAGATTTGAGATCTTGTTGTATCGTTAAATTTGTAATATGTTGAACTACCATTATACGTACCTGAAGAGTTATACCCGTAACCTACTTTACTTGATAGACCTTTCGGTTGTCCGTCAGTACTAGAAGCAAAAGACCAGGTACCAGTAGTCCAGGTTTCATTTGAAAAGTTTAAAGAAGCTGATGAACTGTTTGCTCCAACTGTACCGTAAAACTGACCGAAGAACCCGCTAAGACCGCCTGCAGTACCACCAGAACAACTTGATCCGCCAACATTACCGGAGTTAAGAGTTGTATCTGATACGGTATTAAGTTTATCAGTGCTAGAGTTACCACCACCGGTAATATATATGTAGGTTAATGTAGGGCTCATAAGCGTTTTACAATCTGTCCTGCTTACAGTCATATTTGCATTACCTGTATATCCTATTAACGACTCTGTAGTCATATTCATTCTAGAAACAGTAGTTGAACTACCTTGAAATGAACCGCTATCGTTAAACACATAAGAATGATAATCACTAAACCCACAATCCATATAGTTTGCAACGTTATCCATCATATCACCGAGATTGGTGGTAACGTCAGTACTATGTACAGTCCTGTTAGTGTTTCTCCAAAGTGAACTATTTTGATATCCACAGTGCATATACCCACGAGTGTAAAGTGTACGGTATAAAAAGCTGGTAAACCAGGCTGATATAGCATTGGTAAACGTGTTTGGAGTCATTACCCATTCGTAGCCATCAAAAACATAAAGATAGCCATTGGCAAACCCTTCGTATATTGTACCTGCTGGATGTGTTGATGGAAAACTTAAAGGCATAAAAATATTTATTTAACCACCTAATGAACCACCTAATAAAGTTACACTACCAGAACCGCAACTACCGGATGACATTCCACCGTGGCCTTTAGGTTGAGTAGTGGAACCCATACCTGAACAGGTATCTGTGGTGTAGTATATCTTTTGAGTGTTATTTGTTTGGTTACCACCGTTATAGGAACCAAGGGCATATCCCCAATCTTGCCCTACTTGCATATTTTCTTCTCCGCAAGATTCAGGACGACTAAAACTTGATACTGAAGTACCGTTAGTATCGTTAAACTTATATAATGTTGACGAACCAGCATATGAACCGGTTGAGTTGTATCCAAATCCCCATTTACTAGATAAACCTTTCGGTTGACCGTCTGTATCTAAACTGTAGTTGATGACTGTTATATAAGTTTCAGTACTCCAAGCAAAACAACTAGTGCCAGAGTTATCGCTACTAACCCAGCCATAGTACTGACCCCAAAAACCGCTAAGACCACCTGCTGTTTGACCTGAGTTACCACCGCTAATAAGACTTAATGACAACATTGTATCTGTAATAGTGCAAAATTTATCTGTATTAGAATAGTTACCACCAGTAATATATATTGAAGTGAGTCCTGCGTTCATTAACGCTTTACAGTTTGCACGAGACTGTTTTAAATCTCTATTACTATTATGAGTTCTTAAAGATTCAGTCGTCATACTCATTGATGACGTGTAAGAAGAAGTACCATTAACTGCACCAGAGTCATTAAACACATACGTGTTATAATCACTAAACCCACCGTCAATGTATGATGCACCATTATCCATCATATCACCTAAGTTAGTGGTTGTATCGGTTAAATGTATAGTTCTATTAGTATTACGCCAAGGACTACCACCTTGATAACCGCAATGTACATAACCACGAGTATACACGGTACGATATAAAAATGAGTTTTCAGCTGTAAACCCAGCCATACCTAACCTACCTGTTGTATTCCAGGTATAACCGTCATAAGTGTACACCCACCCTATAGGAGAAATGTACCTTTGTGCACTTGAAGGTGAAGTTGGAAAACTTAGCTGGTTTGCCATACTTTAGGCCTTTGCTTTAATGAGTGCTTTAAGTTCCTCTATCTGAGCTTGCTGTTCTTTTATGGCCTCAACAAGTAAAGGAATCATTCTTTCATATTGTATAGTTATATAGTTTTCACCGCTCTTAGAATATGTTGAACCATCTTCATTGGTTACAGTATCGAACGGTGCTAACTTAATAACTTCAGGTAAAACTACCTGTACTTCCTGAGCTATTAAACCTACTTCAGGAGTTTCAGATGAATAACCGTAACGTTGAGCAGTTTCATTAGCAGTGTAGTTCACACCATTAAGTAATAAAACTTTTGACAACGCATTTAAAATATTGCCTTTAATATCTTTAAGTCGTTTATCAGAATAATTAGCAGTAATACTACTAGTAGCTGTAATAGCACCTGTTACGTTTAACGCTCCAGATATACCAACGTTACCAGTTATGTTACCACCAGAAGTTTTAAATATAGTAGAAGGATCAACATATGGCACTGCAACTACCCAAGAACTAGAAGACGATATCCAAATGTTTAAGGCACCAGTATCTGTGTTCCACCAAAGATTACCATTACCCGCGGCTGTAGGTACACCACTTACTGAACCACTTTGTACATACACAGTAGTGTTAGCGCCAAGCTGGCCTGAAAAACCAGAAGTACCGGTTGCGCCTTGAGCGCCTGAAGTGCCTTGAGCACCTGTTGAGCCTTGAGCACCTGTTGAGCCTTGAGCACCAGTAGATCCTTGAGCTCCAGTAGATCCTTTAGCTCCACTAAAACCAGAATATCCTGACGTACCTGCTGCACCTTGAGCACCTGTTGCGCCTTGTGCACCTTGTGCACCGTTCTGCCCAATCGTTCCATTAGTTCCTTGTGCACCTTGTGCACCAGATATACCACTATAACCAGAAGTACCTGCAGCTCCACTAAATCCTTGTGGCCCTTGAGGTCCGCTAAAACCAGAATATCCCGACGTACCGGTTGCACCTTGAGTACCAGAAAAACCAGAAACACCTTGTATACTATATGTAAATGGAGTAGCCATATTCTATATTTAACTTAATCTTGCACTTAATTGCGTTATTAATATATTTAGGTTGTTTATTTGTACTTGTTGTGCTTTAACTGCTTCAGTAAGAAGAGCTGTTATACGGCTATAATCAATACCAACAACTACATCTCCTTCTGTGGAAACTACAGCTGGTAGTACTGGTAATACATCTTCTGCAATAAAACCAATTTCGTTAGTAGCGGATACATCAATTAAACTATCATACACGACTGCATTTAATAATTGAGTAGTTGCTAATGGATCTACAATAAAAGATGATAATGGTCTGATATTTGTCTTACCAACTTTAGAAGATGTTGAAGTAAACGATACAGCAGTAGCGTTACCGTTAACATCCACTGTAAAGTTTTGAGCTATACTTGCTGTTTTAGCTGACAAAGAACCAGCAACTGTAAGTGTACCGCTAGGTGCAGTCGTACCGATACCGACATTACCACCAGTAGTAATACGCATTTTTTCGGTACCACCTGCAGCAAAAATCATAGAAACGCCTATATTAGCATTATTGGCATAACCAGTATTAAACCAGCCATAAGAAGTCGTAGTAGTACCTGAATCATATGCACCAGAGTTGAGAGCTGCTCCGCTAGTGTTATTACCTACAACTATACCGGTATTCATATTACCGGTCGTAGCGTAAGTACCATTGTTATTTATTTGTAAGCTTGTATTAGGAGCTGTTAGACCAACACCAACATTAGTACCATTGTCGTATATTAAGCCTGTGCCTAATGAATTCGTACCTGTAAACTTAGCTACATAATTTGTAGTACCTGTACTACCTGCAAATGCTCCAGAAAAGCCTGAAAAACCGCTATAACCAGATATGCCTGTAAAACCAGAGTAACCAGAAGTACCGTTAGTACCATTTGTACCACTAAAGCCTGAATAACCAGAAGTACCGTTAGTACCATTTGTACCATTAGTTCCGCTAAAGCCCGAATAACCAGATGTACCAGTACTACCTGTAGAACCTTGAGCGCCTGTTGAGCCTTTTAAGCCAGAAAAACCACTGTAACCAGATTGTCCTGCACCGGAAAAACCAGAATAACCAGAATTTGCATTAGCAGCCTGAATCTGTGAACCAGGATACTCAACTATTAGACCAGCTGTAGTACCTATACCAATCATTACTGGTTTAATAATAGAACCAATAGCTGAAGGAGGTGTTGTGGTCATTAGACCTGCTGTAGTATCTGAAAGATAGTATTGTGCAGCGTCTACAATACCGGTAAAGCCTGAAGTGTAGCCGTTAGCTACATACTGAAATGATGTACCTGTTGCACTTATTACAACACCAATAATATCTGATGTAGAAGCTGCATTTGCTTGTGCTAAAGCATAACCACCAGAAGTTTTGTATATAACATTGCCTGGACTAAAAGAGTTGCTGTATGTTACGTTTACATTAGTAGCATTTAAACCGCTTGTACCAGAAAAACCAGATATACCACTAAAACCGGAAACCCCAGCAGAACCAGAGAAGCCAGAATAACCTGATATACCAGTATAACCGGAAATACCAGTAAAGCCGCTATAGCCTGATACACCTGTAAAACCAGAGTAACCAGAAATACCTGTAAAGCCTGATATACCTGTAAAGCCTGAAAAACCACTAATACCAGAATAGCCTGATATACCGGTATAACCACTTATGCCTGTAAAACCTGAGAAACCACTGATACCACTATAGCCAGATATACCGGTGTAACCGCTTATACCACTAAAACCACTATAGCCTGAAATACCAGTAAAGCCTGATATACCAGTGAAGCCAGACCAACCAGAAATACCTGAGTAACCAGATATACCAGTAAAACCGCTAAAGCCTGAATAACCGCTTATACCTGTAAAGCCTGAGTAACCGCTTATACCGCTATAACCTGATATACCTGTATAACCAGAAATACCTGTAAAGCCGCTATAACCAGATGTACCTGTAGAGCCTTTAGCACCAGAAAAACCGCTATAGCCAGAAATACCTGTAAAACCAGATATACCAGTAAAGCCTGAATAACCTGAAGTACCAACACCAGAATAACCAGAAGCACCAGATACACCTTGACCGATTGGAGTTCTAATTACAGAATAATTAGTTGCACCATTATATATAAATGTAGCCGATACTGTTTGTGTATTCGGTGAATACATTCCTACATTAACAAGTATTCTATCTGTAGCTGAAAGTAAAGTAATATTACTTGTTACATAACTAAACTTAGTATATGTTGGTGTTGCAGCTGTTGTAAACACTGCTCCTGTATCTGCACTTAAAATAAATGCACTAGTTGAGCTTGTAGCCATTGAATAGCTATACAAACTAAATACAAAGCCTGCAGAAGGGTTTGGTGTTGTTGCACCCGCGCCTACTTGATAAAACCATTCAATGTCCCAAATACCAGCTGGTATTTCTGCAATACCTGGCTCTCCAATAGGAGTTAAATAACCACCTATTGATTGTGCACTATAAGCATTACTATTAGTACTGTTAACATAAGCAACATCATCATATTGAGTAACCCCACCACCACCCGGTGTCAATGCAATTGTTTCATAAGCAGGTTGGTCACTATTGGTTTCATTAAAAAAATATGTTCTACCGTATATAGAAGCACCTGTTGGACCAGATACACCAGAGAAACCACTATAACCACTAAAGCTAGAAAAACCAGAGTAACCGCTTATACCAGTGAAGCCTGATATACCAGTAAAGCCTGAATAACCACTGATACCTGTAAAACCGCTAAAGCCGGAATAACCGCTAATACCTGAAAAACCGCTAAAGCCTGAATAGCCTGAATAACCAGATATACCTGTATAACCAGATATACCTGTAAAGCCTGAATAACCTGAAATACCAGAGTAGCCGCTTGTTCCACTAAAACCGCTGTAACCACTTACACCGGTATAGCCAGAGATGCCTGTAAAGCCAGAAAAACCACTATAACCGCTAATACCAGTAAAACCGCTAAAGCCTGAGATACCAGAATAGCCAGATATACCTGTATAACCGGATATACCTGAAAAGCCAGTATAGCCAGATATACCTGTAAAACCAGATATACCTGTGAAACCAGAGTAACCGGAAGTGCCGGTAAAGCCGCTATAACCGGATATACCAGTGAAGCCGCTAATACCTGTATAACCAGAGATACCGGAATAACCAGAAGTGCCTGTAGCTCCTGCTACACCTTGCGCGCCTGAAAAACCGGATTGTCCTTTAATTGCTGTGTATACAAATGTATTGCTCATGATTCATTTAAGCAATAATATTTATACACTTTATATGATAAACCAGTTAGTGCCGTTGTATATTAATGATACAGCTTCGTAGTTGTAGTTTAACAAGTAAGTAGCTTGACCATCAACGGTTACGCCTGCACCAGATAATGTAATGTTGTTTGTCTTAGCATTACCAGATTCATCTTTAATAGTTACATACAAGCCCTGTTGTATACCTGCGATTGCTGGTAGATAAACAGTGGTTGGAGTAGCAACGTTAATACCGATATATTCGTCAGTTGATTGTACAACGTATGGGTTGCTTGTTACTAGACGTACACCTTGTACGTTTGGATATAGTAACAACGCGTTATCAGAGTTTAGATAACCACGTTCATTTACTACTACAGCTGTTGAAGATGTAATAGCTCTCATGACCGGTTTCGATACTGTACCAAAAGCACTTGGAGCAACTGTTGTTACAGCACCTGCAACTGTTGGTGATAAGAAGTAACATTCACCAGGAGTTAAGCTTGCAAGATTTGTAATCAAGCCCATGTATATAATGGTGAAGCCTGTAGCTGAAGCTGATGCGACAACACCTGTTGCTTCTGCATCTGTTACATTGTCTGCTTGAGCTAAGAACCAACCGCTTGAACCGTTGTCAAGACGTACTACTTGACCAGCGCTAAAGCTGTTCGTGTATGTAATGACTTGACTTGAAATATTTGTTGTAGCACCAGACATACCAGTGTAACCACTGAAGCCTGAAATACCACTGAAACCGCTAATACCGGTAAAGCCACTGAAACCACTTATACCTGTATAACCCGATATACCAGTAAAGCCACTATAGCCACTAATACCAGAGTAACCAGATATACCGGTAAAGCCTGAGTAACCACTAATACCAGTGAAGCCACTGAAACCAGAGTAACCGCTAATACCTGTAAAGCCAGAGTAGCCTGAAATACCAGACCAACCACTAATACCAGAGAAACCTGATATACCAGTGAAACCAGATACACCGGTAAAGCCACTATAGCCACTGATACCAGAGAAACCTGATATACCAGTAAAGCCTGAGTAACCGCTTATACCTGTAAAGCCGCTAAAGCCGGAGTAACCTGATATACCAGTAAAGCCTGAATAACCGCTTATACCTGTAAAGCCGCTATAACCAGAGTAGCCAGATGTACCTGTGTAACCTGAAATACCAGTGAAGCCGCTATAACCTGATATACCGGTAAAGCCTGAATAACCGCTTATACCTGTAAAGCCACTGTAGCCACTGATACCAGAATAACCTGAAATACCTGTGAAACCACTGATACCAGTATAACCTGAAATACCGGTAAAGCCGCTGTAGCCTGAGATACCAGACCAACCGCTAATACCGCTAAAACCGCTAATACCGGTAAAGCCGCTAAAGCCTGAAATACCGCTATAACCGCTAATACCAGTGTAACCTGAAATACCAGTAAAGCCTGAGTAACCGCTAATACCGCTATAACCTGATATACCTGTATAACCTGATATACCGCTAAAGCCGGAGTAGCCTGAAATACCAGACCAGCCACTGATACCGCTGAAACCACTGATACCAGTAAAACCAGATATACCGCTAAAACCAGAGTAACCAGAAGTACCAATACCGGAATAACCAGATGTACCACTAACACCTTGACCGATTGGAGTACGTAAAGCGGAATATATCGAACTACCATTGTAATGGTATGAAGCGCTAATTGTTGCTGTACTTGTTGTGTAAGCTGCAACTTGTAATAAGATACGATCTGTTGCAGAAAGTTTTGTAATCGTGCTTGTAACGTAACCTAATTTTTGGAAAGTTGAAACTGTATCTGTAACAGGGCCTGAATCAGCACTTAAGATGAATGCGCTAGTAGCGCTTGTAGCCATTGAGTAACTATATACGCTAATAACAAAGTTTGCTGCGCTAGCAGAAACGTTACGATAGAAATCGAATTCCCACAAACCAGCTGGAATTTCAACTAAGCCTGGTTCCCCAATTGGTGTTAAGTACCAACCGTAAGCGCTTGGGCTACCTGGACCTGCTGTGGTAGAGTTAAGAGCTAATACGTCGTCGTTTACATCTGTACCACCACCGCCTGGTACTAACGACATTACTTCAAATACTGTTGGGTTTTGATCACTTGTTACTTCTTGTAGGTAGTACGTTCTACCGTAAATGGATGCACCGGTACCACCAGAGATACCAGAGAAACCTGTATAACCTGAAATACCAGTAAAGCCAGAGTAACCGCTAATACCAGTAAAGCCAGAATAACCGCTAAAGCCTGTAAAGCCGCTGTAACCAGATATACCAGTATAACCTGAAATACCTGTAAAACCACTATAGCCGCTAATACCACTATAACCGCTAATACCGGTATAACCTGAAATACCAGTGAAGCCGGAATAACCGCTTATACCAGTGAAGCCGGAATAACCAGAAATACCTGACCAACCGCTAATACCGCTGAAACCAGAAATACCTGTAAAACCAGATATACCAGTATAACCTGAAATACCTGTAAAGCCGCTGTAACCGCTTATGCCTGTAAAGCCGGAGTAGCCAGAAATACCTGACCAACCTGAAATACCGGTAAAGCCTGAGAAGCCAGAATAACCTGAAATACCGGTAAAGCCGCTAAAACCGCTAATACCAGAATAACCAGACCAACCAGAAATACCTGTAAAACCGCTTATACCAGAGAAGCCAGAATAACCTGAAATACCGGTAAAGCCGGAATAACCACTGATACCTGTAAAACCTGAGATACCAGTAAAGCCTGAAAAGCCGGAGTAGCCACTAATACCACTAAAACCGCTAATACCTGTAAAGCCTGAATAACCTGAAATACCAGTAAAGCCTGAATAACCAGAAATACCTGTGAAGCCAGAGTAACCGGAAATACCAGACCAACCACTAATACCTGTAAAGCCGCTAAAGCCGCTTATACCAGTGTAACCACTAATACCAGTATAACCAGAAATACCAGTGAAACCACTATAACCACTGATACCACTAAAACCTGAAATACCTGTAAAACCACTATAGCCGCTTATACCAGACCAACCTGAGAAGCCACTAAAGCCTGAATAACCAGAGATACCGGAGTAGCCTGATTGGCCTATGGCACCTGATGCACCAGAATAACCAGATATACCTGACCAACCGGACGTACCTATTTGCCCGCTGAAGCCGGAAAAGCCGGATGCACCTCTAATTGCTGAGTAGACGAATGAATTTGCCATAGTAGTTTGTTATTTGTTAATATTTATATTTCTTTAGCAGGTTTTGAGAGTGTTTTTAAACTAAATTCCACATACCTCCAATATATATTACAGAAACTGTTTCGTAAGGTGTATCGATCACATCAAACGTGCTTCCATCAATCAGATCTGGGTTTGTTGCGGATATAGTAATAAGATTTGTTGTTGTGTTAGCATTTCCTGACATATCCTTAATGGTGTATGTCTTACCTGGTGTACCAACCGGTAGTGTAACTGTTGCTTGACCCCCTACATTTACTCCGATAAAGTAATCACTAGGTGTAGCTGTATAGTAGGCATTTGTTACATATGTTGCCGGAACATAAGAGTTAAGAACATTATCGCTAGTGTTTAATATGCCACGTTCATTAACAACTACTGCAACGTTGCTTGAAACAGCGCGCATTATTGGTTTTGAAACTGTGTTTAATGCACTTACATTATCTGAAGTTGTAGCACCAGCAACTGTTGGTGAAAGGAATAAGCAATCCCCTGGTACTAAGTTATTAATATCAGAAGTGTTGAAAGTTATTAATCCGTTATATACAATATAGAATAGACTCGAAGTAGCATATTCTACTACACCAGTTGCTTCAGCATTTACAACGTTATTAGCTTGAGCTAGGTACCATAAACCGTCTCCGTAGTTTAGTCTTAGTACTTGACCAGCGCTAAACGAGTTAGTAGCCATTATTAACTGACTAGAAATGTTAACAGGGTCACCGCTAAAGCCTGAGAAACCAGAGAAGCCTGATTGACCAGAAAAACCTGATATACCAGACCAACCTGAGGTACCAGAATCACCTTTATCACCCTTTACTTGACCGACATCAGTCCAAGTACCGTTAGCGTATACCCATAAATCACCAGTTGTTTCGTCAATGACACCGTTACCGTTTACAGCTGATGGGTAAGCAGCATTTAAAGTAGCTTGTGCATTAGCACCAACAGTCGGTACTGTACCGATAATAGTAACTGAAGTACCGTTTACACCAGAATAACCTGATGTACCGCTAAAGCCGCTATAACCTGAGAAACCACTAAAGCCTGTAAAACCGCTTATACCGCTATAGCCTGAGAAGCCAGTAAAGCCTGATATACCACTAAAACCGCTAAAGCCTGTATAACCACTAAAGCCTGTATAACCTGAAGCACCGTTAATGCCGTTTATACCGGAGAAACCTGAGTAACCAGTAAAGCCGCTAAAACCTGAAGTACCAGAGAAACCAGAGAAGCCGCTATAACCGGTCCAGCCTGAGAAACCACTAAAGCCAGAATAACCAGATTGACCACTGAAACCAAAAGGTATATTAGTTATAACACTACTATAATGTGTAGTACCTAAGAAATAGTATGTTAAGACTTCTGTTTGAGTGTCTGTAGTATAACCACGTATATCTATTACAATACGGTCAGAAGTATTAATGTATATAGCATTGTCTATATAGTATTGAGTACGAATGTAAGTTGGGTTTGGTGTTTTAACTAACTGATCACTCATTACTGAGAACAGTTGAGTCTTATTACCGCTTACATCAAGGGTACTTACAATATACGTAAAATAAGTTTGTGCATTATATGCATTTGGACCTGATAATGAATACCAAGTATCAAAGTACCAGTTGCCTGTATTGATTACACCTCTTAAAGGATAGCCTGATAAGGTTACAGTTAATAGAACAGGTGCTGGGTTTTGAGTTGTATTAAATATACAATCAACATATGTTTCAGCTCCGTTTTGTGCATCAGGTCCAATATAGTTGTAACCTACAACATCAGAAGTTAAAGTAGTTGGGTATAATACTACACCAGGTGTAGAGTCACCACTGTAGCCTGAAGTACCGCTAAAACCACTATAGCCTGAAATGCCAGAATCGCCAGACCAGCCTGAAATACCAGAGTCACCGCTAAAGCCACTAATACCGCTGAAACCGCTAATACCGCTAAAGCCGGAGTAGCCTGAAATGCCGCTAAAACCGCTAAACCCAGAGAAACCAGAAGTACCAGAGTAACCAGTAATACCAGAGTAACCTGACCAACCAGTATAACCTGAGACACCTGTAAAGCCGCTATAACCTGAAATACCAGAAGTACCGGTATAGCCGCTTAAACCGCTATAACCCGAGAAACCACTAATACCAGAGCCACCGCTAAAGCCTGTATAACCAGATATACCGGAGTTACCGCTATAACCGCTTATACCAGAGTAGCCTGAGAAACCAGAATAACCGCTAATACCGCTAAAACCAGATGTACCGCTAAAACCAGAGATACCTGTGTAACCAGAAATACCAGAATAACCACTATAACCAGATATACCAGAAAAGCCTGATATACCGCTAAAGCCTGTATAGCCGCTGATACCAGAATCGCCGCTAAAGCCTGAAATACCACTATAACCGCTTATGCCGCTGTAACCACTAATACCGCTAAAGCCGCTAAAGCCTGAATTACCTTGCGCACCTTGTGCACCGGTGTCGCCTTTTATTTGACCAACATTAGTCCAGGTACCATTTGCATATACCCATAAGTCACCAGATGTTTCGTCTATAACACCATTACCATTAACTGCACCTGGGAACGCTGCGTTTAATGTAGCTTGTGGGTTACCGCCAACAGTTGGTACCGTACCAATAATAGTAACTGAAGTACCGTTTTTACCAGAGTAACCAGATATACCGCTAAAGCCTGTATAACCAGATATACCAGTGTAACCACTTATACCTGTAAAGCCCGAGTAACCAGAAATACCAGAGAAGCCAGAATAACCAGAGTAACCAGAAATACCAGAATTACCACTAAAACCCGTGAAACCAGAAATACCACTGTAACCAGAGAAGCCTGTATAACCACTAATACCGGTGTAGCCAGAGAAACCAGAATAACCGCTTACACCAGAATAACCTGATATACCTGAGCCACCACTAAAGCCTGATATACCGCTAAAACCAGAGTACCCAGAATAACCACTGATACCAGATGTACCAGAGTAGCCTGAAATACCAGAATAGCCTGAAGCGCCTGTGTAACCAGATATACCACTATAACCTGAGTAACCGCTAATACCAGAGGTACCAGTATAACCACTAATACCGCTATAGCCTGAAAAACCGCTAAAGCCGGTAAAGCCGCTAAAACCGGTGTAACCAGATATACCTGTATAACCGCTAAAGCCTGAATAACCAGACCAACCTGAAGTACCAGAGTAGCCTGAATAACCAGACCAACCTGAAGTACCTGTAAAGCCTGAGTAGCCTGAAATACCTGTATAACCGCTAAAACCTGATATACCGCTAAAGCCTGAAAAGCCTGTATAACCACTATAACCAGAATCTCCGTCTATACCGCTAAAGCCTGAATAGCCCGATATACCGCTTTCACCAGACAAACCAGAATCGCCACTAAAACCAGATATACCTGAATCACCACTATAACCTGAAATACCAGACCAACCTGATTGGCCTGTAAAACCACTGTAACCAGACGCACCATCTTTACCATCTGCACCAAGTGCAATGTTGGTAATGACTCTACTATAGTAATCTGTACCTAAATAAATGTATGTTATGTCTTCTGCATCTGGGTCTGTAGTAATAGCTAAAGTTTCAACTATTAAACGATCAGTTACATTTAAAGGTATAGGTACGCTTATATAATATGGTGTCCTTGATAATATAGGATCAATATAAGGCGTTTTAGTGATGAAATCACTTGTAGCAGAGAATAAAGAAGTCTTAGTGCTTGTAGCATCGTCCCATTTGCTTACTACATAAACAAAATATGTATTAGCATTATATGCATTAGGGCCTGATAAAGCATAATACGTATCAAAGTACCAGGTACCAGTATTAATTAACGACTTATTAGGAGCACCAGAAAGTGTAATAGTACTAATAACACCAACAGGGTCATTAGCATTAGTAAAGACTACATCTAGAGGTACTTGTGCACCTATTTGAGGTACTGAGTCAGAAAAGTTATAAGGGGTTATGTCAGCTGAGTTAGTAGTTGGGTAAAGTATTAACCCAATGGCAGCTGAACCAGAAGCACCTGAAAAACCAGACGCACCTTGATTGCCTTGTGCACCTTGTGCGCCGCTAAAACCAGATGTACCAGAGTCTCCTTTTATTTGACCAACATCTACCCAAGCACTACCATTCCATACATTTAAATGACCGGTATCTTCTACTATATAACCATCACCAGCATTACCTGTATAAGGAAAAGGTAAAGCTGATGCAGTTGGTACTGAACCAACTATTGTTACTGAAGTACCTGTTGCGCCTGAATAACCAGAAATACCGCGCGGGCCTGTTGAGCCTTGAGCACCTTGTGAACCCTGTGTACCTTGTGAACCTTGAGCACCTTGTGCGCCAGAAGGACCAGAAGGACCAGCAGGGCCTTGCGGACCTATAGGACCTGTTGGACCGGTAGGACCAGAAGGACCAACAGCAGAAACTGAAGAAATAGCTATCGAGTAAGTTGTATAGGTTCCATTTCCGTTATTTTGCTCCAAAAAGAGCAAATCACTAGGTTGTGCCGCTGGAACTGTTGGAAGTTCATGCGGATAAACGATTGATGGGTACTGTGTATACGGATTGTCCGCCATATTATCCTATTACTTAGTTGTTAGGACTACGAAGACCGAGATAAGTGTCAGGACTATTAGAACTTCCTAATGCACTTGCACCTGGAGTATGAGCTCCACCGCCTGCATAAAGATTTACTAATACGCTGCTATCATCATAAGCACCGTAAACCCCTGTATCAGGTTTACCAACAGTGCCGCTATTTCCACTGTAACTAGCATATCCAGATAGCGGGGCATTTGTATTAGTTAAATAGTTGTAACTATTAGTTCTGCTGTATTTGTCTATATTTTGTGCATAGTTTTTATTTTCTATTACTCTTACATCTTCACCAGGAGTACCTGTATTAAGAGGTACAAATCCATCAAACTTGTTATCGTATACTTGTTCAGATAGAGCTTCACGAGGTGCTTGAGGCTCATATGTGTAGTCATAACGCTTACCTTTTACTGTCCATATATAATGACCTAATAACTGATTACGATCTCCACCCTTTTGATCGACACGCTCAGTTATTTCAAATATTTGACCGGATCTACCATTTGGTCTTGTTGTTCCGTATTCGGATAGCTCAATAAGATCTCCTGCTTTAGGTTCATATATATATCTAGACGTAATAGCACTCAACGGAGAACTCGATAAAGTGTTCGTAAACGTTTGTATAGAAATAACAGCAGTTATATCAGCATCCCCTTGTATACCAAACCTACTCAATATAATACTATCATTATTAAGTGTTAGGCACATTACCATTGGTATAGGTGGTAAGAAACCAGCTAAAGGTTGTTCACCGTAGAAAAAGTCATGTCCAGATAATGTATATTGGTTAACATAATAGTTAACTTGCATACCATATTGAGATATCTGCTCTGCCCACCAGTTATTAAACAACTGGATTTGATATTGGTTGTTAGCAACGTCTAAATAACGTATAGGCCCTAGTGCACATTCTGAACCTCCAGGTAGATTAGTGCCAACAGGATAACTAGTACCAGGTGCTATATAAGGACCGGTATCAACACAATACTGAGCTATAGACATAAAAATATTTACAAAAACCATAGAATTAATCAGTGGAATACTAAATAATATTATAATGAGCAAAATTAAGAATCTATCCGACTTAGGATCTTTGTATTCAATGGTACAAGAAAATGCAGCAAAACAACCAGTCATTGAGATGGGCAATAATCAGCCTGAAGTTCTCTTAACTGATGCTGCTAGATATATTCCAGTATCAAGTAAGCAACAAAGACTTAATGAAAATGCTCCTAAAACAGGCAATGCTCTTGGTAGTGATAAAGAAAAAGAAGAACTAGTTAAAGGCACAGGGCCTGAAGCAGCAGAAGGCTTCAAAAAAGGTGAAGCTAAAGAAAAGCAAGAAGCTAAAAAGGAAACGAAACAAGAAAAAAAGGATATGGAAGCAGCTGAAGAAAATAAAGAAGCTCCAGAAAAAATGGAAGAGAACGTAGATTCTGCTTCCAGAACTCCTAAATATAATAAACAATATTTTACTATGCCTAAATCAAAATTCCAAAAATTATACGAAGACGCTATCAATAGCGGTACTTTTGCTCCTATTAGTGAAGAAGAAGCAGTTACTCCAGTAGCTGATGCACCTGCTGGTGAAGAGCCGATGGGTACAGAACCTGAAATGGGCGGCGAAGAAGAAGCATGCTGCACACATGAAGAAGCAATCGAAATGGTTGAAAAGCTTTTAAAGTTCCTTAAGAAGGACACAGAATATGATAAAGAGCATGGTGATTTAGGTGATGAAGACCAAGCTTTCACACATGATGGCGGTCCAGAAGAAGAAAGCAACATGCCAATGGAAGAAGCTGTTGAAACAGAAGATTTAGGACATGCTAACGTTGGTTCCGGTGTTAAAACAAAGTTTACTAAAGACGGTCATAAGATCGAAACTGAAGGTGACGATGAAGTAAAACCTACCCACAAAAAAGCAGATACAGGTAAAATTGATCTAGCTCCTCAGCCAAAAGCTTTAGGTGATAAATACGACGACGGTAAGAACAATAAAGTCAGCGATTTAAAACCAGGCAAAGGCCTATTTAAACAATAAGTTTTAAGGCATAGACATTCACAAAGCCCTTAGCAATAAGGGCTTTTTTTATGGACGTTTATAAGGGTGCCCAACTGGTGTAAGGAAACGCTTATCTAACATGCCAGCAGCTGGACTACCATTTGGTACTCTCCATCCCTGGTCAAATAGCTCATCCAAATCAGCATTTGTTTGATTTTGTTGATAAGAAATAACAACTGGATTACGAGCTATAATACCATCGTCTTGTTTTTGTCCGTACTTTCTGTACATTTCAGAAGGCTTTGGTGCACTAACTACAAATGGATCCCAGTTATTTGGTAACATTTTAAGCGGCTTACCATTAGCATCTTGCTGAGCTACTTCATAAAACTGTTCGACTACTTTAGGCTCTAATATGAACATTGCCCATATAAGAGCTTCTACTCTATCATCCAAGTACTTGTCTGATTGTTTTTTCCACACTCCATTATCTTGACGTATATATGTTTTAAACTCTTCAATAGTTGGTTTATCGTATATCTTAACACACCTTAATACGTTCATCCAGTATCTAAAGTTGGACATGGAGTTAAACTTACTATTGGTATGAGAATAGACACCTAAACGATTATCCTTCTCTACCTTTTCAGTGAACGAACCCATACTTGGGGTATACTTTACTATATTAGGATACTGATGAGTATTGACTAGTGCATCTACTACTGAAGCACCGCAGTTGTTGCGTTCTACTAATAATGGCGGGTTACCCCATTGACCGGCTATTTCTACGAGCTTCCCAGCAAAGTTAAATGGGTCCAGTTTATTATTAGAGTATGTAGCTACTTGTTCTATGTTAGTTAAATCTGTTACATCCACTATTTGTATAACAGAGTTAGCTCTACCTATACCTTCTCCAACGTCAACCCCTATACTATAGTAATGCCCGTCAATGTGGTCTTTATATATTTTAAAGTTACCATCATCATCTTCATATATTGGTTCAGGTGCACTAGCAATGAGTTCATCTAGCTGGTTTTTATCGAAAATGTTTTCACCAGCCGCTCTAAACTCATTACCGTATTCTTGATTAAAAGCTTCCACTGAACCTAGTGCTCTAGCAGTTTGTTCTTTCCATTGTTCATCTCTACCTGGAACCTCCCACCAATCTACTCGTTCAGCGTGCCAACCATTTTTATTTGCAATAGCATCAGTATATGTGTTAAAGAAAAGATTACCTACACCGTTAGGTGTAGATAGCATAAAAATTTTAGACTTTTTAGATGAAGAAATAACAGGAAATACTGATTCCCAAAAGTCGTCCATAAACTCTGGCGGAATAAATGCAGCTTCGTCAATGAGTAGACAGTTAATAGATTCACCTCTGGCAGCATCAGATGTGGTGGTACTAATACCAATGGAAGAACCATTTGCTAATACTAAACCTGTTTTAGCATACTCTATTACGCCAGGTTTCATATAGTTTGGCAACATTTCGTATGCTAAACGAATACGTTTAAAAATATTAATAGCAGTTGTTTCTTTATTTGCAATTAACAGTACTCGAAAGTCATCATTAAAGCAAACCATCCACAAAGCAAATATAGTTAAGATGGTCGTTTTACCAATCTGTCTAGAAGCTAGTACAACGTTAAATCTGTTTTCTACCAGGGCTTTTAATATACGTTTTTGGTATGTATAAAGTTTGATAGGTTGTTTACCTTCATCAAGATTAACAATATAAAAAAAGCGAGAAAAGTGTAATATAGACTTGCGTGCACGCTCCAAGTCTTCCACCATTTCCGGTGTCCAGTTAAACTGAGTCTCCGGCACAGGTAAGTTTTTATTACCTAAATAAAAAGACTCTCTGGGTGCTTTTGGCATATTAATACTTACTATGGATATACCAATATACACTGGTAAGTTATTTTCATGAACATAAAGCTATCAGGTAATAAGTTTAATCCAGTGGGTTATTGGGAAACACCTTTAAAAGCCTTTATTAAGTTTCCTACAGCGGGTGGTCAGGTTATTTACCCTGGTCCAGAACTTTTAGAGTTGTTTGATCAAGAAGGTTATGTGATGACTACTCTTGAACAGTATTTTGCAGATGCTAGTGGAGAAGAACTCTCTAAACATTATGAAGATCAAACTTGTTTAAAAAGGCCGTGGATAGTTAAGGATCCAGTACCGTTAGAAGGAGCAGAAACACCATTTGAAGGTGCTTATTTGAACCATAGTTTATTGTTTGAACGTAGAGCGTTTGCTAAGGGTGCATTAGAACAACTCAATGAGTGGGTATCTTATAATGTACAACTATACAAGCTTATTAAGTTGAGACCGAAGTGGGGTATAGATTTTTCAGTAGATTATGCAGACAGGGAAGGTAACGTAATGGAAGTAATACATTATGAGCACGATGAGTTCTTTTTTGACGATATTGAAGCTAGAAGAGAAAGAGTAGAAAACATATTCTTAACTACTGATTGGAACGATGTAGCAAAACAAATGCTAAAACGTAAAGAGCAATGGGCGCATTTAGATTTATTTGCACAAGGAGATTGGAAATGTGCTTTCTTAGGTATTCCTACAGATAGCCAGAAAAAGATCTCTTGGAGAGCTTAATGAGTAAGATCTTAATACTCGGTGATAGTTTTGCTGCAGATTGGTCTGTTAAATATAAAAGCTATTCAGGCTGGCCTACTTTATTGGCTAAAAAACACGACGTGACTAATATTGCCCAAGCAGGAGTCAGTGAGTATAAAATATACAAACAGTTATTAGCTGTAAAAAACTTAGAAACATTTGACTGGGTTATAATATCTCATACCAGTCCATATAGGGTCCCGACTGTAAAGCACCCCGTACATAGTAAAGATAGTTTACATAAAGACGCAGATTTAATTTTTACAGATATAGAGTATCATAATAATAAGTTGGTTAATCTGTTCAATCGTTCGTTAAAAGCAGCTTATAACTTCTTTTTACAACATTACGATAAAGATTATTACGAAACAACATATGCATTATTAAGAAAAGAGATTAACTATATTCTAAAAAATAAAAAAGTCTTAGTAGTATCCAATCTTGATATACTAGATAAGTTTATTAAAGAAGATAAAGTATTAAACTTTTGTGAGTTATTCAAAAAAGAAAGAGGAATTATCAATCATTTTTCAGAAAAGGGTAATAATACGATTTTAGCTGCTATAGAAGAAGAGCTTACAACATAGTAAATATTTGTATAATATGTTACCTTTAGAGAACAGGCTTACTTTAGAATATCATGATAAACTCAATCCAGAGATATGGGAACATGGTAAGCTTAGACCTGAAATAAAAGAAAAACTATTAGAAGTCGCCGAAGCATTTTTAGAGTCTATAGAACTGACAGTAGATGTGGAAGATATAACATTTACCGGTTCTTTAGCTAACTATAACTACACCCCTTATAGTGATATTGATTTACACATTATTACCGATCTTGATCTATATAAACAAGATAAAGAACTTCTTAAAGATTATTTTAAAGCAAAAAGAACGGTATGGAATAGTGCCCACAGCATTAAAATAAAAGGCTATGATGTAGAAGCTTATATACAAGACAGGAACGAAAAACATTACGCTACTGGTGTATACTCTATAAAAGATGATAGTTGGTTGGTTGCACCAAGTAAGGTTAAACCAGCTAATGAAAAGGAGGTTATAGCTAAAGTAGAAGCAATGCGTAGTTCTATTGAACATGCTTTAAGCGACAAGTGTGATGTAGAGTGTGCAGAGAATATAAAAGATAAAATATTAAAAACAAGAGCTGCCGGACTTGAACGTGCTGGAGAGTTCTCTGTAGAAAACTTAGCATATAAAGAACTAAGACGTGCTGGTGATATAGAAAGACTTTTACAGGGAGTGATAAACAAAAAAGATAGTGAGTTGTCTTTAAAACAAGAAACTAAAGGTGGTAACTTTAAAACGTTTATGGGTGGGTTTAGTATGGCACCAGGCGGTAAAGGTAGTAGAGGTCCTAACCATGCACAAAAAGACGGTATGAGTCTTAACGGTGCAAGAAAAATAACTAACCCAAATACGAAAGGTTCGTTGAGTCCTATTGCTAAAGTACATAGAGAACCAGAGTCACCTTTTAAAGAAATAGAAAACTTAAAAAAGAAAACAAAAGGTAAGACATATATCATACCTCAAACCGCACAAGCTATTGCTTATTATTATGGATTGAGTATGGAAAAAGTGCACAAAGAACCACGCGGCATTAGTACTAGTGGTATTGTATTAGGTCTAGATCCTTTAGTAAATAGGTATTACGTCCACAAAAAATGAGCCTACCTTCAATAAACCCAACTGCAGTACCTCAGCAATCTATTCTTAATAAGAGTAGAAAAGATAAATTCTTGTTAACTCTGAATCTACCAGATTCATTAAAACAGCTTAATATATTAGACCCACAAGGTAGAAACTCAGAAAAGGTATCATTGGATTCTTTACAGTATTCGGTTTACGGTACTGTGGTACCACAAACTACTATTAACTCAGCTGATTTACCTTTTGCTGGTCAATCTTTAAGTGTTACATCAGGTAAACGTGAAAAGTACCAAGACATTACTATAAACTTTACAGTTGATAACGGATTCAATAACTGGTGGGTTTTATGGAAATGGTTGGATTATATAAACGGTGCTCAAACAAGCACACTAGATCCAGATAACTTAACACAACTCGGTTACGGAACAGCAGATGGTTTGACGAGGTATCAAGGCTTAACAAATCTACAACCATACCAAACTACCATCGTTGTTGAAGGTCTTGATGAATACAACAATAAGAAAATCCGTTGGACTTACTTCAAAGCATACATAACAAGTCTAACAGGCATAGCTTATAATTATAGAGATCCTGACCAGTTAGAGGCTTCGTTCTCGTTCTCATTCAGTCAGCTAACAGCAGAATTACTCTAAAACTTGCGAGGTTTTCTCGCGGAAAAGCCTAAATAATAGTAAATACTACTATGGCAACTTTACGTTCAATACAATCCCCTGGTGTACAGATTAATGAGATAGATCTAAGCCAAACAACAACAGCTCCAAACGGAACTAGCGTATTTATCGCAGGGTTTGCAGCTCAAGGACCAGCTAATGAGATTTTAACATTAACATCTGGTAACGATTTCCAAAATATTTTTGGTACACCAACTAATGCAGCTGAACGTTATTTCTATTATTCCGTACAACAACAGTTTACAGGTGGTACAAACGCACAAGTAAACGTCTATCGTTTACCTTATGGTGATGATATGGGTGAGGGTTACGTTTCTAACAAGTATAGTGCTTTAGTATTTCCAGTATTACCTCTTTCAGCAGGTGAATCAGTATCGACAGCAACTGGTGCAGGTGGTACATTAGCTCTTTCAGCAGCTTCAACATATTACTTCGGTGCCCCTTCTCTTATTACTTTAACTCAATCTGAATACACTCAGTTAAAGCAAAACACAGTACAATGGTCAGCACTTGGTGGGGGTTCATGCCCAACAATACATCAGTTCTCAGATTTAAACAGCAACGGTGTAGGTATGATTGTGCTTAACGAAGCTCAAACAACCATTAATGAAAAGTTTGAAGGTTTATACGTTAACTTAGCAGATAACACAGGTTTAAATCCTACATCTAATTTTAACGAAATCAACAACATCTATACTATTGTAAGCGATACAACATACTTTGACCCAACAGTAGGTACTGGTACCCATCAGTATCAAGTTATACCAAGTAGCCGTTTAGACTTCCAGTTATCTGCTACAAATACAGACCCTAATGTAAGTCTTTCTCATATTGTTGAAAATATTCCTTCATACGATATTGCTAACATTAACGGTACAAGCAACGAGTTTAACGATTTAGGTATCTTATCACTATTTAAGATCAAGACTTCACCTTTTGCTGCTAACCCATTACAGTTAACTTATAACTTAGTAGAAGGTTACGCAACATCGTTCTATTCTAACCGTACTGTACAAGATGTTAACGGTGGTGCTCCTAAGAACGACTTTATACAGACAGTTGTTAACAACGCTTCAAAGAACTTAACAGTTTACGTTAACCCAAATATTTCAAACCAACTTACTTGGTTAGACAATAACGGTAATGCACAAAAATCAGTAAGAGTTATTAATACAGATCTTTACTCAACTGAAGCTTCACTAGCTACAAAAGGGTGGCAGGTAGCTGATAAGTTATTCCCATTAGGTGTTTATGCTCCTACATTAGATACAACTAATAACAAAGTTATCGGTGATATTGGTGCAAAGTTAGACAATGCTTTAGAGCTAGCTGCAAATGCTGATACAGTAAACATTGACGTTGTAGTTGATGCAGGTCTTTCAACTATTGCAGGCGGTACTTGCCAACTTTCCGGCACATTTGACGATACATTATTTGATACAACTGTACAAGCTGCTTTAACTAACTTATCAAAGTCAGATGGTACTTATAATGCTTCAGCAAATCCTTATACAATAGCTTGGAGCAACATTACAAGCAAGTTCGTTAACTTCACAACAAATACTCGTAAAGATTGTATCTTTATTTCTGACCCATTACGTCAAGTATTTGTACAAGGTATTAACTATAAAATATTAAGCGACAAGTCTAAGAACTTCTCACAAAACGTTTACTGGCCTTTACGTAATCTTTATTCTGGTACAAACTCAAGTTATGCTGCAACTTATGGTAACTGGGTCTTAATACAAGATTCATTTACTAACAAGCCAACATGGTTACCATTCTCTGGTTTTGCTTCTGCGTTATACACAACTAACGATTCAGTTGCTTATCCATGGGCTGCACCAGCTGGTTTAAGTCGTGGTGTTATTAACGGTATTGTTGACATTGCTGTTAACCCAAATCAAAAACAACGCGATTTACTTTATAAGATCTCGGTTAACCCAGTAGTAAACTTCCCTGGTTCTGGCTTCTCAATACAAGGTCAAAAGACATTATTAGCTACACCAAGTGCATTTGATCGTATTAATGTTCGTCGTTTATTCCTCTTCTTAGAGAAATCAGTTCTTAATACAAGCAGAAGCTTTGTATTTGAACCAAACACAACATTTACACAGAATCGCTTAGTAAACACAATCGACCCCGTATTTAAGTTAGCTAAGAATACTCAAGGCATTTACGACTACTTAATCGTATGTAACTCTACTAACAACACACCTAGTGTTGTTGATGACAACTCACTTGTAGTAGATATCTACATTAAACCAGTTCGTACTGCAGAGTTTATCTTAGTAAACTTCTATGCTACTAAGACATCTCAGAACTTCCAAGAGTTATTACAATAACCTTAACATAAATATTTAATATGTCACAAACAATACAAGACTTCTATAGAGTAGCACAGCAAAGAGACTTTGCACGTGACTACATGTTACGGGTAGTTTCTATCGGTAATAACACGTTCAACGAAGACGATTTCGTTTACATTACTACTGCTACACTACCTTCTAGAGACATTCAAAACCAAACAGCTACTTATATGGGTCTAGATTTTAACTTCCCAGGCACTGTAAAGTACCCAGGAAGCAATGGATGGAATATTGAGTTCCGTGCTGATAAAGCTAACGTTCTTCGTAACAAACTTGAAGATTGGCAAAGAGGTCAAGTATTCAATGATGCTACAAGCACAGGTGACTTATCAGTAAGAGGTCCTGAATCTCTTATCCAACTACATCAAGTAGACGATAAACTCAATGTTCTTAACATTTTTAACCTATACGGAGCATATGTACAAAAGCTCGGTGAACTAAAGTATGATACTGCTGGTACTGGTAAACCTTTAACGTTTACTGCTACATTAGCATATCACTACTGGACAAGAGGTTAATCAGTAGTTATTTGTTATTAACCCGACTGCAAAGTCGGGTTTTTTATTGTTCTAAGCTTAAGTATTAGTATGGCATTACAGGATTTTAATACTGCAGTTCAAGATTTTGGATTCGGCAAAAAATATAGCTTCCAAGTGACTGATCTTCAAGGTCCGCCAAGCTTGGTAAGTTTTAATGCTAAACAATGGCTGTATGTAGAATCTCTTACTATACCCTCAAGAAAGACAAATACAACAAAAGTACCGTACAAAGCTTTTGATTTTGTGGTTCCAACCAATACTTCTTTTCCGGAGAATGAAAGCTGGAAAGTAAACTTTTTTTCAGATGAAAAATTAAAAATTAGAAGGCTCTTTGACACTTGGAGTGAAGCAACATACAAGTTTACAAATAATTATGGTGGTGGTAACTTAGGTTTTGGTAACTGTAACCTAGAAATAACAATAAACGATGATAAAGGTTCTACAAAAAAAGCTTTTACTCTGTACGGAGTGTATCCAGTTTTAATAGGTAGTATGGAATATAATGTATCTGATGCAGGTACAACTGTAGCTAAGGTTCCGGTTACTTTAGCATTCCAATATTTTGATAGTAAGTATTAATATGTCGGATTACACTTCCCAAGATTTAAATGCTTTTTACCGCGCAATACAACTGTACGGGTTCTCACGCGATTTTCAAGCTAGGGTAGATAGTATTTCGATTAACAATAAATTTTTTGTAGTTCCAGGTGTTGGTACAGACACACAAGCACCTCTTTTGTATATAAAAGATTTTACTATACCGGGCGTTAAAAAAGCAGTCGCTTCTGTAAAATATCAAGGGGTAGACTTTCATGCCCCTGGTACAAGAGATTTCGGTGATAGTAAGAACTGGGCAGTTACTTTCTATACAGATCAAAACTTAATATTTAAAACTTGGCTACAAAACAGACTTATTGAATCAGCTTCTAATACTTCTAATTCATCAAATCATATACCTAACGATAATGATTACGCACAAATTTCAGTTTATAATGATAGTCTTCAAAAAGTAGCTAGTTATAAAATAAACGGTTTATTTGTTATAGATGTACCTAGTCAAACATATGATGTGTCTGGTGGTGGTAAGATACAAGAACTAAAAGTGGTGTTCGGCTATCAAAACTGGACTACATTACCAGTACAAGCAAACTTGGTGAAAACATCTGCTGATCAAGCTATAACAGCTAATTCATTATTAGGTATTTAAAATGAATCGTATAACAGATATAAATACGTTTCTGACACAAGTACTGTCAAACCCTAACTTTCATATACCTGTTGAAGCGAATTTTATTGTAGGGTTTAGTGACTTACAAGAAAGAATAATTCCGAACTTATCAACTGCAAAAGTACCAGATCAAACCAGCGGGGTGGCTAATTTGTGGTCTAAGATACCAGATAATGATATCTTTTTTGCAAACGGAGTATCTTTACCAGGAGAAACAATAAAAGCTGGTAGAGCAGGATTCTCGGCTAGCGGTGAAACCCTGTATGGTGGTCTTTTATCAAGCCCTGTACTGAACGGTCGTACTGATTTAGTACCTTTAGAAATAGACTTTCTAGAAACGAACCAATCTTTTGTTGATAACGTTATAAGACCATGGATTATTAATGCATCTCATTTTGGTTTGTTTGCAAGGGATAGCAGTCAGTCTGCACAAAATCAAAATTTTAAAACAAATATTACTATTAATTTTTTAGATAAACAAGGTAGTGATTCTGACTTTGTAAGTCGTAAAAGAATTTATTACGAAAACGCCGTACCGATAAGTGTTGCAGCTGCAAACTTTAACTACGGTGGTTCTAAAGCAGGTGTTCGTAGTATAAAAACCACGTGGTTATATTCTACATACTCGATAAGTTAATAGGCAATGCCTTTTAAGTTAAATGCTTATCTCCCTAGTAAACAACTAGAAGTACAGATAAAAGAGCTCTGTTATAAACAATATAGAGAGCTTGTTAAAAGCTTATACAACACTGATAAGAAAGAAACCTTACAACAATACAACTCTATACTAGAGGATCTTTGTCCGGATATAGTTGGTAAAGATATAACGTTTGAAGATAAGCTTTATTTGCTGTTGACTGTACGCAACTACTGTGTTAGTCCGGATTTAAAGTTAAAATGTACATTACCGGATAAAACTACCTTTAACTATACAATACCAGTTGATACTATCATTACCAAGGTTAAAAATATTAATAAATCCGGTAAGGTAACTGTAGATGACATTGCTGTAGAGTATTCTAGTTATAAAGTGAGAGATGAACATGTTTTTCTTAGTAATAACAAAGATATACTTGTAGTATTAGCGTCTTATATAGATAACATAAAGACAGATACCCTAAATGTAGATTTTAAGGATTTTCCGTTAAACGAAAGAACAATGATTATAAACTCATTACCTCAATCCGTTGTAAACGAGCTTATAAAAAGTATAGTTGCTAAAGAAGAAGAACTTAACTTAATAGACCTAATATTAGTAAAGGATCCTACAAATGATAAAACGTTGTTGAGACTTTCATGTAGTGTTACTTTTGAAGTATTACAAAAGATGATCGAGTTCTTGTTTACAGAGAACTTAAACAACATTTATAGAACTTTATACAATGCTGTTAAACATTTAGATTTTACCCCAGAATACGTAGATAGTATTACTCCTGTTGAAATACAGGTTTATTGGATGTACTTTATGCAGGATAAAGCTGAAGCTGCTAAAAATAATACTCAAAACCCTTCACCTGGATTTAATCCACCGACTAGCACACCTAACTCAGAGCTAGGATTCTAAGAATACCGGGTAAGTATTTTTATGCCTAATGTAAATGATTTCCTAGCAAGTCTTAATACCCTTGCTGAAAAAAACTCTATCGATGTTTATTTGCCTACACTACAAAGAAGTGTAAAGTTTAAACCTGTTACAGCTAAACAACATAAAAGCCTGTACACCTGTGTTAGAGATAATGTAATATATAATACAAAGTTTTTTATATTAACACATGATATTATTAAAGATAACTGTCTAGAACCAGATGTTATAAAGCAGCTTACCATTATTGACAGAGTTTTTGTATTGCTTGCACTAAGAAAAGATATTCTAGGTACAACTATAAAACAGAAAAATGCTGACTTTAGTAACTGTATACAAGCAGCTACTAGTGTAACATTACCGGTTAATGAAACATTTGTTAATAGTGGAGTAAAAATAGAAGTACAAGTACCTACCCTTGAAGATGCTTATAACATGGAAAAAGAGTTAAGAGGTAATTTAGAGCCTAAAACTCTAACTGTTGATATGCTCACTCAAGAAGTTATTTTAAACAGTCTATGCAAATATATTAAAAACATCTGGATAGTAGGAGAAAGCGAGGACACAGATTTAAACTTTAGCTCTTTTTCGTATAAAGATCGTATAACTTTAATAGAGCAGTTACCAGCTACTGTTCTTACTTCTATGCAAAGTTTTGCAGGTAAAGTAACAAGCATACAAGATAATGCTACTAAAGCACTAGCTAACGACAATACAGAGGTACAGTTCTTTATTAACGCGGATTTCTTTTTATCCGAGTGACATAAGGACAGTTTAATACCTAAGTATTTTTATGTCCGAAGAGACTGATCAACAGGTATTAGAGTCTAATGCTTCTTTAACTGAAGCAATAGGTAAGCTTGCGGATGCTTTAACTAAAAGTAGCAAGTTAGGTGCACAAAGTAAATCCCTGGTTGATTTAATAGGAGAGTTAAACGAAAAAGTAGATAAGATCGGTAAGCAGGTTGCTACTGGTGTTAAGGAAGGTATATCTGGTGTTTCTGGTGCATCTTCTTTTGTTACTACAGATAAAGAAGGTAGATTAGAAGAAATATACGAAAAGGATCAAGTCATAAGAGAGGCTTTAAGAATATTATCGGAAAAGGAAAGAAACTTTGAAAAAAGCGGAGAAAAAGAAAAACTCCAAGATGTAGAAACTGCAACTAAATCTAGGTTAAGTCAAGTAGAGGGGTTTTTTAGTAGATATATACCAAGCTCTATACAAGGTATATTAAGCTTTTTAGGCGGTAAAGAAATATTAGAATCTGTAAACAAATCTGTAATAAACAGTATAACAGGCATGTTTGCAGGGAAAGAAAAAGAGAAAGCTGATGACCTGAAAAGAGCAAGAGAGCAAATTTATAAAGATAGAGATGAACAAGAGAATAAGAGACGGGAAAGCGACGAGACTAATGAAAACAGAAAAAAAGCTTACGAAACTTATTGGTCAGGAGATATAATACCGGAAAGCAATTTAAATAATACAGGAGAATCGGTTAAGACTGATATGTCTATAGTACCAGTTAATAGGGAAGATAGTCTAGGAGGTAAAAACAAAAAATCAGTAAACAATGTTGAAAACGAAGGCTCGTCTGAAGCAGTAACAAAAGATAACGCTATTCTTAGCGAAGAAGCATCAGAGATAAAAGTTTCAATAGTAGATATTAAGCCAGAAGTATTAAACAGCTTGGCAGCGGCAATAAAAGATGCATTAACAGAAAAGCGTTCATTAACAAGTGAAAATGATACTTCTACAGCAGGTAAGGTACCCTCATCCTCAGTTGAGACGGTAAGCACATCTGTACCTGAAGCACCAAGGCCAGGAGAACTTGAAGTATTACCTGAAGAGGAACCGGCAACTCCAGTCTCTTTTATAAACACTTTAAGAAATGTTACTTCATCAGGTAAAGACTCAGGTAAAGAACAACAAGAAGGAAATCAATCGCCAAACTCTAGTTTAAATACTAACATTTTAACTGGGATTGAGCAAGGAGCAGGTAAAGCTGCTACGCAAATGTTATTACCTTTGCTTGTTTCAGCAGCTACAAATCTTTTATTGGGCGGACCTGAAAACCCAGTTGCAGATGTTGCTAGTGCTTGGACATACGAAGAAATGTCAACGCTGGGAGGTGCTGCAAAAGGTGGGGATATAAAAAAAGACGTACCTATTGTGGTAGGAGAAGAAGGACCGGAAGTATTTGTTCCAAGTAATAATGGTACTGTAATACCTAATGATAAAATAAAAGATACTGATAGTGTTGCAGCCACCCCTGCAATAGAAAAACTTACTTCTCTGTTTTCTTCTACTAGTACTGATAAGCAAACCACAGTAACAGCTTTACCTTCAGAAGAGCTTAAAACTATTTCAAACGTAACTAATATAAATAATGATTCTAATATGTTATTAAGTGAAGTTAATAAAACTTTGCTTGATATAAGCAGTAAGTTAGAAAATAACTTAAAAAACCCTGTTAATCAACCTGCTACAGCAAATACAGCTGGTGTTATGAGTAGTAGCAGTACTAATAATAATAGTAGTATTAATATAACAACAAATAGTAGCCCTATAACCAATTCGCGTATAATAACGGATACTATGTTATATAGAAGGAGAGCTCTAGCTTAAGTAATATTATGGCCGACTTATTTCCTCAAGATTCAGTTGCTGGGTATAGTCCAGATGTTGATACAAAAACTCAACAACTTGATGCGGCTAATAGCATAACTGCAGATATGCAAAGCACCGGGGGAGTATCTGTAGCGGGGACAGGAGCAAAATCTTTGTTAAATGTTGGTAAGTGGGATGTACATGGTTCTTGGAACTGGGCATTAAATTTAGGTTCCACTACTGATGATGTAAGGCAGTATGTACCGAGAATAAAAATGATAGAATATAATCTAACATCTAGTTCTCAATTAAATGCTTTTAAACTATTTTTATCCCAAACCCAATCTCAATTAGATCTCGCAGGTGTTGATCAAAACATTGAAAGTAATATAGCTACGCTATTTGCTAACAGCGCAATAAACAACCTAAATCAATATGTAGGAGAAAATAATGGAACCGCGCAACCAGGCGGCTTTAGTGAAACCGACCCTTATTATGGTTTATATCAAGGTAAAGTTACAGGCAATGAGTACGTTTTACCTTATTTGAGTTCACAAAATATGACTTCAGTCTTAGGATCCTGGGCTAAAGTTGACGATAAAAATCTTGTGACTGCTTTAGCTAAAGCGGCTATATTTAAGAGTGGTGGATTTACAGGTAAAATCGCAACTGATATACTTGGTCAAATACAAAGTGCAGGATTAACTTATGAACAGTTTGCTGCCCCAGCCGAGACGTTAGCTAGTTTAAATGCACCGGGCATTTCAAAAGAAACTATAAAAATGTTTACACCAAACGAAAACGGAGACACAATAACTACTACGTTTTATTTGTTTAACACTGAAAAAGTTTCTGATATATTAGATAACTGGAACTTTTTATTTGCATTGACTTATCAAAACTTGCCTAATAGAAAATCTTTAAGCAGGATGGATCCACCTTGTATTTATGATGTAACAGTACCAGGGTTTAAAAGATTCCCAGTAGCAGTTGTTTCTGGATTAAAAGTAGACAATCTAGGTACTACAAGACTAGTAGATATAACTACCGGTGAAATGATGTCGGTAAATAAAGCGGAATCTAGTAAAAATGTAAAAATAATACCGGAAGCTTACAAGGTTACTATAACCATACAAAGTTTATTAATAAATTCTCGTAATTTATTTTATTATAACTATGATCAGACTGATTCAGGAGCAAAAATAAATGTAATAACTTCTCCTGATCAAAACAATCAATCAAAACAAGCATTAACAAAAAATCTAGAAGATGCAACTAATGCTGCTGCAGCTGCTGCAAAAGCTGCGGAAGAAACTCAAAGTAATTACAATAATACAGTAATAAACGGTACTGCAGGAGAAGCTACTGCAGCTAACAATGCTAATGTAGCGGCACAAAATGCAGCAGCTGCAGCGGTAGCAAATTTACGATCAGCTCTCAAATCCTCAGGACTAGGACCATAATATGGACGGACAAAAACAAAATAATGTATCTACATTACCTACATTAAGTTTAATAAACTTAGAAAACTTATTTAATGTGTATAGTGAAACTGTTTATGATCCTAACATACAGAACTACTTTTATAACTTAATAGGTACTGTTAATATACCAGAAAACTTAAACGCTGCTACTTACACGGTATATACAGTAACAACAGATAATATGCCCTGGACGTTAATAGCTCAAAAAGTTTACAATGCACCTGGTTTATGGTGGTTAATATGTTGTATTAATAATATACAAAACCCTATACAGTTTCCTAAAGCTGGCACCAAGCTGAAAATTTTAACTCCAGATTACGTGTCTAGTGTGCTACAAAAAATAAATCAACCTAGCTAATGGCAAACTTTGATTCCATATTTAATGGTCGACCACCTGCTGAATCTAATACCAAGCTTTATAATAATCAAAAATATCAGTTAGATATTATTTTTGATAACTCGCAAGGTAATCAGTTTCAACTGGACTTAGCTAGTATGGTTACTTTGGATATAGAAGAAGATACTCGTTGTTGGTACAAGAAAGCAAGTCTAGTTATACGTAACCCGCAAAATATATTTGAACAGAAGGTATTTTCGAATGCTAACCTTAATCAATATTATAAGTTTAGAAACGATGGTAGAGACATAGTATATATAAGGTTCCGTATAATAGAAGACAGTGCAATACTATCTACTAATGCAAAAATAGATTATAATACTTGGGGCATGCAGTATAAGTTTGTAGTATATGATAGAGAAGATATACCAGGAGAAACACCTTTAACTAAACAACTTAAACTATATTTGTGGGAGTTTGATTATCAAATACTACAAGAAACAAACTTGCTTTGGTCAACTAACGAGTTGTTACCTTCAGATATTAACCCGGCTTATGCTACCGACGATCAAAAGAAAGTACCTGCTGGTAATGCTATTAAAAGCGCTATTACAAAAGGACTACAAAAATACGGTGTACAAACATTTACAAGTGAATGGGATGTAGGTTCTAGTAAAATATTTTATACCGCTCCTGCTAACTATACCGGGGCTGATACGATTGAGTATTTGTTAAAAAAGCATGTAAGCTCTCAAGTAGGTACTGATGGTGGAGCTGATCCATGTATATTGTCTCGTACCCGTTACGACAATGATTGGAAACTGATATCATATACTAACTTTTTTTCTAAAGCAATCGAGATGAAAGGGCCTATAGCTACAGCAGGTCCATTACAAAGAGAAATAATAACTTTATCACTGCCTGGTGGAGACGATAGTGCAACATACTTGTACAACTTACAAATATCTCCTTCCAACTCAAAAAGTTATTTTGCTAACTTTAAAGATCCTATTACTAGCAACATACGTAACATACACTTTACAGATATGTCTCCTTTAGATAGCGCTAGAGACATGATTCACACTCCTTGCTATAGTAATGATTTAAAAAATAAAATATTTGAACTAGATTTTAGCAATAATGATATACAAAATGTAAAAAAGTTTGTCAATACTAACTACGCTAATAAGCTTAAGATAAACTCTAACCCTGATACATTAATAACTTTAAACAAAACTAAAACAGATGCTTTAGCATTAAGAAACATCTATTCTTACAGTACAGATAAGCTTAGTAGGTTTGCAGAAGGTAGAAACTTTTTATTAACTTCTGCATTATATTATAATACTTCATTGAGCTTTACAGCATTTGGTTCTCCAATACGAGAAGCGGGTACGTTTATAAGTATTGAAACAGATGTAGGTAGTGTAAGAGATGAGTTCTTTAACAAGCTGTTTGGACAATGGATGGTATACAATGTAGTACATAGTTTCTCTGAAGGAGATTACACAAACAACGTTACTGCATTAAGAGTACATGCAAATGATAACATTGATATAAAGAGTAATATAACTTAAGTAATAATATGGCTCTAAGTGCACAACAAGTAATAAAAACGTATGACTATTATAATACGCTTACTGTTGTGCCTGGATATTCTGCAGTAGGGTATCCAAATGAGAACAATATAGCTAAAGCTTATTATAGTACCAAGTTTTCTTCTAATCCGATTGGTTCTCAAATAGACTTTTTTACACACTTAAATGATCCGTGTATTGATATAGTAGCACCACAACCAGTGTTCACTATAACTAAACCTTTATCTGCTTTGAACCCTCAATGGATAGATGGTTGGTGGGATCAGGCAATGTTTTATTCCCACCCAGAAGTGGTAGCACAGTTAAGTGCTAACTATCCTGACATATATCAAAACTTTTCAGACTCGGTAGGTACTTTAGCGTATGGTACGAACAATACAGACTATACTAATCCTAACTTTGGTAGAGATCCTATTGCATTACCTATACAGAACAAGGTTATATCAAATGTGTTTAAAGAGTTAGACTCTCTTAATAACGATTTGTTAAAACTGTATCAAAACGTTACACCTAAAGGCTTTGGTTTAGGTTCAAATAACTTTTTACGTCAAGCTTTAGCTTATCAAGGTGCTTCATTTAGTTTACAAGCTGGTATTAAGACAAAGTACGGAGTACTAAAAGTAAAGATACCTTTTGCTACTAACCTTACCGGTAACTTAGAAAACAACTCGAACTGGAATGTTGATCAGATTACTGAAAACATTAATCATACAGTTGATAAGATTAACAACGCTATTAAAACACCAGGTAGAATGTTATCTGAAGCTATCTTTAATGTAAAGCAATATATTAAAGATAAGATTAAACAGTTACCTTCAATAGGTAAGTTGCTTGGCTTAAATGTAGGTAACCCAACTGCAGTAACTAAGGTGTTACAACAGTTACAGAGCTATGCAAGTGCAGCAAAGAGTGTACTGAATACTGCTGAAGGAGTGCTAGCAGCTACTAAGACAGTTGTAGCTACTGTACAACAGGGTATAGGTAGTATTGCTGGTACTTTAAATACGGAAACCAATCTTCTTAAAAATACTGTTAACACTGTACAACGTTTACCAGCTACCGTGCAAGGCTTTAACAGTGTAGTAAGTGTTGGTGGTACAACAGTAGGATTAAACTATCAAACTAATAATGCCGTAACGAACTTAAATAGTAATAAAGTTACTATTATACCAGGTACTGTTAAGAGTGATGGTAATCCTTCAGTGATAAGTATTAATACAGTGCAAAACCCTCCTAACACATGACAGAACAATTTAATAGCATATACGTAGGCATAGTTGTACAGAACGATGACCCTGATTACCGTGGTAGAGTGAAAGTATGGGTACCTCACATATCTACTATTGTTTATAACAAGTGGAATCAGTTAAAACAAGATCAAACGTTTTCTTTTCCAGGTACACCTAATGGAGAAAACTTAAGTCAAATATTACCAGATTTAAAAGCTCAGTTACCATGGGCAGAACAGTGTAGCCCGATAATGGGTGCTTCTACCCCTGGTTATTATAATGCTTATGCAGATGTTAACTCTGTATCAGATGCTCCTTTAGTATATGGGTTACCTAATAGTAACTATGCTAACTCTTCTTCAGCAACTAGCATTGACCCAGAGAACAAAGGTGGTAAACCTGGTTCGTATTTTGAATCTCATCCGGTGAGTGATGCATTTGGTAATACAGCTAAGATAAACAGTCAAAACTTTAATCAGTATTCAGATCTCTATAAACCCTCTACATACTCTAATGCTGCTAAGGGTATATTTTCTGTTCCTAATGTAGGTGCACATGTGTGGGTGTTTTTTAGAGATGGTAGTCCATTAGTACCTGTTTACTTTGCTGCTGCTTTTGGACAAAACGATTTTAGCAGTATCTATCAAGCAGGTAGTGCTTATCCTGATTACCCAGATTCATTTGAAAATAAGGATAAAAACGCTTCTCAAGGTGCTACAAACGATCATTTAACTTATCGTAATAAGATGGTTATTAACCAGCGTGCAGCTGCTATTGAGTTTATTAATACTACTGATAGAGAAGCATATAAGGTGACCCATTTCGGTGGTGGTTATCATGAAATGAATAACTACTTTACTGCTCTGTTTAATCCTAAGAACTTTCAGTTACTAACCCTAGCTGATAAGTTTGAGACTGTAAAAGGTCATAATAACTTATATGTAGGACGTACTAGTGATAATATCATTAACGGAGATCACTTCTTAAAGGTTGGTAACTTCAGTACAAAAGCAACATCAATATGGAGTGACATATATAGTACTTTAACAGGTATAACCGATCCAGCAAAGTTAGCTGCGCAGTTAGCTAGTGTGGTGAATCCTTTATCTGAACAAGAAAAAGAAATGGGGTTTGGTGGTAATAGCTTTGAGTTTATCACAAAACATAAAGTAGTAACAGTGGGTATAAAGCGTAACACTGCTAAAGCTTATGTATCAGATATAGCTGGTATATTGACTGATGGTTTAAACGGAATACAAAGCATATCCCCAGATTTGCCTACAGGTACGTTTAAAACTAGACCTTATAACTTTCCAGCGTTTGCAGAACTATATGTACCGGATATGCCTGGTGGTAACTATACCATACATGCAATGAACAAGTTTAGTGTTGATGCTGGTTCTGGTGGTATGCAGTTACGTACATTAGGTAACTTGAAGATAGCTAGCGGCACCACTGAAGTAAGAGGCGATCTTATTACGCTAGGCTCTCAAGATGGTCAAATCGCTATTAATGGTAGTCTTGTTACCATTGATGCAGATACTTTAAACTTAAGAAATAAAATCGGTGGACAGGTGGTAGTAGATAGCACTTTAGGTGTATCAAAGAACGTTATTATCGGGGGTGGTGCTTACGTAGAAGGTGAAATGTTTGTAAATCACGTAACCGCTCCTATAGAATACCAAGTAACAGAAAGTACTCAAATAGTCGCCAAAGGACCAGCTGCCCCGGGCGGTGTAAGTCCTGCTGGTGCACCAGGTAGTGGTTGGTCTATTTCTAGATCTAATATGCAAGGTAGTATAACTGTTATCATACCACCTCTAACAGTAAGCGGTAGTCTTACTAAAGAAACAGCAGTAACATTGCAGATTAATGCAGGTACGGTAGATTTAAATACAGCTGGTGCAGGTGTATTAACTATTGCACAACCACACACTCACGTATTCAAGAACTTACCACTCACTTTACTTGCACAACCACCAGTTGGACCAAGTCCATTTAACGCTTATGCTGCTTCTAAGATTGGTGTTAGCGATAATAAAGCTATCGGTCATGAAGGCCGTAGCGACGGTAGAAGCTCTACTGTTGGTATACCACCACCAACAAAGTTCTTACTTAAAGATGCACCTACAATAGCTGGCCCTAATGGTCCTGGTTCAACTCTAGTAGGACCAGCTATAGTGCCTACTCCTTAAGATCTTGGTAACACATTATTAGTTGTAATAATCTGTACAGGTTCTTTAGTCTTAATCTTTAGATTGTTTGTCTTAAAGAACTTGTTTGGTACATTAGCAATAGCTTGACCAATAGATGATACTGGATACTTTTGGCCTTTCTTAGAGGCATTAAAGTTATAAGCACCATTCTTAATAGAATCTATAACAGTAGCTACATCATCATCTTCTGGAATCTGTAATACCCAACCTACTAGATCCTTTGTAATAATCTTATTAGTGTCGGATACAAGCATAACGTATTGTTGCTTTGGTTTTGGTTCGCTTTCCTCATCATTACCGGTTTCTTCAGAAGCATCAACCGCTTCTTCTTCCGTTTTAGCAGCTTCATCAACAGCTACTGTAGCATTGCTTAAGAGATCAAGGATTTCATCAATCTTTTCTTGATCTTCAACAGTCTTTTGCAATGCAGCGATAACAGCTTGTAGTTTAACGTATTCTTCTTTTGACATAGTATGTATTAGTTATGTTACTATAGTATAGTTTATTCTTAGGAAATCAAGCTAATGGTATAGATATTTTTAAACATTTTATAATTAAAATAATATATGGAAGCTGATAAAGTATTAAAGGATAACAACTCATTTTGTCTTGTTCCTTGGATACATTCCTACATTTCTCCACAAGGTAAGAGATGCTTATGTGCTGTTTCAAATGATAACTTTGGAAAAAACTTGTCATTAGAAGAGTTTTGGAATAGCGAGCAAATGAAAGAAATAAGACGTAAAATGATGCGAGGAGAGTCGTTATCAGAATGTGAGCGTTGCCACGGAAAGACTGTTAACGTTTATACATATAAAACATACTTCAATACAGAGTTTGCTCATAGAACAGAAGATATTTTAAAGAACACATCAGAAGATGGCACATACAATCAGTTACCTCAAACATTAGATTATAGAACTAATGTTTGTAACTTTAAATGTAAAATGTGTACAGAAGAGTATTCTACACAAATACAAAATGAAAAGACTCGTAACAATATACCACTACAGTATGGTATGTTAAACAAAGAAGAAAGAGAAAGAAGTGTAGAGATAATAGATAGCGAGTTTAATAATGAAGATATACTCAAGAACTTATTAGAGTTGTATTGGGCTGGTGGGGAGCCAATGTTTTGGAAAACTCATTGGGACGTATTAAAGAACTTAATAGATAAAAATTACGCAAAAAACGTAATATTAAGATATCATAGCAACTTATCTACAATAAAGTATAAAGACTTAGAACTAACTGAATGTTTTAAGCATTTTAAAAAAATTAAGTTTTTCTGTAGTTTAGATGGTACCGGAGAAATAGGGGAATGGATAAGATCGAATCTTGATTACTTTAAATGGAGGTTAAACTTTGCTAAGTTAGTAGAATACAGAAACAGTAATGATAACTTAGAGCTAATACTTTCTATTACAGTTAATACACCTACCTTATTTGATTTCGATAATCTGTACAGCTTATGTAAAGAGTTTGCTGTTATACCAGATTTTCAAACATGCCATGCAGACAATGCTACTAACTTGTTATGCCCAAGAACTATACCCAAGAAAATAGTACAAGATATATGTGATGCATTTCTACAAAAATATGCTAATGAAAACAACCTTGTAATGGATAAGTTTAAAAGCTACATTAACTTTCTATACAGTCAAGAGTTTTTTGAAGTAGATGCAGATGGAGAATATAGAAAACAATTAAAAAGAGCCACTGATGAAATAGTTTATTTAGAAGAGAATAGGTCTCATGAAACTATTACTTTTAAAAAAATAATATCTCAAAATAAAGACTTAGAAGATTTTTATAACAATATATGAATGCATTATTATTAGGCACGGGTAGTAAGTGGGGTGTAAATTTCACCCAAACTTTAGTTAATAACGGCTATCATTGCTATGTAGTAACAAGCAAAGATATGAATATTAATGGAGTTACTACTATTAAGGTAGATTGGAATAATTTAAGTGTACAACAAGCAGAACAAATAGCAAACACTTTACCTGATTTAGATTTAATATTTTTTAGTCAAAACGGTGGAGATGATCCTGGAGAGTGGTGCTTAAAAAATGGTAATGATTTTAATGAAGGTAATGTTAAAATGTGGGCTAATCGTTTTTGGACTGATTGTCAATTACCAGTATTTTTAGTTAAAAAACTAGAAAGTAAAATAAACGATAACACTAAAATTGGTTGGATGGTAACCGGTTTTATAAAAAATGAAGTTGAACTAAAAGGGTGCTGGCAATGGGCGGGGTATGGTGCAAAAAAATATACAAATGTTTCTATGGCTCGGGGTTTTGCAAGCGTCAACCATCCAGGTATATTTTTCTGTATAAATCCTCATCCAGGTCTGTTTGAAGAGAAGGTTTGGCAAGAACGTTCAACAGCACTGCTCAATACTATTAAAAACATTACAAAAGAGCAAAACGGACACTCTTTATTTATTGACGGTAGTTCCTGGTGGTAATATGATTTTATTTACAAACGGATGTTGCTGGACCTGGGGAGCAGGTTATGATTTTGAAGATGATACGTATACTCCGTATGTAGATCCTAACACTACACGTTTTAAAATTACCTGGCCGTATTTACTGGGTAAAAAGTTAAGTGCAGATGAAGTAATAAACCTATCTATGGGGTGCGGTAGTAATGAGCGTATTATTAGAACCACATTTGATTGGTTGTGTAACCAAACACCTGAACACTTGAAAGAAACTATAGCCATTATACAATGGACCGATGGGCAGCGGTTTGAATATTACGTACCAAAATCGCCTATAAACACATATGAGCGTAACACTGAAAATGATCCTTTTAGATGGCGATTGGTTGCGCCCAGATTTAGTACAGTAACACTACCGCCACCGTACTACATTACAAACACAACTCAAAATAAAATACCATTACCCGATGACGAAAAAGATGGTACAGATATCAATCAGGTATGGATTAAAACAAACTCTAAGCAACAGGAAATGTATAAAGATATAATGTGTTTTACTTCTATGAGTGATATGTTTAAAAGTTTTGGAGTTAAACATTTTTTTTGGCATAAAACGTATGACCCTGATCATCATGCTTATCGCTCTCAAACTATAAAAGATTATATAAAGTATAAACTGCCGTTTATAGATAATGATATTATTTTTAAACCGGAATGGATAGCTCAAAACAAGCCGCACCCATCTTACGAGGGTTATAAGTATTTAGCAAATATAATATACGAACAAATTAAACCATTAATATGAGTAATAAAAAAGTAATAGTGTGTGGAGCGGGCGGGTTTATAGGTACCCATTTAGTAACCAGCTTAAAACAAAAAGGTTATTATGTTATTGGTGCTGATTTAAAATACCCTGAATATTCTAAAACTGATGCAGATGAGTTCTACTTATACGATTTAATAGATCAAAGTTTGGTAGATAACTTACTCGGTAATCAAGTAGATGAAATATACCAGCTCGCTGCAGATATGGGTGGTGCAGGATATATATTTACAGGTAATAATGACGCACATATAATGCAAAACAGCGCTACTATTAATCTTAATATATTACGTTCTTTATTAAAATATAAAACTTGTAATAAAATATTTTATTCTTCTAGTGCATGCGCATATCCTGCAGAAGCTCAAACAAAAACAGATAGTCCAGCTTTAAAAGAAGAAGACGCATACCCAGCTAACCCAGATAGTGAATACGGGTGGGAGAAGCTTTTTAGTGAACGTTTATATATGTCTCATGCAAGAAATCATGGGCTACAGGTAAGAATAGCACGGTTTCATAATATATTTGGACCACTAGGTAGTTGGAACAACGGTAAAGAGAAGTCTCCAGCTGCAATATGCAGAAAAGTAGCAGAAGCTACAGATGAAATAGAGGTATGGGGAGATGGTACTCAAACTAGAAGTTTTTTATATGTAGATGAATGTGTTTATGGTATACACCAGTTAATGGCAAGTAGTTATGACAAACCTTTAAATCTAGGTAGTGATAGACAGATAAGCATAAACGAGCTTGCAGCAATAGTAGCTAAAATAGCCGGAAAATCCATTAATATAAAACATGTACCCGGTCCACGTGGTGTAGTAGGTAGATGTAGTGATAATGGGAAAATCCAAGAAGTACTAGGGTGGAAACCTAAGGATACTCTAGAGTATGGCCTTACTCAAACTTATAACTGGATTCTTAGTAGGATTAACCAACAAGAGGGATAAATATAGTTAAATGAAATTTGAAGAACTAATGGAACAATACGGAATGCTAGAAAAAAAGCAGCGTATATTCTATCCTAAGACTCTTAAGTTATCCGAACCATTTTTAAAAGCTCTTAAAGAAGAGTTTGCTATACAGGAAAAAGCAGGTATGGATCTAAAAAAGTTTGCTTTGTTGTTAAATAGAGCACTTCAGTTCCATATTAATGAACATAAAAAAACCCCTGCACCGAAGTGAGGGGTTAGTTGTTTGAGGGTGTGAAAAGTTCTAATATTAGAACTTGAATTTGTAGCCGACGTTGTAGCCTGTAATCTGAGCTGCTGAGTCTGTTAATGAAGTGCGTTGAGCAAATAAGTTTGCTGTTACACCATGGAACTCAAGGCCAACGCCTGGTTGGTAGTACTTCTTAACGTTCTTTAGTGCAGCAATAGTAGCAGCGCCTGGATCGTTAAAGCCAACAACTAGTGCTGGGACAACCTTCAATGCACCGAACGTATTGATTGGTGTATTAACACCGAACTCATAGTTGTTGCTGCGATTGACTGTGTCGTTAAGAGCGCGGCCTTGCCAGTTAAGATGACCACCAAACCAACTACCACTTAATTTTACAAATGGTAAGAAGTTGTGATTAGCTTGACCAGCGGCTTCTGCTGCATTTACGTGTCTCAACTCAGCACCGAGTGTTAAGTCAGCGAGAGGGGACGTGAACTTGTAACCAGCATCGAAATAAACGCGCTTTAGACCAGAAGCATCGGTTGTTGATACTGTTTTACCAGCTACAACTGAAGTTGTGGTTGTGTCGCTAACTTTGTCAAATGCTGTTACAGCAAGATCAATGCCGTATACATTTGTATCAACGCCAGCTGTTGCATAGTTAGTGCCAACTAATTGACCTTGTTGGATTAACTTTGAAGTAAATCCGAGGTCTAAGTCACCGCTAACTGGAGCAGCATTTACAACGATTGCGATTAATGACAATGCGAGGAATGTTAATAGTTTCTTCATACTCTATATTTATATATTATAAACAAAAAATAGCAACTTCCTTGCAAATATTTTTAGTTTAGTATATCTGCTACTGTTTAATAAAATTGCTTAAAATGTTGTTAAGCTTAACGTTAACGCTGTTTTTAGCGGTATTTATATGGTTTTGATTATAAAAAAGTCTATTATGTAAATTTAAAGTAGAATCTAGTATACTGTGTAAACCTTGCTTAGAAAGCCTCTCTACTTCGTTTGTAACTAAAACCATTCTTTTATAACCATCTAGTACTTCATCATAACTGTGATTGATAACATCATCAAACACATCGAACCCCATATCTCTTATCTTTTTTACATAACCCGGTGGTGCTAAAAATATCGGTATTTGTTTCCAAAAAAAAGCTTTGGTAGTTTTTTCAGTTAAAAATAATCTAGTACTATGGTTGGTAAGGCTTTTAATAACCCCGTTTTTAGTAATATAGGGATCATTTGTATAGCTCGACTCAATAACTACATTTAATAGACATTCGGAAAAATACTCATGGTTGTAAGTAAAATTCATCCATATAAGGTGACTTTTTTGGTTATCAATAGTGCTATCCACAAGTATAGGAAACATACCTTTATATCTATTATCTAACTCTTCATACATTTTTTTATCTTCATCTTGTACGTTAACTCCGCAAGAAATAATACTGTTATCGTTGTAAAGATTACGTTTAAGTAGTTCTTGTATAAATAAGAGTTTGTAAAGTCTGACTGATCTAGCTAAAGCAGTAAAAAGTTTTGTTTTTTTGGTAAACAAATACTGCGCTGAAAAACCTTGATCTTCTATCGTTAAAAAATAGGGTAAATAACCGTGATTGTAAATAGTGGGTTCATCTAAACCGCAATCTAAAAATAAAATATTATCTTTTTTTATCTCGCATTTAGTAGTTATAATATATGTTAAATGCAACCAGAAAGAGTGGTGTACAGCTTCGCAAGAAGCAACTAATATAACTTTATTTATTTTTTTGTTTAAATTACTATAGTATTTATAGAACATATCTTGTTCCATTTCATTACAAATATTGGAAGAAACAAAATATATAATAACATCTTCTGTATTGTCTTCAAAAAAATACGGTACAAGTACAGGTAAAGATTTTTTTGATATAGCAACTGACATGTCGAAATTGTTACAGTACATACTCTATTATATATATTAATATGCGTATAAAATAATGCAAATAAAAAAAGGAACCCGGCTCAGATTACTCCAAGCCGGGCGTTATTTTTCTAACTTATAGTATTAAAATAGATGTTGATGTGGGGCTGAGATAGCGTCTTTCCACGCTTTCTTAAACCCTACCCAAAACTTTTTAACACTTTCAATGAACTTTGACTTTGTCTTACTGTTACCTATCTTATAGTCCTCGTATGCGAGTCTAACAAGACCACCAACAGCAAGATAACTTGTTATAATTAATACTTGCATATGTGTTGTTTTGTTTAGAACCGCCGCCCGGGGGCTTTGGTTGTTATGCTGGATAAAGTCACCAGCACAAATACTTACTTGTGTTTTTTATATAATAGGGGAATTTGTCATAGGAATAACCTATCATTTCTATTTGGATTAAAGATGGCTGTCCGACCTGGATTCGAACCAGAACTAGATGAGTCAAAGTCATCTGTGCTACCATTACACCATCAGACAATAATACCCCCACCGGGATTCGAACCCGGATAGTCGCAGTGAAAGTGCGGTAGACTAACCATTATCCTATGAGGGCATAAAGTGGTGGACCTGCCGGGTACTGCCCCCGGGTGTTCTGTGCCGTTTTTATCAGTTTCTACAAGCTTATCATTACTAATAAGATGCATACCCGTAATGCTGATATACAAATTGTTTGGTAGTGTTCCTGCTATTCTACTACCATTGAATAGTCAGTCTCGCTGAATGACGGTTATAGTATATAGCGAGAATCTATATTATAACCGATCGAGCTTAAGCAGCTGCGAGTGCGAAGCTTTCGCTAGTATTGAATGAATCCATTACTGATGCGACTGCGTTCTTGAGGCTTTGAATAATGCCGGTTGTTTTTGTGTTAATTTATAAAGGATTTAACAATCCTGCTTGCTTCTAATACGTCTGTCACAGAGTCGAATCTAGTACAGGCCCGTATAAAATATGTTAAAGAACTATAAGTAATATAACATATTTACAATGAATAGCAACTTAAAACTGTTAGCGGAACAATATCAGTTAATTTTAGAAAAACGAGTTCAACCTGATCCTACTACAGAAGAATCTCTTGTACAGTTTTTGGATAAGAGAGCTGCTGGTGCTGCTAAGATTGCTCATAGTTCAAAAGAGAAGGGTGGGTTTGCTACTTTAACTGCTATTCACTTTGCTGCTAAAGCTAAACCATATGCAGAAGCAGAAAAGATGGAAAAAGCACCTGATAAAGATTGTGATAAATGTAACGCGCATTATAAAAAAATGGCAAAAGAAATACACGCAAAATTAGCAGATCTAGATAAGTTATCACAAAAAGAGTTTCAAGCTCTTATGGGCGAGCTAGAAGTTTGGGGTGAGGTTTACATACGTGCTATGAAACCTGAAAGCTTAAAAATTTAAGACTTCCAGCTATCTCTATCATACCCAAATTTTATAAACCACTCTTTTCTGTCTTCATAAACTATATCAGCTAGTTCTTGATTGTAAAAACTTTTCCACTCATTACTAAACAACTGATATAAGTCTATTAACTTAGTTTTTTCTGCAAAGCCTTCCGGTACAATAAAATAGTTTTTAATAAACGTTTGCAGCTTATCAGTTGGTAACATTTGTAACTGTTTATATGTTTTCTTTAAAAGTAACTGTGGGTAGGTTTTAGGTTTAGCATTAAAAAGAGCATTACTTACTTTTTTATTACTCTCTATAAACTTTATAAAATAATCATTATCTAATTTACCATTAATAGCATAGTTAATAATAATATACTTCATAACTGTAGTAAAATACTGTGCTGTACAAGGATTAGCAGTACTAACTTTAGTTATACCCGGTATCTTTAATAGATCTTCTTTAAGGTTCTCCACCTTAACCACATAATCAGGTTCTTTATTTGGTAACTTATGCGGGTTAGAGTTTCTATTAAATTTATTACTGTCCTTTTCATTTATACAATGTACCCACTCATTAAATGTTTTGCATAAAGGGGGTTCATTTAAATACACCTTAGTTAAACCTGTACCGTCTTCTCCTTCTAGTATTTCATCAAATAGTAAAGGCATTCTATCGTTAGTATCAGGAAAAGGATTACGAACAGTAGCGTGTGGACGTACCGCTATAGTTTGATTAAGTCTCCATAAAGAAACTGCTTGTATGTATGGGTTGCGTACATTAATAACTAATGGGTATTGCGAAGATAAATACTTTTCCGGTATATTAGTTTCGTGTGTATAACCTCTACTAAAAACTGGTACGTATCCAATAGACTCTATTACGTTTAAGCCGTTTTGTTGTAAAGTGTCAAATGTAGCTCGAGAAGCATGTCTTTCCGGTAACAACCAGATATAACCATTAGATAATAAGTTCATTTTTTAGTGGAGCGGGAAAAGGGACTCGAACCCTCAACATCCACCTTGGCAAGGTGGTGCTCTACCATTGAGCTACTCCCGCGCGCTTATTACTATTTAAGCAGCGGTATTATGATTTCCAGCTATCTTTATCGTAGCCAAATGCAGCAAAATCTGCAGTATATGCATTATAAACTGCATCAGCTAAATCTTGAGTATACTGACCTTTCCAGTTAATACTAGAGAGATTTAAGTTATAAGCATCATTATTAATATGCTGAGTAAGTGCTCTTGCTACGTTAACGTTGGTTACATCTAAACCAATTTTTGTAGTTAAGGTAGCAACATCAGTTGCAAAAGATTCAAGATGTACAACAGTTAAATTATTTAAAGGTATATTAGCATACACGCATTGATCGGTTACCTGACCAAGAGAAACCCCTGGCCATGTATCGCTTGGGTTTGTCTTTAAATTATTAATATACCAGCAACCTTTTTGATGCCATGGTGCACCTAAAGAAGTGGCAGATAGTGGAGTTGCCCATGCTCCGGTTTTCCACATATTTACATAGTCTGCAAATAATGGCGGAGTATTATATTTTTGAGAATATAACCAACGTGTAAAGAATATTTCATAAGGGTTTCTTACTGTACAAGCAATAGTTGTAACAGGCACGCCTGCAGGTACTGAAAACTCTCTTGTTAAATAAACTGGTGCAGCTTCAGCTTTTGTTTCTAATAAAGTAACATAGTTGTTAAGTGCATTTAAATAGTTATTAAATGACTGTGAACCGGTATAACTTGTACCGAGTTGTACAGCTGATAAAGTAGGATAATAAGCAGGCATGTTAATATTTACATTTTTTAATGTTTTTATTGTACAGACTTTAAATAATCACAATAAAAATTTTTACACATACTCGGTCTGATTTCATATACATTACAACATTTTAGAGTAGAGTTATAAAATATGCAAGGTTTTCTAACATGATTATAATCAACTCTTAACGCAGGATAATGAGCCGGGTTTTGATAGTTAAATCTTTCCGGGAACATTTTAGATCCCTCTTCATAGTCTATAAACACATCTTTCCACTCTATTCTTATACCAGGATACTTCTCTTTCAGTCTTTGTAAAAACAGTACAGGGTCCGAAACTGGACCTATAATATAGTCTCTATCATCAATCTGACAGCAACCACCATGATTACCTGTTTGACCTAGACATTTTTCGCAGCAATGATTCATTTTTTCCAGCTATCTCTTGAATAACCAAAAGGTTCAAACTGCCCTTTAAACTTTTCGTACACTATATCAGCTAGTCTTTGATTAAACCTATAATACGAGCGCCAATCAGCAAATCGGTCGTCTATGTTATCTCTACGTATGTCACCGCGTGGGTCATCTACACCTTCGTATTTGTATTTGTTTTTTATTATGGTGTTGTCGTAACTAAACTTAACTTTAGGATCATTTAAGTCTAAAAATGGTATTTTTTTAACATCTTCTGCAAAGTTTTCATACCTAATAAAAAGGTAGGGTTTGTATGTTGCAGCTGGTTCTTCATAACTGTCCATTATACTTGAGTTTATTACATATTCTTCAAAATCACGCTCTACTACTAGTTCGTCATTGTTTTTACGTTTAAAGTTATATAAATGCCAAAATGAAACTGCCCGAGAGTATGGGTTACGTATTTGCATTATTATTTTGTAGTCTTTATACTTTTCTGATACATCATAACCATGATTGTGAGCCACATTACGTATATCTGATTCAGGAGTAAGGGTGTTTGAAATATTATAGTTAAAAAAATCATAATACTGCAGTACTTCGCTCAAAGCTCTACTCCCGCATCTTGGAGTTGCCCACCAAATATGCTGTACTGTTTCGGAGACGTTCATATATAGACTTAGTAAAAAAACTTGTACTTCAAGGGCAATCCAGTAAGTAGTTAAAAATGGAGCATTTTCAACACACTATTGCAGGTTGGTTTACATTTCCAGAACTATACAAAATCGCCGCTCAATATGTGCCAGATGGAGGTCATGTAGTTGAAATAGGTGCTTTTTTAGGCAAATCAACATCCTTTATGGCAGTTGAACTGTTTAACTCGGGTAAACGAGTAAAATTTGATGTTATTGATACTTGGCAAGGCAGTCCAGAACACGTAGAAACGTTTAAAGATCTAGGCTACGAACCTGGAGATAAAAATATACTTTACAAAGAATTTTTGCGCCATATGGAACCAGTAAGGCATATTATCAATCCATTGCGTACTGATTCAGTAACAGGTGGTAAACTTTACCCGGATGAGTCTTTAGATTTTGTTTTTATAGATGCGGGGCACGAATATGAAAATGTAAAAAACGATTTATTAACATGGTATCCTAAGGTAAAAAAAGGCGGGTTTATTGCTGGGCATGATTATTTTTTTCCGAGCGATCCAGAACACGGACATAAATACCCCGGAGTAAAAAAAGCTGTAGATGAGTTTTTTACAAATATAAAAGCAGATGTTTTAATAAGTCCTGCAGAATATTGCTGGTTATACCAAGTGCGTTAATACTTTATTTCAGTTATTCTTATAGAGTTGCCCTGTTTGTCGTATGTAAAGATTCTCGGTAGCTTATCAAGTTTAAAAGATCTAGCTACATTTATAGCTTCATTTACACTTGGCTGAGGTGCAGCATCCTCAAAAGACCTACACCATGTGTCAGTATTATCTTTAAAGCCTGCAAAAAAAAGACCTTCTTCAAGAACCATTTTTGCATTCATACGCACAACAGATGCGTCCATTATAATAGTTTTTTCGTTCATATTATTCTTTTATTTCAAGACGACGTAGTTTGTTTTCGATCTGAAGATTTTTAATATTAATAAGATTTTTTTCAATACCACGAGCGGTTTGAATTTTCATTACTAATGTATCTGTACGGTTATCTACATAATCTTGTATATCTAAAGGTTTGATATATTTCATACCTTCTGGACTGTAAAAATCGATGCTTCTGTCTTCACACTTTTCAGCAATGAGATCAACAGCCTCGATTAAAGCAGCCCAACGGGCAAGTTCATATGTAGTGATCTGGCGAGGACCGGTTTGAGTTACTTCTTCTAAAGTATAATCTTCCATAAAATATTATTAGCTCTTATTTGAAAGTGGTTGTGTTACTAAAGCAGCTTCTACGTTAACGTATACTGCATTCTTTGCCTGACAATGAACACAATCGAAATATGTATCTTCTTTAGCGTTTATCACAACTTCATTTGTTTGTTTACAAGCAGCACAAGGTACATTAAAAGTGATTTTAGAGAGTATTTCAAGCTCTTTGAGGTTTTTCTCAGTTATATCTTTAGTAGCTTTATATTCTAAATAAGCACCATAAAGATAGAATAGAATAAACTGAGCAACAAAAGTCGCCCAAAACCATACTGCGGTAGATTGCTTTGTAAAATGTGCAATAGTTGCGAAAACAGCACTTACTGCAGCCGCCTTCAATACAGAACCCAACAGGGTTATTAATATTTGTTTCATATGTTACTCGTATTAGAGTAACTTATTCACTTAGGTGCAAGAGTAAAGGAGTTTAATTGTGCAGCAAGTTCTTTGTATGCTATCATAATGCCTGCCAACTTTGCTCTAAACTTCTTTAAGTCTTTTTCTTTACCTTTAAATAAAGGTAAGTTTGCTGCTGTAGCAGCTTTGTTCTTTAAATCTAATGTTTGTAGATATAGATTAGCTAGTTGTACTACTGAATCTTGTAAAGGGTAGGGTAAGGCTTCTGGGTTAGGACCGCCTTGACCGTTGTTCTTGAGATTAGCTAGTTTTTCTAATGTAGGAGGGCTATCATTAGTTACGTAGCTATCTTTTGTCTCCGGAGTTGAAGTAGAAGGTAGAGCGCCGGTATATGTGTTACCGGATTCGTAACTTGCTTCACTTAAGATTTTATCTGTTTTTCTTTTGCTCACGGTTCTCAATACTTACTACTCCAATCTTGAATCTACCGCTACATTTTGGGCAAATCCAATGAGCTTCGTTAACGATTTGATTGCCTTTGTTAACTCTTACAGCTCTAGGGTGTACTGGTCCATGGCCGCAAATATGGCAGCTTTCTGGACGCATAAATACTTGTTCGTTCATAGACGAATACTTATCCAAATAGCTTACAGAAATCAACTAAAGCTTGGTTGTTTGCTTGTTTATTAAATGTTTTCTTCCAATCATTTATCTTATCTAAAACACTGTTAAACTCTAACTCTTTACACTTTTCTACAAAGTCATTAAAATCCGTATTAGATGCAGATAGAGTGTTTAACTGTTCGATATACAAGCTCACTTCTTCAGGATGCACTGCTAAACCATGCGCTAAGTCTACTAAAGGTCTATTGGTAGTAATAGCTTCATTACATAGTTCTAATGCTTTGGGGTCTTTAGCTACCCATTGTTTAGCTAGTTTTTGACCTCTAATCTTACCTACCCCTTCAATACCCTGTACATTATCGGATTTATCACCAGCTATACATTTATAAATAACGAATTCTTCCGGAGTTAACCCATAATGTTCTACAAAGTTATTGACATCTACAAGAAGCTTTTTAACTGGGTTATAGAAAGAAGTATCCGCATTAACCAGTTGTGCAAAGTCGTTATCTACACTAACAATAATCTTTTTACCAAGTATCTCTTTACTCAACCAACTAATAACATCGTCTGCTTCGAGATTACCTGGAAATATGTTTTTTATTCCGAGTGCAGTTGTTACTTCAACAATAGCATCTGCCTCTCCATACACAGCTTTATTACGTTCCTGATTTCTATTACCTTTATATGTACCCTCTGTTAAGGTTTTACGGAAGTTCTCTTTATTACCTAACTTCTTATCCCAAGCAATATAAATTTTATCTGCATTAAACTGGTCAGCATTAGACTTAATTGTCTTAAGAAAGGCAAAAATACTCCCGGTATTAATCCCTTTTGAGTTTACTAGAGGCTTTCCTATGTTGTTTGCCACCCAGTACGCCCGGTGAAGAGTATTGTTGCCGTCTATCAGGAGTGTTGTCATCTTGTTTTAATTTGAGTTTATATTCTTCTAAGCAGGTATTGTAAACGCCTTTTGGTAAAACGTCAACTATTTCTAGTATTTTATTTTGTAAGCCTGAAGCAACTTCCGTATTAGGTACCGTTCTTACGTGTTTGTCTGGTAAAGAAAAGAAAACAGTATGACCAGGTGTATAAGACACTGGTACTAACCATTCCCCTTTAAATGTACCTTCTTTTACGACGTATATGCTTCTCTCTGGAGGATAAAAATAATCTTTAATCCTCTTCAGAGTCGTTTTGAGGCTGGTCTTTAAATCCATATGGGTCGTTACCGTTGGTTTGAACAATATTGTTATTGATCTTAAACATTACACGGCGAAACCGCTCTAATAAAGCATCATGCGAAGCAGGGTCTGAAGCAGAAACAATCTCAACTGGCTGATTGTTTAAATCGTAACCAATAAGCATGTAAGGGCCTAGAAACTCTTTAATTTGCATATCTAAAGAGTCTATTTCTTTACGCTTTTCGTTTACAATGGCGTTCTTTAATGACTTCATGTACTCTAACTTTGCAAGTTGTATCATTTGGTTGATACTAGCTTGCTCAGTAGGAGTTATCTTTGATTCATTAGCTTTTTCAGGAGCAATAGAAGGAGTAGGCTCAGTAGCGCTTGGCTGTTTTTTGTTCTGAGCCTTTTTATTACCCTTCGTTGGTTTTTTTGCGGCCATTAATATTATTTAGTGTTTCTTTCGGCGGAAGCAATAAAGTCGTAGAACTCTTTTCTAGTCTCAGGCTCGTTCATGAAATCCTTAGATAGTTTAGAAGTAATCATTACTGCACCGTGATGCTTTACACCTCTATGACAAGCACAAGTATGAGAGCATTTTACTACTACTGCAACACCTTGGTTCTTTTCACATATTTCGTCAATAGCTTTATGGATTTGAACTGTTAAAGCTTCCTGTACTTGTGGTCGACGAGCATAATGCTCTACAATACGATTTAGCTTTGATAGACCAATAACCCGTCCGTCTTTACTTGGGATATATGCAACGTGTGCTACACCAGTAAAAGCTAAATGGTGATGGCTACACATTGATACTAAAGGTATATTACACTGACTTACAATACCGTCATAACCATCTGAAGGGAATGAAGTAATCTTAGGCGGTTGATCGTAGCAACCTTTAATAAGATCACATACATAAGCCTTAGCTACACGCTTTGGTGTACCTTCACTATTAGGATCATTACGCCAGTCAATCTGTAAAGCATCTAAGAAGCCTTCATAAGCTTTGGTAGCGTTAAGGATAATTTCTGTCTTTTCTTCTTCGGTACGAGGTATATTACTATTCGCAGTAGGAAGAGGTGGGTGTTTAACTCTTGATGTTGTTGCCATATTAAATGATTTTACGGACTTAAACTTTTCGCCCGTTGTATAACTCTGATTTGTTATTGATTCCATATTTTACTAAATAGCTTATTATAACCTCGATCGAGTCAGTTTTCAACTTAAATCGCTCAGGAATATATTGACCTCCGTCATATAACTCGAAGAAGGTTTCATTAAAAAGTTCCTTGTGATTGACATAACAGGTACAAAACACTGATGCATTACCCGGATCAATCATAACTGTCCAGGAACGTGGATCTGCTTCACCATATTGATCAAAGATCTTATAGACCATATAACCTGAGTCTTTAAGTCTTTTGATGAAATAACTTTGTGTTGTTATCTTATTAGCCATTATTTAACTAAACCTGATATTACAAATGTAAAGTCGGTTTCGTCAGTAGGCTTAACGTAGAACGACATTACTTTAAACTTTAAGTTAATACCAACGCGTGCAGTTTCAAACTTAACACCAGTTAGTATACGAAATATATCGAGATTAAAAGGTATAACCTGATTAAACGGTTGACCTTCTACTTTATCAGTAACTTTAAGACTGATGTTATCTGTATTGGCTTTTTCTTTATCTCCTAACTCACAATATACCCCATCAGATTGACCATACAAGTAAATCTTATTGGTATCTGTGGTAAATGAACTAGCTTTTAATATTTCCTGTAGTTTCTTTGTATTAATATCAAAGTACGTATCATTAGTAAGAGCTTCAATTTTCTCTCTCTTTAACGTAACTTTAGGTACTACTGAATCGTCTAAAAAGTGATACTTAAACTGTAACTTATCAGTTTTATAATAAAGATGATTAGATTCAATAGTAAACACTAGCTCATCTTCATCTATACAATCAATAACTCTTAATAGCTTTTTTACATCACCAATGTTAAGAGTAATCTCTTGATCTACATTAAAAGACTTATTATACTTTGCTAATAGAATAATACTTGTATCAGGCTTATTACAGACAGCGTACAAGCCATCCTTGTTGAGCTTAATAGACACAATATCTATAGCTTTACCTATAACACTTAAAAAGTTATCGGCAAAATCTTTCTTAACGAGCTTAAGTTCCATTTGTTATCTTCGGTTTTTTTTTATTATTAGAGTCAATTAACTGGTTTACTTTATCGGTTAATATGTTAACCTTATTCTCTAATTTATCAATAGCATTTATAATATCTTCGTACCGAGTTTGTTTGTTTAAATCAAACTCTAACTGATTAGGATCAGAAGGTGGAAGGTTAGTTTCCTGTATTTGTTGTACTGGTGGTGCAATAAACTGAAAATCAGGCTGCACTATCGGTTGAGGTGCAGGTTGTTGAACCAGTCTCTGTTGTTGAGGTTGCTTGATACCCATAGCCGGTAAGATATGAGAAGGCATAACCTTACTCATATCTACATCCGACACTTTAAGACCACCACCTACTTCTGCAGCTTGTTTCTTAATACCATTGATATCACCTTGTAGCTGCTTTGCGAACATTGCAGCCATCATGATTTCTTGGCTACCTACTTGACTAGTAGATACAGCAAGCCTCTGAAGCTCTGCTTCGTTCAGAGGCCTGTTTTGCTGTGGTTGTGGTTGATTGGCCATTATAGGTTATCTAACCCGTTTAAGATATCTAATACTTTATCGTCGTTAGAAGTTGTAGCTTCTACTTTAGCTGCAGGTTTTACTGTAGCTTTAGGTGCTGGAGTATCATAAGGAACATCTTCTTCCTCTTCTACTACAGGTGCTGCAACAGGAGCTGCTTCAGCATTACCATAATAGTGTTCGTCGATAAACGCCTTAATCTCTTCACTAGACTTACGATCTATAAATGTATTTAAGTCGTAAACGCTATTTAAGATCTCTTCTACCTTGCTATCATCTAAACCTTCGATAGCAGATGCATTTAAGAACTTAGAAGCTGTATAAGTTGGGTACTTAGGTGCACCTGGCTTATCAGATACTAACTCTACTTTAATACGTAAGTTGCAGCCTGCTTCACTTAAGTCAAAGATCTTAGCACCGAACTCTTCTGAATCATCACCATTGATAGCAGATTGAATAATCTTATCTAACTGCTTACCATAACGTAATACTTTAATAGTACCGTTATTTTCTGGTTTCTTAGGATCATTAACAACATAAACGTTTACTAACCAGTTTTCTTTACGACGTAGGTTAGCTTTAGCACGTTCTTTTTCTTCGTTCGTACCATCGCGTAATACTTTAAAGTATAGCTCGCTTACAGGGCAACGATCGCCCCAAGTGGTAGGAGAAGTAATACTAGCATATTTGCCAGTACTAATGCTATTCCAACCATGATGGAAGTAATGAAGAATAGTTTCTTCTGGGTTCTTAATATTAGGTAATAAACGTACTACATAAGGCTTTTCACCTGGTTCAAGTTGTAATAAGTTACGATATGCTGCGCCGTCGCCCGCTTTAGTTTTAGCTTTGTCTAGAGCATTTTTAATGCTTTCGAACATATTTGAGTTATAAGGTTTCATATTGAATGATATGGTATATTAGTATGGTTTTATTTTTTATCAAGTAAAAGTTTGTTTATTCTCTTTAATCCTTCCATTATAATTTTCTTAGCTCTGGATGAGTTATTCAATCGCATTTTAAACTTAACAATATCTGTTGCAACCGTCTTTAAATAGATTTCTTTATCTTGGGCTTGCATGCTATTGAATATGTATTCAAAGTTTGAAAGAGATAGTAAAACATATAAATTGATATGTTTGTTTCTATAATCTTCTAGACTTCTCCATGTATAACCAGCTTTTTGATTACAGTACTGTTCTAGAGTTATTTGTTCATTAATACAAGTAGTAGCCAGATACTTTAAGGATTCAAGAATATGTTTAATGTGGCCATCAGTGTCGGGTAGTTCTTCGGCCCTCTGACTTTGTAAGAGAGAGTAACAGGCAATGGCTTTTTGCGTGAGGTAGAAGTTGAGCGGGAAGTGTTCTTCGTCTTTGTAGATGACATAGGGTGCTAATAAAAAGTCTTTAATGTTTATTTGAGGGAATCGTTTAAAAAACATATCCAAACGAACGCAAAGTATACCATCTGGGGTTTTATCAAACCCTTCAAAGTCTTTACGTGCTTTCCAAGGCTTGTTTTGATGACCTCTAGATACACTTAAATATGTGTTGTAAACTTGTTCTACGCTCATTAAGAGCTATATTGTAGTATCTCTCTAACAACTTTGCTACGGCAAAGGTTACTATTGTACTTTAAAAATAGTAATATTGCCTCTCTTTCGCTATCAGTATCAGTTAGTTCCATGAAGATTTTACGGTACAATTTATTTTTGACTATTAATGAAAATATAGTCACATTGTTAAGTTTTTTATTGTGAATAATAGAACAAAATGAACCAAACTTAATAAGTTCAATCTCAAGCTCATCTCTAGCCAGTTGGCTAATAGGAGTTTCTATGACAGCTTCTTGTAGTGCACCTACTATGCCAGACATATTATGTTAGTGGCGTGAGTAGTTTGGTGAAATTTAAAAACGTTTCCGTTACTTTTCCACCCGCTGCATATTCATGTCCGCCTCCTTCGCAGATTTTAGCAGCTAACTTTGATAAGTCTACATCACATGACTTGTTTTTGCGAAATGATACATGTGAGTTGTTTGAGTTGACAAAGAATACAATATCAGCTGGGTGGGTGTTTATCATGTAATCGCAAATCTCGTTAACAAACTTTGTACCGTGAGTGCCGTATATTGTACGCTTAGCACCACCTATAGACACCGTTCCTTGATATATTTCAAGAGAAGCTATAGCTTTGTTTTTACGGTCTACATACTCTTTTATAATAGCTTTCTCCTGTGTAGTAAAAGGATAGAAGCCATTGTAGTATTTTTCTAAAAATATTTCAGCACGCTGTTTTGTAGACGTCTTTTGCGTGTTCGTGTAAAGGCAGTTCAGTTCATATGTTTCAGGTAACTTAAACTGGTAACAATCATAATCATCAGCAAGGGCAATAAAATATTTTTGTTGCTGGGTCAGTTTAGTCAACTTACCTAATGTCTTAAAGTGGTTATAAGCTTTTTTAGCACATGAAGAAGTTTCACTTACATATACTTCTGCATTTTTATAAACCCCTAATGCATTAACATGTGTTAAATGGTGATCGATAATAACAATATTTTTTCTATCAACTAAGTCAGCATTTTTAGCTACATCTAAGTCTAAGATGTAAATCTTATCAAAATCGTTTGGGTTATTTTCATTTAACCAGTTTAAATACTCTTTACGAAAGTTGGTTACTGTGGTGATCTTAAAAGCTATCTGACCAGGCTCAGCACCGAGTGCCCAATGCAAGGCTAACAAAGCAGCAACTCCATCAATATCGAAGTCGGTAAAAACGTATATCTTGTTAAAGCTCACTATAATCTATTTAAGCTACTTGCTTATTTTTTCAAGCTTATTTTCCAAGTCCATTACTTCATCTAAACCACTGCCGGATTTATTACCTGTTAAGCCAACATAGCCTTTATCTTCAGTCAAAGATAATGTGGTATAATCAATACGCATTGCTGTAGCAGCATGCTTTGGACCTAAACGATTCTTTACACCTGCTAGCTTAATAACTCCGAGCTCTTGATCACCTTCTTCTTGATAGATAGCCCAAACCACGTCTGCAGTAAACGCTACACCTAAAGATTCAGATACTGTGTCTAAGCTTGGTTTCTCCATACCTTCACGGTTAGTTTGAATAGCACTGACTACAGGCATATTGAAGAAGTATGATAGTGCTCTTAGTTCTTCTGCAGCCACCTTACCTTGCTCGTAAGAGTTCTCACCTTGTGATGCCTTTATTAGTCCAAGATAGTCTATCACGAGTATATCCGGTTTTATCCCAGTCTTTACTAAAGACTCAAGATAGGCCTTAATACCTGCTACGGTAATGGATTTCGGTGGGAATTCCTTAATAATAAGTTTGCGTTTATGTGTTTCAGTAACGCCTTTAAAGTATGAATCTAATGCACCTATTTGACCTTGTATCTCGTTAATAGGGATTTTAGAAAGATGGCTACTAATACGTTTAGCATACATCATTTCAGGCATTTCTAAAGATATAAGGACTGTTGTTAAACCTTTTGCAGCCATATTAGAGGCTACGTTACCTAAAAAGATAGACTTACCTACATTAGTTGGTCCTAAGAACAAATAAAGTGCTCTACCGTTTTTAGCTAAACCGCCACCGATTTTATCGTCAATAAACTCCCAACCTGTTGGTATTACTTCATTCTTTGTACCAAGTTCATTAATGATCTTTTCGTATTCACCGAAAAAATCTAAACCGATATCACTTGTTAAGGCTATATTACAAGCCTTTTCAAACATTGATAAGAACTTAGGGTAATCAGCTTTTTCCTTAGATACGTCATCTACTATCTTCAATACAGTATTGTATACAGCCTTCTCCTTAAAGAACTGCTCTGTATTAGCAATAAGCTCATCCATATTAAGAGCTGTATCGTATTGTTTATATGTTGTTACCGTATCTTTGAATAGTTTTAGATCTTCTTCTTTACTGAGATACGTTTTAATCTCAGTAATAGTAGGTAAAACTTTACGTTTAGTGTAAAAATCTTTAATAATACCTACAACGAGTCTGTTACCAGGGTTTTTAAAGTTCTCTGGTGCTAAATAATCTAATACTAAAGAAGTATAGTAAGCATTAGTCAAACATTGACATGCTACAATGTTCTCAAAAAAATCGCTATTAACTTGAAGAGAGTTTTTCTTCATTCGTACATTATATATTATAAATTAAAAAAAGCTAAGGTTGCCCTTAGCTTTTCTTTTTATTCTTTTGTAAGCTTTTCAGCCTCGTCTAGAACTGAGTTACTTGACCCGTACCCGACTTTCTCTTTAAGAGTCTGTTCGAGTACCGGTAGTACTTTCTTATCCCAAAACTCGGTATCGTTTTCCCAAGTTTTTCTATAACCGATCTTCTCTCCATTAAACTGAAACGTAGAACCGGTTTGTTGAATAACTCCAAACGCTACTGCCATATCAGCTAAGCCAGCATAGCGACTTAAACCAGTACGGAAGTTATTGTATAGTTCTGCCTTCAAGAAAGCAGGTACAAAGCGGTTCTTAACTGTCATTGCTGACAATGTAACACCGCTTACGTTATGAGCTACCGCGATTGATTCTTCTCCTTCGTTCTTGTCGATTTTTTCGTTTCTAGTCGCAAGCTGTACGAGCAGAGAAGCAAGATAAATAGGGCCAGAACCACCGGACTGTTTTTTAACCAATTCAGGATAGAGTGAAGTTGGGTTATCATAAATGTGATTAGTAAAAAGAATAGGCACACGAGCCTTAGCTGCTTTAAAGGTTAAAGCGCGCATCATAGACTTCATTGCTTTAGCTTTTGTACCCATATCTGCTGCGTCCTTACCTTCTGTAACGTCACGAAGCTCTTTAGCGCTTGCTAAATTACCAAGACTATCAATAGCTATAATAACCTTTAAGTTAGGGTCATTAGCTGCAATAATCTTATCTAAGAATGTAGCGATTTGGTTACGACAGTCTTCTACTGTTTCTACTGGATAGTATTTTAAGCGTTTTGGATCAATACCAACACCCTCTGCAGATTGCTTATCTACTGCTGCTTCCGTATCCCAGACAGCAGCAAAGTAGCCTTTCTTTTGAGCGTTTGCAATGATCTTATTAACAATAAGCGTCTTACCCGCACCGGAAGGCCCGGAAAAACCAGTAACCCTACCAACAGGAATACCCTTGTAAAGAGATCCAGAAAAGATAGCATTAAGTGCATAAGAGCCTGTATCGATCCAGTCGCCTACAATAGAAAGAGAGTTATCATCTGAAAGCAGAGATGCATCTGCATTTAGTGCATCTACTGCTTCAAAGATATCTTTCATTGACGAAACCTTAGTCTCGTCATTGTTTACGTCTGTACGTGGTTTACGTGCCATATTATTTAGCTTCGTCGTCAAACAACTTTACTACAGGTGTATTAGCGTTAATAGCTGTAGTAGCGAACATTTGTGCGTATTGTAGTTGTAGGTTAGCTTCAAGTTCAACGTCACTTACTACTACAGTAGACTTAGAATACGTCCAGTTAGCAAACTCATCACGATTTGCTGTAAACTCTCTAAAGAATACAGGATAGAGTTGTACTTGTAGTTTCTTGTCTGGTGTAGGTGTAACCTGTAAGATAACAGGCTTAGTTACTGTTAAAGTAGTTTTATCTTCACTTACTAGAGTGGCGATAATCGTACGTTGAATATTATCTAGGAATGTTACTAGTTTATCTTGGCTCATATGTTTATATTAATATAGTTTTTGTTTTAATCAAGGTTATTGACGAGGAAACTTAAAATAAGGGTACTTTGAGTTTATTAAATGTTGATCTAATAGTTTTTTATCAGATGCACGAGTTGGCACGATGTCCCAGCCACCACGACGGGCATAAAAACAAGTTACCATAAGTTCATCTGGTTCTAATAAGTCCCAAAGACGTTTATAAGCAGCTTCACAGATTTCTTCATGGAAATGACATTCATTACGGAATGATACGATCCATTCTAGTAAAGATTGTTCAGTTACTTCTTTATCGCTTTTATAGTAGATAAAGATATCACCTGAATCTGGTTGCTTTGTAATCTTACAGTTAGAACGTAATAGAGTGCTCATATAGAAGTGCTTTTTATTCACTTCAGATTCATTAGCTACTAACAAATCAGCTGATTCGTTGAATATTGTAAACTTAATACTTTCTGCGCTCTTAATACTTTCTAACGGTAACCAGATACCAGGATCATAATCTCTTAACCAAACTTCACGAGCAGCAAAGTCTTTTATTTGTACTTGTGGAAATAGATCAACTTCTACATCTGTCTCTAATAGTTTAGATAGGTCTTCTGAAGCAGTCTTTTTAATATTGTTTAATGCTTCTGCTACAGTCTTACCCATAGGCTGCATATTAAATGAGTTCCAGTAGAGCTTCATTGACTTAGACTCTACAATATAAGGGTTAGTAGCTGGATACACTACTTTAGCAACACAGGTAACAGGTAAACCGTTATTTGTTAATGCACTACATTCATAACCGTTCCAGATATCGTAACCTACGAATGGTAAGGAATCGTTCTGTAAACCTAAGTAGGTACGATTGCGTTGACGTTCTTCACGCACTAAGATCTCAGGCGTGTAGGTGGTAGGAGAATCAACTCTCTGACCAAGTACTTTGTCAATATTATTAGTATTATAGCTCATTGGTAAAATCTTTCTTTAAGTTATCAGTTACAATCTTAACTCTATCTTCTACAGAACCCATTACATAAACAAGTTTATCTGTAGGCATTGAATGGTGTTTTAGATAAAAGTCAAACTGCTTAACAACACCATCAAAAAACTCCTTACCTGTACTTCTCTCACCATCATCTTTTACTTCAAGTTCAGGTACAACATAAAAAATCTTATCATATACTTTTAGCAGTTCTTCATAAACAGCTAAAGCAGCTTGATACACATCTTTACTAACTTGACCTTTTTCATAAAAGTAAGTCGTGTAAGCAATACCATCTAAAGCACCTCTATCTAATATCCAGTTACCCGGAGTTAAACCGTACTCTAAATGTCTAGCCATTATCAAATACTGAGTTAAAGAAGTACCGCCTTCATTAATAGGTACATTTAAATCTTTAAGACCTCTCGTTAGATTAGTTCTAAAACTAAAATGCTGATCGTCTAAAAACAGATCATCTTTTAGTGCTTTTACTAACGTTGTCTTACCTTGTGAATGAGCGCCACAGATTGCAGCTTTATAGTTTGATCTCATAAGTTATTTATTTAATAGGCTTTTGCGCATAAAGCCAACCCAATTTTCGATTGCCAGTTTATGCAGTCTTCCAATATAATCGTCTAAGCTATCAAATTCATTGTAGATATTCTTGCTATAAAACTCTTTCTCAGACACTACTTTACCAGCATCTACTTCAGGTATAACTTCATGTATAACGTGTCCGTGCTGATAGTAAGGTCTTTCGGCGTGACTGAACCACACTTTAGCCTGAGGATCTTTACCTTTTAACTCAGGAAACTTAGTTATAAGACCTGGATGTCCGTTGTATATCTTGAATCTACCGCAGATCTGTGGCGGTAGTATACGAAGATAACCGTGAAGAGTAATAATATCGGTATGCTTAATAGCCTCTCTATATTCTTCTACTGTTGGTTTCTTAGGTAAAAATATAAAACGATCAAAACATTTTTCTAGAAGATTAGGATTGATTTTGTCCATATCTTCAAAGCTTTTATTAGTTATGATTGCATCTGGAAACCTACCGATATGCTTAGATATCTCATATATCTCAGATCCACTCTGAGAGAAAAAGGTTTTCCAGATTAAGGTACGTTTCATATGTTTAGTCGATACCCTATTGTATTATCACTAAAGAAAATTACAAGTGTAAAGTCAACAATACCGTGTTTTATTAGGTAAGGTTTAACATCTGCAAGCTCTTTTACCGGGAGTTCATGATTACGAATACAATCCCAGAAAGAATAATCGCGGATATAAACAGAATCGGCCAGTAAGTGAGGATAGTTTGCATGTACAGAATTAGTTATAGCTTCTAAAGTTGTCATCCATTAACATAGTTTCTAAACTGAATCAGATTGCTTGCAATGATTCTTTCTTGTATTTCATCTGGTACTACATCTAAAAGATCTACAAGTTTGGTAGATTCTTTCTTCCAGTTACCAATAACATCAGAATATCTTACTCTTTTAATACCATGTACAATAGGAGAAGAAGTATCTAGTGTTTCGATCCAGTTATATTCAGGTCCTTGATAGAAACTAAACTCTCTTGGGTGTGCACAACCTAATAAATGATGAGGTTTATCTTTATTAATGATACCGTCATTCATTAACTGAGTTAAAGTTATTACTCTACCCATCATATAAGATACCCACTTGTTAGGATGAGGAAATGCTTTAAGGTAATAAGAATAGTCAAATGAAATAGCTAGTTTATCTACGCCGATCTCTTGATCTAGTGCTACATAACACTTAACTAGTTCACCGTAAGTCTTTCCTTGCACAACACCAATAGTTTTAGAGCTACTAACAAAGTCCCAATCTTTCCATAAGCACTTCTTAGCTGAATCAATAGTACCTTGACAATCTTCTAACACGTCTGGTATAATATATTCTGTAGGGTTAAGCTTTTGTATCCAGTGAGCATAACGTTTAGAGTCAAAAGAGGTACCTAACTCAAATATAGAGTTATCTAATAAAACATGCCTACCACCTTTAACACTGTCTTCAAAGAACTTGTAGTATTGCGGGTGAGTTTCAAAGAGGTGCACGAGTGCATAGCAGTAATCGTTGTATGTACGAGATATCTCGAGCATACTTAAGGGAGATTCGTGTGATATTTTAATCATGAGAATATGTCAAATAAGTCTGTTGTTACTTCGTTAGTTAAATCTGGTAAACGCCATCCAATAGCTTCATATACAGCTAATATCGGCGGTTTAATTATTGTATCGAACATTTCAATATAGTCTACTTGAAATTCATTAAATTCTGGTGGAAAGTTGTAAGGGTAACAAAGAGTATCGATATTATACTTGTTTGGTGCAATATAAATCTTCTTTACTTTGCCACCGGAAGTAATTCGTTCATACTTTGTTTCCAAATGTAAATGTTTTAGTAGTTGGTTATACCATAATGCACCTTTAACGTGATTAGGTGTGCCGGTACCTATCTTAAAGCCATCTGCTTTTACTTCGTACTTCTCTAAATCACTAAGACCGCCACGGATAGCTATTTCATCAACATTTAACTTTTTAAATGCATCGTAAACCTCTTTATAAAGACTGTTTGCCTTTATTTGATCCTGACCTAACAAAGAGTTCTCAATAACCTTCTTAATCAGTTCTTTTGCTTTCTTTGGCGTTGTAGACCTAGCGATTTCAACCCCAACGTACTTAAACTTACTAACATTTGCACCTTCATCGTTTAATACATGAATAATATAACGTTTCTTTTGCAGGTAAACACCTACATCACAAATCGACTCCCGTTTAAAGAAGTAACGAGGATCGATAGACTTAAACTCAGAAGCAGACCACTTTTTAATCTCACTATTTAAGTATGTACCAATCTCTTTGTCTATTAAATCTATACCTTCTGGTGTTACTTTACCGTCTTTAAATATGTTAAGCTTAATTTTATCAAGGATAGGTCTAATAGTAATATGAGTACTATCAGTATCACCGTAAATGTTAAGGGACGTATTAACCCCGTATTTGTCTTTAGCGTATTTATCAAGGATGATACCCGCCTGCTTAACCACTGACTGACCAGTAAGAGTAATACTACCGGCGTGATCACTATCGCAAATAGGGCTAAACTTATTAGCAAAAACACCATAAATAGAATTAAGAAGAATTTTAATAACGTGCTGGATGGTGTCAGCTCGTTCCATATTAAACTTACACGTTTTGTACTCATCTGTATCTGGGGGTAAATTACTTAGTTGTTTTTTGTATTCAATGTATTGGTTCTTATTTCTTACACGTTCACTATAAAGACCATCAATCAATGAAGGCACAACGCCTTTTTTCTTTTGAGTATATAAAACATTAGCTTTAGATATAGCTAACTTTTCTATCTCCATAAACTTTTCAAGTTTATCGAGTGGTACCGTCTTTTCTGCACCACTAGCTAATAATAACGTTGCTTCTGTATCTGTCTTGCGTACGATTTTGCCTATTTTAGTTTCTGGTGATATATTGAGAGTAATAATGGTGTTAGGGTATAGAGAGTTAGCGTCATAACTCACAATAGCAGTCTTTAAACCGCGTTCAGGATCTCTAACGTACCCACCTTCGATTTCATCTCTAGTAGGACCAGACACAAACGTTGGTATAACCAAACCGTGCTTGTATGCTTCTAAAGCAACACAACCGGTAACAATTTGAACTTTACCTAAAGCAGCTTCAAAGCTAGTTAAACCTTTGTAAGCTAACATACGTATGATCTTAAAAAACTGTAGTTTCTTTTCCATTCGTACTAACAGATCAACGTCTTGAATATTATAGTCTACAAAGTTTTTCCAATCGCTACCGGCTAAAGCGGCTAGGTTAGTAGCGTTAATAGCTAGTTTACCTTCACCTAGTTCATGTTGTGCTACAAAGTTTAGTGCATATGACTCTAATAAACCACGTGCAAAGCCTTTATACACTTCCATGTAGTCCATAGCTGATATACCGTGAATGTACCAACGATCTAGCTCTTGACCTTTAACAAAGATACCTTTACGACACCAAAGACTTTTTAATGGAGATAAACGCTTTGCAGCATCTTCACCTAATAAGTTATTGATACGATTAATAGTATAAGGAAAGTCGAAAAAGTCCGTGTTCCACCCGCTAAGAATATCTGGGTAATAATCGTTTTCCCAGAACTCTAGAAACTTATTAAGCAAATCCACCTCACTACGACACTCTGTATATACAACATTGTCGCGTGTTGGTGTATAAGGTTTTTCACCCCAAGTATAAAACGTATCAGATAAGTTGTCATATATGGTTATAAGGTTAATAGGGTGCTTTGCATCCTTAGCTTCAGGAAACTCATCTGGCGAGTAAACTTCGATATCAAGAAAGCAAACCTTTAACGGGTTAGCAGAAAACTCAGGTTTTTCGTAGTCATCTTTATACTTTTCGATAAGAAACTGTTGCTCTACCTGAATATTGTGATATAAACGTTTAATAGCACCATCTTGTGCAGACTTATTACGTTCATACGAGTTCTTAAATACCTTCTTCTTTAACTTAGTGTTAAAAATAGATATAGCATCGTGATTGTCCTGATTAGTCTCTACATAAAAGTAAGGACTATACAGTTCTTTCTTAACAACCCGTTTACCGTTTTTGTCCCAGGTAAATAGGTATGCAGAAGATTCTCTTGAGTTATAATATACGTTACGATACACAAAACATATTATGTACCATTTTACAAACTAATCAAGAAGGAAAGTAAACTTTCATATGCTCATCAATGTGATCTTCTAACCAATACTTGGTTGCAACCTTACGAGCATCATCCGACTCATTTAAGTACATTCTACGATCTTTTAGTAGCTTCTTAGCTAGATCCATCATTTCATCAGGAGTATTAAACCGTAGAGGTGCTACAGGATCTGTATTGTATGGTGGAGCATCTTGGCATAAACATGGAATACCTAATGCACCTGCTTCAAGATACTTAATGGGTGCTTTTGCATAGTTAAACCTGTTATTTTGTAAAGGTGCAAATGCTAAGTTTAAGTTTAACGAATCAAACGTATAACTATACTCATACAAGCTCTTCCAAGGTACATATTCAACTTCACCAGCTGCAATTAAATCTTGCACACCGAAAGGAGCGGCTCCAAAAAACACCCACTTGTAATCTTTGTAAGTCTTACGAATAATATCAGTAAATGGTTCAATATCATCTACCACTCCAGGCAAGCGCTGTACATTAAGGTGGGTTGGACTACCAACATAACCGATACGAGGACGTTTCTTGTTGCGATCAAAGTTCTCCGCCACTCTTTGTTTACTGTAAAAACGATCCATCCAAAACTTAGGTAGGTAGTTAGGTACTACAATAGCGGGTACACCAGTCTTTTCTGTATAATAATCTGCCATGTACTTGGTAGGGCAAGTAATAGCATCACAGAGCTTAATAATCTCTATTGCTGTTTTACCAATAATAGGGTTAACAAATGCTTCTCTAGACTTGTTGTATAATGGAATATCTTCTGGGAAAATAACGTCATCGATTTCATAATACAGTTTAAACTTGCTTCCATTATCAGAAGTATGTCTTAAGAACTTAGCAAACTGAAGTTGTGGTTCAGTGACTTGACGTTGTATCTTAACTGATTGTATATTTTGATACTGTCTTGGGTCAAGTATCATCATCGTAGAGTTCTGTACAACTCCTTTACCTGAAGAGTTGATTATAGATTCTGGCCAGTGCATACGCCAAAAACCGCATCCACCATGGTCAGCAGCAAAGCTCATTGCCATCTTTGTAGGTGGTACGCTTGGAAGTACTGGTTGAGAGTTAGGTGTAGTTACCCCTAAAGTAGGAGCTCCTAATGGTAATGCTGGTGCACCGATTACGAATGAGTTATTCATTATTAAAGTTGTTTGATCTTACTGTTATGCCGTTTTTCTTTTCTAGGAATATGATTTCACCACTTGTACAGTACTTCATACTTTCCTTGCGGTGTGATATTATATACACTGCCTCTTGGTACTTTTCCACTCTATCCCGTATTATATCCAATACTAGTTCAATACCTTTTTCGTCTAAAGACGAATCAAGTAGTTCATCAAATACAGATATATTTAACCATACATTAGCTTGTGCTCTACGGATATCTTGAAACGCAAATATCATTGCAAGATCGATAGCTTTACGTTCAGCTCCAGAGAAGTTAAAATAACTACATACTGCACCACGTTCATTAGTGATAGTTTCTTCAAAGAACTCATTAAACTTAACTGTACTGTTACTTTCAAGCTTCTTAAGATAGTAAGCAAGTCTAAGATTGAGTACCTCTAATATCTTTTTAACAATAAACGATTTTACACCTTCTTCAGAAGTAATAAACTTAGCTGATTCAATAATATCGATCTTAATCTGTAGTTCATCTACTTTAGCTTTTACTTCAGATATACGGTCTTCAATCTTTTTAATATTGTCTGTATATACATTATCCTCGTTATTAAGAGCATCAATATCTACTACAAGTTGAGATTGCCATACATTGAGTTGATTTAAACGATTATTAATGTTTTCTACTTCTTTTTTACGAATATTAAAATCGTTTATCTTTTTCTGTGCATTAGTAATATGAGTCTCAACTTTATTTAACTGACTTTGTGCTTCTACTAAAAGTGGTTTTTGAGTATTAACAATCTCTGTATATTTTTGTATTTCTGCATGACACTCTGCTTTATCTTTTTCGTATTGAGTATTAGTTGCTTCAGCGAGATCTTTACCGCAATGTGGACATTTACTATCTACTTTTTTAAGTTTTTTAATACGGTCATTATTAAGCTTAATATGGGTTTCTGCTTCAGTAATAAGCTTATTAACCGCAGCTATTTTACGATCGCATAAAGTTTCAGCAGTTTTAAGGGCTGCCATATTATCTAATATCTTTTTCTCAGCTTCAGTATCGACTGATTCGAGCTTACCGATCTTTTCGTTAATAAGCGCAATCTCTTGCTGATTGTTACGCTGACGAGTAAGTAGTACTTCTTTACGTTTTAACTTACTCTCTTCATAAACTTGTTTTTGTTTAATACTATCTTGTAAAGCTCTATCATTTTCGTCTACCTTAGCGTGTTCAACATCTAATAAACGTTTTACTTCATTAAAGTCAAAACGAGCAATACTTAACATATTGCTAAACACTTCTAAACCAAGTATACCCTCAATAAACTTACGTTTCTCGATCTTTTTCTGAGCCATAAACGGAACTGTATTGTTTATGGTCATTACTACACTATTCTGAAATACTTCTGGTGAAGTGTCAATAATATCAATAATATATTCAGTTGTTTGTGGTACACCTGAACGGGTTTTATCTTCTCCGTTTACGAAGAGAAAACATTTGGTAGGATTAAGTGTTCTTACTATTTTATATTCTGTCTTAACATGATTAACATCTGTAGTAAACTCGATCTCTACTTCACAAACATCTTCTGGATAGAGATTATTGACAATATTCTCTTTTTTAAGCTCTCTAATAGTAGAGCCGTATAGAGCAAAATGAATAGCATCTGCAATAGTAGATTTACCTACACCGTTAGCACGATCTGCCTTGTCTAGATTGCGGCCAGTAATAATGTTTAAGCCTGGCTTAAAATCTACAGTAACCGGGCGTTTACCAACAGATAAAAAGTTAGTTATCTTTAAAGACTTAAAAAATACGTACTGCATTAGAGATCATTATAATCTCTAGCTATTCTTTTTCAACGTGTTTAGAAAATATTTTGCAACCGCACTTGTTGTACAGTTTTCGTAAAGTGCTTTCCTGAAAGTTTCAATGTACTGTTCATACACTTTAACTGGATCTGTTTTCTTCTGAAGCAAGCTCATTACCTCTTGACATTCCTTTTTAGGAAACGTTGCCATGGTTAATGAAGGGCAGTTTTCTATATTATAAAACACAGGAATACATCCGTTACCAAGTATTTCGTAATGTCTTAAACAGTCCCAACCAGCTTTTTTAACTGTTACTCCAAATCTCGATTGATTATAATCATTATAATAATCTTTTTCGTTTTTGTATATGTATGTACTCTTATCTAAAGGAGTAATAAATGCCCCATTACGTGTTTTATTCGTGTTGAAGTTAACTTTAGAATCTGGTATAGCAAAAGTAATAGGAAACAAACGGTCTTTTTGATAAACAAGTTCTCTCTTAAAATACATTATACCGCGATTATAAACCGGGTGTATATTTGTTTCATCTTCACCGTCTACTGCTACAACTTTATCAAACGGGTAATATTTTAATATATCATCGATATAATCATTACATCTCCAAATAGAACCATACACAATAAGATCGTAGTGTTTGTTTTTTATCTTAGAAGTAATATCAGTACGATCAACTTCTAAATCTGGCAACACACGGGTTACTGTCATACCCATACCATAAAGTTTACTAGCCTTTTCAGCATCATAAGTGTCGTAGTTATGGGCTTGTTTATTATAGTCTACTACATCTGCACCGTATAACTGTTTCAAGCCTATCAACAACGCATCGTTTTGATAGTCTACGTGATCGCCTTTTGTTAAATAAAGTATTTTCATAAATGTTTTAATAATGACTTAACTCTAGACATAGCAGTATGATACTTTGATACTTTATCAAACCCAGCTTGCGCTATCTTAAGTCTTTCATCTTTGTGTTCAGTATAGTAGTTAACTTTATTGATACAATCATCTAAAGAATCAAAATAAACAATCTCTTTACCTTCTTCAAATATTAAATCAATACGAGTACCTGGTTCAGGTCTATCAGCAATGACCATTCTATTAGCTAGCATGCCTTCAAATATACGTCGTGTAACCTCTTTATATTGACTGTTTTGTAATACTATTTTACCTCTTCTAAGATATGATGAATGTTCTAAAGCATGCAACCCGCTACGAGTATCAAAACGTTTACCTAATCGGGCTCTTACACTTTGAAAAAACTTGTCAGAAACATCTCTAGTACATACAGCATCTAAATCAGGTTCAATGCTATACACTCTTTCAGGATACATATCAGTATCTGCAAAGTGCGGAAACCACATAGCATTATAGCCTTGGGAGTTGTATGTAGCACAACATCTAATATCTGGAGATAAAATAATATCAAAGTTACCAGCTTTAGCTTTAATATAGTTGTTATTAAAGCTTTGAGGGTCATCTCCAGACTCTAATACCCATATTGCAGATGGGAATGAGCTCTTTTTAAGTAACGGGCTTTGAAAGCGTCCATAATCAAAGTTAATAATAACATCTGGTACAAATGTACCATTGTTTGCGTCTGTTAGTAATGCTTTTAACCCGTCTTCCGAGTATTGATCTTCAACAGTCATTGAAGAGTAACATTTTGTAGTGTGTCCTAGTTTGTCAAAAGCATTTTGTATGGCTATTGAAGTATTCCAAACATCTTGAGGGGTTCTAGGATATAAAAACGAAATGTTCATTTAAAGTATATACGGTTTGAACTGTTTAAATCCACCTGATTTGAACGGCTCGTTATTCCATTTATCTGCTAAAATATTACCCTGTTTGTTCATGTTCTCTGGGGTATAATCTGTTCTAGAAGAGCCTTTAGCAGATGTACCACCTACTTTATGTTTAACTCTAGCACTGGTTAATACACCATGTAACAGTTTGTTTCTTTCTAAACACATTGAGTAATCATTATCTTGATAAAAGAAAAAGAAACGTTCATCAAGATAACCTATAACTTCAAATACTCCGCGTCTTGCTGCAAATATACAACCAAACAAGTGTAAAGATGTTTCATACCCATAATAAAGTTTATTATCATCAGGAAAATACTGTTTAGTATGACGATGCCAATTTCTATCAATAGGGCTAATAGAACTGATAGTAGAGTTGGTTTCAAACTCTTTTACGATGTTTTGTATACAGTTTTCTTGTATTATTAAATCGTTATTAGGGCCTATTATATAATCTGATTTACAACGGCTTAAACCTATATTAAAAAACTGGTTATAGTTAAACTCGTAAGGGGGTATTATTACCTCTACTTTAGGTTGATTATAATCTCTATTAAAGGTTTTATTAGTTTCAATAACAAATATATTGTTAATGAGTTCATCAGCTGTATTAATATAAGAATCAATACATCTTTTAGTTACTTCAAAGCTCTTGTCATCGTTAACAAGAGATAAAATGATTACATCAACTTTGCTCATTAATAAAACTTTCTACATCTGGGTGCCCGTCATATTGATGAAATACAGCTGGTACATTGCTCTTATTCCATTTAGTTTGTATGCTAACTTGTGCTAAGTTTAGTACAGTTGTTTTAGACCCTATTTCGTATCTGTATTGATCAAAACGAACCACCTTATTAAGTATGGCCTGATCTATATTAGCATAGTTTCCTATTCTACCTAATATAATAGAAGTATCTAAACACATTTCTTTTAATAAACCTATACACTGAGATCTCCAACCAAGTATGGCTCCTCCATTAATAATCTCATACTTTTGTAACAATCCGTATATGTCTTGATTATAACATAAGTTTATCCAAGTAGTATTAGTCTGACAGTTACGTATTATCTGACCTTCCCCAAATACCATTGGTTTTACTGAAACGAAATCAAATATGTTTTTATTAAAATAAACATCGGTAAAATCACACAAAAACACATTATCAGCTGTAGAAATTTTACTGCAATACAGATAAAAGAAAATAACTTTAAGTGTATAAGGTGATAGTTTCATATCCACATTATACTTTTTCGCTATTTGATCAGCATCAACAAAGTTACAGTTATTTTTCTTGAGATAATCTAGTACATCTTGCTTAAGATTGTAGCCTATAACAGTGACAGTATTGTTAGTTTTTACAGCTGACTTAACAAAGTTTTCTATACCTTTGTTAAGACTGTAGTTCTGTCCATATGTAATGATTTCGTTCATTTACGGTATTTTATTTGTTTAAGTATATTTAAAACCTCGTTTTGAGTATAGTTTTTAGGTTCGTTCGGATAGTGTCCGTGTTTAGTCTTGTAAAGCTCTCTACCACCGTACACGTTCTTATGCCATTGTTCTTTCTTGTCTGCAATAGATGAGTTATCGATAGCACCAGGAGCTTCTTCGAGGTATTTCTCACTATCAGCTATATCAGCAAACCACCAAAATGGAGGATGGTAACCAGCTAGTGCAATACGATAGGTATGGTCTACGTGTTCCCAAGCATTATAAAACTGCTCGTCAATATAGCCTACCTTCTCGAGTACTTCTCTTGTAAAAAACGAAAACATTGCTACTGTATGAGTATATAATGCAATCTTAATTTCTCCAGGATACTCAATAACAATACGAGGATTAACAGGACTCTTTTGATCGAGTAAATGTCTATTATGAAGATCAAACTCTATGTTTTGTTTACGGTTAAATGGTGAACCAGGTCCGTAGTTAAAATGTTGTATACCGGTTTCTTGATATGCTTCAATGTATTTCATAAATACATTTTTATCTTTAATAAGCATATCATCTTCAATAATAAAAATATAATTACAACCAGCATCATAAAGATACTTCATTGCTTTGTTTTTAGATTTACCTACACCAAGATTGACTTCATTCTGTAACCAAGTACCTGGTACCTCTATTTGATTTTCAGCCTTACCGTCGTTAACTACGACTAAAGCATCTACCACGTCCATAGGAAGTGTAGTTATTAAAGCTTTTAAGTAGTTGTTTCTGTTACAGGTAATAATACCAACACCGATTTTCATGTTAAAAATACATCCTTATATTGGTTAATTACATTGTTAGCACTAAACTTCTCTGAAAACATGTCCCAGTTTTGACTACGTAAATACTGCACATCTAGACCTTCCATAATGTTAACTAGACTGTTATAATCATGATAAAGTATAGCTTTATCTCCTAAATGATCTATATGAGCGGTATCGTAACCAAGATTGGTTTCTCCACTCCATGGCATTTTACCGCTCCAGGTCATCACAGGTTTGTTATGAGAGGAAAACTCTCCTACTGCTAAACCAAATGTCTCTCCCATATGACGAGCATGTATCATAATGTCACATGCATTAATAAAATTAGATATACCAACATCATTAGTTATCCACGGAAAAAACATAGCTCTATCATGTTTAATAAAAGCATTAGTAGATAAAAATAGGAAGTAAACATCGTTTCTTGTTTTAAGAATAGTTTCTACTGCTCTATGTACAAATGCTAAATCAAATGAATCATTACCTCCGTGTCTACCAATAACTAAAGCATCTTTAGGTATGCCTAGTGCAGCTTTAATATCTTTATTAGGTGCTACCTTATTAATAATATGGGGTACAAACTTGTTTATATTGTATTTTTTAGCTAAGTTTTCTGATATAGCAGCATAAACACTTCCATGAGGCTCACTACAGTTAAAAACACAATGTATACCTGTTTTACAGTTATCTGGTGTAATGTGATCTATAGTACCAGATTTAAACATGTATAGGAAGTCTATTTTTTTATCATCTACTACTCTGCTTATATCAGTTTTTACTACAGAAGCAAGAGATACTTCTACTTTAGAATCGTATGTAATGACTTCAAACTCTTTAGATATTTTTTCAATACCCTCGTTAGCATTCATACTAGAGGTAACAAATGTTACGTTGTGACCAAGTATATCTCTTAGTGCTAGACCGTAATCATAGGTTACGCGGGTAGAACCGCGGTTATCGAATTGATTTGAGTGTAAGGCAATATTCATATTACATTTTTACTGCTCTGGAATAAAGATCGTTAACATAAAGTTTAGTTGCTTCTTTGTTTTTTACATCCATTAACTCAACAAACTCGTCAATAGACTTCTCTACACTTATGTTAAACTCCTTATTAGCAGCTTCTTCAATATTAATTTTACTTTGTTCAGTGACATCATGCTCCATTGTGAACTCTACAGGTTTAACTGCAACGAGTTTACGTACTATGGTTTCTAAAGTGATCGGATCTACAGGTTTATCGACAATAAACTTAACGATATTACCTTGTATAGCAGCTTTAAGCGTTTCCGGTGTATATATGCCGCTAGTAAGTTCAGTATACTGTAATCGTCTATAAGACGGAGAAACATTATTTTCTATAAACTTGTAACTCAAATCAGCAAGATCTAATATATACAAACCTTTAGTTGTACCAAAGTCACCCCAATCCTGTTGATACGGACAACCTACATAAAGTATAGTACCGTCTTTATATTTGCGCTCTTCTCTGTGGTGAAAATGACCAGTAATAGTTAAAGGTGCTCTATCAGTTAAATCAGATGATTTTAACCCATTTGTACATACTTTAAACGAGTTCATCTTAAAGCTGTTAACTTCAAAATGACCAATGATTAAATCACACTTAAGTACTTCATTAATATCTTGACCCCAAGGACAAAATGCTATTTTTCTTCCTTGGAGTGTTTCGACGGTAAGAGTGTCAACAACAGTAATATTACTCCAACCACGAAGAATGGATACGGAATTAACAGTAGAATTATCCCGGTAGTAAGCATCGTGATTACCCACGGTAATAATGATATTAAAATCACGCAATACATCAAAAATGTCAGTAACCACGTGAAGAGTATTAACAGCAATGTCATTACGATCATGAAATATGTCTCCTGGTATTATTATGTCTTGTATACCGTTCTTTTTAAACTGTTCAGCAGCCCATTTTGCATGATCTAGAGCAATCTTGTGCCAGGTTGCGCTGTTACGATGTACACCATAATGAGGATCTGAAAATATACCGACTTCTGAGTTTTTAATCAACATGTTTATTAATAGGGTTTACTGGGTCATCGATACCTACTTGAGGTCCAATGGCGCTATATACTTCTTCTTGATATGCTGCTAGTGTGTCTCTCATACGTTTTTCTTTCTTAATACGAGAACGCCAGCAGTTAAAGGCAATAGAGTTAAAATATGAAAAAGGATTAAAGCCTTTGTCGAAGTTATACTTCTTATCTTTTAATGCATTAAACATATTGATAAGAGAGTCTCCAATAGCTTCTTCTTTAAATGTATAGTTAATAAAGTTAGATGCATGTGCTAACCCATAAGCAATATTGCGTATCATAATGGCGAGATTATCACTCATTACATTAGTTGCGTAATATTTTCGAAGTTCTTCTGTAAATTCAGCTGGGCTCACATAGTATACCTTTTTAGCTTTAGCAGATTCACTTAATGGCTTCTTAGGCTTATCTGCTTTAGCTATTTTAGTTATTTTTACAGTCGACGGCCCTTCAGACTGCTTCAGTAATTGTTTTTTCGGTAATTTTGATTTTTTCAAGGTCATAAAATTCTTTTCGTTTGTCGTAGTGCTTAATACCATAAATTAAATCATCGACAATATCGACCAATGTCAATATGTCTTTGTTTTCGTGAACACGTAATCCACGACCAATAGACTGTAGAGTTTTAATTTTTGATTTACCGCCTGCAGCAAACACTATATAATGTATGTTTTTTATAGAAATGCCAGTAGAAAATATCTTACTAATGGCAATACACACAACATTATTATGTTGTTCCATGATTTCTTGTACTCTGCGGCGTTCTTCCACCTCTACGCTACCCTGTATAAAGTATACCTGTTTATCCGTTAAAGTAGATAGCTCTTTATAGAGATTGTCTCCATGAGCTATATGATCTATAAGAATAAGACAGTTGTTTTTAAAGTTATGAGCTAGTTGTCTGATTACTTTGTTTCTAAACTTATTGTTATGTATATAATCTAGTTCTAGCAAGTATCTTTGTGCAGAAGATACAGCTGTATAATCTGGTTTAAAGTCGTAATTAAGTTTAATAGCTAAGCATTGTGCATTAGCAATATACTCCCCACCAGCAGCTTCTCTTAACTCCGTAGTTGTCTTTTTAAATACAACCGGACCAATAAAGTTGTTAATATTCCATGTATCGATATTATTTTCTGGTAACGTACCTGTAAAACCAATACGTCTTAATGTAGGTACTTTGTCAAGTAGTTTGCAAACCTTATTACCTCTACGTAGTTTATGACATTCATCTACAACTAATAAACCTACTTTACTAAACCAACTAATATCTGAGTTCTTACTCTGTAATATACCCATATTAGCAATAATAACCCGAGCATTAGGGTCTATTTCAGTATTGCCGGTCCACTTACTTACTATTTCCATAGGAAAGTTATAAGAAGTAAAGTCTTTATGAGTTTGAGACACTAAACCTAAGTCTGGAACTACTATTAATATTTTTTCAGTAGGTTCTATTTGATGTAATGCAGCATATACCAAGTTAGCAATGATTAAAGTTTTACCACCACCTGTTGCTAACTCTACAACTCCGTAACCATTGTCTAGTGCTTTACTAACTGCTGTTTCTTGGTAGTCTCTAAGTTTAAATTCACTACTTAATGTTTTAAACCTATCAGGGTCGAGTATATGAGTCTTTTGTACGATGTCTTTATATTCTTGATTAACTTTAATCTCAAACGGTATGTTCTGATTGTTTAAAAACTCTATAATACCAGGTACTAAACCAATACCACAATACCCTGCAGGTGTAATAGCATATATGCGCTGAGGAATGAACCTAGCAAAACGATTAAAACGAGCACCCGGGTTCTTAACACTGAAGTGCTCTTTTATATTAGGAAGATATTCTGAAACGATTTTTACTTCCTTACGCTTTGGGTCATATTGGAACTCAACTACCATTATGTTGTCTCAAGTTTTTGTAAATCTATTACGTTTTTATAGTCGTACGTTAACGAGCTGGTTAGTTTTTCTATTTTTTCAAGGTACTCTAAGATTATCTTCACTTGATCAATACAAGCATTAATAGAAACAATCTCATCATCCCCTGCTATAGCTTGTTCTTGAGCCGTTTTTGACAGTACTACAGGAGAGTTAAATGCTTTAGTTTTAATCTTTTGCTTCTTGGTATATTCTAACTTGAGTAGTGCACTCTTGTATTGCATTGTTTTTGCAACCCACTTATGTTTAGTAGTAGGTGCTAACATAGCTTTTTCTTTAATGGATAGTTCATCCATTTTAATATCATTAGTAAGTTCAGATTGAAAGTCACTAATAATTTTATCTATATTGAGTAAGTCCATAAATCTTACTAAGTATATATTATAAAATTAATAAATCTACGTGAAAAACTTTAATATTTTGTATACTAAGCTTTTAGAAGACATGACAACTGGTAGTGCTTTTGGTGCAGACCAGGCTCATGCTCCTGTAACAGGACAATCAAGTGATTTTTATGCACCAGGAGATGCAAGAAATATATGGGGTACTGGTAGTAAAAAACCTAAAAAGGACAAAAAGAAAAAAATGAATGGTGAGCCTCAACCGTTACTTCCATTACAACGTAGAACATTTCCAAAAGGGATGTAAGTAGGATGCATGGACATAGGCCATTGGACAACAAATGAAACTTTCAACAACGATATTTTGCCTTACGGTTTTATTTATCGTATTACAAACCTGGTCAGTGGTAAGGTCTATTTCGGTAAAAAGCAGATTAAAAGCGTTAAAAAACTTAAGCCTCTCAAAGGAAGAAAAAACAAAAGACACTTTGACGTAGAGACAGATTGGAAGACTTATACTTCATCCTCTAATGATGTTAATGAAGATATAAAGAAGATTGGTAAAGACAAATTTAAGTTTGAAATACTACGTTTTTGTGACAGTAAGTTTGAGTTAGCTTATTATGAAGCTAAAATACAGTTTGATCATGATGTGTTACTTAAAGGTGGTTATTATAACGGCATTATAAACTGCCGTATTGGTAGAGCACCAGATGCTTTGCTAAAAAAGCTTGCACAAAGCAATAAAGAGCCTATCTTATTATTCGGTGAAACCTTACCCGTTAAAGTACAACCTGTATCTGAAAAACTTTCAAGAGACGGAAAGTCAGATTCTAAGCTCCTTTCAGAAGGAACTACGCAAACTTAATATACAAACATATGACAGTTTACCTCGGCAGGATTATCTCAAGCTTATACATTATTTTACTCTTCACACTCTTTTTACCGAATATTCTAGCTTAGAAGATAAAAAGAACACTATATACTGGATTAATAAAACAACGTGTAATATGGATATATTACCGTTTATAAAAGAGGTAAAGAAGTGTTTCCCAATACTACTTTATATTACCAGTAAACCATATAAAACAGCATTAGTTGACAAAAATACTGCGGAATACACAGAAGTAACTACCGAGCTCAAAGAGTTTCGCTATTCTATTGATTATAGCAAGTATAGTTTTAACAAAATCAAACGGTTTTGCACGAAATTTGGCATAGAAAACTTAGCATCCGTATTCAAACCATGAGCTGGATTTCTCGCTCTAATTATATAATATATAGTGAGCGCAGCGAACTTGTTAAAAAGGTCTGCAAGACTGAGACGAAGGAGCTTTGCTCCTGAGTCCCTATTATTAATACATATAATACTATTATATGTGGTATACTCCTTAAACCGACGACACTTTATATTACTTTATTGCCAAATAAAATCAAGTGCAAATATACAAAAAAGTCGTAAATATATTGAAATGAAGCCAAAAAGTAAGTTTTTAACGTTATTAAATCAAATTACTATTGATGAAGGACTGACAGATGTAATAGCACCTGATCAGCAATCAGACGTTGCAAAAAAATCTGTAGACGCAGCACAAGCAGCAACTGCAGCTGCGGCAAGTAATACACTTCAAGGCATACACGCTGTTTATAACGATCCAGCTTTTCTTAAAGCATTACAATCCGGGGATACAGCAACAGCATCAAAAGCTTTAGCAGATTTAGTTGTGAAAAGTAAAGGTACAGCTGGTGGCACTCAAGGTAGTACACCAAGTGTTTCTTCAGGTGTAACACCAGCTGTTTAATATGAAAAAATTTGACGCAATAGCAGATAGTATATTTCGTACTTTATTAGAAGCACCAGTACCTCCTGTAGCTGCTACTCCAGAACAGCAACCTACTACGCCTGCTGCTGGTTTAAATCAAACTGGACAACCACCTCAGCCGTTAGGAGGTCAACCTGAACAAGTGCCACAAACTTCTCAGGAGACAACAAACTGGGAGACTACTTTATTAGATATGGCTAAAAACGCTATTATGACAGTTAGAGACAACCCTAACCTAATAAGCGATGAAGATGCTAAAGTACTTACCACACCAGTTACACAGCAAAATAAAGATGCTGGTATTATGGCGGTGCTTGGTAAACTACAGGGTAAAGCTTAAGGCTTTAAGTATCTGTTAGCAAAAGCTTGGTTACGACCGGTCATTTCTTTGCCGTTTACATGTCGTATGTATTGAGCTTTAACTTCTTTATCATTTCCGGTAACTACACCATCTAAAAATCTAGGAAACTTTCCTAATACACCATTAAAGGCAAAGTCTGTTAGCATTTCTTTTTTGCTGTTGTCAAGACGATCAAATGCACCAGGCCCGAATCTAAAGTCTGTTATTTGTTTTGCCCTGGTAGCAGCAGTTTGTATGTCTTTTTTCAACATTTCAGTAGCCTGTACATCTGTAATACCACGAGAAAAGTTCTCACCAGGCTGTAACTTGTGGCCATATGCAATAGTATCTGCACCACCCTCTACACTCTTGTGCGGATGCCATAAACCGTGCTTAAAGCCTGCTTTTATACCGTTCTCTACACTTTTTATGTAATTAATAAAATCAGGGGTAACTTGAAACCGGCTGTTATGTATATAGTGCTGAGCGAACGTAGGTGGGGGTGGAGGAGGGGTAGTATTTGGCACGATAAATTCCTTTTTTAAACTTTTTCCTGTTGCAGCCATATCAATATTTACTATCAATATAAATAAATGTATGATAGTAAAATACAAAAACAAAAAGTATAGCAGTGATGATGTACCCATATTTTTGTTTTTTAGATCGGATGCTAACAAAAGAGAGTTTATTGATATATTGGCAAACTATGAAGATTCTGGTGTTTTTATTAAGTTAAACTGTATAGATATTGCTTTACTTGGCAACACAGTAGTAAAGAATAAAAGAGCTGCTTTACATGTTAGATTGGATAGTATTGCGGAGAAAAAAGACATACAACGGTATTTGTTTAACTCTAACGAAGAAAGCAATGCTGTTATATCTACCCCGCCCGATATAAAGCCTAGTATACTAGAAGGTTGGATTGAAAAACACACAAAAGACTTAATTTAAGTTGATATTATTTTAAATACCTCTACCATAGGGTATGGGTAAATTTACATCAACTAAAGTCATTCCGTTGGGTTCGGCTGCTTTCAGACAGCCCTACGCTCAAAGCCATTGTCATTTTATTCATGGCTATCGTTTACAGGCCAAGTTTTGGTTCTCTTGTGATACATTAGATAACAACAACTGGGTTGTTGATTTCGGCGGTCTTAAGCAACTTAAAACTGCTCTAGAAGAATATTTCGACCATAAAACAGTGGTTTGGGCTAAAGACCCTGACTTAGATATGTTTAAACAACTAGAAGAACGTAAGATGATTGAACTAGTAATTCTTGAAGACGGAGTAGGTATTGAAAGGTTTGCTGAACTATGTCATAAACTAGCAAACGAACACGTTAAAGACTTAACTAACGGAAGATGCTGGTGTGAAAAAGTAGAAGTTTGGGAACATGAAGGCAATAGTGCTATATTTGAAACTATACCTCAAAGTGGGTGGAAAAGCTAATAACATATAATATAATACCTCTATGTCTAATATTGACCCTAATACAACTTTATTTATTTCAGACGATTTTGTGTTCTATACGCTAGAAGGAGAGGGCCGTTATATCGGTCATCCTTCAGTGTTTATGAGAATGGCTATGTGTAACTTAACATGTATCGGTTTTAAGAGTGAAGACTCACCGAACGGTTGTGATAGCTATATTAGCTGGTCTAAGAAAAACAAAATGACATTTGAAGAGGTTGCACAACTCTTTGAGAAAAACGATTATCATGAACGTTTAAAAGAAGGTGCATTACTTAAGTTAACTGGTGGTGAACCTTTTATTCAGCAAAAGAACTTATTACTATTTGTTAAGTTTATTAGAGATCGTTGGGGTTTTAAAAACTACAGCAGAACATTAACAATGGAAGATATTGGTAGGCCTACATTGCATGTAGACTTTGAAACTAACGGCACTATTATGCCGGATGAAGAATGGTCTCGTATTGGCGTACATGTAACATATACTACTTCGCCTAAACTATCAAGTAACGGAGATCCTGCTGATAAACGTTATAAACCAGAAGTATTGCGTTATCTAGCTGTACATGATGCTTGTTTTAAGTTTGTAGCTAAACAAGAGTCAGACTTAAATGAAGTATTAGAAAACTATCTTAATAGCCCTGAAGTAGCTGTACGTTCAAGTCAAGTATGGATTATGCCAATGTGCGGTAGCCGTAAAGAGCTACTAGAAGTTGGGCCTGTAGTGGCTGAACTATGTAAGAAATATAATTTTAAGTTCTCTAACAGAATGCACTTGCAGGTCTGGGATCGCGCACTCAAGGTTTAATATATGAACGATATTCCTGACCCTAAAAAACATAAAAACATTAGTATCATTAAAAGCATTATCCGCATTATTGCGGGTACGTGCCTTTGCTTTGGTAGCTTTTGGGTTACTGGTGTGTTACTAATCGTAGCAGAAATACTCGGTATAATTGAAGAAATGGTATAATGTATGAAACAAGAAATAAAATTCACATATACGTTAGAGCATACTGATGACGACACCAACGTTAGTGTACCTTGTAAGATTGAAATTACACTTGATGGTCAAGTTGGTTTAGAAGAACTAACAGAACAGTTTAATGCTTTTGTTAGGGCTATGGGTTATTATCCGTCAGACAACTGTGTACTTGATTGGGTAGATATTGAAACTGGTCAACCACCTGAAGATGATGAGGTTGCCAATATTAGTATAAAGCGTAAATTTAAAAAATGAGTCATTCTAAACTTAGCAAAATAGGTGTCATTGGTACACAGTGTGTAGGTAAATCTACACTTGTTGATGACATGATTATACAATGGTCACAACTTGTAAGACCTGAAAAATCTTATCGAGACCTTATTAAAAGCAAGAAACTCAAGATTAATAAAGAAGGCAATAAAAAATCTCAAGAAACTATACTTAATTTTCTTGTTGATGAAGCAATGGCTAACTACGGTAAAAAGAAAATGGTTTTCGATCGTACACCTATTGATAACTTGGTTTATTCTTTATGGTTGTTTGAAAAAGGCTTAGGAGATATTGATGAAGCTTTTATTGATAAATGTGTAAAGCAGGTGAGAGAAGCGGTCAAGTTCTACTCCGTTATCTTCTATATACCTTTAACTAAAGAAAACGATGTACTTCTTCAAATGAAGGAAAATAGAGATATAGACCCAGTGTATCGTGGTGAAATAGCATTATTATTTGATGGTTTATTTAAAGCTTGGGAAAGCGGTAAATCGGGATTTTTCGATGCTGATGATTGCCCGCCTATTATTCCGGTTTACGGAAATCCATTAGAACGTATTGCACAAATCTCATTATATATTAATGAAAAGTGTGAGTTTTTTGGAGAAGAAGACTCTTTAATAGCAAAAGACATTAAAGAACAAGAACTCTTAGCTACTCAACTTGGATTACCACCTGATAAGAATCAGATTAAAATATAATAAGTATATAATATGAAATTTAACGAAGCAGTTAACTATATCTCTGAAAACATGCTCGATGTAGAGATGGCTAAACCAAAGAATCCTGCTATCTTAGCAAGAGCAGCAGAACTTGAAAAACAAGGTCTTTCAAAAAATACAGCTTATGCTTATGCTCGTAAAGAGTTTAATGCAGGTAAAATCGGTGACGGTGCTGCACCTGCCCCTAAAGCTTCAGCCCCTACTGGTGCTACTAAGATTGATCCTAGAGATCAAGAAAAAGTAGACGCTTTAGTTGCACAGGGAGTTGCACCAGAAGAGATCTACAAATCATTAAAAAATACTTTACCAGGTGAAAGACCTTTTGTTGGTAACATGCAAGATGTGCAAGCAATGATTAATGCTGCTCAAGGAGAAGAGGCACCTGCTGATTTAGAAGAACCTCAAATCGATCCTGCTGAACTAAGGAAAGCAGCTATTAGAGATCGTTTAGCAAAGTTCGGTATGAAGGTTACTCCAGTAGATAAGAGCAAAGCTGCAGATAAGCTCAAGGCTTCTATTGGTAAAATTAAATCAAGAGGTAGAAAACCTTCTGGTGAAGAGCTAGCTGGTTTTAAAGAACCAGAACCTGAAGAAATCGTTGGCGGTACAGGAAGTCAAAACCCTTACGACTACGAAGGTCAGGATTGAGTTAAGTATTTTTCGGTAAGAACTACAAACTTCATACCTTTTTTAGCCGCGTACTCACTCGCGGCTTTCCATTTGCTCTGATTCTTGTGCCACATTAACTGTTCGTACAGTATAGTGCTTTTTCTTTTTCTATCATTAGATTGTGGTGGTTGAGTTTGAGAGTGTGGTTTTAACTCAATCAAATATTTTTGTACTGTACCGTCTTTTTCCTTGATTGCTGCTACTAAATCTACATAATAGTTATGTACTTTATTATCAATACTACTATAATAAGGAACAACTATGCCCTCACTTACCCAAGCAGTAACATTTGGATTTTGATCAAAGAATAAAAAGAAATCTCTTTCTAATGAAGACCTATACACAGGATTACCATTACCCATATATTTGTTTTTGTTAATAGGGGTATAAATTCCTTGAATATATTTGCTATTCTTTGAAGACATATTATATTATATATTTACTTTATGATTATACCGCAAAACTTTGTAATACAGACGTTCTATCAGTATACAAAGCGTCCTACGTATAAAAAGAATACTAACACGTATACTGGCGAATGTCCATACTGTCATGAAGGTAAGAGTGCTGGTAAGAAACGCAGGTTTTTCTATATTCCTGAAGACGATCACCTATACTGTCATAACTGTAATGAAAGTAAGAACGGATTAGAGTTTGTTAAAGAAATGACTAACTTGCCTCTGTGCGAAATACTCTCTCAAGCCGGTTCTCATGCAGATACAGTAGAAGATGTTATTAAGAAGTCAGACTTTTATAAGAAAGCTAACCCTAATCCTTTACCATACGATAGTATAAACTTATTCGACAGTAATCAGGTATCGTTTTATAAAGAGAACCAGGTAGTTAAGGATGCTCTTGAGTTTATCAATAAGAGACGCTTAAACACTGCTATAAACAAACCTAAATCGCTTTGGATTAGCTTAACTGACGTTACTCATAAAAATAGAGTAGTGTTTCCGTTTTATAATACAGAAGGTAAGATTGTAACCTATCAATCAAGAGCATTGTATAAAGAGGATGAAGATAAAGCAAAGTATCTATCTAAAGTTAACAGCGATAAAGGGGTATTTAATCTAGATAAAGTATCGCCTGATATAGAATATATATTCTTACAAGAAGGCCCTATTGATGCTATGTTTTTACGTAATAGTGTAGCACTAGCTGGTATTCACCCTACTGAAGAACAGTTAGAGTTAATACAAAAATCATACCCTATGCACGAACTAGTATATGTACTAGACAATCAGTGGGTTGATGTTACTTCTTATAAAGTAACTAAAGAGTTATTAGATAGAGGAGAGTCGGTGTTTATTTGGCCTAAAGAATATAGTCAGTATAAAGACTTAAACGAGCTTTGTACCAAACAAAAGCAGGATGAAATACCGCACAACAATATACTACAAAATACCTTTAAAGGTATGAGAGGTTTTATACAGTATTCTTTAGTTAAAAAGCCGGTTTAACGAGAAGTAATGCGGCTAGTAGCATCATGAATCTTTTTACCAGAACTTGTAACAACAGTCTTAAACAGTTCTGCTAAACCACGTAAATTTTCAGCTAACTTAGTGATACGTTTTTCTTCACGACGAACAATGCCCTTAAAAGGAATAGAGTTACGCATTTCTAACGCATTAATCTGCGCATTTAAACTGCTTTCATCTGTACCGTTAATAAAAGTAGCCATATCATCAAGCTTCTTAATCCATTCACGTGCTTTAGCTACGCCTTCTGTATCAAGTTTAAGAGCTGGGTTCTTTGCTCCATCAAAAGCATCTGGCTTGGTATTAGGATCTAAAGTCTTACCGTATGCTGCTTTTTCAGCATCAGCATCATTCGTTACTGGTGCAGGGGCAGGAGCTGAAGCAGCGTTTGTTGGAGCTGGCTTAGCTTCCATATTTGTCATTAAATGTTCTTTAATGGTTTCTTTTTGTACATTTTTAGCAAACTGGGCCATGTGCTTCATGTGCGGGTTTTTGCTATGTAAAGCTTTATTTAATTTTGCAGCAGGAATCTTTTCACCTTGCTTTACATGTAGTGCTTTATGAAGACCGCCTTTTTTAACATGTGCATGTTGAATCCATTTTTTATCTTTTTCTGTTTCTAGTTTATGACCAGTAACCTTTATATTTTTATCTGTACCAGGAACTTTCATAGTACTTTTATGGTTTTTTTCAGCTGCATTCAAAGCACCAGTAAAAGCGGTACCTTCTTTATCTAGATCTTCTTTGAGGGATTGGACGAATGCATCTTGAAACAAGTTTTTCATATACATTATTTACTACTTTTTTATTGAATTTCTATAAATCTACACTATTATAACCATATGTCAAAAGCACTAGTCATATTATCAGGCGGTATGGATAGTACCGTATTATTACATTATGTAACTAAAACGCTCAAATACGATGAAGTATATGCTGTTACTTTTAACTACGGGCAGCGGATTGCTCGAGAGATTGAATGTGCTAAGTTTCAAGCTAAAGCGTGTAATGTTAAAGAGCATAAAGTAATTAATATGGATTTCTTTAGAGATATCTCCACGATGTCTGCTTTAACTAATACTAATCTCAAAATACCGAAAGCTAAAGATGATATCGGTAATGCACAGCCCTTGAGTTACGTTCCTTTTAGAAATTTACTTTTACTTACTTCAGCTGCTGGTTGGGCTGAATCTATTGGGGCTCAAGACCTGTTTTACGGTGCAGTAGAAACCGACGACTTTAGTGGTTATTGGGACTGCACGTCAATGTTTCTTAATAAGGTTAACGACATATACGGTCTTAATCGCAAAAACACGATCAAGGTTAATGCACCGTTTATGCGTTACTCTAAAGAAGAGGTTATTAAAACCGGTATTGACTTACAAGTAGACTTTAGACAAACACATACCTGTTATGAGGGTACTGACCCAGCTTGCGGGGAATGTGTATCATGTGCAGCACGCATCAAAGGTTTTATTGACAACAAAGCTATTGACCCTATTAAATATTCACGTAACATTCCTTGGGAACAATACGATTGCAAACCTTTAACCTATTTAACATAATATGTGCGGTATAGCAGGTAGTAAAAATAAAGATATAGCTTTTAAGTTATACAAAGATAATCTTGCAAGAGGTTATTATAGTTCAGGTGCACTAACATTAGACTCTAATGATCAATACCACGTACACAAAACTGAAGGTATTTTTAATGAACCTATAGACTGTTTTAACCCGCCGGGTATAGACACTCACGGTCGTTACTTTTTATATCATTCCCGTGGCCCTACTGTTGAAACAAAATCATTTGAAGCGATAAACAATCACCCGTTCATTTATGGTGATTGGATAGTGGCTCATAACGGTATTATTAGTAATTTTGAGAGTTTATGTAGAGAGTATTTTCCCGACGAAGATTTTACCGATAGGACAGACAGCTGTATTATACCGCGTATGTTAGAAATAAAGATAAAAGTATCAGAAGCTATGGAATCTCTTAAAGGTACATATGCTATATGGGCTTTTAATAACAAACACAAGAAAACTTACTTAGCCAGAAGTGCGAGTACATTATTTGCTAATCCAGTTACAGGGTGTTTTTCGTCTACCGAGTTTGAAGGTAGTGAATCCTTAAAAGAGGGAATTGTATACGCATTACAAGATTACAATAGTATAGTGCCTGCAGGTAGATTTAAACACAAGTCTCCGTACTTTGTTTTCTAAATATATACATGCCCGTTAAAAAAGCTTCATCCGAAAGAAACACAGCCATTGATTACATTAACAGAGATATAGTTAATGTAAAAGAAGATCTTGCCAATATCAGTAAGATTGTACGAGATGGTAATGGTCACCCTAGCTTGATGCAACAGGTTGCAACTATTAATAATGATATAACTCATATAAGAGCTGAAATGGATAGCCGTTTTAACGAAACACGGGACTTAATGGAAGTATACCATAACGAGATATATACTGCCGTAGGTAAGTGTGAAGCAAAACATCAAAAACAGCAGGGTCTACACTGGCACATGCAAACAGCTATTTGGGTTGCATTAATAAGTAGTATAACTTCGCTTATTATGCATTTTTTTAAATAAATCAGTAGATTTATTTTTATAAACCTTTATACTGTAAGCACTATATGAAAGGCTTACAGTTAAATACAGAAGAAAAACAACTCTTAGTAGAAGCATTACTATTCACTGCTAGTTGTGATGTGTGTTCTGACCACACCGCGGTTCATCGCCGTCGCTTGCTAGAAATAGCGGAAAAAGTTAATGACAAAAACATTAAACTGCATAATATTTTTGTGTATAAAACTGGTATTAGTGATGACTCGACACTAGAAGAAATAGTAAAACATTTTCCTAATATACCACAAGAAACTCAGATTATTGATTAATGAACACGTATTTAAGTTTTTGTTCTACAGCTGCTTCTTTTTCAGAACTCAAGAACAGAAGCAAATACACTATAGTTAATAGTGAATACTTAAACGAAGTTACTACCACACACGGAGTCTTTAATAATAAGACTGCTATAGCTAAAATTTATAACTCTGTTATTGATTCCTACAAAGACGAGGATTGTGTATTAGTGTTAACTCACGATGATGTACTTATTACAGATGATAAATGGTTAGAAAAGTTACATCAAGCCTTAGAAAAATATGATATAGTAGGGTTAGCAGGTGGTATTAATCCTGTAATACGACAGCCTGCTTTATGGCACTTAATGTGTGCAAGAGCAGATCAGAGAGGGGAAGTTAGCCATGTTGATATGGGACGTAATGCAGTATTTGTAACACCTTTCGGTAAAAACGGTAGAGTGGTTTTATTAGACGGACTATTTTTAGCATTTAACCCTAAGAAAATAGCTCAAGCAGGTATAAAATTTGATGAAAGTAATCCTGCTAAGTTTCATTTTTATGATTTAGACTTTAGCTTACAATGTAATAAAGCTAAACTTAAACTCGGCACAACCAATATTAAAGTTATTCACGGTTCCCAGGGGTTAAGAAACCCTACCGACGAGTTTAGACTTGCAGAAGATTGGTTTATCAATAAAGCAAGGACTGGACAATATTAATTTTTATAATACAATAATACTATGATCATTAAAGACCAAACTATCTATAACGGCGATTTTATTCACAAGCGTTTTGCTTATAAGTATTTTAGAGATAAGACTCTAGCTGTGGGTAATATTGTTAGCTTTGTAGCTCCAGTTGAAGTTACAATAAATCTTATTGATTTAGAAGATTCTTTAGAAAAAGACTATATTTATAGCGATTCTATGGTTAACTTTTGTTGGGAAATACCTAACTTAGACCCATTTGGGGCGGTTTGTTTTCAGCGCTTATTTAATACTGGTATTGCTAATATTTTACATAGCTTTATTAAAAAGCCTATTCAAATGAAGGGTGATGACTTGATCGTACACGCTGAACACAATCAAGGCGGTATTGTACAACAAAAAGGTAAAGCTTCTGTCAGCATTACATACTCTAAAGATAGTATAGCTATTGGACATACTGGTATTAATATTAGTGCCGGTAAAAAAGCTCCTGCTTTTGCGTTTAGTACTAACTTATCTCAATCAGACGCTGAAAACTTTCAACTACAAGTACATTCTCTATTCTATAGTATGGTAGATAATATATTTGTAGCTACTTCTAAGATTATTGTTTAATGTTTAATCATTTAAACAGTATATTATATAAAAAGAACAAAGAACACATAGACACCATAAACGAGAATAAGGATTTTCAACCGTTTCTTATTCAGCGTTGGTGTTCTATGTATTCTACTTCTATTTGTAGCTTAGTAAACGAAACCACTAATAGATATTGGAAAAGTTTTGAAAATAATAATGATTGGTATACAGCTTTAGATACTGTTATACCGACTTGCAAGTTTAAGCGATTTAACTACATAAAAAAAACCAAAAAAGAGACTGTAAAGAAATCTAATGAAGTTGTTCTTAAGGTTGCAAACAACCTTGAAATATCAAGCCGAGAGGTAAATCATTACATAGAGTATTTTAACTTAAAATTACCAAATGAAGAAAAATCTAACATATAAAATCGAAAAAGATTTAAAAGCTCAAGGCCTTAATGCTGAAGATCGCGAAAAAGCTTTAAGAGCTAATGAAGACATACAAACAGACAATGTTAAAGGTTTGGTACAACTTGATAACTATGCAGGTTCAGATATCAATCTCAGTGACTGGAAGTTAGAATCTCTTTTAGATGATATTATGATGTGTCAATTTGCAGACTGTAATGAAGATAACACCCAAATCATGAGAGATGGTATTTTTGTTCCTGTAAACATGGTACAATCTGCTTGGCGTGTAGCTAAAGTTATTATCGCTGGGCCTCGTTGTAAAACCAAGGTAGGAGAGCACGTTATTTTTCCAAGCAACTTCGGCATTAAATGTGCCAAAATGAACGGATTAAAGAATATCGTATTTCTTAATGAAGAACGTATTTTCGGCAGAGCAGCCCCTGCTAAGTAATATGGATGTCACCTGGTACTTTAATACAAATATTAAACAGTCACGCTGTCGAACTTAGATTCGTCAGACGTAGACCTTTACCTGGTAATACAGTAAGAAGAATGCTTGCAACTAATGATACAAACCTTTTAACTAGTGTGCCTGGCACACTTGCACTGAACTTTCACGGAGCCTCTGGTAGATTAAAGTTTAGCCCTCAAGATAAAGGCTTAGTACAAGTATGGGACATATTCTTACAAGATTATAGGCTTATACCTGCTGAAAATGTAGAAATAGTAAGAGCTATTAAAACGACTCCACCCGACGAGTTTTGGGACTTCTTCAATAGAGTTTTATCTAAAATGTCAGAAAGCCAAAAAGTGGCGTTTATGCACTCATGACCGATCAAATCGACAATCTTATTAAGCCCTATTTGTTAAAAGAAGTTACATTTAACCTCAAGCATAAAACTTACAAAAGTGGCAAGCTTCTTTTGTATAAACTTTCCGGAAACTACTTATCTTTTATATTAGTTAATGAAAAGAAACGAGAAACCTTTGAAGTTCCGTTTCCTTATTCAGCATATAATGAAAATAGTAAGGTACATTTTGATTATAGATTAGATACTTTAGCAGAAAACGATTATAAACTTTTATTAACATTGAAAAGTGTTAATAAAGTCAAAAATAGTCGGTTTTATGACAGTGTTTTGACCATTTCGAGCTTGTAAAAACTGTAAAGTATAGTACAATATATCTTCTATATTAATGAAGATAGAAAAACCATTGCTAAGTTACTTTCCTGAAAAATATGAGCCTAGAGAGCATCAGATTTCAGGATTAAACCAAATAGAGGAGGCAATAAACTCTGGAGCTAAGTTTATTGTTGTACAAGCGCCTACAGGCTCTGGTAAATCTTTTTTCAGTAAGACCCTTTCTAATACAACTAACGGGGCAGATCCTGAATATGCAAAGTTAATACAGAGCTACCAGGCATACGACAAAGACTTCGAGGGTAGTTTTACAAGATTTGCACCGCATGGTATGTTTGCTTTAACTACTACTAAAACTTTACAAGATCAGTATAAAGCTTTATTTGACGATTGTGAAATATTCAAAGGTAAGACTAACTATCAATGTGAGGTAGATAGCGATTTTACAGTAGATCATGCTCCTTGTGTTATTTCACAAAACCTTAAGCGTAAATGCTGGAACGATTGTATTTGTCCTTACTACGAAGCACGTAATGTAGCGCTAGTAGAGAGGTTTACTGTACTAAACTATGCTTCTTTCTTTAACTTACCTGATTACCTCAAAAAACGTCAAATTATTGTATGTGATGAGTGTTCAGAACTAGAAGAAGAAATAGTAAAAAACTTTTCTGCAGTTATTAACTATAGACAGTTTAACTACCTAGGTGTAGAGATTGAAAAACTCACTTCAGAAGTACCTAAGAAGGTGCTCGGTTGGTTATCTGACGTTTGTTCTGCACTAGAAAACGCAATAGATGAATTTTCTGATAGACCGCGATATGAAAAACACAAAGCCGAACTACTTAAACAACAGCAACGTAAAGATTTATACGAAGCCGTCGTACATACTATTAACCACTGGGAAGACGCACAGTATATTGTTGAAAAAGACGCCGAAAAAGTATTAGTCACCCCATTAAAAATCGACAAACTCACTAGTTGTTTGTTTGATTATGCAGAGGTGGTAATACTCATGAGTGCTACCATTGTAGATAAAGACATCTTTACTAAAAACCTTGGTATAAAAGACTACAAGTACATAGAGTTACAGTCTACTTTTGACCCAAAGAAGAGTCCTATCTATTTGAGTAACCAATACCCTTTAAGTAAAGAGACTTTAAGCAAGTATTTGCCTAAAATTATTGATGAGATTAAGAAAATCGCTGAACACCACAAAGACGAAAAGGGTATTATTCATACAAACTCGTTTGAGATAACCCAAGCTTTGCAAAATAAGCTAAATGGTAAGAGATTCTTATATAGAGAAGAGGGAACCACTAATGAAACCATAGTAAAAGAGCATTTTTTACGTACAGACCCTACTGTTTTAGTGAGTCCTTCGTTGACTATGGGGTTAGACCTTAAAGGAGATACTGGAAAGTGGCAGATTATTATAAAATTACCGTATTTATCCTTAGGAAGTAAGCGAATTAAGATGCTTTTTGATAACGATAAGGAGTGGTATCGTATGAAAATGTTCATAACGTTAATCCAAGCCGCAGGAAGATGTACAAGAACTAAGGATGATGAGAGTTGTACGTATATTCTCGATGGATTAGCACCAAAAACCATAACGTCAAATAGAAGTATATTGCCGGGACACTTTTTAAATAGAGTGATGTAAGTATAGTTGTGCAGATATACAACTATAACTGGGAAATAAAGGATTTACTAACCCAATTCCTACACGCTTTTGACGGGGCTATAGTAAAACGCTTTGATAATCAAAGAAAGCCCGGAACAGCGATTGCAGTTCGGTATGTTTATGCACCAAAACAGCGCGTACTTTATGATATTGTTGATAAAGCGCAGACATTAACGCTTCCTGTTGTTTCTTTTAACATAGCTTCAATATCTCGTGACTCTACTAGAGTCTTTAATAAACTAGGTGGTCAATATTATAACTATAATTCTACCGATACTGCTAGTATACACACATTACAACCAGTACCGGTTAACATAGCGGTTAACATTAGCATTATTACTCGATTTCAGACAGACATGGATCAAATATTGAGTAACTTTGTACCATGGAGTGATCCTTATTTTGTTATTTCTTGGACAAACCAAGCTGCGCCTAATCAAGAAATAAGAACTGAAGTTTTATGGGATGGTAACCTCAAAATGGGCTATCCAATGGATCTTAACGATCTACAACGTACAAGAGTAACTTGTGATACTACTTTTACCATAAAGGGTTGGTTGTTTAAATCAGAGCAAGGTACAGTTGGTAGAGTGTTTAAGATTGATAGTAACTTTTATGCTGTTTCTGCTATACCACAAAACGAAGAAGCATACGGTTCAATATCAAATATAATAAATGAGTTAAACGGTACCCCTTATCTTGAAACAGTCACGGTTTCTGCACGCCCGGTAACTCGTTTTACTGATCGTTGGTTAACTCCAACAGGGCTTTCTGGTACATGTACATTGTTAGGAGACATGTATGATTATACTGACGCTGTTTATTTAAGCGGTTCAGTGGTGGGAATGTTTGGATATACTAATGTTATCACATTATCTACATTCTCGACCATACCTTCTCTTTCTGCAAAGTACCCAAATCTACCTGGACTAGTACCAGCCTTAAACTATACAATAGTTAACAACAATAAAATGATAGTTAACTATCAAGCACCGGCTGATGCTACTAACGGTGGATATTTTGATATTATAGTTGTTAATGCTGCTGGATATTCTTTTTTAACTAAAGATTCGTATCAGCCTACATTTCCAGTACAGCAGCCTTATGCTTTAAGTGGTATTAAAACTGTAACAGTTAATCCAATAGACATACAATGGAACAACGCTACATTCACTTGGGACGGTAATACATATACTTGGCTTACAGTATAAACATCGAATCAAATATACTAAATATTTAACACCATCATGGCCCAGATTACATTATTACAGCCTTTAGATTTTCTTAAGAATAGTCGAACCACTCTTAATCAAAATTTTACAAACTTAAATCTCGGTCTATCTGCTTTAAGTGCAAGTTTGGGAAGTGTAAACTCGTCTGCTGTTACAACTTTAAGTGCTAGTCTAAATGTTACTAATAGTAATGTTACAACTTTAAGTGCAGATTTAAACACAACTAATAGCAATGTTACGACTCTAAGTGCAGATGTTATTTATTTAACTAATAATCCAGGTGTTTCATCTCGTAATCTTGAAGTTGTAAACAACGGTCGTTTATACGGACAAATAAATGACACTGTAAATGTAAGAGGTGCTAATGTATTTATTGGCACATTAAGTCCGTTGTTAAACGGTAATATTACACTTTCTGCTAATAATGGTTATATTAAACACATCACAGACGGCCCGGGTACACAGTTTATTGATGACTTGCAACAAACAGCCGGGGTTGGTACGTGGGTAGAGTTTTATAGAGCAAATGCTTTAAGTAGTTCTAACGTACTCAACGGTTCTGTTTATATTATTGCTGATGCACCACACTGGCCAATACGAGATGGAGTTAACCCTAACGAGGGTTTACAGTTTTACGGTAATACAAGCAACACAAGTCTATTCTTAGGCGCTGGACCTGGTTATACAAACGGAGTACCAAGTATATATATTCCTTCTATTAATAATAGTTCTTTAAGCAGTACACCAATAGAGTTGGTGGGACCTAACGGAGCATTAGTACGTAAACTACAAATAGGCAACGCTCCTTTATATAGTCCTGTTGATGCACCTCCAGTATCTAGTGTTAATTTAAATATCTTTACAGATAATACAAGCACGGTTTATTTAAGTGCTGCTGAATCTACAACCACTTTACAGATTGGTTCAGTAGGGGCAGTTACATTTACTGATAGTTCAGTACAAACTACGGCATGGACAGGCAACTACACCCCTACAACACCTTCAGATTGGAATGGTACACCACCTACCACTGTACAACAAGCTTTAGATAGGATAGCTGCAGCGATTAAAGTACTAAACAGTACTGGTCCTTAATATATCCATATATTATAACCAACTCAATATGTTTTACTAGTTTGGTTTTCTAAGTATAAGCATGTATTGGAACAGAAACTTATTTCCCGGTTTATCAGGTGGTAGTAGTGGCGGTGGTACAGGCAACATATCATTTAGTGCTTCTACTTTAACAGGACCAGGTTACAGTGTTGACGGTGGTCGTATCAACATACAGCCTACTGTTGATTCACCTAATACATTAGCTCTTTACCCTACGGTAGATAACGACATACATATATTTGAAAGTAGTGCTCTACAAGGTGGTGTTACATTAGGTAACTATGGTAAGAGCTATGTTAGCGTGTGGGGTAACGGTGGAACAAACCCAACAGTAGATAATATTGCTATAGGTACAGTTAACGCTGGTGTTATT
>Ga0208260_1000009_pt1 | contig 79705 bp, 72 predicted proteins | sample CryBogCBH18Aug09_FD_184619 | JGI IMG/M metagenome (GOLD analysis project Ga0208260, IMG submission 184619) | Freshwater microbial communities from Crystal Bog, Wisconsin, USA - CBH18Aug09 (SPAdes) | ecosystem: Environmental > Aquatic > Freshwater > Lake | place: Crystal Bog, Wisconsin, USA...
GTACTACAAAGATTTCCACTTTGCTGGAGCTCACCTCTCGCCTGTCCAACGCGAGGAACTTAAATCCCTCAACGAGGAACTATCCAAACTTGAAGCAGAGTTTTCTCAGAAACTCTTGGCGGATACCAATGACTCCGCGATCGTGGTTGATTCACTCGAGGAGTTAGATGGGTTAAGTGCTAATGAGATCGCCGCAGCGCAGTTGGCCGCACAGAGTCGTGGTCTGGAGGGTAAGTGGTTGATCGGCGCCGTAAATTTCAGCGGGAATCCAGTTCTAGCAACTTTGACCAACCGCGGGCTCCGAGAGCGAATCATGCAGGCATCTCTGGCGCGTGGAAATCGCGATAACGAGAACGACACAAAGGCGATTCTCGTTTCGATGACAAAGTTACGCGCGCGCAGGGCAACTCTCTTTGGAATGAAGAGCCATGCCGAGTACATCACTAGCGAGAACACCGCCAAATCCCCGGAAAATATTCACGCCATGTTGCGCACCATCGCGAAGTCGGCGATCGCAAACGCCAAGCGCGAGGGAGCCGTTCTTCAAGAGACGATCACTTCCAACGGCGAGAGCTTCGACCTTGCAAGTTGGGATTGGGATCTCTATACCGAACAGGTGCGTGCCGAGAAGTACAACGTCGATACCGCTGCCTTGAAGCCCTACTTTGAATTGGAGAAGACCTTGTGGGATGGCGTCTTCTTCGCAGCAACAAAACTCTTTGGCATCACCTTTAAGGAACGGCCAGATATCGTGACATACCACCCCGAGGCACGCGCCTTTGAGGTAAATAATGCCGATGGTTCTAAGTTGGGACTTTTCATTGGCGACTTCTACACCCGAGACTCAAAGCGAGGCGGGGCATGGATGAACAATTTGGTGGATCAGAACTTCCTCTTCGGCCAACTCCCCGTGGTGGTAAATAATCTCAACATTGTGAAGCCACCAGCGGGCGAACCAACGCTCCTCTCCTTCGACTTCTTAGTCACTCTCTTCCATGAGTTCGGTCATGCGCTCCACGGTCTCTTCTCGCAGGTTAACTACCCACGCATTTCAGGCACGAGCGTCGAGCGAGACTTCGTCGAGTTCCCTTCGCAGGTCAACGAAATGTGGATCTTCTGGCCTGAGGTCGTGACTAACTTTGCCCTCCACTACAAAACTGGCGAGCGACTTCCCCAAGAGTTAATTGATAATATCGTCAACTCATCGACCTTCAACCAAGGGCATGACACCGCTGCCTATTTACAGGCCGCGATACTCGACCTTGCGCTGCACCAAATTTCTGATGGCTATGTCATAGAAGATGTAGTCGTCTTTGAGAAGAAGGCAATCGCTGACTATGGTCTGGAGTACGCGCCCGTGCCGACTCGCTATCGTTCGACATATTTCGCGCACATCTTCGCGGGTGGTTATTCGGCGGGATATTACGGATATATCTGGTCTGAAATCCTGGATGCAGATACCGTCGAGTGGTTTAAAGAGAATGGCGGACTTACTCGTTCAAATGGTGACCGATTTCGGGACCAACTCTTGAGTCGCGGTGGCTCAGTAGATTCAATGCAGATGTATCGAAACTTCACTGGCCGCGATGCCACGATTGATCCACTGTTAAAGCGAAGAGGGCTGAACTAATAAATTAAGGCTTGTGTTCCACTCTGCATGATCTCCTGAACGAAGGAGGCTGCGCCTTTGATAACGACGCCAGGGATTAGGTCAGATTCGGTGATGTTTCGTCGCACCGCGCATTGACTGCAAAGGGTTATCGAGCCACTGGCGAGCAGCGCATCGCGAAGTTCGGCTAAAGGCGCGGAATGTGGAAGTACGAACTCTTCACAGCGACCGGGAAGAGCAAAATATGAGGCTTCGCTCGTTAGCCAGAGTGAGACGTTAAATCCACTTGCTAAAGCTGTCGCAGCAACGGTGAAGGCCTGTGCTGCGCGTTCTGCATCATCGCTACCCGCCATCACCTTGACTACTAGTGTCTTCATAAATCAATGGTAACGGTTACGATTATCGGGTGGTGACCGTTACATCTATTGCTCTCATTGTTGGATCGGCCGCCTTCGGTTTATTCATGATCATCTTTGGTATTCGCGGCGCGGTTCGCCTTTGGCGAGAAGAAAGGGCAGAGTAAATGGCTTTCACAATCCCCGAGGGGCTACACGAAGATCTCTATCCACTGGCGTGGATGGTTGGCACCTGGCGCGGTAAGGGACATGGGGAATACCCGGGCATTGAGCCCTTTGAGTTTGCCCATGAGGTGACCTTTAATCACGATGGTCGGAACTTTCTCAATTACTACTCCCGCACCTGGTTAATTAATGAGAACGCGGACATCATTGAACCCTTTGACTACGAGGTTGGTTTCTGGCACCCCAAACCCAAGAAGGTTTTAGAAGTTGTACTCGCCTACAACACGGGACGTGGTGAAGGCTGGGTCGGAATTTATGATGGTCCAAAGATTCAGCTAGCTCTTGATCGTGGATACGTGACTCCCTCCGGAAAGTCAGTGGAGTCTGGATCGCGGTTATATGGCTTAGTAGAAGGACAGCTCTTCTTCGCCCACGACGTCGAGATGGATGGCCACGAGCTACAGGCTTATATGTGGTCAACTATGGAGCGTCAGGGTGAGCAAGGATGACAGATTTCACGGGAGTGCTCTTAGCAGAAGTAGTACGTGCAGGTATCGTCGAGTCAGTTCACAACGGTCACATCGTCTTAATCAATAGCGATGGCTCAGTTCGTGCAGCGCTCGGCGATGTCGATGAACCAATGTATCCCCGCTCTTCGATCAAGTCTTTTCAAGCAGCCGCGATGGTGCGTAACGGACTATCTCTCGCACCAAAACAATTGGCGGTCGTCTGCGCTAGCCACTCTGGAAGCGCAGAACACCTAGAGGTCATCGAGGGAATTTTGCACGGAGCAGGACTCACTGTGGCAGATCTGCGCAACTCTTTTGATCAACCACTTGGACGCGCAGAGCGCCTGGCGTGGGGCACCAACCCTCCAACTCGTTTGACGCAGAATTGCAGCGGCAAACATGCAGGAATGCTGGCAACTTGTGTTGTTAATGGATGGGATACTGAGAGCTATCTAGATCCTAAACATCCGCTTCAGGTTGCAATTCGCCAAGAGATCGAAGGACTGATTGGAGAATCAATTATCTCCACCACAGCCGATGGATGCGGTGCTCCGCTCTTTGCAATTACCACTCGAAACTTTGCGATGGGAGCACATAAATTCCGTGTATCTGCGGACCCTGTGTTTCAGGAGATTGTTGCAGCCTGTCTGGCCCACCCCGAGATGGTCGCAGGAGCGGGTCGACTTACGACAACTCTGATGCCCACGATCCCAGGCCTCTTTATGAAAGAGGGAGCCGAAGCCGTAGAACTCTTTTCACTTTCTGATGGTCGAGCTTGTGTCTTCAAGGTGAGCGATGGTTCAGATCGTGGCTTTCCCGCAATTGTGAAGGCCGTTCTTAACGCGTGGGAGATTGCGGCAGATATTGAACCCGTCTACATAAGAGGCGGCGGAGAGATCACCGGCGAGATTCGAGTATCGGAGTTAGTAACTCAGTTATAGACTTTTACGGTGAGAGGACGTATCGCTACCCTGATGGTGCATACCTCCCCTCTTGATCAAGCGGGTACCGGTGATGCAGGCGGCATGAATATTTATGTCGTCGAGAGTGCGATCAAGATGGCTCAAGCTGGGGTCGATGTTGATATCTACACGAGAGCGACGGATCCTTACCAAGCCGCAATAGTTGAGATAGCTCCTGGAGTAACGGTTCGCCACGTAGAGGCAGGGCCTTTTAAAGGTTTATCAAAGGAAGAGTTACCCTCACAAATCGGAGCCCTGACGCATGGCGTCATGGAGATTTTCAATAAGCTGCCAAAAAATTTCTATCAGATCCTCCATTCTCATTATTGGATTAGTGGACAGTTGGGTTGGATGCTCTCAGAGCGCACCGATATTCCACTCGTACATACGATGCACACGATGGCTCGAGTCAAGAACCTCAATATGGCCGAAGGGGAAGTCCCAGAGCCAGCTATCAGAGCGATTGGCGAGGAGCAGATCGTAAAGAATGCCGCGGCGCTGATCGCAAATACGGATTCAGAAGCAGCAAGCCTCGTCTCGCTCTACGACGCCTGTCCAGATAACGTATTCGTTGTTACACCTGGTGTTGATCTAAAACGCTTTACTGTTGGCAAAGGCAAGGCGCAGGCACGCGTTAATTTAAATATTGCCGCAGATGCTTTGATGATTACCTTCGTTGGTCGAGTTCAACCTCATAAAGGTCCCGAAGTCTTGGTTCGTGCGGTCGCTGAGATGTTGTCACACTCACCTCATCTACGCGCAAAATTGGCTCTTGTCATTATGGGTGGGGCATCTGGCTCAGGAGCCGCAGAACCAGAGCGCTTGCAAGCGCTGGCAAAGTTTTTAGGTGTGGATGATGTCATTCACTTCATGCCACCCGTCGAGCGCAGCCATCTCCCAGATTGGTATCGCGCCTCGGATCTAGTGTGCGTGCCGAGCTACTCCGAGAGCTTTGGACTTGTAGCCCTCGAGGCACAGGCCTGTGGAACTCCCGTTGTTGCAACCGCAGTTGGCGGGTTACGTACAGCCGTCGCCGATGGAATCTCTGGCTCGCTGGTTGATGGTCACGATCCGCGCGCATGGGCCGCTGTGATTGCTCGCCTCTTGGCTGACCCCGCGCGTCGCATCGCACTCTCATTCGGGGCGATAAGCCACGCCGCAAATTTTGGTTGGGAATCAACCGCGAGACGAACATTAGATGTATATGACTGGGTCTTGTCTCGGGGTGAGGAATCCTCTATTAAACTGGTGCAATGACCACACAATTAATCTTGCTGCGCCACGGTGAATCAGAATGGAATGCTAAGAACCTCTTTACCGGATGGGTTGATGTGCGCCTCTCCGAAAAGGGTCAGGTTGAAGCAAAGCGAGGCGGAGAACTCCTTAAGGAGCGCGGGTTACTCCCTAACGTTGTCCACACCTCACTCCTTCGCCGCGCCATCATCACTTCGCAGATCGCTCTTGATGAATGTGATCGCTCTTGGATTCCAGTGCACCGTTCATGGCGCTTAAATGAACGTCATTACGGCGCCTTGCAAGGAAAAGATAAGGCGCAAACCTTAGCCGAGTACGGTGAGGAGCAATTTATGCTCTGGCGCCGTTCCTTTGATGTTCCACCTCCACCGATCGCTGATAACGATGAGTTCAGCCAATTTAACGATCCGCGTTATGCCGATCTAGGAGCTGCTCTTCCAAAGTCAGAGTGTCTGAAGGATGTCGTCGTTCGCATGCTGCCGTACTGGTTTGATGCGATCATCCCTGATCTCACCGCACACCAGACCGTGCTCGTAACGGCACACGGTAATTCCTTGCGCGCACTTGTAAAGCACCTAGATGGCATTTCAGATGCCGATATCGCGGGGCTCAATATTCCAACGGGAATTCCGCTGCTCTACGAGTTAAATGATGACTTCACGCCAGTAAAGCAGGGCGGAGAGTATCTAGATCCAGCGGCTGCTGCTGAGGCGATTACCGCCGTAGCAAACCAAGGAAAAAAGTAAGCTTTAAATTCTTGGAGCGAATTCGCCGGTCTCGGTGTAGTACACACGTTGTGCAATCGAGACCGCGTGGTCTGAGAAACGCTCGTAGTAACGGCTAGCAAAGGCCATATCTACCGCAGACTCAACTGTGTGTACCCAACTTGGGCTCAGCAGAATCCCAATCAACTTACGTTGCAACTTATCCATATCATCGTCATCTTTTTCAATCTCAAGCGCGCGGTTTGTATCGCGGAATTCGAGCACGACAGCCATCTTCTCCAGAATGCTAGAGGCGGCAGTACCCATCTCGGTAATTACTTCAACGAGTTCACCAGGAACAGCGCTGTTGGGATAGCGCATACGAGCTAACTTCGCGATGTGATGTGCGAGATCTCCCATGCGCTCAAGGTCGGCGCTGATGCGAAGCGAGCTGACCAAGCGACGTAGATCTGAAGCGACAGGTTGTTGGCGTGCCATGATGTTGATTGTGCGCTCATCGAGATTCTGCTGAATATTGTCGATCGCTTGATCATCGGCAATCACTTTTTCCGCTAATTGCAGGTCGGCGGTGAGCAGGGCGGTGCTGGCCGAGTTGATCGCCTGGCGGACCAGAGCGGTCATCTTTAGCTGATCGGCGGTGATGGATTCAAGCTCTTCATGGAATAAATCGCGCATTGTGGAAGGGTACCCCTAGGGTCCTACAACCACAGGTATCTATGTGAACTTGCCCTAAACGGAATCTGAAGATTTGGGGCTGATTTTCCCACAGGGGGCCACTTGGGAGGGGGCAGGTGCCGCGGGCTCCTACGATTAGGGGGTGAGTTGGATCAAGCGCAAGAGTGAGGTGGCGGAGTATTTCAATCCGCAGGAAATCTCACCTGCCATGGCCACCCTTCTCAGCAATATCGACGCCGAGTCAATCATCATCGGTGCTGATGACCTCATCACCTACATGAGTGAGAACGTCAACAACTTTAACCTCCACCGCGATAACCGGATTAGTAACGAATCGTTACAACACCTCGTCCGAGCTGTGCGACGTAGCGGCGAGATCCAAGAGGCAACGATGGCCTTGCCGCGCGGACCGCTCGGGACCGGAACACACGATCTACTGGTGCGCGTCATCCCACTTCAAGCTGACGGCCTGATCTGCGTGCTCATTTTCGACGATAGCGAGATGCGTCGTCTAGATTCTATTCGTCGTGATTTCGTCGCAAACATTTCACATGAACTTAAGACACCAATTGGCGCGCTCTCAATTCTTTCCGAGGCAGTTTTGGGTGCATCAGATGATCCCGAGGCAATCGTCCGCTTTGCTACTCGCATGCAGGTCGAGTCAAAACGGCTAAGCGATCTCGTGCAAGAGATCATTAACCTGTCACGATTACAGGATGATGACCCACTAAAGAATGCAAAGGTGATCGATCTCAACGAAATCTTGCTTAACGCGATTGACCAATCCGAGCTCAACGCAAATGCGCGTAATATTGAATTGATTTATAGCGAACAGGCTATCGCTCGCATTAAGGGTGATCACAGTCAAGTGATCATGGCAGTGTCCAATCTCATTGAGAATGCGATCAACTACAGCCCAGAAGGAACCCGCGTTGCCATCGCACTTCGTGTTCGCGATGGCCTTGCCGAAGTTTCAGTAACCGATCAAGGGATAGGAATTCCTGAAAAAGATTTAGAGCGCATCTTTGAACGTTTCTATCGCGTCGATCCGGCGCGCTCACGTGCAACTGGTGGAACTGGCCTTGGTCTTTCCATCGTAAAGCACGTTGCCACAAATCATGGAGGCGATGTCTCTGTGTGGAGCGTTGAAAATGCAGGCAGTACGTTCACCATCCGTTTCCCCATCACACCTCATCTAGCAGCCGTGGAGGCCGAGTAATGACAAAGATCCTCGTAGTAGAAGACGAAGCATCATTCTCCGATGCGCTCGCCTATCTCTTAGGTCGCGAAGGATTCGATGTTTCAGTCGCCGACACTGGTACCGGCGCAATCGAAGAGTTTGATCGCCATGGCGCAGATTTGATCTTGCTCGATCTTATGTTGCCTGGTCTTCCAGGAACAGAGGTCTGCCGTCAGATACGTACACGTTCCAACGTTCCCGTCATCATGTTGACTGCAAAAGATACTGAGGTCGATAAGGTCGTTGGTTTAGAACTCGGTGCCGATGATTACGTGACAAAGCCTTATTCCACGCGGGAATTAGTGGCTCGCATCCGCGCAGTGCTACGTCGTCGCGGCGATGAAGATGTTTCTACTGATGGGCTCTTAGCTGCAGGACCAGTGCGCATTGATGTAGAGCGTCACCTTGTTACCGTCAATGGAACTCCACAAGCGCTACCGCTGAAAGAGTTCGAACTTCTTGAATTCCTTGTACGCAATAGCGGTCGCGTGCTCACTCGCTCACAGTTGATTGATCGTGTCTGGGGGAGTGATTACTTCGGAGATACCAAGACACTCGACGTTCACATTAAGCGTCTGCGCGCCAAGATCGAGGTAGATCCAGGTAACCCTGTCTTTATTCAGACTGTCCGTGGACTCGGTTACAAATTCGAGAGCTAAGCACCAAGCCCTTAAGCAGTTATCTACTTAGTAGCGCTGGGCGATGGGGTTGCTGCGGGAGTTCCACCGACGCTAGCGAAGTAATCACTCTTTGCACGGACAAGTGCGCTCAGGGTTACTGGCGCTGCATGTGCGAATGTCATAGTTACATCGACGCGAGTTCCAGGTGTCGCATTCAAGCCAGGGACTGAACCGGTCGCATTTGCCGAATCTCCGGAGAAGATCACTGGAGTGTTCTGCACGAGCGGGAAGGATGGGGCCGAGAGCGCAGCGGCGATTCCGCCAACTTTGATCCCAGTAAGGGCATCTGATGTCGCCTCTTCGTTGATGAAGGTACCGACGAGCGCTGCGCTGCCATCAGGCTGCGCCACAATCACGATATCGCGAATATAGATAGAACCGCTCTGCCCCTCGACTCCATCAGTAACCTGCTTGATATTCCGGGTAGGAGCGCCTGATCCAGAGGCACCGCAACCGGTGAGGGCGAGGACGCTGACGAGAATGGTGGCAAGGCCTGCGGTCTTCTTGATCATGGCGGAAGAATACAGGGCTATTAGGACCATTTTTCTGTGACCCAAGTCGCTGGTACAATTGGCCTCTATTCCCAAGGAGCCCAATTAATGTCATTTAAGGTCGGCGAAACCGTTGTTTATCCCCATCACGGAGCGGCTCTCATTGAAGCAATTGAGACCCGGACTATTAAAGGCGAAGAGAAGATTTACTTGGTATTGAAGGTCGCCCAAGGCGATCTCACCGTCCGAGTTCCAGCAGAAAATGTCGATCTCGTGGGTGTCCGCGATGTCGTCGACTCTGCCGGCTTAGATCGAGTATTCAATGTGCTGCGCCAGCCATATACCGAGGAGCCAACAAACTGGTCTCGTCGCTATAAGGCAAATGTCGAAAAATTGGCCTCCGGAGATGTCATTAAGGTAGCCGAGGTCGTTCGCGATCTCTACCGCCGCGACCTCGACCGTGGACTTTCAGCAGGTGAGAAGCGGATGCTCGCTAAGGCGAAGCAGATCTTGATCTCCGAACTCGCTCTCGCTGAGCGGACCGATGAAGAGAAGGCTGGCGTTATCCTCGATGAGGTTCTAGCTTCCTAAAGCTAGCCCTGTGAGCGATTCAGTTGCCGTCATCATTCCTGCCGGCGGCAGTGGTGAACGTCTAGGCGCAAAGATTCCCAAAGCCCTCGTCCAACTCGGGGGCAAGACCCTTATTGAGCACGCGGTCGCCAATTTGGCCCCGGTCGCCAATCAGATAATCGTTGCCGCTCCGGCTGGTTATGAAGCGACCTTCCAAGATTTACTAGGAAGCGAAATCACCGTAATTACCGGTGGACTCACTCGGACGCTCAGCGTGAAGCGTGCACTCGCTGAGGTCGGTAAAGAGAATGAATTCATCTTGGTTCACGATGCTGCCCGCCCACTAGCCTCCACTGAGCTTGCGATGCGCATCATCGATTCACTCCGTGCCGGCGAGAAGGCGGTAATCCCAGGAATGCCCGTCGCCGATACGATCAAACGTGTCGATGAAGATAATTATGTAACCAAGACCCTTACGCGCTCTAAATTGCGCGCGGTGCAAACTCCACAGGGTTTCACTCGCAAATTATTGATTAAGGCGCACACTTCGCCGGATGATGTCACAGATGATGCTGGACTCGTCGAAGATCGTGGCGTTGATGTAAAGGTAATCGCTGGCGAAGAGCGCGCGATGAAGATAACTACCATGCACGATCTGGCAACGGCGGAGCGGATGGTCATTCCGCAGTTGGATGCGCAGATGCGAGTGGGAATCGGAACAGATGCACACGCTTTCTCAGAAGATCCAATGCGCTCGCTCTGGTTGGGCGGAATCTTCTGGCCCAATCAAGTTGGTGTAGACGGACACTCCGATGGCGATGTAGCAGCACATGCCATCTGCGATGCGCTACTAGCTGCGGCTTCTTTAGGAGATCTTGGTTCTAACTTTGGAACCAGCGATCCCAAATACGCGGGTGCAAGTGGTTCGCAACTATTAGCAGAGACTCTGACTCGTGTGCAGGCGGCGGGTTATACGATCAATAATGTTGCAGTTCAGATCGTAGGTAATCGCCCAAAGATCGGACCGCGCCGTGCAGAGGCGAGTTTTGCACTTTCCCAGGCTTTGGGTGGCGCACCGGTATCTGTAAGCGCCACGACCACCGATGGGTTGGGCTTCACCGGCGAAGGTCGTGGCCTCTCTGCGATAGCCACGGCTCTCTTGCTGCGCAGCCCACGATAGAATCCTCTAATGTCCGCGCACCTCAAGTTATATAACACCGCAACGCGTCAAGTTGCGGATTTCACTCCCTTGCAAGAAGGACGGGTTGGAATCTACTTGTGTGGTGCAACAGTGCAGGCTCCACCCCATATCGGCCATGTACGCAGCGGCGTTAACTTCGACATATTGCGCCGTTGGCTCAGCGCCAGCGGATATGACGTAACTTTTATCCGCAATGTGACAGATATTGATGACAAGATTTTGCATAAAGCGGTTCATGAAGAGATTCCTTGGTGGGCTGTCGCGCAGAAATATGAACGCGCATTTACTGAGGCTTATCGGGCTCTTAATGTCTTGCCACCAACCTACGAGCCACGAGCAACGGGGCATATCACCCAAATGATCGAATTGATGCAGATCCTTATAGCTAATGGCAGCGCTTACGCTCCTGGCAATGGTGATGTCTATCTCGACGTGCGCCACCTTAAATCCTATTTAACTCTCTCGAACCAAAAACTCGATGATCTCCAATCAGCTGAAGATGCAGATCTGACGTACAAGAAAGATCCGCGGGACTTTGCGCTATGGAAGGCCGCCAAACCCGGCGATCCTTCATGGCCAACACCGTGGGGCGCTGGCCGTCCTGGATGGCACCTCGAGTGCTCTGCGATGGCACACGCTTACCTAGGAGAATCTTTTGATATCCACGGTGGTGGACTTGATTTGATCTTCCCTCACCACGAGAACGAGATCGCGCAATCGCAATCTGCTGGTTGGGGTTTCGCCAATATCTGGATGCACAATGCCTGGGTCACGGCATCCGGAGAGAAGATGTCAAAGTCTCTGGGCAACTCATTACAAGTTCACGAAATTTTGAAGCAGGTACGCGGAGTTGAACTGCGTTGGTACCTAGGAAGCGCTCATTATCGTTCGATGCTGGAGTTCTCCTTCGAAGCTCTAGAAGAAGCAGCAGTAAATTTCCGTCGCATTGAAGGCTTCCTGAAGCGCGCGACCGATCTCTTGGGTGAGGTCCCTGAGGGAGTTATCGCCGCAGGATTCGCCGAGGCGATGAATGAAGATCTTGCAGTGCCGACTGCTCTGGCTGTGATCTCAGAGATCATGCGCGAAGGAAATACTGCTCTCTCAAAAGGTGACATCGCAGTAGTGACTACAGCCGCTGCAGAAATCCGTGGCGCACTCAACATACTTGGATGTGACCCCTTCGATCCGATCTTCGCAACTGCCGCGGTTGCAGGTAACAGCGTGCTCGATGGATTGATTGCGTTGGCACTTGAACAGCGCGCTGCGGCGCGAGCTCGAAAAGATTTTGCAGCGGCAGATGCAATCCGTGATCAAATAGCGGGGCTTGGTGTGGTTCTAGAAGATACTGCGCAAGGCACCAGATGGAGTATCAGCTAATGCGTCCAGGTAAAAAACGTCGTGAGAGTGCAGCAGCGCCTAAGCGCGAGCAGACTCGCCGTCCAGAAAATCGCCGTGAAACAAAACCTTCATCAGATGCAGTGGCTGGACGCAATCCGGTTGTTGAGGCCCTACGTGCAAAGGTTCCTGCCAAGGAGTTGTTGGTAGCCGAGCGAGTAGAAATTGATGAGCGTATGCAAGAGGCGATGCGCCTGGCTAAGAATCAGAATCTCGTCATTAAAGAGGTTTCCCGCGGAGTCCTCGATGGGTTAACCGGCACAACGATGCACCAAGGGATTGCCCTGGTTATCAAGCCTTTCCAGTATGCCAATTTTGAAGATTTGCTCAAGAAAGTTGCAAAGCCGGGCCTCTTAATTGGCCTCGATGGTGTGACTGATCCCCATAATTTGGGAGCCATCGTGCGTAGCGCCGCGGCCTTTGGCGCCGATGGGGTTGTAATTCCCGAGCGTCGCACGGCGGCGATGACGGGATCTGCCTGGAAATCCTCTGCGGGGGCGGCGGCTCGCCTGCCGATATCTCAGGTCACAAATTTGGTCCGCTCCCTCGAAGATGCCAAGAAAGCCGGCTATTTTATCGTGGGGCTAGATGCCGAGGGTGATGAATCTCTACCTAACTTCTCGCTCTCTCTCGAATCGATTTACGTCATTGTGGGCAGTGAGGGCAAGGGGCTCTCTCGCCTCGTCCGAGAGACGTGTGACCTCATACTCTCGATTCCAATGCGATCAGATGTTGAGTCACTCAACGCCTCAGTGGCCACCGCGATCGTTATGCACCAGGTTGCAGCTAACCGCGCTGCGGCAACCCTCTAGTAACCCTCCGTTCACATAAATACGGCAAAATATGCACATGTCACATCGAATCAGCGACGATCCGCGTGGGCGTTTAATCGACCGCGAACTCTCTTGGTTAGCCTTTAATGAACGAGTGTTGGAGTTAGCCGAAGATAGCGCGCTACCGCTTCTCGAGCGCTGTCGCTTTCTAGCGATCTTCTCCTCCAACCTCGATGACTTCTACATGATTCGTGTTGCAACGCTCAAGCGCAAGCTTGAGACGGGCGTAACCAAATCAAATACCGCTGGATATACGCCAGTGCAGTTGATGACTGAGATCGCTGCAAAGACACAAGAACTTCTTACACGCCAGTCATTTGCATTTCACGATGTGATATTGCCTCAACTCGCGACCCACGGAATTGAGTTAGCCGAGTGGGATTCATTGGACGAAGCAGAGCGCACTGCAGTGAACAAGGTCTTCCACAGCAAGATCTTCCCAGTGCTCACACCGCTTGCAGTTGATCCATCACACCCCTTCCCATATATCTCAGGACTCTCGCTCAACCTCGCAGTTGTCGTCAAGAAACCAGATAGCGAAGAGGATCTCTTTGCTCGCGTCAAGGTGCCGAGTAATTTGCCACGCTTTGTTGAAACCGGGAAAGCTGGTGTTCGTCGCTTTGTTCCTCTTGAAGAGGTCATCATCGCTAACCTCCACGAACTCTTCCAAGGCATGGAAGTAAAGGATCACTACACCTTCCGTCTTACACGTAACGCCGATCTTGAGTTGGAAGAGGAAGAATCTGAAGACCTCCTTGCTTCTATGGAGCAGGAGTTGCTCCGTCGCAAGTTTGGTCCACCAGTGCGTCTGGAAGTAGATCGCGATATTCGCCCAGAGTTGCTGAAGACTTTGATGGATGAGCTCAACATCAAGGAAGAAGACATCAGTCGCTATAAGGAGCCACTCGATCTGACTGGCTTACATCAGATTGCTGATATTGATCTACCAGAGTTGCGCTTTGCGCCATTTAGAAATCAAGTGGCGCCTGATCTGCGCGAGACCGATCCAGATTCGACGGATAGCTTCTTTGATGCGATGCGTCGTCTCGAGATCATCCTGCACCATCCTTACGAATCATTTACCTCAAGCGTTGTGCGCTTCCTAGAATCTGCTGCATCGGATCCACATGTGCTCGCGATCAAGCAGACTCTCTATCGCACTTCAGGAGATTCCCCGATCGTGCAGGCTCTGATCGAGGCAGCCGAAGCCGGCAAGCAGGTCTTGGCGGTTATCGAGATTCGTGCCCGCTTCGATGAACTCGCCAACGTACGTTGGGCGCGCAAACTCGAGGATGCAGGTGTGCACGTCGTTTATGGCCTCATTGGTTATAAGACCCACGCCAAACTCTCTCTCGTTGTTCGTCAAGAGCCACATGGCATCCGCCGTTACGTGCATATTGGGACAGGTAACTACAACCCCAAGACCGCGCGTATGTACGAGGATTTCGGCCTACTTTCATCCGATCCAGTCCTCGGAGAAGATGTAAATAAGCTCTTCAACCAACTCTCGGGATTTGCGCCACAGACGGCATTTACACGCCTGTTAGTTGCTCCACGCACGATGCGCTCTGGCTTACTCGAGCGGATTGATCGCGAGATTGCCAACCACCATGCCGGTAAGACCGCTTTTATTCGCATGAAGCTCAACTCGATCCTCGATGAAGAGTTCGTTGAAGCACTCTACAAAGCTTCACAGGCTGGAGTTCGCGTAGATCTAGTGGTTCGCGGAATCTGTTCGATTCGTGCCGGAGTTCCCGGCCTATCTGACAACATCCGCGTCCGCTCCATCCTGGGTCGCTTCCTCGAGCACTCACGTGTATTCCACTTCGCTAACGATGGCAATGACGAGCTCTACATCGGCAGCGCAGACTTGATGCATCGTAATCTGGATCGTCGCGTTGAAAGTCTGGTGCAGATCACGCAGAACGATCACAAGCGTTTCTTGATCGGAGCGATCGACAGCTATCTCTCCGATGAATACGTGCGCTGGGAACTTCTGCCTGATGGAAATTGGTTTGAAGCCAAGGAGGGTCCAGATGGATCCCGCTTGAAGGACTTCCACGCCTCTGCAATTGAATGGTACCGAGTGCGCGGATGATTCCTGCGATCGTCGCCGCCGGCGGAGTTGTATGGCGGAGAGATATTGAGGGCGAGATCGAGGTTCTTCTCGTTCACCGCCCTCGTTACGACGATTGGTCACTCCCGAAGGGGAAGCTTGAAGAGGGCGAGGCGCTGATCTCCTGCGCGTATCGCGAGATTTTGGAAGAGACTGGTCTGAGCATCAAACTCGGGCCGTACGTCGATTCTGTGGAGTACTACGTTCCGGATGGACTTAAGCGTGTGGATTATTGGAGCGCTTCGCTGATCGAAGACAAGAGCGCCTTTCATCCGAATGAAGAGGTCGACCAGATTATCTGGTTGGATCTGCAATCGGCTGCATTCCGTGCAACCCGCGAGACAGATAAGTACATCTTGGAGCGCTTCGAACAGACTCCTTATGACTCTTCAGCTTTGATTATGTTGCGCCATGCGAAGGCGTTGGAGCGCATCGAGTGGCAAGGCGAGGATGAAGATCGTCCACTCCAATTAGTGGGGCAGTTGCAGGCTAAGCGAATGCTCTCGCTCTACCAAGTCTTTGGTCTAGAAGAGATTCATACATCAGATGCAGTCCGATGTTTAGATACTGTGGCACAGATGGCAAAGTCGTTACAGATCACACCAACAATTACAAATGCGGTGAGCGAGTACACCTATAAGAAGAATAAAGATAAGGCGATCGAATACGCCAAAGAGTTGATCAAAAAGAATCGCCAAGTGATTTTATGTAGCCATAACCCGGTCTTGCCTCGGATGATGGAGAAGTTAACGAAGAAGATTGACTTTGATTATCCCGATAACAAATTGCTACCTGGTGAAGCATGGGTTCTCTTTCACGACAAGAAGGAAGTGCTACAGATCGATCGGATCGCAGCGCCTAACGTTTAACCCTTCTCCATCCAATCCATATAACGCAGCACAATTCCTTCACGTAGCGCCCAAGGGCAGATCTCTAGCTCACGGAGATCAAGATTGCGCATCACACTCTCAGTGACGTAGGCGCCGGCAACAATCTGCTTGGCTCGGTTAGAAGATACCCCTGGCAACTTCGTTCGCTCTTCATGGGTCATATCAGCCAAGCGAGTCGCTATCTTGCGGATTACGTCGAATCTAATGACATCCCCACTGGTATCGAACCAATCGCCGCTAAGTCGCGCCAAGGTGCGCAGTGTCTTACTTGTGGCAATCGAGCGATCTGAATCTTGATGCTTTACGAGCGCAGGAAGCACAGCTTCGAGTTGTGACTCGATGTGATCGCGCATCTCATTGATACCCTTTTGCGAATAAGGATTCCCATTGAGAAATTTCTGAGTGAGACGCGATGCGCCAAGCGGAAGTGAAGTGGCGACTTCAGGAGATTCATCGACTCCAACGGCAATCTCTAATGAGCCTCCACCGATATCAATAACCAGGAGGCGACCGCTTGACCAGCCAAACCAGCGGCGAGCAGCAAGGAAGGTTAGTTTTGCCTCTTCATCCCCGGAGAGGACCTGAAGGTCGATCTTAAATTCCTTATTGATGCCAGCGATGATTTTTTCACCGTTGGCTGCCTCTCGAAGCGCGGAGGTGGCGAAGGGCAAGAACTCCTTGACCTGTACGGTGCGCGCCTGCAAAACGGCATTGCCGATAGAGCGACGCAGTAACCCGATTCCCTCTTCGCTAATCTCGTTCTGATTATTCAAGAACTCGGTGAGGCGGAGCTCTTCCTTGTAGTTAAAGGTGGGGTTGGGCCGGGCCCCCATATGAGTATCGACCACTTGCAGATGGATGGTATTTGAACCAACATCGAGGACTCCTAAGCGCACCTGCGAAACCTACCCCGAAGTGAGCGAGTTCGCTTCTACCTTTGGGTCGTGCCATAATTGCCCCTCTTGCGCACACCACCCACAGTGGTCCGCCTCCCTAGCTCAGTGGTAGAGCATCCGCCTTGTAAGCGGAAGGTCGTCAGTTCAATCCTGACGGGGGGCTCACAGTTTTCTTGAAACCCCTGGCAATACCCGAGCCTGAAACCCTGTAAAGATTAAGAGCGTTACCGAGATATAGAGCGCAAATGGCAGCGAGGTTAACTGCGAGACGCCACCGGTGAGGGTTGGTCCAATAAAGAAGGCGGCTAAGCCGATGATATTCACCCGAGCCAACGCCACTGATGGAGCGACTCCTGGAACCTGCGCCGCTGCATTCATGAAGGCGGGAACCATAGGGCCGATCCCCAATCCAGCGGCAGCAAATCCAATACAGATAATGATGACTGCCGGAATTTTTGCGTGAGCGGATAGTGGAACGGCAATCGCGATAGCCACGCCCCAGGTAATTCCCGCATATAACCCACCTGTGCGAACCGTCTTGCGTGGGCCATACTTTTCGAGCCAGTGATCGCCCAAAAAGCGACTTGTGATCATGGCGAGTGCAAAGGTGGCGAAGGCAATCGCATCCGCGCCTTTGCCGATCCCCATGTGATCGTGCAGGAGTACACCGCCCCAGTCACTAGCGGCACCCTCAGGTAGCAGACAACCCAAGAGCCCAAGACCGATCGCCCACAAGGGCAGTGAAGTCTTATCAAAGAAGCCGAGTTTTCCGACGGACTTTCCATCGTCTCCTCGATGTTCGTCTTGATCACCACCAAGCAAGAAGTAAACGCCAGGAACAAAGAGAACGAATGCGATAACGGCTACAAGCTTCAACTCAGACTGTGGTGATATTTGGTGCGCTACTAACCCGCCAGTGACGGTGGCTATAAATGCACCAACGCTCCAGGTCCCGTGGAAGGTGGACATCCACCTTTTATTCAATATCTTCTCAACGGCAACGGCTTGAGTATTGACGGTGATATCGAGCATTACATAGCCAAAGCCCATTACAAAGAGCCCGATAAATAGTTGCAGAATCTGATGGGCCGATCCCATGAGGAATAGTCCGGTGGACATGATGGTCGCCCCAAGTCCAGCGATTCTCTGCGAGCCAAAGGTATGCGTTAACCGCCCACCAACCTGCGATCCAATCAGTGCACCGCAGGTACTTCCCAGCAGTACAAATCCCAGGCCACCATCGCTTAAACCAAATTGGTGCTTGATTTCAGGGATGCGCGGCACCCAAGCCATCGAGACAACTCCCATAAGGAGAAAGAGGTGCCAGAGGGCGTCTCGAGCGTTTCTGCCGTTGCGGATAATCACCGCGCGAGTCTAATTCGTTACGAGATCTCCGCGGTAGGAATAGCTAAACCCACTCATCTCAACTGAACCTACTTTTGCCATAGTGCCGTTATCGACCTTGTAGATCGCCCCAAGTGTGTCAGGGGCAAAAGGACCACAACCCCCAGCCAGCCATATGTGAGTGCTATCGAGATACTGCGTATTGCCACAAAACTGCACATGGACCGGAAATGGAATCTCAGTCAGCTTCCAAGTGCCGTTTTCTAACTTGTAATCGAGAAATTGTGAAACCTTAGCCAAAGTGAAATTCCCCAATGCGGTTATTTCAGTGCTCGAGTTGAATCGCGCGAAGTGCTGTAGCGCTCCCTTTGCATCAATTATTTGTTTTACGGTTTTCAGGTCAGAACTCAAAATTAGGAGTATGGATGGGCTTCTGAGACTTAGAAGGTATTCATTGGTGGACTTGTTGTATTGCATCGAGTTAGCGTGACAGATATCAATTGGGGAGGACGTTGGGTTCTGTGGATCATTGAAAATTGGCATCGCATCAAGAAGGGGTTCACTCACCTTCTTGTTGGCCACCGCCCAATCCCAAAAACTAAATTCATGGATTGCTTGACCGTCTTTAACCTCGGCGATATCGCAATCTAGAACTGGCAACTTGAATTGGCGATTGAGCCAACTGCTATCGACACTTCGCGTAACTGTCGTTATTAGGACCGGGTTACCCTCCGGCGAGATTGTCATTTCGTGACCTTCGGGCATGTATGTTCCAAATTTAGTTTTCACCTCGTCTATCTTGGCCACCGTTTGGAAATTGGCATCCAACAGACGCCATACACCTGGTGACGTGGCGGTAACTGAAAAATCCTTCTGTTCCAGGTAGCCATATGTTGGTGTTCCGTCATAACTGGACGCCGCCTGAGCATCACTCAATTTTCTAAATCCAATTAAATTACCAGGAGATTTTGTGAAGAATTTAATGAACTCCTCTTGCGATGCAATCGCATAACTCCCGTCTTTCACAACGGGAGTCGAAAGGATGACGTCCTGACTAATTAACGACGTGTCTCCTGCATATTTAATGACTGGGAAATCTGACGGTGATGGGTAAATTTCGACAATTGGGGAGCCAGATGAATTTGCGATTACTTTGATAGGTTTAAATAGGGCTGCCTCGGATAGTGTTGCACCCGAAGTGAGCGAGAACTGCAATCCACTCTTTGCAGGGACAACTTGCTTGTTCTGCCCATTGAGAATCGTAAGTGGGTTTGCATTGTTGAAGTGAATTTCAAAGTCAACAGAGTCATTGGGTCGAAAAACATTCAGATAAACCTTGAGAACATTTCCACTGACTTCAGTGCTGATGTTTTCTGAACTTATAACAGAAATATTTCCCGCTTCCAGTGCCGATGCTGATTGCGGTATGACTCCGATGAGGAAGTAGGCACCGAGAGCGCTACTCAGGAGAAAGGTGAGTGTCTCGTATTTCGAATGTTGGCCAAAGATTTTGCGCATTGAAAAAGCATAGGACGGGACTTGCCTCAAGGGCAGCCTTACGGGATTGTGAAAATGGTGTGAGTTTTGGGAGGTGTCTGACCCTGCTCCTTGGGAGATTGGATAAGCGAAAGAGAGTGGATTAGGGTTTAAACTATGACCAATCACCGCTCTGAAATCTTTGCCCTCTCGGACGAGTATGTTGAAAACATCTGCCGCTTGAAGCCTCTCCGCGCGACTCAAGATGGAGTCCCTGGCTACGACCATTTAATTGATGACTTTTCGCTTGCTGGCCGCGCGAAGGTAGCGGACTATCAACGGCAGGTTCTTGAGCGAGTGCTGCCGCTGGAGCCACTTGACGAGGCTGATCGCATTGCCAAAGAGGTCTTGATAGAGAGAGTGGAGTCCGCTCTCAAGCTCCATGAATCCCGTGAGTCGATCATTACCTTCTCGGCGATCACGAATCCCGCGCACGATATTCGCGAGGCATTTACCTTGATGGCAACCGAGGGCGATGGGGAGATCGCGACCATGACTGCCCGCTTAAATGCAGTCGGGCCGGCGCTTGATTCTTGGAAATCATCTCTGGAAGAGACTGCTCTACAAGGATTATTAACGGCTAGACGCCAGGTACTGGCAGTCGCCGAGCAGTTGCAAGCCTATGGTTCAGGTGGCTATTCAGGCATGGTGCGCTCCGTAGATGTACCGGGCAAATATCCTGATTTACATCTCGCTGCCCAGAGTGCCGAAGCTTCCTGCCTCGCCATGGCGGAATGGATGCGGGACGTGCATGCGCCGCGTTGCACTGATAGAGATGGTGTTGGAATCGAACGCTACGCACCTTGGGCACGTAACTTCACGGGAGCTGAGCTTGATCTGCGTGCCACTTACGAGTGGGGCGTGCAAGATCTGCAGCAATTGAATGACCGCATGTACAAAGTGGCGGAGAAGTTAGGTCTTTCTGGAAAGAGTCTGCGCGAAGTGGCTGATTACTGCGAAGACTCTGAAGTGCATCGGATAGATGGTGAAGCAGATTTAGTAGCGAAGCTCATAGAATTTACTGAGCAAGCGGTAGCACGTGTGGATGGCATCTATTTCGATATTGATCCTCGAATTAAATTCTGCGATGCACGCATCGCACCAGCCGGCGCAGCAGCTGCTCCGTACTACATCTCTCCGAGCGAGGATCTCTCACGTCCGGGTACGACCTGGTACCCGACATTGGGCCACACCCGTTTTAACTTCTGGCACATGGCATCAACGTGGTACCACGAGGCAGTTCCAGGACATCACCTGCAGTGTGCGACCGCCATCATTGAGAAGGATCGCCTCAGCCGCTTTCAAAGGACGCAGGCATGGACGAGCGGCTATGGGGAGGGCTGGGCACTTTATGCCGAGCGCTTCATGGATGAGTTGGGAGCTTTCGAAGATCCCGCATTTGAACTTGGATACTTATCGAATCAGGCGATGCGTGCAGCTCGCGTGATCGTTGATATTGGAATGCACTGCGGGTACGAGGATTTTGATGGCAATGTTTGGAACGCCGAATCTGCCTATCAGTTACTAGTTAATCGTGCGTTGATGGCAGAAGATTTTGCTAGGTCTGAAGTTGATCGCTATCTCGGTTGGCCAGGTCAGGCGATCTCTTACAAAGTAGGAGAGCGAGTCTGGGTGCGAGCCCGCGAAGATGCGAAGAAGCGCTTGGGTGACAAGTTCGACATCAAGGCATGGCACAACTACGCCCTCAAAATCGGCCCTATGGGACTCGATACTTTCGAACGCGAGATGGCTGCGTTTAACGGCTAACTATTCCAAACCAGGGCAGATTGGCTTTGGACCACCGTTGGTATTTCCATAGCGGTGGTATGTAATACAAACGCTCTGCTCGAGCAGCCAACGCGGTGCCTCGATATCGCCGCGTTGTGCAATCGGACGAGTATCAAGGCTTATACCTTTTGCTAGCAGCGCAGCGCGTGGTGGCTCTTCGTGGGAGAGCCAACGCACCTTGCCTCGTGCGCGTTCGACTAACTCCGCGACGCTCTCCTCTTTACTACTACTGAATTCGACGGCAGCGCCAGTCAAATCCGAAATGAACTTCGCGTAGGCAGTTTCATCGCGCGCGGTTTCACTATCAAAACGGACGATGATCGGTGCAAGCGGGCGCCGGTAGCGGTGGTAGTTCCGCTCCACATCAAGACCTGTGTGGTCGATCGCTTGCGAGCCAACTTCCTTCCACCACTTCGTCGCACTGCGCTTGCCCAGATCAAGATGCTGAATCGGAGCCCAGTTGCGCAACGTATTCACATAATGTCTGCCGCCAGCCTTCGCTGTTGCGCCAACGCTGCTGCGCTTCCAACCTCCAAAGGGTTGGCGATTAACAATCGCGCCCGTGATTCCTCGGTTAATGTAGAGATTGCCCGCCTCTACATGTTCCATCCAGTAATCGAGTTCAACTGGATCCAAAGAATGTATTCCTGCGGTAAGACCAAAGTCCGTTGCATTCTGCCACTGCACCGCGGTCTTTAAGTTAGGCGCAACCATGAGTGCAAGCACGGGTCCGAACCATTCATTGCGGTGGCTCCATGACCCAGGCTTGACGCCCACTTTGATTCCAGGGCGCCACAGGTGTCCGGAGTGATCGAGCTGCTCTGGTTCAACAAGCCAGCTCTCTCCTTCATCGAGGTGGTGCAGAGCGCGTGAAAGATTTCCTTCTGGAGCCTTAATGATGGGTCCAACCGAAGTATTGAAGTGGTAGCCAGCTCCGACTTTAAGAGTCGAGACATCGTCGACGAGTTGGCGGATAAAAGCTGGGTCGTTGTAAATGCTTTCGACGACAATCCCGAGACTGGCTGCAGAACACTTCTGACCTGCATGACCAAAGGCCGATTGCACTAAGTCTTTTACCGCAGCATCAATATCTGCGCAGGCCGTGATAACCAAGGCATTCTTTCCACTTGTTTCGGCGAGCAGATTTAAATCATTGCGCCACTGCACAAACATATTAGCGGTATCGAATGCACCCGTAAGGATCAGCGCCTTAATTTCTGGATGAGTGACGAGGTATTGACCATTCTCGTCATCGAGGCTGGGTAGAAATTGCAGAGCATCGGCCGGGATTCCCGCTGCCCAAAGTTGTTGTGCGAGTTCCCACGCAGTCGCCACAGTTTCAGGAGCGGGCTTAAAGAGGACTGGATTACCAGCCGCCAGAGCCGCGAACAAACCACCAGCGGGGATCGCATAAGGAAAATTCCAAGGCGGGATTACTAAAACCGGTCCAATAGGGGTGCTCTTATCGTCATCGATCATTGCCGCATAGAAGCGAGCGAAGTCAATTGCCTCACTTACTTCAGGATCCGCTTCCGAAACAGTCTTGCCGGCATCACGCGCCATTACTGCGATACTCCGTGCGCGTTGCTCGGACATGCTCGCCGCAACCTGCTCAAGAATTGCGCGGCGCTCTGTCGCACTCTTGTTACCCCATGTTGAGGCTTCCGCAGCCGCGATCGCCTTATCGACCAATCCTTTATCGATGACGGAGTACGAATACCACTGCTCACCATCGGCACTGGGATCTGTCCCCACGCCTTGCCCTTTGGTCCGAACTTCCTTGCCGTTGATGACGACTGGAATTTGTGTCGAGTTGTCGAGCTGAACCTTCGCCAGTTGTTCAGTTACCGCTGCAATGAATTTAGGTTCTGTTGGATCTCCAGATGGTTCGTTAAAGAAGCCTGCCGCATGATCGGGCTTAAGCAGGTGGCGACGTGACGCGGTTGAGATCGTATGGCGCTCCCGGACAGAATTTTCAAAGCGCTCTTTCTGTTCTGCAAACTTCTTAGGATTCTTTGCAATATCAAAGGCAGCTTTCAAGTAATTTTCATCCGAAGTATTTTCATCAAGGCGACGAACTAAGTAGGCCACTGCTGATGCGAAATCATCGCGCCGCGTCACGGGGGCGTAGAGCAGAACTTGATGTCCAGATTGAGTGACTGCGAGCGCCTCAGCGCTAGCCATTCCCTCCAGCATTTCGATATCCAGTTGATTCAGGACGTGTCGCTTACGAGCTACTTCAATCGCCCAGGTGAGATGGAATAAGTTGTGGCTCGCGATTCCAATTCGAACTGCTTCCGCATTCTCTGGACGGAGCGCAGCATCGATTAAGCGGGAGTAACTCGCATCAACATCAGACTTTGAAGCATAAGGAGCAGCGCTCCAACCATTGAACTGCGCTTCGGCACGTTCCATTGCAAGGTTCGCACCCTTCACGAGGCGAATCTTGATCGTCCCACCATATTTCTTATGGCGGCTCTTCGCCCAGTTTGCTAATTCATAAAAGGCTGGGTGCGACTCCGGAAGATACGCCTGCAGAACAATGCCGGCTGTCATAGCTCCAAACTCTGCTTCGGAGAGAACCTTCTTAAAGGCGGCGACCGTTAGCGCTAGATCGCGGTACTCCTCCATATCAAGATTGATAAAAGTCTTATTCTCTTGTGCGGCGCGGTAAAGAACCCGCAAACGCTCACACACCTTGGTAAGGGATCCCGCGTGATCGATGGTGACCATCTGGGCCACGACAGCCGAGAGTTTTACCGAAATGTAATCAACATCGGGTCTAGCGACCATCTCCAGAATCTGCTTGAAGCGCGTATCGGCTTCGTGTTGACCTAAGACTGCTTCTCCAAGAACATTGATGTTTAGGCGAATGCCTTCCTTAGTGCGCTGCCGCAGAATCTTGGTGAGGGCTGGAGCTTCGTAGGGCAGGATCAATCCGCGCGAGAGCGCCCGAACCCTCTGGTGTACGAGCGCGATTACAAACCGGGGAAGCACGGGCGATATGGCGCGCAATTTCTTCAGACCTATCGCATTGAACAGACCGAATCCCCGAACCGATGCCTTCTTCGCTGCACGCGAGAAGATAGCGACTGCCTCTTTAGTAGAGTGAATACGCATTACCTCGTCGGTAAGAGTGATCGTTACCTCGATCGCCTTTGGATCTTTAAAGAGGCGAGCGAATCTCTTTCGGTTGGCCTTATCTCTGCGCGCTCGAATCGTCTCAGCGGTGTGGATGAGGTTTCGAGCCTGGGCTACCGAGGTAACAGCGGTTGCATCGATCTTGGGGTCTGTCGGAAAGGTAGGCACGTAACCATTCTTCACCGCTACGGAAAAAAATTCACCTTTACGCCACCTGCTAGCCTCGTAATTCATCTCCTCTTGTGTTGCTATTCGTCCATGAGAGCTGTGATTGTCGGTGGCGGGATCATTGGAACGATGCATGCGGTGCTCGCAGTAGAGGCCGGTTATGAAGTAGTTCACGTTGAGCGCGATGCGCGACCTTTATCGGCTTCGATTCGAAATTTCGGCCTGGTCTGGGTGAGCGGACGTGCCGCTGGTCCTGAATTGGAGATTGCGCTACGCGCTCGCCAACTCTGGGAGGAGATCGGTTCTCGGGCGGAGATTGGCTTCCGCCCGCAAGGTTCACTGACGATCGCTCAAACCGAGGCGGAATTTGAAGTGATGCGTGCGGCGGCCGTTATGCCTGATGCGCATGATCGTGGATTTCGTATCCTTGATCGAGCGCAAGTTCAGGCACATGAGCCGGTTCTGCAAGGCAAATTTGTTGGCGCACTTGAGTGTACGAAGGATGCCGCCGTAGAGCCGAGCCTGCTACTAGGCGGTCTCCGTAACTACCTCGCCACCCACGAGAAGTACACCTGGATGCCTAACTTTGAGGTCGTCGATTTTTACCACGATGAAACTGGTAATCACGTCACCGATATAAATGGTCATAAGGTTTCAGGCGAACTGATGGCGATCTGCCCTGGTTCAGCCCATCAAGGTTTCCTCTCTGAATTCCTAGAAGGCGCACCACTTCGTCGAGTGCATCTGCAGATGGGAGCGACAGTTCCATTTGGTGCGACTCTGGGTCACTCAATCGCTGATGCAGATTCGATGCGCTACTACCCAGCTTTCAAGGACTTAGCGCTCGATACCTTGGCCCCTCAGGAGCCAATCGCGGCGCAATACAAAATGCAATTGCTCCTCGTTCCCCGCTTAGATCACACCTTTACTATCGGCGATACCCACGAATATGAAGAGCCTTTCTCGCATGAAATTCTAGAAGCGCCTTACGACCACCTTCGCAACGTCATCTCAGCGATCTTTGGCGCCCCTGCACCAACGATCGCGCGCCGTTGGTCCGGAAATTATTCGCAACTCGTCGGGGCAGAAGGCGTTTATTACCGTCGCGAGCTTGCTCCTGGTGCTGTTGTTGTTACAGGTGGCGGTGGACGTGGAAATACCATTTCACCAGCGATTGCAGAGGAGACCATCAACTCATGGCCGAGATAAAGTTAGTTGTTCTAGATGTTGCAGGGACCACTGCCCAGGATGGCGGACTTGTAGTTAAGGCTTTCCAGATTGCGATGGAACCAACGAACCCGTCGCAAGAAGAGCTTATGGAGATGACCGAGTACGTCCTAGCAACGATGGGGCAACGGAAGATCGATGTCTTTATGCACCTCTGCAAAGGTGATCCCGATGCCGCTTTTGAGGCTCACGAGCGCTTCGTAACCTCTTATACCGATCTAGTTGCAGAAGGCGAGTTAGAAGAGTTTGACGGAGTTAGCGATTTCTTCCGTGAACTGCGCCAGCGGGGAATTGGGATTGGAATCACGACCGGGTTTCCACGCGAAATTCTCGATCCCATTATTTACGAGTTGGGTTGGAGCGAGTTGATCGACGTCTCTGTCGCGGCGTCCGAGGTAGATCAAGGCCGCCCCGCCCCAGATATGATCTTTAGAGCGATAGATCTCTACAACAAGGCCAATGGTTTGGAAGTTCACGCCGATGAAGTTGCAGTAGCCGGAGATACCGAGTCAGATATGAAGGCCGGAGTTACAGCGGGCGCTGCGATAGTTCTGGGCGTGACGAGCGGAGCCGGAACCGAGGAGCAATTACGCGCAACCGGTGCCACCGATATCTCCCACACCGTTCTCTCGCTTCTGACGCTTATTTAATTAGAGCACAGAAGAGGGGCTGGCACTAAACCCTGTATCCAATTATTAACTTTTCGTACATCAAATCAACCTCCAAATCCCCCTTTTCTGTTAACCATCCGCAGTTGGCTACGGCTACAAATCCTTAAGGGGGACTAATGCGTAAGCAATTCGTATTTGGAGCAGTTGCAGCAATCGCTGTTGCACTTCTTCCAGCAGTATCTGCGCAAAGCGCAACTGCCGACACAACCAACTGGGCAACTTGCGCCGACGTCGCATCATGCGGCGGAATCAGTGCGCTTGTTAAGGCTGCTCAAGCTGAAGGCACATTGAACATCACAACAGTTCTTCGTAACTGGGCTGACTATGGCGATGCAGAAGATGCATACCAAGCCGCATTCGGAATTCACATCAACGATGACAACCCAGACGGTGGTTCATCTTACGAAATCAAGTCAATCCAGACCGCTCCTGCAGCAGCTCAACCAGATGTCGTCGATATCGGAGCTTCACACATTCAGCAGGCAATGACCGGTAGCACAACAGGCGGAAGCCTCTTTGCTCCATACAAGGTCCAGACATGGAACGACATTCCTTCACTTTGGAAGGATCCAGCAGGATATTGGTTCGGTAACTACTCAGGTCAGATCGTTATCGGTTATGACGCTAAGTTGAAGGTTCACCCAACAAAGATCAAGGACCTCACAAACCCAGCATTCAAGAAGGTCGTCGGTATTGCCGGAGATCCAACAGGTGCTCAAGAGGCTCTTATCTCTGTCATGGCAGCAACAGTTGCTAACGGCGGAACATTCGACAACGTTCAAAAGGGCTTTGATTTCTACCACGGCCTCAAGACAAGCGGAAACCTCTCAGGTGCAACTGCTGACTCAACTCACATTGCAACAGGTAACCCAAAGGTCTGGTTGGACTACTCATTCAACGCACTCGGAACTGAGCAACTCGGTTCTCAGATCGGCAAGACAATTCAATACGTCAAGCCTTCTGATGCAGCAGTTCAAGGTACTCCTTACATCTTCGGTATCAACGCAACAGCTCCACACCCAGCAGCAGCACGTCTCTGGGTTGAGTTCTTGATGTCAGAGAAGAAGGGCCACCTCGCAAAGGATCTCGCTGGAGATGAGGCAGCAAACGTTGCTGCTGGAACTCTTGATGGCGGAAAGTTGTTCAACTCACTCATGGGTGGACAGAACATCTTCCAGCTCGGCGGCGCTGTCCCAATCGAGATCGCAGCTATGAAGGCTAAGAAGTTGCTCGTTCCATCACCAGCAACAATCTTCCAGCCAAACCCAGCTGCAGATAAGTTGACCCTACAGCAGCCTTCAGTCGCACAGCAGACAACAGCTACTGCTCTGTTGACGAAGCTCTGGCCAACACTCTAAGTAACTGACCTCTTTAACTAATGGTCATTGCTGACGAACTAGCCGCTCCCACCCGTACAACGGGTGGGAGCGGTTCGTCACGCCTCTCAATTAAATTTGATAGAAGCGTCTTGGGCTTGCTCCCAATATTCCTCTTCTTGGGATATTTCTTGCTCTACCCAATCGCCTCGATCATCTCTTCATCAATTCACGACAACAAGCATCATTTAACTCTTTCGCTCTACGGCAACCTATTCTCTGGCAACTATCGCACCGCGTTCACTGGATCCTTCAAGCTTGCTTTCTATTCCATGATCGTTTCTGGAATCGCAGGAGCAATAATCTGTTGGGCAGTTGTCAAAACTAACGGCATTGTTCGCACCATCACCAGCTCTGCTGCGGGTGTGCTAGCCAACACCGGCGGAGTTCCACTCGCCTTCATGTTTATCGCAGCCTTCGGTCAAGAAGGCCTCATTACAAAATTATTGCTCAATGTCTTTCACTGGGACTTGTATGGCGGATCCTTCGATCTGTACAACTTCTGGGGAATCCTCTTGGTTTACTGCTTCTTCCAGGTACCTCTGATGGTCATTATCTTCACACCGGCCTTAGAGAACCTGCGGGTTGAGTGGGTAGAGGCAAATGAATCCCTAGGTGGATCTAAGTCCCAATATTTCCGCCACGTCTTAATTCCAGTTCTTTTGCCATCCTTTATTTCTGCTTGCCTCCTGCTCTTCGCTAGCGCATTTAGTGCCTTTGCCACTGCAGCAGCGATGTCGAATGGATCAATTCCGCTCGTTCCGCTCTTTATCGGCAACTTGGTAAACGGCAACGTCATTGCTGGTCAAGAGAATCAGGGTGATGCGATGGCCATGGGAATGGTCATTGTTTCCCTCTTTGTTATCGCCGCATACCTTCTCCTGCTACGCGTCACGAGGAAACGATGAAGCGTGAATTAGCCTGGCTCGATCGAGTCATCTTTGCATTTGCAGCCTTCTTCTTTATCGCTCCGCTTATCGCGGCAGCGGAGTACTCGGTTCGTGGATATGGAAACAAGGGTCATACCTTCGCAAACTATTCGTGGATTATCCATCAACTCGGTTTCTCGGCTGCTCTATGGACTTCGCTGCGCATATCCATCATCACCATCTTGATCGTTCTCGTGCTTGTTGTTCCAACGGTCGTCTACGTCCATCTCGGGGGACACAGATATCGCCGCCTCTTGGAAATTGTCTGCTTGCTACCGATCGTTATCCCCGTCGTTTCATTAGCAATCGGCGCACAAGTTGCGATGCCAAAGAATTTGCAATCGACCTCCTATGAACTCTGTTTCTTCTATGTCGTAGTCGCTCTGCCCTACGTCTATCGTTCGTTGGATATTGGATTGCAATCTGTGGCGCTGAGCACTCTGGTAGAAGCTTCACAGAGTTTGGGAGCTGATTGGTTCAAGACTTTAACGATGGTCATCATCCCTGCGATCCGCTCATCAACGACCGGCGCACTCTTCATTACCTTCGCTCTCTCACTGGGTGAATACACACTCGCGGTGCTCTTGCACTTCCACACCTTTCCTACGTGGGCGACAAATATCTCGCAAGAGAATATTTATGGCTCAATTGCAATCTCGGTAACAACTTTGGGTGGCGCCTGGATCCTTCTGATCTTTGTTGCCTTCCTACCTCGAATCAAAAGCCTATTCGCACGAAAAGAGAGGGTCGCTTAATGGAAATCCATGGAAGCACTGTTGAATTTAGAAATGTGAAGCGGACCTTCGGAACCGTTAAGGCTCTTAATGACTTCTCTCTCACCATCAAGCCCGGTGAGCTTGTAACTCTCCTCGGCCCTTCAGGGTGCGGCAAGACCACGGCTCTTCGTATCTTGGCCGGTATCGACAAAGATCACGAAGGCGTTGTTGAGATTGATGGCAAGGACATGTCTGCCGTTCCAGCCAACAAGCGCAATATTGGAATGGTCTTCCAGGCCTACTCACTCTTTCCAAATATGACGGCAACCGAGAATGTCGCCTACGGTCTGCGCGTCCGTGGCGTTGACTCTCACAAGCGTGAGGCCCGTGCTCGTGAACTCCTCGAACTGGTAGGCCTCAATACGCAGGGCGATCGTCGACCAACCCAACTCTCAGGTGGGCAGCAACAGCGCGTTGCTCTGGCTCGCGCTCTGGCCATCGAACCTTCAGTACTTCTGCTCGACGAGCCACTTTCCGCTCTTGACGCTCAAGTTCGCGCTCAGCTCCGCGAAGAGATTCGTCGCATTCAAAGCACGATCGGAATCTCAACTCTCTTTGTAACCCATGATCAAGAGGAAGCAATGGCTATCTCCGATCGCGTTGGCGTAATGAACAAGGGCGTCTTGGAGCAGATTGATGAGCCCGGCAAGTTGTACAACAAGCCAAAGACATCGTTCGTCGCAGGCTTCGTCGGCTTAACAAATTACATTCCTGCCGTAATGGAAACCAAGTCGAGCGTAATCGTCTTGAACCAAGTCGTGGATATCTCAGATCACTCCGTTGACGCGAAGAAAGGCGAAGAGGTCCGCGCTCTTGTACGTCCAGAGGAGTTGCAAGTTGAGAAGGCGAGCGAAGGTGCAGTTGTCATCACCAAGTCCTTCCTAGGGCCTATTACTCGCCTTGGTATCGACGCAGGAACTCCAGAGTTGATCTATGCCGAAGTAACGAGCAAAGAGGCAAAGAAATTTGATACTGGAGACAATGTGAAGATCTCCATACATTCTGATTCAGTGATGGTCGAATACGCATAAGATGATTACGCGCGATGGTGGAATTTCTCGCGGCGTCGCGAATGAAAAGGGCTGGGTCAATCTGGAACCAAGCGCCGGCCAAGAGTTAATCGGGGAACCTGTTTCGCCATCTGCCACACCCATCCTTTCCTTGATCCACATCTCAGATCTGCACATCTGTGATGCACAATCTCCAGCACGCGTTGAACTGATGGATCGCTTTGCTGATCCACATCACCCGATGTCAGAGCACATTCCACTGGTAGGGGCTTATCGCGCTCAAGAGATGCTGACCGCTCAAACGCTCGAGACCATGATCCAGACTGTGAATTCCATCCGTACCGGACTCTTCTCAGATCGCCCCATTGATGCTGTTGTAGCTACTGGCGATGTAACCGACAACGCCCAAGCAAATGAGTTGGATTGGTACCTAACGCTGATGGATGGTGGCGAGGTCCATCCCGATAGTGGAGATACTTCTAAGTGGGAGGGCGTGGCCCAGAAAGATCCTGCGAAGTACGATCGCAATTACTGGAATCCCGAAGGGACTCCTGAGGGATGCGAGGAAGATTATCCACGTGCTCTCTATGGACTTCCTACGGTTCCAGGCTTAACTGATGCAGTTCGACAACCCTTTGTTGCAACGGGATTGAGCCACACTTGGTTTGCGACTCACGGTAACCATGACGCGCTGGTGCAAGGAACAGTCCCTCCAGATGAGACTTTGGAATTCATTGCAACTGGTGGGGCTCGTCTCACCGATATGGGCGAGAACTTTGATCTACAAGAAGCCTTTTCCGGTTGGGGGATGGTCGGTCCCGCAAAATTAGCCTCGCCAAGTGCAGGTGTTTATCGAGGGACCACCGCAGATCCACGCCGTCGCCTCAACGCACCCGACGATTGGGCGAAGTTGCATTTAACCTGCGAACATAATGGCCATGGTTTAACTGAGATCAATGCCCTGCAGGGAACTAAGTACTGGTCGAAGGATCTCGGCGCTATACGACTAATCTCACTCGATACAGTCAATATTCACGGTGGCTGGCAGGGATCGTTGGATGAGACCCAATTCAATTGGATGAAAGAAGTTCTTGCCGATCCAACTCCAAAGTACTTCATTCTCCTTTCGCACCACCCACTGCATGGTCTCTTTAATGATTACGCCCCGGAAGACGCAGATCGTCGCGTTGCAATTGCAGAATTGACCGAAGAACTCTTGAAGCACGATCGCATCATCGCCTGGCTCGCGGGTCACGATCATGACAATCGCGTGAAGTACATCGGCGAGGAAGGTCAAAATGGCTTCTGGCAGATCATGACTTCTTCACTTATCGACTGGCCACAACAAGGACGCCTTGTCGAAGTCTTGGAAGATCAGGGAAAGGTCGTCATTGCGACCACACTTATCGATCACCAAAGCCCTATTGACCTCACTGAAGCTACGAGTAACCTAGAGAGTCCAGTGCATCTCGCGGGACTCTCGCGCATTCTCTCGGCGAACCACTGGCAACGTCGCAAAGCCAATGACTTTCACGTGGAGCTCGCAGCAGGTGAAGCAACAGACCGAAATCGCTTTCTTTGGATTGATAAGACACCTAAATAGGACATGGAGGTTCTCTGGTGAGCAAGGTCTACAAAGAGATTGAGGCTATCTTCACTACGGGAATTGCCGAGGAGTATCTCGGTGAAGATGTAAAACTTGTCGAACATATGTTGCAGTGTGGTGATCTAGCTAAAGATGCCGGTGCACCTGATTACCTGGTCGTTGCTTCCCTGCTTCATGATATTGGCCATCTTCTTGTTGATGATGCACATGCTGCTCAAGATGCCGGTATCGATATGCACCATGATGCTGTTGGAGCGCGTTGGATCGAAGAGCGCTTTCCAGCAACAGTGAGCGAGCCAGTTCGGCTACATGTGGCGGCCAAGCGTTACTTAGTCACCACCAACCACGATTACCTTTCAAAACTCTCTCACGCCAGTGTGCAAACCCTTTACATGCAAGGCGGGCCGCTCAGCCAAGAGGAAGTTATCGATTTCATCTCTCGAGAAGGGGCAGAGGATGCGGTCCGAGTTCGCCTCTGGGATGACCTCGCCAAAGTGCGAGACAAATCCACCTCCTCGCTCAAAGACTTCGAACCCCTCATCACGGCTCTTGCCCGTCCATAACGGCAACTAGTAACCCGCATAACAAAGTGTTTACCCAAGGTTCCTTTTCTAGCGAGGCCACGGGCACTACACTCACAAATATGGAAGTAACTGTTTACGATTCCATCAGCGCGACTCCCGTTTACGGTGACCCAGCGCTCCAAAGCTCGACCCTCGCCCCTGTAATCCTCGTCTACTCTGATGATCAGAGCGTGCGTGCGGCTATCACGGCGGCGCTCGGCAAGCAGTTACCTGGCGAGAGCCGTGAGCATAAGGTGGTCGATTTCGCGACTGCCGATGCCTTGCGCCTCTACCTGAGCGAGAAGCGGAAGGTAGACCTCTTTATTCTCGATGGCGAGGCGGTTCCAGAGGGTGGGATGGGCCTGGCCCACGCCCTCAAGGATGAGATCGTCGAATGCCCTCCCGTAATGCTGATCATCCAGCGCCCCCAAGATAGTTGGTTGGCTAAGTGGTCAGGCGCCGATGCTGTTATCTCCCATCCAATCGACCCATTTACCTTGGGTTCTAAGGTCGCAGAGCTCATCAAATAGCCCAATGACGAACTGTGACGGTCGACACACCTCCTATTCTTACGGCGTATCCCGCCGTATGCTCACAGCATGAATCCTTACGTCCCGATTCTTGCGATAGGTGGGATTGGCTTCGGATTCGCCGCATTTTCAGTCGTAACCGCTGCGATCACTGGGCCCAAGCGTTATAACCGGGCTAAGGCGGAGGCTTATGAGTGTGGCATCCAGCCCTCTCCAGTAGCTCAAGGCGGTGGTCGCTTCCCCGTCAAATACTTCTTAACAGCGATGCTCTTTATCGTCTTCGATATCGAAATTGTCTTCTTATATCCATGGGCGGTCTCCTTCAATCAACTAGGCCTCTTCGGCCTTGTTGAGATGGTGATCTTCATACTTACAGTCTTCGTCGCATATGCATATGTATGGCGACGTGGCGGATTGGAATGGGATTAACCGTGGGTCTAGAAGAGCAGTTACCAACCGGAATCGCACTCACCACAGTTGAGAGCCTCGCTGGTTATATGCGCAAGAGCTCCTTGTGGCCAGTGACATTTGGCTTAGCGTGCTGCGCAATCGAGATGATGGCTGCTGGTGGAGGTCGCTACGACCTGGCGCGCTTTGGAATGGAAGTTTTCCGTCCATCACCTCGTCAAGCAGATTTGATGATCGTTGCCGGTCGCGTCTCGCAGAAGATGGCCCCCGTTGTTCGCCAAATTTACGATCAAATGCCTGGACCAAAGTGGGTGCTCTCGATGGGAGCCTGCGCTTCATCTGGAGGAATGTTCAACAACTACGCGATCGTGCAGGGTGTCGATCACATCGTCCCAGTAGATATCTATCTTCCAGGTTGCCCACCGCGCCCCGAAATGTTGATGGATGCGATTTTGAAGTTACACGAGCAGATCAGCGATGAGAAGCTCGGCGCAAATCGCGAAGCGATTATTCGCGAAGTGGAAGCGGCTGCGCTCGCATCTAAGCCGACCTTCCAAATTCAAGGGTTATTGAAGCGATGACTGAAGAGCACGGATTATTTGGCGCCAAGGGGACTGGAGACACCTCTGGTTACGGTGGGCTCGTACGCAAGAGCCACAACGAGATTTCCGCTGAGCGTCCATACGGCGGTTACTTTGATGAGATCATGGATGAACTGGAGCGCGCATATCCGGATTTCAACGATGCTATAGAGCAGGTAGTTATTCATCGCGGTGAATTAACTTTGCACGTGAAGGCGGCGCGTTTATTTGAAGTCGCTAAAGTGCTTCGCGATACACCAGCTCTGCGCTTTGAAGTCTGCCTCGGTGTAAATGGTGTGCACTATCCATCTGACAAAGATCGCGAATTGCACTGCGTTTACCCTCTGCTTTCAATGACATTTAATCGCCGCATTCGCCTTGAAGTGAGCGTTCCAGATAGCAATCCTCACCTACCTTCGTTGGTTGAGTTGTGGGGTGGAAATAATTGGCATGAGCGCGAAACCTTCGACATGTTCGGAATCATCTTTGATGGTCACCCTGCTCTGACTCGCATCTTGATGCCTGATGATTGGATCGGACATCCGCAACGTAAAGATTATCCACTCGGTGGAATTCCAGTTGAGTACAAGGGTGCCACTGTGCCACCTCCAAATGAGCGGAGGTCATACCGATGACAACTAACGATCCATATGCAACCTCTCGTGAAACAACAGAGGGCCGCGTTTATTCTGTAACTGGAAACGACTGGGACTCCCTCGTTACCGAAATTGGTGCAACAAAGGAAGAGCGCGTTGTAGTCAATATGGGTCCGCAGCATCCATCAACGCATGGCGTGCTCCGTCTAATTTTGGAACTCGAAGGCGAGACCGTTACTGAGGCTCGTGCGGGTATCGGGTATCTCCACACAGGTATTGAGAAGAATGCTGAATACCGCACCTGGACACAGGGAACTACCTTTGTAACTCGCATGGATTATCTTTCGCCAATCTTCAACGAGACTGCGTACTGCCTTGCCGTCGAGAAGTTGCTCGGCGTCACCGAAGAGATTCCAGAGCGCGCCAGTGTGATCCGGGTCTTGATGATGGAGTTCAACCGCATCTCATCACACATGGTTGCTCTTGGTACTGGTGCACTAGAACTTGGCGCATTAACTCCGATGCTCTTTGCCTTCCGTGAGCGCGAGAAAGTTCTTGATATCTTCGAGATGGTCTCAGGTCTACGCATGAATATGGCCTACATCCGTCCTGGTGGAGTTTCACAAGATCTCCCCGATGGAGCTCTCACGAAGATTCGGGAAACTGTTAAAGAGTTGCGCCATAACTTCAAGGACAATGCAAAACTTTTGATCGGTAACACAATCTGGATGAAGCGCACACAAGGCGTGGGATATCTAGATCTCGCGGGCTGCATCACGCTTGGAGTTACTGGTCCAATCCTGCGTGCGACTGGCATGCCTTGGGATCTGCGTAAATCCGAACCATATTGCGGATACGAAAACTACAACTTCGATGTGATCACCAATGATGGTTGTGATACGTACGGCCGCTTCTTGATCAAGATGGATGAGCTTGAGCAGTCACTGCGCATCATCGAACAGTGTGTAACCAAGCTCGAGGCACTTGAAGGTGCACCTGTCGTTATTGAAGATAAGAAGATCGGTTCCCCAGCGGATCTGAAAGTCGGTCCAGATGGAATGGGTAACTCTCAAGAGCACATCGCCCACATCATGGGTCAATCGATGGAGGCTCTCATCCACCACTTCAAGATTTCAACTGAGGGATTCCGCGTTCCTGCCGGTCAGGTCTATGCAACCGTTGAATCTCCTAAGGGAGAAACTGGAGTTCATCTAGTTTCAGATGGCGGCTCGCATCCTTATCGCCTCCACTTCCGCGAACCTTCATTTAACAATCTGCAATCACTCGCCGCGATGTGCGAGGGCAGCATGATCGCCGATGTCGTTGCAGCTGTAGCTTCAATCGATCCAGTGATGGGTGGGGTAGACCGCTAATGTCATTTACTACTGAAGAGCTCGCAGTGATGGATACCATCATCGCGCGCTATCCCAAGAGCCGTTCGGCAATTATGCCGTTGCTGCATTACGTGCAGTCGATCGATGGCTACGTGACTCCTCGTGGAATTGAAACTATCGCGGAAAAGTTAAATCTCGCCACCGCCGAAGTCACCGCAGTCTCGACTTTCTACACCCAATACAAGAGTGAGCCAGTTGGTGAATATCACGTTGGTATCTGCACCAACACGCTCTGCGCTGTTATGGGCGGGGACGCCATTTATGAATCAGTTTGCGATCGCCTGGGAATCAAGAAAGATCAGACGACTCCTGATGGAAAGATTTCACTAGAGCGCATTGAGTGCAATGCCGCCTGTGATTACGCCCCAGTCGTCATGGTCAATTGGGAGTTTTACGATAACCAGACCCCAGCATCTGTTAACGAATTAATCGATGGCGTGCGCGCTGGAAATCCGCCGGCTCCAACCCGCGGGCCAAAAGAGTTGCGCACCTGGAAGCAGAACTCGGCGGTACTCGCTGGCCTCTCTGATGGGTTAGCAGAAGAGGGCGTACAGGCTGGCGCAGCTTCTCTCCTCGGCTTAAATATTGCGAAGGCGCAGGGATCCAAATGAGCCTCTTGAACCCAGTTCTATCCGCGCATTGGGATGAAGCAGATTCCTTCACCATCGCTGGCTACCAACGTCACGATGGGTACAAGGCCCTTGCTAAAGCCCTCAAAGCGACTCCCGATGAAGTGATTGCCCAGATAAAAGAGTCAGGTTTACGTGGTCGTGGCGGTGCGGGCTTCCCAACCGGAAACAAGTGGAGCTTCATTCCACAGGGCGATAAAAAGGCGCACTACCTTGTTGTCAACGCCGATGAATCAGAGCCTGGTACTTGCAAAGATATGCCGCTCTTGATGGCCAATCCACACTCTTTGATCGAGGGAATCATCATTGGTTCCTATGCAATTCGTGCTAACCACTCCTTTATTTATCTGCGCGGAGAGGTAGTTCATGTCTTCCGTCGTGTGCAGAAGGCGATCGATGATGCTTATGCCGCAGGGTTCTTGGGCAAGAACATTCTGGGAAGCGGATTTGATCTTGAACTGACTTTGCATGCTGGTGCAGGTGCTTACATATGTGGGGAAGAGACCGCACTTCTCGATTCACTTGAAGGCTTCCGTGGCCAACCACGTCTGCGCCCTCCATTCCCTGCAATCGCGGGTTTGTATGCGATGCCGACCGTTGTAAATAACGTTGAGTCAATCGCCTCTGTCCCATCCATCATTCAGAATGGTGTCGAATGGTTCCAGGCGATGGGCACCGAGAAGAGCAAGGGTTACACGCTCTACTCACTGTCTGGGCACGTCACCAATCCGGGTCAATTTGAAGCGCCACTCGGAATTACTCTCCGCCAGATACTCGAACTTGCAGGTGGAATGCGCGCCGGACACGAACTTAAGTTCTGGACGCCAGGTGGTTCATCAACTCCAATGTTTACCGCTGAGCATCTTGATGTACCTCTCGATTACGAGGGAGTCTCATCCGCAGGATCGATGCTGGGAACAAAGGCGCTACAGATCTTTGATGAGACCACGTGTGTTGTACGTGCCGTCCTGCGCTGGGTCGAGTTCTACAAGCACGAATCTTGCGGCAAGTGCACGCCATGCCGTGAAGGAACTTGGTGGCTGGTTCAGATCATGAAGGACCTAGAAGCTGGCAAGGGAAGCGAAGCTGATCTTGAGAAGCTCCTTGATCTCTGCGACAACATCGCTGGTCGCTCTTTCTGCGCGCTGGCAGATGGCGCCGTTGCGCCGATTATCTCTTCACTCAAATATTTCCGCGCTGAATACATCCTGCATCAGACCAACGGGGGTTGCCCTTTTGATCCTGTTGCATCGACGCTCTTTGAAACGGCAGGTGCATAAATGACGCCCGAGCAAGCAGTTGCAGCTGTAGATACCGTTTCTGCCATCATTGATGGAGTCGAGGTAACGGTTCCAAAGGGAACTCTGATCATCCGCGCCGCCGAGCAACTTGGTATCGCGATCCCACGCTTCTGCGATCACCCACTTCTTGCTCCTGCTGGTGCTTGTCGTCAATGTTTGGTTGATGTTGAGATCAATGGTCGTGCCTTTCCAAAGCCACAGGCTTCCTGCACCATGCCCGTTGAAAATGGCATGATCGTTAAAACCCAACTCACCTCCCCTGTTGCCGCTAAGGCACAAGAGGGCATCATGGAGTTCTTGCTTATCAACCACCCGCTCGATTGTCCTGTCTGCGACAAGGGCGGCGAGTGCCCACTGCAGAACCAGGCGATGTCAGCTGGTCGTTCCGAGTCGCGCTTTGAGGGCGAGAAGCGGACCTACGAGAAGCCAATCAACATCTCTTCACAGGTATTACTCGATAGAGAACGCTGCGTACTCTGCGCACGTTGCACCCGTTTCTCAGAAGAGATCGCGGGAGATCCATTCATCACACTTAATGAGCGCGGTGCGCTACAACAAGTGGGCATCTATGAGAACAAGCCTTTTGAGTCTTACTACTCCGGAAATACCGTACAGATCTGTCCGGTAGGCGCACTTACTGGTGCCTCATACCGCTTCCGCTCGCGTCCATTTGATCTCGTATCCATCAACTCTGCTTGCGAGCATTGCGCCTCTGGTTGTGATCTACGCACTGATATGCGTCGCGATAAGACCTTGCGCCGCCTCGGAGGCGATGATTCTGAAGTCAACCAAGAGTGGAACTGCGATAAGGGTCGTTGGGCATTCAAGTACATCACTTCGCGAGAGCGAGTGAAGAGCCCAATGGTTCGCGGAGCAGATGGTGAATTGCACGAGGCTTCATGGCCAGAGGCGATCGCTGCGGCCGCTGCTGGTCTCAAGGGCAAGCGCGTTGGAGTACTTGCAGGTGGCCGTCTTACACACGAGGACGCTTACGGTTACTCGAAGTTTGCCCGCGTTGCTCTCGGTACCAATGACATCGATTTTCGTTCTCGTCCGCACTCTGATGAAGAGCGTGACTTCCTTGCCGCCGTTGTCGGAGATTTAACAACTACTTATGCTGATATCGATAAGGCCGATCAAGTTCTTCTTCTCAGTTTTGAACCTGAAGAGGAATCACCCATCGTCTTCCTTCGTATTTATCGTCAGGTTCGTAAGCGCGGCCTGCCGGTTGTAAGTGATGCTCCCATCGCAAGCCGTGGCAGCCAGAAACTCAATGCAAAGCTCGTCGCTAGCGCTGCGCAGGCAACTGGTCTCACCGCACAGAGCGTGATCTTGGTCGGAGAACGTGCCGCCGAAGCAGAAGGCGCACTTTCCACCGCGTTGGAACTTTCGAAGAGCAGTGGAGCAAAGTTGGCATGGATTCCGCGTCGCGCCGGAGAGCGTGGCGCCCTCGCTGCAGGTGCACTTGGAAACCTGCTTCCAGGAAATCGCCCTGTTGCAGATTCAGCAGCTCGCGTTGATCTCCAGAGTGCATGGGGCGTTAATTCGCTACCCGCAACGCCAGGTCGTTCAACCTCTGAAATCTTGACTGCACTTAACGATGGCTCACTCGATGCGGTGCTCGTTGGTGGTGTTGATCCGATGGATATCTCGGCTCAGGCACTTGAACAGCTACTCAACACATTCGTGGTCTCACTCGAAATTTCCCATAGCTCGATTACCGCGATTGCAGATGTCGTACTTCCAGTCGCAGCGGTTGTCGAGAAGAGTGGCTCATACCTTGATTGGCGCGGCACTGCACGCCGCTTCGACAAGGGCGTTGAAGATGCTGACCTCCGTAGCGATGTTCGCATCCTCTCTATCTTGGCCGATGAATTGGGTGCACCTATTAATCTTCCAACTGTTAGCGCTACCGCGCGAGAGATTGAATCTCTCGGCGCATGGGATGGTGCTCGCGCCTCCTTCACAAAGCGCGAAGCAAAGAGCGCAAAATCTGATGAGTTCACCCTCGTCTCTTGGCGCTTCCTCCTCGATCTCGGTTCACTGCAACAAGGCGAGGCAAACCTTGCCGGAACCGCAAAGCAGGCCCGCGCACATATCTCTGCCGCTGCCGCTGCAAAGCTGGGCGTGAGCGAAGATGATCACCTATTAATTTCAAGTGAGCGTGGCTCCATTGAACTTCCCGTATCTATCCGCGAAATCGCAGATGACCTAATCTGGGTGCCCCGCAACTCTCCAGGCTCTCAAGTGATTCCATCCCTTGGATTTACTAGCGGCGCAGTGAAGGTGGCGAAGCGATGACAACAACCGCGCTTATTGGACAAGATCCCGGCTGGCTCATTCTTGTAAAGGGACTCTTTATATTCGTCTTCTGCGTTGTCTGCACTTTGATGGCAGTGTGGGGAGAGCGCAGAATTGTTGCGCGTATGCAGATGCGCCTTGGACCAAACCGCGTTGGAAAGTTCGGTCTGCTACAAGCGCTTGCTGATGGTGTGAAGTTGGCGTTGAAGGAAGATCTCATTCCAGCAGCCGCAGATAAAGTCGTATTTATTATTGCTCCGATTATTTCGGCTACGACCTGCTTCATGGCTTTCGCAGTTATTCCATTTACCGGCAAGGTCACCCTCTTCGGCCACAAGACAGCGATGCAGCTCACCGACCTTCCTGTCAGCGTCTTGTATATCTTGGCAATCGCATCGATCGGCGTGTACGGAATTGTTCTGGCAGGTTGGTCCTCTGGATCCACTTATCCACTACTTGGCGGATTGCGCTCTAGCGCTCAGGTAATCTCTTACGAAGTTGCGATGGGTCTCTCGCTGGTCGCGGTCTTTATCTACTCGGGAAGTATGTCCACTTCAGAGATTGTTGCTGCGCAACATCAATGGTGGTTCTCAGTGATCTTGTTCCCGTCATTTGCTATCTACGTTATCTCGATGGTCGGCGAAACCAACCGCGCACCATTTGACTTAGCCGAAGCTGAAGGTGAACTAGTTGGTGGATTCCACACCGAGTACTCCTCACTTAAATTTGCACTCTTCTTCCTCGCCGAATACGTAAATATCGTGGCGGTATCTGCCCTCGCAACTACTCTCTTTATGGGTGGGTATCACGCCCTCCCAGGCTTGACCTTCACCGAGAGTTGGCTAGGCGGCTGGTTCACCCTCTTCTGGTTTGTTGGCAAGGTCGTTGCATTCTTCTTCCTCTTTGTTTGGCTGCGCGGAACTCTGCCTCGCCTGCGCTACGACCAATTTATGAAGTTTGGTTGGAAGGTCTTGATTCCAACGAGCTTGGTATGGATCCTCGTTCTCGCCACCTTGCGTGTGATGTCACAGCGCGCTGTCAGTCGGATGGTTGTTCTCGGGTTTAGCATCGGAGTCGTCCTCCTTGTTGTACTCGTGACCACGCTCTACGACCGGTCTACCGCTAAGGCAAAGGCCGCAGCCGTTCTTCCAGAGTTACCTCTCCCATCTTTCCCAGTACCCGCCCTTCCCGGTCAATCAATTCCCGGCGAATCAAGTGTGAGCCAGATCGAAATGGTTCCGGAGTTGGAGAGCCACAATGGCTGATGAAGCGAAGAGTTTCTCTCAACAATTACAGGGATTCTGGGTCACCTTTGCGACCATGTTTAAGAAGGTCAATACGGTGCAGTATCCCGAGGTCAAGGAACCAACCGCTGAGCGCTTCCATGGTCGCCATCAACTTAATCGTTACGAAGATGGACTAGAGAAGTGCATTGGGTGCGAACTCTGTGCCTGGGCCTGTCCCGCTGATGCCATATATGTAGAGGGTGCCGATAACACCGAAGAGGAGCGCTTCTCTCCGGGAGAGCGTTTCGGACAGGTTTATCAAATCAATTACCTGCGCTGCATCTTCTGTGGTCTATGCATCGAAGCCTGTCCTACACGCGCGCTAACCATGACCAATGAATATGAATTGGCCGATAACGATCGCGCTAAATTAATTTTTGAGAAGGAAGATCTCTTAGCTCCGCTACGTCAGGGAATGATCGCTCCGCCTCACCCTATGTATCCTGATTCCAGCCACTTGAATTACTACAAGGGCGAGATCACCGGATCACATCCATCTCAGGCCCCTTCGGAAACGCAGGAGCAGAAATAAAATGCTACATACAGCGTTCCATCTCGGACTAACGGTCGGTCGCACGGCGACGCCAGAGGCCGTGCAATTTTGGATCTTGGCCCCACTTGCAGTTATCGCAGCACTGGGAATCCTGGTCGTCAAGAAGGCGGTTCACTCTGCACTTCTGATGGCTTGGGTCATGGTCACGTTGGCAATCTTTTACATCGCCCAAGATGCACTCTTCCTTGGAATCGTGCAGATCGTGGTCTACACCGGTGCGGTCATGATGCTCTTCCTCTTTATTCTTATGTTGGTCGGTGTTGATAGTTCTGAGTCATTCGTGGAAAACCTCAAAGGGCAACGAGTTCCTGCGATCATCGCAGCCCTAGGACTTGGTGGGCTTATCGCATCACTCGTTGGACGTGCCACAGTGGCAGGTCCTGCAGTGGGTCTGACTGCTGCGAATGCGGATGGAAATGTCCAAGGCCTGGCAAAGCTGCTCTTCACACAATATGTCTGGGCCTTTGAAGTTGTTTCAGCTCTCCTCATCACCGCAGCTCTAGGAGCGATGGTGCTTGCCCACTCTCAGAAGGTGCGCTCACCATTTGCGCAGCGTGATCTCTCCATCGCTCGTTTTCGTAAATCAAGCTTGGGAGATGCCGCTGGACTTCCAGCCTCCGGCGTTTATGCCCGCCATAACGCGGTAGATGTTCCCGCCCTTCTGCCTGATGGATCACCTGCACCAACCTCGGTTTCCCAGACCTTGCGCGCCCGCGGCGACATCATCTCCAGTTCAAGTTTTGCGCTCGAATCCATCGAAGAGCAGGAGGACTAAGTGGATATTTCAAATTACCTCTACCTCTCGGTGATCTTATTTACGATAGGTGCGCTTGGAGTTCTTATCCGTCGTAACGCGATCGTCATCTTCATGTGCATCGAGTTAATGCTCAACGCCTCCAACTTGGCTCTCGTTACATTTTCCCGCATCAATGGAAATCTAGATGGCCAGGTTGCATCGTTCTTTACCATGGTGGTTGCCGCCTGTGAGGTTGTAGTAGGACTAGCAATCATCGTCACCATTTACCGCTCCCGCCGATCGGCATCAGTTGATGATGCCAGTTTGTTGAAGAACTAATGAGAACTAGCAGCCACTTGGTTTACCTCATCGCTCTTCCGCTCTTTAGTGCGGCGCTCCTACTCCTCTTGGGTCGTATCGCCGATAAGTGGGGTCACCTTCTCGCGACTTTGATCTCGGCGACAACCTTCGGTATTGGTGTCGCAGAGTTCTTCTCAATGCACAGCCAGAGTGGCGCTAATCGCGCAGTAACTCAGAAGATCTTCGAGTGGATTTCAGTCGGCAATCTCAAGGTTGATGCCTCGCTCTTGCTGGATCAGCTCTCAGTCTGCTTCGTGCTACTTATTACCGGTGTCGGAACTCTGATTCATATTTATTCCATCGCGTATATGGATCACGACAAAGATCGTCGCCGCTTCTTCGCCTACCTCAATCTCTTTATCGCAGCAATGCTCCTTCTCGTCCTGGGAGATTCGTACCTGAATCTCTACGTCGGGTGGGAGGGCGTAGGTCTAGCTTCCTACCTGCTCATCGGTTTCTGGAATCAAAATCCTGCTTACGCTGTGGCTGCAAAGAAGGCCTTTATTGCTAACCGAGTTGGCGATGTCGGACTCTCACTTGCCATCATGATCTCCTTTGCGCAATTCGGAACTGTCTCCTTCGCAGGGGTACAGGCCGGCGCTCCTCATGCCTCCCCTGTCGCTCTTAGTGCGATCGGCGCGATGCTCTTGCTCGCCGCTGCAGGAAAATCGGCACAGTTCCCACTGCAATCATGGTTGGGCGATGCGATGGCTGGTCCTACTCCGGTCTCGGCGCTTATTCACGCCGCAACGATGGTCACCGCGGGTGTCTACTTAATTACCCGCTCCAACTTCATCTTTGACGCTTCATCCACGGCGCGGATACTCGTTGTCACTGTTGGCGTCATCACGCTTCTCTTCGGTGCGATTGTCGGTACCGCCAAGGACGATATTAAGAAGGCGCTAGCAGCCTCAACTATGTCCCAGATCGGTTACATGATCTTGGCGACTGGATTAGGTCCAGTCGGTTATGCCTTTGCCATCATGCATCTTCTGACCCACGGCTTCTTCAAAGCCGGAATGTTCTTGGGTGCCGGTTCCGTCATGCATGGTATGGAAGACGAAGTAAACATGCGTAAATACGGTGGTTTGGCGAAGTTGATGCCGATTACTGCAGTGACATTTGGCTTGGGTTACCTGGCGATTTTGGGAGTTCCACCATTCGCAGGCTTCTACTCCAAAGATAAGATAATTGAGACCGCCTTCAATCAAGGTGGCGGCAAGGGAATTCTTCTCGGTGGCGCCGCGCTTATTGGTGCAGGCATAACCGCTTTCTATATGACCCGCGTTGTCGTACTCACCTTCTCCGGTGCACGGCGTTGGAAAGAGGGAGCGCACCCGCACGAGAGTTCCATTCTTATGTGGGCACCTATGGTGGTTCTCGCAATTGGCTCAGTTGCATCCGGCTTCTTGTTGAGCTTTGGCAGTTCTCTGGTTAATTGGTTGCAACCCGTGGTCAATGCATCGAACGCTGCCGGTGGCAAGGAGTTGATGAACCCTTGGGTGGTTTCACTACTCGCTCTCGCGGTGGTTGCTCTTGGCGCCGGATATGCAATTACTAAGTACCGCACGGTTGAAGCTGTGGCTCCTGAAAAAGTTTCAATCTTTACCAAGGCAGCACGTAAGGATCTCTTCCAAGATGACCTTAATGATGCGCTCTTAGTAAAGCCAGGCAAGGCACTGACCTTGGGCTTGGTCGCCACCGATAACTATGTCATTGATGGTGCGGTGCGGTTGGTCGGATGGGTTCTCTCTGAAATTTCGGACGTGCTTCGGAAGATTCAGAACGGTTACGTGCGCACGTATGCGTTGATCATGTTGGCAGGCGTCTTCATCGGTGCCCTAATAATCTGGGTGGTCACTGTATGAACCTCTTAACGATCACAATTCTTCTTCCACTCGTCGGTACCGCTGCCTTAGCGGTGGCACCGCGTGGCAATACTCAGGTAATCAAGATCATCGCACTTGTCTCTTCCCTCGTAACTCTCGTCAGTTCACTCTTGATGCTGACGAAGTACAAGTTCGGTGTCACTGGATTTCAGTTGGTCTCCTCGCACACCTGGTTCAAGGTATTCAATATTAATTACGCAGTAGGTATCGATGGCCTTGCCCTCGTATTGATTCTCCTCACAACTGTTTTGGTTCCCATCGTGGTAGTCGGCGGATGGAATGAGGCTGAAGGCGGACGCTGGAGCGTAAAGACCTTCTACATGTTGATTCTCGTCCTTGAGATGTTTATGGTTGCCGTCTTCGCTGCCACAGATGTCTTCCTCTTCTATGTGATCTTTGAAGTCATGCTTATTCCGGTCTACTTCCTCATCGGAGGTTATGGCCGCGGAGATCGCGCTGCAGCCGCCCTTAAGTTCCTGCTCTATAGCCTCTTCGGCGGACTTTTGATGTTGGCCGCCGTTATCGGGATCTTCGTAATCTCGATCAAGCAGGGTCCGGGGTCATTTGATGTGACGACCCTCTCGCACCTCAAGATCAGTCATAACACGCAAGATTGGCTCTTCCTAGGTTTCTTCGTTGCCTTTGCCATTAAGGCGCCGCTCTTCCCATTCCATACTTGGCTTCCTGGAGCAGCGCGCTCGGCAACGCCCGGAACGTCGATTCTGGTCCTTGGAGTTCTCGACAAAGTTGGCACCTACGGCATGATCCGTTTCTGCTTAACCTTGTTCCCCGAGGCAACAAAGACCTTTGCGCCATACATTATCGCGCTCTCGCTGGCATCGATCATTTATGGAGCATTCCTTGCGATCGGTCAGAAAGACCTTAACTCGCTCATCGCATTTACTTCGATTTCGCACTTCGGATTTATCGTCTTGGGAATCTTTGCTCTCACAAGTCAGGGAATCACAGGAGCTTCGCTCTACATGGTCAACCACGGATTCTCGACCGCTGCACTCTTCTTAGTGGGTGGTTGGATGGCTCAACGTCGCAAGTCGACTCAAGTCGAAGACTTTGGCGGGCTGCAAAGAATTACACCGGTGATGGCCTGGTGCTTCTTTATTGCAGGCCTGTCGGCGCTGGCACTTCCTGGACTTTCAAGTTTCGTCAGCGAATTCTTGGTACTCATTGGAACTTTCACACGCTACCCAGCGGCAGCAGTGATCGGCACACTAGGAATCATCTTGGCTGCGCTTTACGTTCTCATCTTGGTGCAACGTTCTCTCCACGGCCCCTTGCAAGAAGGTAATGAAGATACCCCCGATCTCAATTGGCGTGAGAAGGTTGCTATCGCTCCAGTGATTGTTGCCTTAGTTCTTCTGGGCTTCTACCCCAAGCCTGCAATTCATCTCATCAATCCAGCCACGAGCCAGGTAATGGTTGCGGCCCAATCAAGTGACCCAACTCCATTGGCAGGTCGATAATGTTGACTACACCGGCTCTTAATTACAACCTACTTGCTCCGATCCTCATTGTTTTAGGTGGAGCGCTCCTCGGCGTGCTTGTTGAGGGATTTATCGGCAAGGCCTACCGTGCCCGCATCCAAATTGTTATTGCCTTAGCATCGATTGCAGCGGCGCTGGGATGGGTCATATCTATTCACAATGTAACTTCCCAATCCGCTGCGGTCGATTCTGTCTCGATCGATGGTGGCGGGCTATTTATGCAAGGCGCGATCTTGGCACTGGCCTTCGTTGCTCTCCTCTTCTTTACCCAGAACGATCACTTTGCACCTCAAGCATCAGCACTACCTGGATCGGTCGAAGAGGCTGAGGCAATTCGCGCTGGAGTGCAGATGACCGAGATTTATCCACTTGTTCTCTTTGCAGTTTCGGGAATGTTGCTCTTCCCCGTGGCACACGATCTGATCACCCTCTTTGTTGCGCTCGAAGTACTTTCAATTCCGCTCTACATCATTACTGGGCTAGCGCGTCGTCGTCGCTTGCTATCGCAGGAAGCAGCTCTTAAGTACTTCTTGCTGGGAGCCTATTCCTCTGCATTCTTCCTCTTCGGTGGCGCATTCCTCTATGGGTTTTCGGGAAGCCTCTCGCTCGGCGTTATTCGTACCGCCGCTGCTACTCCTGGCAGCAATCACATCTTCCTCTTCCTCGGCGTTCTCTTTATGTCGGTAGGACTTCTCTTTAAGGTGGGAGCAGTTCCCTTCCATTCGTGGACCCCTGATGTCTATCAAGGAGCTCCAACTCCAGTAACAGGATTTATGGCGGCCTGTACCAAGGTGGCTGCGTTTGGAGCGATGTTCCGTATCTTTATTGTTGGCTTTGGAGCGATACAACCTGATTGGCGTCCACTCTTCGTTGGCGTAGCGATTATTACGATGGCGGGTGGAGCTATTGCGGCAATCGTGCAACGCGATGTTAAGCGCACTCTTGCTTACTCATCGATCACTCATGCGGGCTTCCTGCTTGCCGGAGTGATCGCGCTCAGCAAGGCCGGTCTCACCTCGATGATGTTCTATTTAGTCGCTTATGGATTTGCAACGATCGGTGCCTTCGGAATCGTGACTTTGGTCCGCGACTCAACCGGTGAGGTCAATGATCTTAATCGCTGGGCTGGGCTGGGTAAGAAGTCTCCGGGGATCGCGACAGCTTTTGCCCTCTTCTTGATGAGTTTCGGTGGAATTCCACTCACAGCGGGTTTCATCGCGAAGTTCTCTATCTTTACCGCCGCTTACGCTTCGGGGAATATTGCGATAGTGGTTGTCGGCGTGCTCTCGAGTGCGATCGCACTCTTCTTCTATCTGCGGGTAGTGCTCATCATGTTCTTCAAAGAACCTACAGATGAGACCGTGACTGTCGCAGTTCCGTCATTCTTAGTAAGTACTGGAATTGTGATCTGCTTCGTAATTACCTTGGTCTTAGGTGTCTATCCAAACTTGCTCTTCAATCTTGCTAATACGATGACGACGCTGGTTCCTTAATTAATCTCCAGTTACTTCACTAAAGGGATTTGATTCGCCACGAGCTTCAGGGTGATCGTAAAAGTCTTGAATAATCGGGATAAGCAGGTGTGGTTTCACTTTGTGAGTGGCATGCGGCGAACCAGGAATGATCGCGAGTCTGCCATTAGGTAAAGCTTCGTAGAGATCGACGCCATGATGCGGACTAAATGGCTCGTCATCTCCATTTACTACAAGTACGGGACAGGTGATTGTCGCCAACTCCTCCGGAGTCATATTGGGTTCGGTCTCCCAAACTTCATAGGCCTTGTAAATAATGCGATCTAAGGTCTCGGGGGAATCAGGTGAGCGCTCGGCAAATTCAGCGCGATTCTCATCGCTGATGGTGATCTCTCCTCCGATAGTGAGGCCAGCGTCCCAGGTGTAATTAGTGCCGGTTGCCACAATCGAGAGAACTAGATCAGGGCGCGCAATTGCGACCAGGAGCGCGATGATTCCTCCATCGCTATGTCCCAGTATGTGCGTTGGTGCACCGATAACATCTTCAATGTAGGCAATCGCCTCATCGCGTTGGAAATCGAAGTGGTAAAAACCATCGCGGATTCCGGTGCGGCCATGAGCGGTGCGGTCATAGCCATATACCCGAAAGCGATCTTCTACTGCGGGGAGGATATGGGGCGCGAAATTCTCAGTCGCGCTAAGCCCTCCATGAAGAAGGAGCAAGGGTTCACCGGTATGTGAGTACTCAACGCTCCATGTCTGATGACCACGAAGATTGATGTAAGACATAAGGGCTAAATGGAATCCATGATGTGGCGATTGCCACGATCAAATGTGAAGTAGTTCCAGCTCCAGTCGGCGATGGTGCCAATCCGGTTGCGCCCACCCATGAGATAGAAGAGGTGGAGGAAGAGCCAACCGAACCAAGCGATAGGGCCGCTAATCTTGAGTTTTTTGACCTGAATGATCGCCTTGTGACGACCGATCGTGGCCATGGAGCCCTTATCTTTGTAAACAAAATTCTGTAGAGCCTGTCCCTTAGTAAGGCGCTTAATCTGTGCCGCAACGAAGCGACCTTGTTGCATCGCAACTGGGGCGACCTGAGGAAGGAATCGACCGTTGGGACCGCGGGCTCCAGCACAGTCTCCTACCGCCCATACGTATGGGTAGTTAGACACCTGTAGTGTCGCGTCAGTCTTAAGGCGAAAGCCCTCTGTTGGGACGTTGAGATCGTAAATCGCAGGAGCGCTTGTTACTCCAGCGGCCCAGACGACCACATGCGCACGCATCGATGTGCCATCAACAAAATTAATCTGACCTGACTCCAATGACTTCACAGCAGTTGTAAGCATCAAGTTGACGCCCAACTTCTGCAGTTCGTTCTGCGCCTTATCCGTAAGAGATTGATCGAACATAGGTAGGACGCGAGGCCCCGCTTCGACGAGATATACATCGATATTGGCCGCAGCTTCGGCTTGGTCGTTGTGAAGCGGACCTCTGATGAGTTCTCCCATGGCTCCAGCCATTTCAACGCCAGTTGGGCCACCGCCTACGATGACAACTTTAAGGCGAGTGTCATCTTGGAAGCGGCAGAGATCTTCGTAGCGGCGCATGATTTCGGAGCGGATCATCAGGGATTCATGGATTGTCTTCATTCCGAGGCCGAACTCACTGACACCGGGAATTCCAAAGTCTGCGGTCACGGAGCCGAGCGCGACTACTAGGTGGTCAAAAGGAATGACCTCACTGCTGTCGAGTTTTACCGTCTTGTTCTTGTGATCTACTGATATCGGCGAGCCCATGTGGAAGCGACCGCCCGTTTTACGGAGCGCGCCACGGATGGGGTAGGCGATATGGTCCGCCGCGATTCCAGCTGTTGAAACCTGGTACAAAAGGGGCAAGAAGGTCTGATAGTTGTTGCGGTCAACGACTGTGACGTCAGCATCGTGTCCAAGGGCTTCCGCCGCAGCGAGGCCACCAAAGCCTCCACCCAAAATTACAACGCGCGGTTTCGCCATCAATCTACCCTTTTCATCTCACCGAATTAATGTTCTCAGTCTACTGTTTGTGGCATGAGTGCAACTCCAGCCCTACGTAAGGTCCTCGTCACAGGCGCTTCGGGGTATGTGGGAAGTCGATTAGTTACTGCGCTCTTGAGCCACGGCATTGCTGTCCGAGTTCTCGTTCGAGATCCGGCAAAGATTGTTGGGCAACCCTGGCACGAGAAGGTAGAAGTCGCTGTCGGAAGTGCTACCGATCACACTCAAATCTTGCAAGCCCTCACGGGCGTACACACTGCTTTCTACTTACTTCATTCAATTGGAGCTGGTCCGCGCTTCGATGAAGTCGAGAGGAAGATGGCTCTCACCTTTGGAAAAGCCGCTCAAGAAGCTGGCGTATCGCAGATCGTATATCTTGGAGGAATCGTCAGCAGTGGCGGAAATAAGGCCAGTCAGCACTTAGCATCACGAGCGCACACAGGCACCGCGTTAGCAGAGTTCAACGTGCCAGTGCTGCAGATGAGAGCAGGGATCATCATCGGATCTGGATCTGCATCATTCGAAATGATTCGTCATATGACGCATCGTCTGCCCGTGATGATCACGCCGAAATGGGTAAGCAATCGCACCCAGCCAATCGCCATCCGAGATGTTCTGTATTACTTAGGTCAGGCTGCGGAGTTGCCACAGCCCATTTCAGGAACTTTTGATATCGGTGGACCAAACATATTTACGTATGGAAACCTGATTAAAGAGTTTGCGAAGGTCGCGAAGTTGCGACGTCGGGTGATCATCAAAGTTCCCTTCCTCTCGGTCTGGCTCTCGAGTTTATGGATCGGGCTGGTGACTCCGGTTCCGGTAGCGCTTGCTAGGCCGTTGGTAGGTTCACTTGTCAATGAATCCGTAGTGGATCAACGTCAGGCGATTTCGCAGATCATTCCGCCACCGCCCTCTGGATTACTCACAGTGGATCGCGCATTTGAATTGGCGCTCTCTAAGGTCGAGCATCACGAAGTCGAATCACGCTGGTCTGACGCCAACGCCTTTATGCCGCCATGGCAGAAGACGCAATCAGATCCGGCTTGGGCAGGTGAAGCCGAGTATCACGACGAGCAAGTGGTCTACACCAAGGCCTCACTCACATCGCTCTGGCAGAGCATTGAAGAGATTGGTGGAGATCGTGGTTGGTACGGGGCCGATGCCCTCTGGTGGCTGCGCGGTTTGTTGGATCGACTTATAGGTGGTGTTGGTTTGCGACGCGGCCGACGCGACCCAAGGTATCTGCGCCAGGGCGAGAGCTTGGATTTTTGGCGCGTTGAAAGTCTGCGGGCTAATCATCAGCTGACTTTGTATGCCGAGATGATCTTGCCCGGCAAGGCATGGTTGCAATTTACGGTGGATGAGGTCGAGCACGAGGGGGAGACCGTTCGGCGGCTCAATCAGCGCGCCAGTTTTCAGCCAAAGGGCGTTGGCGGGCATCTCTATTGGGGGCTCGTCCTACCCTTCCATCGCCTCATCTTTCCCAAGATGGCGAAGAACATTTTGAAAGAGGCAGTTCGCAAGGATCGGCAGGAGAGTGGCGAGAGTGGCAACACGAAGGGCGCCGTCGCCTGATTACCGAGAATTGTCGGATCTGAGACTTATTATCAGAGCATGGAATCGCAGAGGGCTACGAGTGCAGATCAGGTTGCTAGCGCTGGACTTACCGAGCTCGAGGTAAAGATTCTGGATTTCGAGAAGCAGTGGTGGCGCTACGCCGGGGCGAAAGAGTCCTCCATCAAGGAGCTCTTCAATCTCACCCCTCCGGCCTACTACCAACTCCTCAATAACCTCATCGACCGGGAGGCTGCCCTGTTGGCCCAACCGATGCTGGTTAAGCGGCTACGCCGCCTGCGCGAGAGCCGTACAGAGGCTCGCGCCGCTGGGTTTCGCCTCTAAGAGCCCCATTTAACGCTCGCTCTACCCCCAATTCGCCTGCCCTCGTTTGGCAGTGCTCAGCCCCTTTAGGTACAGTTTGGTTAGCACTCTCGCCCCTACTCTGCTAATTGCCTCAGGTTAATTGGCGCAGGTCGGCGAGCGGTGGAAATCCAAGGTTGCCGAGATAAAAGATAAAGGGAGCACATCATGGCAGTTGCCATTAAGCCACTTGAAGATCGCATCGTCGTCAAGGCCAATGCGGCCGAGCAGACCACAGCGTCAGGTCTGGTTATTCCAGATACCGCTAAAGAGAAGCCACAAGAGGGCACAGTTGTTGCCGTGGGCCCAGGTCGCTTCGATAACGGCGTCCGTATTCCGATCGATGTAAAAGTTGGGGACGTTGTTCTTTACAGCAAGTACGGCGGAACAGAAGTGAAGTACAGCAACGAGGAGTATCTCGTTCTCTCTGCCCGCGATGTTCTAGCAATCATTGAGAAGTAAGCGACATGGGTAAAACACTTTCATTTGACGAGAAGGCTCGTCGCTCGATGGAACGCGGCGTAAATATTCTCGCCGATACCGTCAAAGTTACGCTCGGACCTCGTGGTCGCAACGTAGTCCTTGCTAAGGGTTACGGCGCGCCGCTTATCACCAACGATGGTGTCACCATCGCGAAAGAGATTGAACTCGAAGATCCAGCAGAAAATATGGGCGCGCAGCTTGTTAAGCAAGTTGCTGAAAAGACCAACGATGTTGCTGGTGATGGAACCACAACCGCGACCGTTCTTGCCCAAGCTATGGTCCGCGAAGGGCTACGTAACCTCGCTGCAGGCGCTCAGCCAATGGATATCAAGTTCGGTATCGAGGCCGCTGTTAAGGCGATCTCCGAAGAGCTGAAGAAGAATTCGACTCCGGTATCTGGCAAAGAGCAGATCGCAGATGTCGCGACTATCTCTGCGCAAGATAAAGCGATCGGTGATCTCATTGCTGAAGCGATGGATAAGGTCGGCAAGGATGGCGTCATTACAGTTGAAGAGTCATCTACAACTGGTCTTGAACTCGACTTCACTGAAGGAATGCAATTCGATAAGGGTTACATCAGCCCATACTTCGTAACGGATTCAGATCGCATGGAGACTGTTCTCGAAGATGCCTTCATTTTGATCTCAGGACAGAAGATCTCTTCACTCTCTGACATCCTTCCTGTTCTCGAGAAGGTGGCTCAAGCTAATAAGCCGCTTCTGATCATTGCTGAAGATGTCGAAGGCGAAGCGCTTTCAACTCTCGTGGTTAACCGCATGCGCGGAACATTCACCTCGGCCGCTGTTAAAGCCCCTGGCTTTGGCGATCGTCGTAAGGCAATGTTGCAAGATATTGCGATCTTGACCGGTGGTCAGGTCATCACTCCTGAGGTCGGCCTCAAGCTTGATCAGGTAACACTTGATCTGCTTGGTAAGGCGCGTCGCGTTGTCATCACAAAGGATGCAACCACCATCGTCGATGGCGCAGGAGATAAGGCCGAAGTTGCAAATCGCGTTAACGAGATTCGCAATGAACTTGCTGCGACCGACTCTGAGTGGGATCGCGAAAAGTTGCAGGAGCGCGTTGCAAAGCTTGCTGGCGGAGTTTGTGTCATCAAGGTTGGCGCACACACCGAAGTTGAACTCAAAGAGAAGAAGCACCGTCTCGAAGATGCAATCTCTGCTACTCGCGCCGCAGTAGAAGAGGGAATCGTTGTCGGTGGAGGTGCAGCGCTCGTTCATGCTGCTGCCGCTATCGAGAATGATCTCGGCTTCGAGGGCGATCGCGCCGTTGGCGTTCGTCTCGTCCGTAAGGCATGTGATGAGCCACTACGTTGGATCGCAGAGAATGCTGGACATGAAGGTTATGTAGTTGTCGCAAAGGTTCGCACCTTGGGTGCAAACGAGGGCTTCAACGCGGCAACCGATGTCTACGAAGATCTCGTCAAAGTTGGCGTTATTGATCCCGTAAAGGTGACTCGCTCGGCACTTGCAAACGCGGCATCAATCGCCGCAATGTTCATCACCACTGAAGTTCTCGTATTCGAGACTCCGGAAGATGAGCAGCGCGAGCAGGCAGCTGCTGCCGGCCACTCACATGGTCCTGGTGGACATAGCCACTAATTTAAATACCACTCTAAGAGGTAGTCGAAAGTCCCCGGTCATTGCGGCCGGGGGCTTTCGCTTTACTTCTTGCTTAGGCCGCAGAGCCTGCTGCCTGCATCCCTTCGACAAAGACCAGGCTGGTGAAGTCGGTTAGCTCGCCGAGTCGAAGCTCCAGATAAGGCTTGTATTCATCGGAGTTGTACCAAGTCTCGGCTGCCTCTATATTCGCAAATTTGAGAATTGCCACCCAATTGCCGTCAAAGTCGCCCTCTTTCGTGATGGGGGTCATTGAGCCGGCGATCATCTCGACACCCCACCTTTGCAACATAGGGAGGACGTGCTGTGCGTAGCGCTCCATAAAATCATCTGGGTTCTTCATATTGATCTGCACCATGGCATATGCAGGGAGATTTTGGTCGATCATTCGGATTGGCTCCTTAGGAGTAGGAAAGGTGGGTTGGTAACTTGCATTTTGCAATCTAACAGTATCACTTGCAATTTACAAGTTAAGCCACCCGCGGCCAAACCGCCAAACGAGCTACTGATCTCCCAGATTGATACCTGGATGAATCACTTTGAGGTGCACCTGCGACCAACGTCCCAACGCTTTGAGAACTGGCTGCAAAGCCAGACCGCTAGGGGTAAGTCGGTAGGCGTTATTTCGCGCCACGCCATCTGGATCTACATGTTCGATCAGGCCGAGCCAAGCCAGTGACTTTAAGCGCGATGCGAGGATATTGGTGGAAACCCCCTCTGCTGCTTCTGTGAATTCTGAGTAGGTCCGAGTTCCAAATTGCAGTAAGTCACGGATGATTAATAGGGACCACTTGTCCCCGAGTACATCAAGACCAGAGGCAATAGGACAGGACGAGCGCCACTCCGGCGCATCTGTCTCAATCTCTTTCTCCATACGCCTCCTACTTAGAAAGTGAGGCAGCCATCTCGACCAAAGTCTTTTCAAAAGGAGTGGGCTGCCACTTGAGTACATCATAGGTACTGCGATTGTCGTATGCGACTCTCTTACCTAATTGCGGCAACATTCCTTTTGCTTCGCGATCGAAGAGGCTCATTACTTTCAGCGCGAAGTTCGGAGCGCGTCGGGTAGACACCTTGGAGTAGCCCGCAGCTTTCAAAATTTTTGCAACCTCTGACATCTCGATCGGCTGCGCACTTGCAGCGATGAAGCGTTGCCCCGCGGCCTGCGCCACAGTAAGAGCAGCAACATGCAATCGTGCAACATCGCGTACATCGACCATTCCCATCGCGATATCAGGAATCATCGGCATCTTCCCACCGATCAATTGCGAAATCATTGTGACACTAGTTCCACTACCTGCGGCACCGAGCGCTGGTCCAAGAATAAAACCAGGATTAATGACGGCCAGTTCTATAGAACCGTCTGCGACGATGTCCCACGCAGCTCTCTCCGCTAGGGTCTTACTTTTTGCGTAGGCGCCGATATTGCTAGCAACATCAGACCAAGCATCGGTTCCGTAAGTACCGCTTGCCTTCCCCGAAGTCATCGATACAACAGATGAAGTAAGTACTACGCGCTTGACGCCTGCTTTTTTTGCGGCGAGCAAGACTCGCTTAGTTCCTTCGACTGCTGGCGCGATGAGTTCGTTCTCATCCTTTGGCTCGGCCAAGATAAATGGAGAAGCAAGATGCATGACGTAGTCACAGCTCCGCATCGCTTCGCTCCAGCCCTGATCGGAGAGAAGATCTGCAACAACGAAACTTAATTTTTCAACTGGTGCCGCCAATGCAATGGAGGACTTGGATAATTCAGTTTTTGAGAGAGAGCGAACGGTTCCGACAACCTCATACCCCTGGTTGAGTAGCTCAGCGGCAACGTGGTGTCCGAGGTAACCACTTACTCCGGTAACAAGAACTTTTGCCGACATCGGGGGCTCGCTTTCAAGAGGGTCGGTCTTAATACCGACTTCTAGAAGGCTACAAGTTTAACTTGCAATACGCAAGTTAAGATGCTGGTGTCAGAACGATCTTTGGACGTGAGGCGCGCTCGTTCTGTTCAATAATGGCGGCGCGATCATCCTCGGAGAGGCCACCCCAGATGCCATAAGGCTCCTGGACGGCGAGCGCATGCCTGCGGCAAGCTTCAATGACAGGGCATGTGGCGCAGACAGCTTTGGCAGCTGCTTCGCGATTGGCGCGGCGGGGTCCCCGTTCGCCATCTGGATGAAAGAACATCTCTGTGGGTAACTCTTGGCAGGCACCTTGGTACTGCCACTCCCACTCCGACGCGACCGGACGGGGAAGTCTTGAAATCTCGGCCATCTTGCCCTCCTTCATGCTTGGAACCTGACTCTACAATCGTTTCATAGGTTGTTCAACCAAATCCACTGTGATTTGAGAGATAGCCCTTCGATTCATAAACGCTTCAACTGGCGTAAATAGTCCCGTTCTAGGACGATTAGTGCATGTCTCCTGAATCACATCTTCTTGAGCCTTCTGTAAGGGAGCCAGAGCTGCTCCGCCTCTCGGTCGCCGCCGTTGCCCGTCGCTTGGGCGTCGCCCCGGGAACGCTACGGACGTGGGATCGACGCTACGGCCTCGGGCCAACAGAGCGCACTGCTGGAGAACACCGTAAGTACTCGAAGGCGGATCTGGCGCGCCTGCTCTATATGCACAAATTGGTCATTTCGGGCGTTTCACCTGCCGAGGCTGCACAACTGGCGGTTAACCATGTCGACGACGCCCCAAGCCTTGAGCTCGCCTCACTTCCCTTAGTCGATACCGAATTGGTCAGCGCTCTCTTGCGAGCAGCCCAAGCGCTGGACCGACTAGCGGTAGAACAGATCATTCGGACCCGGATCAATGAAGATGGAACGGCTTTGACCTGGACCAATCTGCTCGTACCGATGCTCTCCTTGATCGGCGAAGAGTGGCAACGCAGTGGCGAAGGAATTGCTAGCGAACATATGGTCTCTGAAGTCATCAAGAAAGTTTTGAGTGAGCGAATCTTTGTTGAGAAGCCACGCAATGAGTTGCCGGCCCTCTTGGCCTGCGTCGGTGAAGAGATGCACTCTCTCGCCATAACTGCGCTCGCTGCAGCGCTCGCCGAAGAGGATATTCAGGTGCAGTTCCTCGGTGCGCGCACTCCCGTGGAAGCGATCGGCGAGGTTGTTCGGCGCACCGCTCCGCCTGCGATCTTCCTCTGGGCGCAACTGCCCGAGAACGCCCTCATCTCAAAGTTAGCGACGCTTCCCGTAGTGCGTCCAACGCCACGAATTATTCTCGGCGGCCCCGGATGGGAAGGCACAGAGTGGGATGGCGCCTTCTTCGCTCCTGATTTGATAGCGGCCTGCAATGAGATCTCGCACGCGCTCGGGCTGCAGAGCGGTGCGCTTTAAAGGGAGTTATTTCTAACCCCTAGACTTACCCAATGATGGATAAGGCCCGAGACAAAGTCATCCTTTTGGGTCTGACCTACGATGATGTCCTGCTCCTTCCTGACGCCTCAGAGGTGGTTCCGAGCGAGGTCAACACCGAAACGCGTCTGACCCGCAACATCACCCTCTCAGTTCCAGTCATCTCTTCTGCGATGGATACTGTTACCGAGTCTGCGATGGCAATCGCGATGGCTAAGGCTGGCGGAATTGGAATCTTGCACCGCAACTTGGCGATCGCCGATCAAGTTGAGCAGGTGAAGTTAGCGAAGGCGCACGGTCTGGTTGGCGCCGCAGTTGGGGTTGGAGAAGATGGCTATACCCGCGCCGTCGCGCTGATTGCAGCAGGTGTCGATGTCATCGTTGTTGATACAGCACATGGCCATCACCGCGGAGTCCTGGATGCGGTTTCTCGAATTAAGAAAGATTTTCCTCAGATCGAGTTAATCGGCGGCAACGTTGCTACTCGTGCCGGAGCTCAGGCGTTGATTAACGCGGGTGTGGATGCAGTCAAAGTAGGCGTGGGTCCAGGATCAATCTGTACAACTCGCGTTGTCGCCGGTGTAGGCGTCCCACAGCTCACCGCAATTATGGAGGCGCACAAGGCCTGTGTAACCGCTGGCATTCCTCTGATCGCCGACGGCGGTTTACAGCACTCCGGTGATATCGCCAAGGCGATCGTCGCAGGTGCAGACACGGTGATGCTCGGGTCCCTGCTTGCGGGCTGCGATGAATCCCCAGCCGATCTGATTGAGATCAATGGCAAGAAGTACAAGGGGTACCGCGGAATGGGCTCTCTCGGGGCGATGCAATCGCGCGGCGAGCAGAAGTCGTACTCCAAGGATCGCTATATGCAAGATGATGTTTTAGCTGAAGATAAGTTGGTTCCTGAAGGCATCGAAGGCAAGGTGAAATACAGCGGACCAGTATCGGCTGTCGTCCACCAGTTAGTTGGCGGCCTCCGTTCTGGAATGGGATACGCCGGCGCAGCTAACATCGCAGAGCTCAAGAGCAAAGGCCAACTAATTCAAATCACGGCAGCAGGTCTGCAAGAGAGCCATCCACATGACATCTTCGACGTAGCAGATGCACCTAACTATCGCGGCGCTAACTAGGCCACGGAAAGCACTGAGGAATCGCAATGAATGAGATAGAAATCGGACCCGGGAAGCGCGCCCATCTCGCCTACTCCTTTGACGATATTGCGATCGTTCCAAGCCGTCGTACCCGCGACCCCGAAGAGGTCTCCATTCAATGGCAGATCGATGCGTACAAATTTGCACTTCCTATGCTCGCCGCTCCAATGGATTCGGTCGTCTCACCAGAGACCGCTATTGCAATTGGCAAACTCGGTGGCCTTGGAGTCCTTAATTTAGAGGGGCTCTGGACGCGCCACGAAGATCCTCGCATCCAACTCGGCGAGATCGCATCACTCCCACAAGAGCAGGCAATCTCTCGTATGCAAGAGTTGTATGCCGCTCCTATTCAGCCTGAACTCATCAAATCTCGCATCGCCGAAATTCGTGCCGCAGGCGTTACTGTCGCTGCAGCCCTCTCACCGCAACGCACAGCTGAGTTACATGAGGTAGTTGTAAAGGCTGGAGTAGATCTCTTTGTTATCCGGGGCACAACTGTCAGCGCCGAGCACGTATCATCAAAGACCGAACCACTTAATTTAAAGAAATTTATTTACGAACTCGACGTCCCTGTGATCGTCGGTGGCTGCGCTACAGCAACAGGTGCGCTGCACTTAATGCGGGCGGGTGCCGCTGGTGTGCTTGTCGGATTTGGTGGCGGAGCCGCGCATACAACGCGCACCGTGTTGGGAATTGCTGTACCTATGGCATCGGCCGTTGCCGAAGTAGCCTCAGCTCGCCGCGACTACATGGATGAATCCGGTGGCCGCTACGTGCACGTTATTGCAGATGGATCTGTCGGACGGAGCGGAGATATCGCCAAGGCGATCGCATGCGGCGCCGATGCAGTCATGATGGGAAGTCCGCTAGCGCGCGCCGTTGAAGCACCCGGCAAGGGATGGCACTGGGGAGCGGAAGCACATCACTCCGAACTTCCGCGCGGAGATAGAGTCCACGTCGGGACGGTGGGAACTTTGCAGGAGATCCTCACCGGACCTTCTCACACTGCGGATGGCTCTATGAACCTCTTTGGCGCGCTGCGTCGTGGAATGGCCACCTCTGGCTACTCCGATCTCAAAGAGTTCCAGCGCGTAGAAGTCGTTATTCACCGTGCCTGATCTCGTACTGGTCGTTGATTTCGGCGCACAGTACGCACAGCTGATCGCGAGGCGCGTCAGGCAGGCGAATGTTTACTCTGAGATAGTCCCCTCGTCGATTTCGGTAGCAGAGATCCTGGCCAAAGCTCCCAAGGCGATAATCCTCAGCGGTGGACCATCGAGTGTCTACGCAGCAGGCGCTCCTACTATCGACCCTTCACTCTTCGAACAGGGCATTCCAACCTTCGGAATCTGTTACGGCTTTCAGGTTATGGCAGCAGCTCTCGGAGGAGTAGTTACTCAGACAGGTAAGTCAGAGTTTGGTCGCACCTCGATGCAGCACGACGGAAATTCCAAATTGCTTGGTGGGTTGAATAGAGATTCACGAGTCTGGATGAGCCACGGTGACTCTGTCACCACAGCCCCAATCGGCTTTACGGCTACGGCTCATACCGACGATACGCCGATCGTCGCATTTGAAAATGGCGATGCCTCTCTAGCGGGCGTGCAATTTCACCCAGAAGTTCTTCACTCTGAAAATGGTCAAGAGATTCTGCGCCGCTGGTTGATAGATATCGTTGGATGCCAACCAACTTGGACGAGTGAAAATATTGTTGCGACAGAGGTCAAGAAGATTCAAGAGTTAGTTGGAGATCGACATGTAATCTGCGGATTATCTGGCGGCGTTGACTCTGCTGTTGCAGCTGCGATTGTGCAGAAGGCAATTGGACATCAACTTACCTGCGTCTTTGTTGATCATGGATTGTTGCGCGAAGGCGAAGCTGAACAAGTCGAAGAGGATTTTGTTGCAGCAACGGGAGTTGCACTCAAGGTCGTTGATGCTCGCGAAACCTTTATGGCTGCGCTTGCAGGAGTAACTGATCCGGAGAGCAAGCGAAAAATAATTGGCGCAGAATTTATTCGCGCCTTTGAAGGCGCTGCTCGAGAAATTTCAGAGCACGAAAGCGTTGATTTCTTAGTACAAGGCACTCTCTATCCGGATGTTGTTGAATCCGGCGGAGGCACTGGCACAGCAAACATTAAGTCGCATCACAATGTTGGCGGGCTACCTGACGATCTGCAATTCACGCTCATCGAACCGCTTCGCACTCTCTTTAAGGATGAGGTGCGTGAAGTAGGCATAGAACTTGGACTTCCTGGGGAAATAGTATGGCGTCAACCCTTCCCGGGTCCGGGTCTTGCCATTCGCATCATCGGTGAAGTTACTGAGAATCGTCTTAGTATTCTGCGGAAAGCCGATTTGATAGCTCGCGAGGAGTTAAAATTAGCGGGTCTAGATCGAGAGATCTGGCAATGTCCAGTTGTACTACTTGCAGATGTACGAAGTGTAGGTGTGCAGGGAGATGGTCGAACTTATGGCCATCCCATTGTGCTTCGCCCGGTCTCGAGTGAAGATGCAATGACAGCAGACTGGAGTCGATTGCCGTATGACGTGCTCGAAAAAATTTCGACACGTATTACAAATGAAGTGCGAGAAGTAAACAGAGTGACACTCGACATCACGAGTAAGCCACCTGGAACTATTGAGTGGGAGTAACAGTGACGATCAACAAGAGGGCAATGACGCTCTGTTCGGTGCTTGGTCTTGCGCTCTTTTTTTCCGGAACCGTCGATGTTAGCGCTGGCTTGGCATCCGAGAACCACTCTCCTCGGCCAACTGCTCATGCTACTCCATCCCCACGTACTTCAATATCTTCGCGAGCTACAACTAACTTTGTCGCCACAAATCCAAGCGGTCCATTGACAGCTCAAGCCAGTTCGAGCAATTGCGTCAAGACCAACTCTGTTGCGCACAACCCACTCAAAGTTGGATACCCCGATCCAAAGGTCGCAATGGTTGATCGAGTATTTACTCTCAACACAAACTGCGGAGCAATCACCTTCAAAGCCTTCGGGAAGAAGGCAACCGCAACTGTCATTGCTATGACATTTCTAGCTAAGAGTGGCTACTTTGATCACTCACTCTGTCATCGCCTGACCACCGCATCAATTTATGTATTGCAATGTGGTGACCCAACCGCCAGCGGCTCAGGTGGTCCGCCATTTAGCTACCGCGATGAGAACCTTCCAGCCGACGCACCTAATGATTACCCCGCTGGCACCATCGCGATGGCCAACTCTGGACCCAACACCAACGGCAGCCAGTTCTTCATCGTCTATAAAGACACGTACCTGCCTCCTTCATACACAATCTGGGGCCAAGTTACATCTGGCCTCGATATCGTGAAGCAGGTCGCTGCAGCTGGAGTTGTTGGCGGCGGAACTGATGGCACGCCAAAGCAGACCATTGCTATCGAATCGGTGAGCGTTAAATAACTCTCTTAACCGAGAGTGACGATCTTGAAAGTTTCGGCCATCCGGCCATTTGTTAATCCGACGGACTCACCGCTGCGGGTACCCCATTCGCGGATCCGCTCTTCAAAACCCTCCATATGTGCCGTCTGACTAGCGTGTGCGGCTAGCGCCTGCATCTTGAGATGGAAGGTGTCAGTGATATCGACGTGGTGATCGTTGCCCTCAGCCATCATGACCCAAGCCTCTTTGATGTTCCAAGGCTCAAGACCCTCTTCATGCAGCAGATCCTCGAAGGCGAAGCGATTTCCTGAATCTGGATAGATCGCTTGGATCGAAGCTTCACCGGCGGCTAGGTGGTCAGGGTGGCTGGCGCCGAGACGATTCCAGTTGCGCTCTGGGCTTTGGATCAACATACGTTGTGGGCGCACCTTCCGAATAACGCGGACAATATCTTTACGAAGTTCGATTGTCGGTGCGAGCCAACCATCGCGATAATCCAGGAAATGGATATCGGTGACGCCGAGAATTGCGCCGGCTTCGGTCTGCTCTCTGCGGCGAATCTGCTTCATCTCTTCGCGAGTGATCGTCGCATCGATTCCGCCTTGATCGCCATTGGTGCAGATGCAATAGGAGATTGCAATTCCTTTAGCCGCCCATTGTGCGATCGTTCCACCCGCTCCGAAATCAAGGTCATCGGGGTGAGCTGTTACAACGAGAATGCGTTCTACTTCGCTATCGAGCATAGGTTCCATGCTGTCATCCTACCTAGTCAGGGTTAATAGATAGACTCGGATTTATGTCATTACTAGAGGGCCTCAACCCGCAACAGCGGGTTGCTGTTACTCATCAAGGCAGCCCGCTCCTGGTAGTCGCTGGTGCAGGTTCGGGTAAAACTCGGGTCTTGACTCGACGAATTGCCTATTTATTGGCGGAGCGCGGAGTCGCCCCCTACGAGGTTTTAGCGATCACCTTCACAAATAAGGCGGCGGCCGAGATGAAGGAGCGCGTTGCGGATCTGGTTGGTGAACGCGCGAAGGCGATGTGGGTCTCTACATTTCACTCGGCCTGCGTCCGAATCTTGCGCCAAGAGGCATCGCGAATCGGCTACTCCAACTCATTTACGATTTATGACTCTAGCGACAGCGTTCGTCTACTAACGGTCATCATTCGCGAACTCAACCTTGATTCAAAGCAATACTCAGCTCGCGCCATCCAGGGAGTTATATCGGCGGCTAAGAATGAGTTGATTGGGCCGGCAGATTACGCAAACCAGACCACCAACCACTTTGAAGAGATCATCGCGCAGATATTTGCGCTCTACCAAAAGCGCTTAGCCGCGGCCAATGCTATGGATTTTGATGACCTCATTGGAAAGACGGTCGATATCTTGCAACGCTTTCCTGAAGCGCGCGCTCGCTATCGTTCGCGCTTCCGCCATATCTTGGTCGATGAGTATCAAGATACCAATCACGCGCAGTACATACTTATTCGCGAGCTCGTCGGGGTTCCACAAGAGAACTTTCCCCTCGCCGAACTATGTGTCGTAGGTGATGCCGACCAATCTATCTACGCCTTTCGCGGTGCAAATATCCGCAATATTCTGCAATTTGAAGAGGACTATCCCAACGCGACCACAGTTCTACTCGAACAAAATTATCGCTCGACGCAAAATATTCTCACCGCTGCAAATGCGGTTATTGCAAATAACGAGGGACGCAAGGAGAAGAAGCTCTGGTCCGAAGAGGGCGCTGGCGAAGCGATCACTGGATTCGTCGCCGAGAGCGAACATGACGAGGCCGGTTTCGTTGTCAATGAGATCCGCCGCCTGCGCGATACAGGGGAGTCCAACCCAGGAGATACTGCGATCTTCTATCGCACCAATGCCCAATCACGTGTCTTCGAAGAGACCTTCTTGCGCTCTGCAATTCCCTACAAAGTGGTGGGAGGCGTGCGCTTTTACGAGCGCAAAGAGGTAAAGGACTTTCTTGGATATCTGCGGGTACTCGTAAATCCCGAAGATGAGATCTCCTTGCGCCGCATTATTAATACCCCCAAGCGCGGAATTGGCGATAGGGCGTTGGATGTCATTGATCTCCACGCGGCCACCACTGGGATCTCTTTTTGGAGAGCTCTCTGCGATGCGGCGCACGCACCCGGAATTCCCGCTCGCTCCTTGGTCGCTATTCAAGATTTCATCCACCTTCTAGATTCCCTCCGCACTCTTGTAGAGGCAAATACCAAACCCTCTTCCATCGCGCAGGCGGTTCTCGAGCAGAGCGGCCTTTTGGCGGAGCTCGTCAATAGCGTCGATCCGCAGGACGAAGGGCGGGTCGAGAACCTTCAGGAGTTAGTCTCGGTCGCCACCGAGTATGAAGAGTCGGAATTAGATGATGGCGAGGAGATCTCGCTCTCCGGCTTCTTAGAGGATGTCTCCCTCGTGGCAGATTCTGATCAGATTCCCGACGGGGCTGATCATGGTGGTGTAGTCACGATGATGACCCTGCATACCGCAAAGGGTTTGGAGTTCCCCACGGTCTTTCTCACTGGAATGGAGGAGGGAATCTTCCCCCATTCGCGCACCCTCGGAGAGCGCTCTGAAATCGAGGAGGAGCGCCGCTTGGCCTATGTGGGGGTTACTCGAGCTCGTAAACGGCTCTACCTCTCTCGCGCCGAATATCGCTCCTCATGGGGTGCGCCGACCTACAACCCACCATCCAGGTTCCTTGCCGAAATTCCCGAAGAGGTGATCTCATGGAACACCCCTTCCGCCGCCCCTGCTCCGCGAGGAGCCGCCCCGCGCCGCTTTGGACCTCCGCCTCGCGCCACAGGTAAGAAGGTAGAGAGCGCGATCGTTCTCGCAGTTGGAGATCGTGTGTCGCACGACACATTCGGTCTAGGAAAAGTGGTTGCGGTAAATGGTGAAGGCGACCGCGCGGAGGCGACCATCGATTTCGGCAGCTCCGGGGAGAAACGCTTGCTCTTGCGCTACGCACCAGTCGAACGCCTTTAGAAGCACACGTCGATGGCAAGTAGGATTTGCGTCGGTAGTCACTCTCTTACAATCTAAAGATCGGGGTTGCGCGTGGATCTCTTTGAGTATCAAGCTCGAGATCTCTTTGAAGCTCATAACATTCCAGTTCTCGCCGGCGCAGTAGCAACTACTGCCGATGATGCCGAGCGCGCAGCTGCAACAATGGGTGGAAAAGTTGTCGTTAAGGCACAAGTAAAAGTTGGTGGCCGCGGCAAAGCCGGTGGAGTGAAGCTCGCTGTTGATGCAGCCGACGCTCGCGTCAAGGCAGAGGCAATTCTTGGAATGGATATTAAGGGTCACACCGTACATAAGGTGATGATCGCTCAGGCGGCTCCGATCGCTGAAGAGTATTACATGGCAATTCTGCTCGATCGTGCCAATCGCAACTTCTTGGTCATGGCCTCGGTTGCTGGTGGAATGGAGATCGAAGAGGTCGCACACACTCAGCCTGAAAAGTTGGCGCGCGTAGGCATCGATCCCAACGTAGGAATTTCTCACGAGAAGGCGCTCGAGATCGTCAAAGCGGGACAGTTCCCGGAAGGCGTACAGAGCGAGGTAGCAGATGTACTTCTCAAGTTGTGGGCCGCCTTTGTAGCGGAAGACGCCACCTTGATGGAGATCAATCCACTCGTGAAGACTGAAGATGGTCGGATCATTGCCCTTGATGGCAAGGTCACTCTCGACGACAACGCCGAGTTCCGTCACCCCAGCCACGAGGCTCTCGTTGATCATGCATCAGCCAATCCACTTGAGGCAGCGGCAAAAGAGAAGAACCTCAACTATGTAAAGCTGGATGGCGAAGTTGGAATTATTGGAAATGGTGCGGGTCTCGTCATGAGTACCCTCGATGTGGTCGCATATGCTGGCGAAAAATATGGCGTAAAACCAGCGAATTTCTTGGATATTGGCGGGGGTGCATCGGCCGAAGTGATGGCCAATGGTCTCTCCATCATTCTCGGCGACCCTGACGTTCGTAGCGTCTTTGTAAATGTCTTCGGCGGAATCACCGCATGTGATGCTGTGGCCAACGGCATCGTGCAGGCGCTCGAGATCTTGGGCGATAAGGCCACCAAGCCCATCGTTGTTCGTCTCGATGGAAATAACGTTCTTGAAGGACGCAGAATCCTCAATGAAGCGGCGCACCCACTGGTGCAACAGTTAGACACCATGGATGGGGCAGCAGCAAAGGCTGCAGAATTGGCGGCGAAGTAAATGGCAATCTTCATCAATAAAGATACGAAGGTCATCGTCCAAGGCATGACTGGATCAGAGGGAACAAAGCACACCGGTCGCATGCTGAAGTACGGCACCAATATTGTTGGTGGAGTTACCCCAGGCAAGGGTGGACAGAGCGTTGAGATTGAAGGGAAGACTCTTCCTGTATTTAATAGCGTCGCTGAAGCGATCGCTGCCACCGGTGCAAATGCATCTGTTGTATTCGTTCCGCCTAAGTTTGCAAAGGGCGCCGTAATGGATGCGATTGATGCAGCACTTCCACTCGTAGTCGTGATTACCGAGGGAATTCCTGTTCATGACACAGCAGTCTTTTATGCGCATGCAGTAGCAAAGGGAAGGACACGCATCGTCGGTCCAAACTGCCCAGGGTTGATCAGCCCCGGCCTCTCAAACATCGGCATCATTCCTGGTGACATCACCGGACCTGGACGCATCGGTCTGGTGTCAAAGTCCGGAACGCTGACCTATCAAATGATGTACGAATTGCGTGATTTCGGATTTAGTACCGCAGTTGGTATCGGTGGAGATCCAATCATCGGAACCACACACATCGACTGCCTTAAAGCATTTCAAGATGATCCAGATACCGATGCAATTGTGATGATCGGTGAAATCGGCGGCGATGCCGAAGAGCGCGCCGCTGCATTTATCGCCTCGTACGTCACCAAGCCGGTTGTCGGTTATGTTGCAGGTTTCACAGCCCCTGAAGGTAAGACAATGGGCCACGCTGGAGCGATCGTCTCTGGTTCGTCCGGCACCGCTGAGGCAAAGAAGGTGGCTCTTGAAGCTGCGGGAGTCAAAGTTGGCAAGACGCCAAGTGAGACAGCAGCGCTCATGCGCGCCATCCTTAACGGCTAAGTAATGGTTTCACGCGCTCTCGGGGTCTCTTTTAGGCAGGCCCTGCGGAGCGTCGCGCTCACGCTCTTTCCACTCGCCTTTATCGCGCTCTTCAGTTGGGCGAGTGCGGGGACGATTGCAGGCAATACAAGTGATCCGGTGCGCGCCTCGGCCTGGCTCTACCTCGGTACTCATCTCATCCCTTTTAGCGTGCCAGGTGGGAAGTTAACGCTGCTCCCGCTGCTCGCCGTTATTTATCCGATGTGGGCTATTCGTCGGGGACTTCCGAACGTTGAGGAGGCATTTTCGAAACTCAATGGGGCGCGCATTATTTACTCGCTCTGGTATGCCATCCTCTCGGAGGTACTTGCGCTCGCCTCTATTCACCACGGCATTTCAGCCAATCTCTACTTAACACCGGTTATGACATTCGTGATTGCCATGGTTGCTACCGCGAGATTTGAGCGTGCCCACACGCGGATTTATTACTTTGCGCTCTACCTCTTCTCGATCGCGCTCGGAATCGGCGCAATAGCTTTTGCAATCTCACTCCAAGGACATTTCAAGGAGATCAAGAGTATCTCCGTGGTTCTGAGTGCTGGAGTAGTTGGGGGAATTTTGCTGACTTTGCTCCAACTGCTCTACCTTCCCAATATTGCGATCTCATCTATCTCGTACCTAACAGGAGTGGGGTTCTCCTTCGGAGCACATACGACCGTAAGCGGAGCCCACATTACTTTGGGACAGGTCCCAGCTCTTCCCTTCGTTGCCGGCCTGCCAACAGGGGTGCATCGAGATTTAAAATACGGACTCCTCTTCTGGTTTTTACTCTTCGCGCTGCTCTTTATCTTTGCGCAGTTGCGCCGCGAGCCGCTGCTCAATCTAACCCGCCGCGTTATTGCAGAAGGTGCCCGCCTCTTCACCACCCTTGCGATCATCGCCTTTCTTTCGGCAGGCGAACTCTTAACCAGCCAGTTAAATCCAGTAGGAGTTATCTGGTGGCGCTTGTTGGAGTACCTCGCCGTCGCCTTTGCAATCGCCGCGATAATCGTTCTTGCGCTGCCAGCCGCAGTACGTTCGGTGGTACACAGTGAGTAAGAGAGTTCTGCTCCTCGCCTCGGGTACTGGATCTCTTGCGCAAGCAATCCTGAGTGCGCATCAGAACGGCGAGATTCATGCGCAGTTCGTGGGGTTAGTCAGTGATAAGGACTCTCCAGCACTAGGTGTTGCACGTAGCTACGGCATCCCCGATTTCTATATTCCCATGCGCTCTCCGCGCGAAGAGTGGGACCGTGAAATTTTCGAACGCGTCCAAAGTTTGGCGCCAGATCTTGTAGTCAGCGTAGGTTTTATGCGAATACTTGCTCCGGATTTTGTCTCAGCATTCAAAGTGATCAATACCCACCCTTCGCTTCTTCCACTCTTTCCAGGAGCGCACGCAGTTCGCGATGCCTTGGCAGCTGGGGCGAGCGTCACGGGGACTACGGTGCATTGGGTAGACGCAGGTTTGGATAGCGGGCCGGTCATATCGCAGCAGAGCATCGCGATTCTGCCTGGCGAGGATGAGGAGTCCCTCCATGAGCGCATTAAGATTGCCGAGCGAGCTCTCATCGTCGAGACCCTCGCGGCCTATGCAGAGAGTGGAACGTTGTGAATAATCGAAAGCCAATACGCCGCGCATTGATTAGCGTTTACGACAAGAGTGGTCTACTCGAAATCGGAGAACTCCTCCACAGCGCAGGCGTTGAGATACTTTCAACAGGGTCGACTGCAAAGACATTGGCCGCAGCAGGAATTCCTGTAACTGCAGTCGAGGAGTACACAGGTTTCCCCGAGATGATGGGTGGACGCGTGAAAACTCTGCATCCCAGAATCCACGGCGGAATTCTTGCCGATCAAAATAATCCTGAGCACCTGGCGGCTATCGCAGAGCATGACATCGCGCCTTTTGATCTCATCATTATTAATCTCTATCCCTTTGCGAAGACAGTTGCCAGCGCAGCGGATTTTGCAGAGTGCATCGAACAGATCGATATTGGTGGACCATCCATGTTGCGCGGCGCCGCGAAGAATCATGGCTCCGTCGCAGTTATTTCTGACCCTTCTCAGTACGGACTCTTGCGCAGTGCGATAGAACAAAGTGGATTTACTCTCGCGGAGCGCACGCGCCTGGCCATGGAAGTTTTTCGCACCACTGCTGAGTACGACGCGACAATCGCATCCTGGTTGGGAGATCAACTAGAGGCTGGCGATGAGTGGAAGGCGGCAATCTTCCATCGCATCGCACCTCTTCGTTATGGAGAGAACCCCCATCAAGCGGCGAGCGTTTACGCAAATGCCACTTCTTGGATTGAGCCCGGAATTGCGCAAGCCGTACAACTTCACGGCAAAGAGATGTCCTTTAACAACTACACCGATGCTGATGCAGCGGTGCGAAGTGCTTATGATCATTCTGAACCGTGCGTTGCGATTATTAAGCATGCCAATCCTTGTGGAATAGCAATCGGCGCAGATATCGCCGATGCCTACGTGAAGGCGCATGCCTGCGATCCGGTTTCTGCATTCGGTGGAGTGGTCGCAACAAATCGACCGGTCTCCTTAGCAATGGCGCAGGCGCTCTCTGCTGTCTTCACGGAGGTAGTTATCGCTCCTAGTTACGAAGAGGGTGCTGTTGAAGTTTTGGCGAAGAAACCTTCGATTCGAATTTTGACGCTAGAGCACTACGTCAATTCATCGATCGAACGTCGTCCAATCTCAGGTGGACTCTTAATTCAGCAGAGTGATCTTGTCGATGCACCTGGGGACGATGCGGCTCACTGGAGCCAAGTCTCAGGAGGAGAGATCTCTCCTGAACTTCTCAACGATCTGCAATTTGCCTGGCGCGCGGTACGCGCAGTTAAGAGCAATGCGATCCTCTTGGCGAGTAATGGGGCTTCTGTTGGCGTGGGTATGGGACAGGTAAATCGTGTGGATTCCGCCCGCCTAGCGGTGACCCGCGCGGGTGAGCGCTCCCAAGGTTCCGTCGCAGCGAGTGATGCCTTCTTCCCCTTTGCAGATGGGCTGCAAATTTTGATTGATGCTGGGGTAGTAGCAGTCGTGCAACCAGGTGGAAGCGTTCGGGATGAGGAGGTCATCGCAGCTGCAAAGGCGGCCAGTATCGCAATGTTCTTTACAGGGGTTCGCCACTTCTCGCACGCCTAGTTAGAATGCAACCATGAGCGCGCAGATTCTCGATGGTAAGGCCACCGCGAAAGCGATCAAGGAAGAGTTAGCCTGTGTTGTAGCGGGGCTTCCGACTAAGCCGGGTCTCGGAACTGTGCTTGTTGGCGATGATCCAGGATCGCACTCGTACGTCGCTGGCAAACATCGTGATTGCGCTGAAGTTGGAATCGCATCGATCCGCGTTGACCTTCCCGAGAGCGCTTCGCAGGCGGATGTTCTCGCTGCCATTAAAGATTTGAATGCCGCCAAAGAGTGCACTGGATATATCGTGCAGTTGCCGCTGCCCAAAGGGATCTCTGCAAATCAGATTTTAGAATCGATCGATCCCGAAAAAGATGCAGATGGACTCCATCCACTAAACCTAGGCAAGTTGGTAATCGGAGAACCTGCTCCGCTTCCTTGTACTCCACGTGGCATTTTAGAGTTATTGCGACGGTACGAAATTTCGACCAAAGGCGCTGAGGTCGTGATCATGGGCCGCGGCCTCACTGTGGGTCGCCCACTCGCACTGCTCCTGACTCGCAAGGGTGATGATGCAACTGTGACGGTTACTCACACTGCAACAAAGGATGTTGCCTTTCATACCAAGCGCGCAGATATCATCATCGCTGCCGTCGGAAGCGCTCACCTCTTAACTCCTGACATGGTCAAGCCCGGCGCTACGGTGCTCGATGTTGGAATTACTCGTACCGAAGCTGGCCTCCTCGGGGATATTCATCCAGGAGTAGCGGAGGTAGCTGCCTACATCGCTCCCATGCCCGGGGGAGTTGGCCCTATGACCCGTGCCATGCTTCTTACCAATGTTGTTGAAATGGCAGCTCGTGCTGGCAACTCTCGGTAGGAAGCTTCCACCACCCAAAGGCCCAGAGACTCTCTGGCGCGCTATCTCCGTTGCGCTCGTTGTAATCGGCGTCACATTTGGGATATTTAGCGCAGTTCGCACCGGCTCCCTCCTCGTTGCCGTGGGTGGAGGGCTCTATTCATACCTCGCTTATACGACAAGCGTGACCAAACGGACTATTGAACTCTTGATACCAATCGCTATGACCTCTCTCCTATTTGTAGTGTCTTTAACTTTGCCGCACGCAAAGTAGGATTGCGCTAGTTCACTTTCAGGAGGGCTCCATGAGTAGATCTGGCAAAGTCACAGTCGTTGGAAGCGGTTTCTATGGTTCAACCACCGCTCTTCGTTTAGCCGAATACGACATCTTTGAGACGGTCGTTCTCACAGATATCGTGGAGGGAAAGCCTGAAGGGTTAGCGCTTGATATGAATCAATCGCGCTCTATCGAGGGCTTTGAGACCAAAGTAATCGGCGCGACCACAACTCCTGAAGGGGCTGGCTACGAAGCCACCGCCAATTCAGATGTAGTCGTTATAACCGCCGGGTTGCCTCGCAAGCCAGGTATGTCCCGCATGGATCTCATTGGCGTGAATGCCGGGATCGTTCGCGGAGTAGCAGAGAATATTGCCAAGCATTCACCAAACGCCGTTATCATCGTGGTTTCTAATCCTCTCGATGAGATGACTGCGCTCGCCCAACTTGCAACTGGCTTCCCGCATCACCAAGTAATGGGTCAAGCAGGGATGCTCGACACTGCGCGCTTCACCAACTTTGTTGCCGAGAAACTCGCTGTCCCAGTCGGTGCGGTAAAGACCCTAACGCTCGGTTCGCACGGCGACACTATGGTTCCAGTCCCAAGTCGTTGTACCGTCAACGGTCAGCCGCTAACTTCACTGCTCTCGGAAGCAGATATCAACGAGCTTGTAGACCGTACCCGCAATGGCGGTGCCGAAGTAGTTGCTCTGCTTAAAACAGGTTCTGCTTATTACGCACCATCCGCTGCCGCCGCTCGTATGGCTAAGGCAGTTATTGAAGATTCTGGCGAGATCATGCCAGTCTGCGCATGGGTCGATGGTCAATATGGAATCAGCGGTGTCTACCTCGGCGTTGAGGCAAAGATTGGCCGCTCTGGAATTATCGAAGTAGTTGAGACCGCTCTTACCGAAGGCGAGACTGCTGCGCTCAAGGTCGCCGCAGAGGCAGTTCGCACCAAGCAGGCTGACGTCAAAGATCTCTAATTCACTCACTGAGAAGTTAACCCACAAGAGAGAAGATATTTATGGAGAAGATTAAGGTAACTGGCACCGTAGTAGAGCTAGATGGCGATGAGATGACTCGCATCATTTGGCAATTCATCAAAGATAAGTTGATCCTCCCTTATCTCGACGTAAACCTCGAGTACTACGACCTCAGCATCGAAAATCGCGACGCTACTGATGACCAGGTCACAATCGATTCAGCTCACGCCATCTTGAAGCATGGCGTAGGTGTTAAGTGCGCAACTATCACACCTGACGAAGCTCGTGTTGAAGAGTTCGGACTCAAGAAGATGTGGAAGTCGCCTAACGGGACCGTCCGCAACATCCTTGGCGGCGTTATCTTCCGCGAACCAATCATCATCTCCAATGTTCCTCGTCTGGTTCCACATTGGACTCTGCCAATCGTTATCGGCCGTCATGCATTTGGTGATCAATACCGCGCCACAGATTTCCGCATCCCTGGAAAGGGCAAGCTCACCATCAAGTTCGTTCCAGACGACGGTGGCGATGTAATCGAGCACGAAGTCTTTAACTTCCCTGGCTCGGGTGTAACTCTTGCAATGTATAACCTAGATGATTCAATTCGCGATTTCGCGCGCGCCTCCCTGAATTACGGCCTCATCCGTAAGTATCCGGTCTATCTCTCGACAAAGAACACCATCTTGAAGGCTTACGACGGTCGCTTCAAAGATATCTTCGAAGAGATCTACCAGGCCGAATTCAAGAGCCAATTTGATGCTCTTGGTATTTGGTACGAGCACCGCCTCATTGATGACATGGTTGCTATGTCACTACGTATGCCTGGCGGCTATGTGTGGGCTTGTAAGAACTACGACGGCGATGTGCAGTCAGATACCGTCGCACAGGGCTACGGATCACTCGGACTTATGACATCAGTCTTGATGACCCCAGATGGAAAGACCGTTGAATCTGAGGCTGCTCACGGCACAGTAACTCGTCACTATCGCGATCATCAGGCCGGTAAGCAGACTTCAACAAATCCAATCGCATCTATCTTCGCTTGGACACAAGGTCTTTCACACCGCGCCAAGTTGGATAACAACGATGCTCTCGCCGAGTTCTCCAAGACTCTCGAAGCAGTCTGTATCGAGACCGTGGAATCTGGAAAGATGACCAAGGATCTGGCCCTCTTGATCTCAAAGGATGCCCCTTGGCTTAATACTCAAGACTTCCTCGCTGCGATCGATGAGAATCTGCAGAAGAAGCTCGCTTAAACTCTCATCGCCAAAACCCCGGTGATTATCACCGGGGTAATCCCTCTCTATAAACTTCATTTTATAGAGAGGGATTTTCGTGTGTGTACACACATGTGCCGTTTTTACTCGGTTTTGTAAGCTTTCCACTAAACCTATCTATAAAATCAGCATTTTTCGTAGTTTTGCCCCCATTAATCTCATTTTATAGTAAGATTTCTCGGCAAGGACAATAAACCTCACTATAAATTGAAGTTTAGGGACCAGCAGGACCAGCAGGACCAGCAGGACCAGCAGCACCAGCAGAGGAGTTAGGGGCAAAATGAATAAAGGAAAACTTCGAATTGGGGAGTTAGCAGATCAGATTGGAATGCATGTAAACAGTGTTCGCCGGTTGGCGAACGCGGGTCTGATCCCATCAGAAAGGACCGAAGGTGGTCAGCGATTATTCGAGCTCGAAGCGGTAAAGAATGCACTAGAGGTGCGAGCGGCTGTAAATCAGTCCCATCAAGGAAAGGGTGCTGGATCTCAAATAACTCCACCCGCATGGGAGAGGAAGTTCAAGATAAAGGGACTCGAAGAGCACGTAGTTTGGGAGATGGTCAAAGAAGAACTAGCCCTAGATATGAGTGTTGGGGCAGCCGACATAATGCCGTATGCATTTAATGAAATGTTGAATAACGCAATTGACCATTCTGGTGGTGAATTTGTTAACGTGAAATTTTGGGCGGATGATGACAATTGGGCTTTTGAAATTACCGATGATGGGCAGGGAGTGTTTAGAAAAATCAAAGATGGATTTAATCTCGACACGGTTTTTGAATCTTCTCAAGAACTATCAAAAGGGAAGAGAACCACGGCGCCACAGGGACATTCCGGCGAGGGAATCTTCTTTACATCTAAGACGGTAGATGTATTCAAACTCTCTTCGAATGAAGTCACGTGGATCGTTGACAATCTGCGCAATGATTTGGGCCTAGGGGCAGGATCTGAGGATGTCGGCACCAGAGTATTTGCAAGAATTTCAGTACAAACTACCCGAAGAATGCGCGACATATTTAATCAGTTCTCAATAGACCATGCTTTTGTGAGAACTAGACCATCGGTAAAATTATTGGATATTGGAATTCTATTTGTGTCACGCAGTCAAGCAAAACGGATACTTGAAGGTCTCGATAGCTTTTCTGAGATTGAAATTGATTTCAAAGGTGTGGAAAGTGTTGGTCAAGGGTTTGTCGATGAACTACTGAGAGTCTGGCCAAGCGCTCATCCAGATAAGAAAGTAATCCCCATTAATATGGTCGCGGCAGTCGAGTTCATGGTAAATCGAGCATTGGCTTCAAAATAGAAAATCCCCGGCGAATATCACCGGGGATTTTCTATTTCTAGATTTACTTATTGATGCGCTCACCTGTTGCTGAATCGAACAAGTGGATTGCATGTGGGATAGCTTCGACGGTGATGGTGTCGCCTGGCTTTGGAGGATTCTTTGGATCCCAGCGGACGATAACTTGTGCACCCTCGTCGGTTGCGTTAGCGAACTTAACGCCGGTATCGACTGGACGACCATAAACGAAGGCATCCGAACCGAGCTCTTCAACAACCTCAACGAGGACGTGGAAGCCAGCAGATGAAGGAGTAAAGCCCTCTGGGCGAACACCAACTGTGACTGTTCCGCTGACATGTCCTGGTACGTCGATCTTGAAATCACCGAGGCTAGCCTTGCCGCCTGATACTGGAGCGGTTAAGAGGTTCATGGCTGGGGAGCCGATGAAGCCTGCTACGAAGGCGTTGATTGGTGTGTCATAGAGGTTGCGAGGTGTGTCGACCTGCTGGAGTAGACCATCCTTGAGAACCGCAACGCGATCTCCCATTGTCATAGCCTCAACCTGATCGTGTGTTACATAAACGGTGGTGATACCCAAGCGGCGTTGTAGCGCTGCGATCTGGGTACGAGTTGCTACACGCAACTTGGCATCCAAGTTGGAGAGAGGCTCATCCATCAAGAAGACCTGAGGTTCGCGGACGATGGCGCGACCCATAGCAACACGCTGGCGTTGTCCGCCAGAGAGAGCCTTTGGCTTGCGATCTAGGTATGGCTCAAGGTCGAGCAACTTTGCAGCTTCAAGGACGCGGCGATCGCGCTCTTCCTTTGCAACGCCTGCAATCTTGAGAGCGAAGCCCATGTTCTCTGCTACTGACATATGTGGGTAGAGAGCGTAGGACTGGAAAACCATCGCGATATCGCGATCTTTTGGAGCAACATCTGTTACATCGCGATCACCGATTCGGATCGAACCATTGTCGACCTCCTCAAGACCGGCGAGCATGCGAAGGGATGTTGACTTACCGCAACCAGATGGACCAACGAGTACGAGGAATTCGCCATCGTTGACCGTGAGGTTGAGTTTGTCTACAGCTGGCTTGGTTGTGCCAGGGTAGATACGTGATGCGTTATCAAATACGACTGATGCCATGAGTTATGCACTCCTTCTCCGGGCAGGTACGTGCCCGACGATCCGTAGGATGAAGGTAAAACGCCAGCCGGCGGAAGCCCGCTAGTGGGTAAAGATTAGCCACCTTCGCCCGCTTTACCAAGAGATAGCGCGCCAGATCGCGCGTTACCCTTATCGCATGGAGCCCAACCCCCCGATAGGTAGCGCTGGCCAACTTGTCCTTGACCTGCTCTTGGTTCTCCTCTTTATCGTCGTCGCCGGCATCTTTGTGGCAGCGGAGATCTCCCTGATTTCGTTGCGCGAATCACAGTTGCGCCAATTGGAGGCGGCGGGGGCCAAGCCCAAACGGACTGCCCGACTTGTCAGCCTCACCAAGAATCCCAACCGCTTCCTAGCTGCCGCTCAGGTTGGGGTGACCTTCTGCGGCTTCCTCTCGGCGGCTCTCGGTTCAGAACGTCTCGGTACCAACTTCGTCATCCCGATTTTGGAAAGGTGGGGGTTATCCCACGGCTTAGCCACGGTCATCTCGCTCCTCTTTGTGACACTGATCATCGCTTATGTCTCCTTGGTGCTTGGAGAGCTAGTTCCAAAGCGACTCGCGCTATATCGCACCGAACAGATTGCGTTAGCTTCCGCCCCTAGCATCGATCGCCTCGCCAACATCTTTCGCCCCATCATTTGGATCCTCTCGCGCTCCACCGATGCGATCGTTCGACTCTTTGGTCTCAAGCCACAAGAGGTCCGCTCTGAGATTTCAGAGGCTGAACTTGTTGATCTTGTCACCGGTCACGCCGCGCTTTCGGATGAAGAGCGCGATATCGTCGAAGATGTCTTTAATGCAGGGGATCTAGTGCTCCATGAAATTATGGTGCCGCGCACGGAAGTTGATTTCCTTGATGTGGGATTGACTCTCGCAGAGGCGAAGTCGATCGCAGTTCGGACCGCCCATTCGCGGTATCCCGTTACGCGTGGCTCAAGCGATGAAGTCATCGGTTTTCTGCATGTCCGCGATCTGCTCAATGCCCGCGAAGAGGAGATGAGCAAGACCCTGCTCGGGATCATGCGCCCCGTGATTTTTCTACCAGGGACTAAAGGGGTGCTCCCTGCACTCACCGAGATGCGGATCAAGCGCGCTCATCTAGCTATCGTTTTAGATGAATACGGCGGGACCGATGGAATCGTCACCCTAGAAGATATCGTCGAATGCTTTATTGGGGATATCGAAGACGAGTATGACGAACCCGAGAGCGAGGTAACTGCGCAACCACGTACCGGAGATTTCGAGATTGACGCTCTGATCTCGCTAGAAGACCTCAAAGAAGAGACTGGAATTGAATTACCTGCCGGCCCCTATGAAACTGTGGGTGGATTTGTTATGCATTTTCTCGGCAGATTGGCAGAAGTGCATGACGTGATTGTGGTGCCGGGTGCACGCATCACCGTCCTCACCCTCGAAGGCAAGCGCGCAGGACAACTATTGATCTCGAGGCAGGATTAGTACTAGGTAGGATAGGCGACATGTCGAAGCCGCGCGTTTTATCTGGAATTCAGCCAACAAATGGCTCCTTTCACCTAGGCAACTATCTGGGTGCGGTAAAACAGTGGGTTGAACTCCAAGAGAGTCACGATGCCTTCTACTGCGTCGTTGACCTGCACGCACTCACCTCCGCTCCAGATCCAAAGGAGCTCCGCGAAAATACTCTGGTCTCGATCGCTCAACTCTTAGCCCTGGGCGTGGATCCCGAGCACTGCACCCTCTTCGTCCAATCCCATGTCGTTGCACATAATCAATTGGGCTGGGTGATGGAGTGTTTGACTGGATTCGGCGAAGCCAGTCGCATGACGCAATTTAAAGATAAGTCTCAGAAGGTCGGCAATGAACGTATTGGCGTAGGCGTATTTACCTACCCCATGTTGATGGCTGCGGATATTTTGCTCTATCAGGCAGATCAGGTTCCGGTTGGTGAGGATCAACGCCAACATATCGAGCTAACTCGCGATCTTGCTACGCGCTTTAATAGCACCTATGGCAAAACTTTCACCCTTCCTGAAGGTTTTATCGTAAAAGAGGGCGCAAAGATTTACGACCTGCAAGAGCCAACTTCGAAGATGAGCAAGTCTGCGGAGTCGCTGAGCGGTCTTATTGAGATTCTCGATACTCCTGAAGCCAACGCAAAGAAGATCAAGAGCGCTGTTACCGATACCGGTCGCGAAGTTCGCTTCGACAGCACCGAAAAGCCGGGTATTTCTAATCTCCTCACGATCTTCTCAACCCTCTCGGGACGTCCAGTCGCAGAGATCGAGAATGAGTTTGTCGGTAAGGGCTATGGTGATTTCAAAGGAGCGGTCGCAGAGGTGGTCGTGGAATACCTCCGCCCCGTTCGCACCCGCACACTTGAACTCCTCGGCGATCCAACTCACCTCAATTCAATCTTGCGTACTGGTGCCGAGAAGGCAGATGCGGTTGCTAGCAAGACGTTGACTGAGGTCTACGAACGGATCGGTTTAGTTGCGCGCGGCTAGGTCCATTGGACTCTTAACAACACTCTCGCTGCTACTTACCTTCTTTACTCTGCCTGCAGAGGCTGCGATCTCTATCAAGATCGCAATTGTGTATGACCTCGGTGGCCGGGGAGATCACGGCATCAACGACTCCGCCGCAAAAGGGGTCGACGCTATCAAGAAGAAGTATGGGCTTACCGCTCTCTCCGTCCGCGAGATGGTGACTAACGGCACCGAGGGCGATCGCGAGTCCCGCCTGCAATTTTTGGCCTCTGCTAATTACAACTTAGTGATTGCTGTAGGTGCGAGTTTTTCACAGGCGATGAGCGTTGTGGCGGTTGCTAATCCAAATACCGAATTTGCTCTCATCAATGATGCCAGCGTTGGAAATCTCAACTTGAGCGATATGGTCTTCTCTAACTCAGATGGCGCTTACTTAGCAGGGGTATTGGCTGGAAGTGCAACGAAGAGTAAAAAGGTTGGAATCATCGGCCCCTCTTCAACTTCACCGTACCTACTTGATTTTAAGAGTGGCGTCGCCTCGGTGCTTCCCAAGGCCGTTGTCCTAAGTGAGTTCATTGATAAAGAGGCAGGAAATGCAGCCCGAACCTTGGCAGCTCAAGGGGTCGATGTCATTTTCTCGGAGTGGTCGAGCACCAGTGAGGTGCAAGATACCGTCGCAGCAATCTTTACCAAGGCTCACCCTGTCTATCTCATCGGTGTAAATCCAGATCAATACTTCCTACTCGATAAGACGAGTCAGAAGATTTTGATCGGCGCGGTTTCAAAACACATCGATGTTGCAGTTGCCGATGTGATGAACGCCGCCCTCAACGGGCAGAGCGTTATCGATGTACTGAAT
>Ga0208260_1000010_pt1 | contig 78968 bp, 83 predicted proteins | sample CryBogCBH18Aug09_FD_184619 | JGI IMG/M metagenome (GOLD analysis project Ga0208260, IMG submission 184619) | Freshwater microbial communities from Crystal Bog, Wisconsin, USA - CBH18Aug09 (SPAdes) | ecosystem: Environmental > Aquatic > Freshwater > Lake | place: Crystal Bog, Wisconsin, USA...
GTATTCTTACTTTCGGCCTGCGCAGGTGGTGGTGGAGGTGGAGGTGGTAGTAGCAACTCCAGTGATTCAACCACTGGTTACAGCGCCGGCACCATGTCTCTTTATGGATTCACCCAAGGTACTCGTGCCACTGTGCCTTACGCTACACCTCAGTTGGTCAGTACTTTCAATCCCTACGGCAACAACAATACCTATGCCAATAATGCCAGTCAGCAATATGTAGTCAACAATCTTACCGGCGACGGCGGTGACGACATGATCATTACCGGTCGTCGTACCAGACCCGACGGAACAGTAAATTCCAGCAACTGGGTTGACAGTAGCATACAGTTATTTGATTGGCAAAACGGTAAACTGACCAATGACACTGCCAGATTCTTTCCCAATGGCAACAACATGATCCTGGGCACAGATCCTACTGTGCAGTTTGCCGATTTCTTCCATAGCGGGCATACAGATATATTTGTGAGTCCCAGCACCGATTCCAATTACTATGGACCCACAGGCACCAGTGTGGCTTATCTATATCGTAATTTTACTGCCAGTTTCAGTCTAAATACCATTGATTTAGGCGTTCCGGTCTGGGCTCACGGTGCCACCATTGGTGACCTAGACCGTTCAGGCTATCAAAGTGTGGTCATTGCCGACATGGGGCCTAATACCAGCATCCTGATAAACAATCACGTGAATGGCTTTACAGTTTATCAAGATCACAATGGAGTTGACGGTCAGCTTCGGTGGGGTGCTGCCAGCGTGGCTGCCGCTGACTTTCTCGGCACCGGTGGCAACCAACAGTTGGTATTTACTGATGCGGCCTGTAGTGGAGCTGCTGTAAACTGCGGCGACAGCACCAGCAGTACCAAACTGTACACTTGGAATATTACCAATGGGCAGATGAGCCTTAACTATGTCAAGGATCTTCCTACTCCCATATTTGATCAGGCACAATGGGTGGGATCTACCAATGGAGGTCACAACTATCTAGTGATCACCAACGACTTCAGCAGTGCTGGAAGTGCAGACTTGATGATATTCAGTTCTCCCAACAATGGAGGTAAACTCAGTGCTATTCAGCTGTTGCAAAATGATGGTCATGGCAACTTCACAGATGTGACCAGCACCATGTTGAAAGGCTACAACATGAATACCTACGGCACTTATCATCCACAGTTTATTGATCTAGGCAATGGACAAAAAAGTATGATTGTCAGCGAAGGAGGCGACAATAGCAGTGCCAATAACAGCACACAATTCCTTATCAAACAGAGTGCCACTGGACCTTATGTGGCTGCATTCCAAAATATCATTACTGATTTTGCCAGCCAGTCTAACATGATAGCCGGTGCACAGAACGGGCAGAATACAGTGGCTGTGGTCAAGGATCCCAACAATAATCTATATCTTGCTACCACTGTACAATACACAGTCAGTGGCCAGCTACGTATGAGTACCTATCTGAGTCTTGTGGGAGGTTCAGTGAGTCCTATGACGGCACAGGCCGCTTTTAATCAAGTCAAGGCATCATGGCCTTGGATGAGTCCTGCACAGGTCAATTCGGTCTTGGCTGCTACATCCAGTTCATACATGACCGATGCTGGGACCGGGTTGGTACTCAATCCTAATGCCCTGTTGAACCCAGTAGGAGTCATGAGTGTTGCTACTAAATCAGGTCTACAGACCTTATCGGGCGGTATTGCTGGTGTCAACTTGGGCTCCATGAGCCAACTACAGGCCGTTGATAGTTTGGGTAGAAACTTTAACGTGAATTTTGCCAACAACAATTACACAGGTCCCAACAGTTTTGCTACCAATACCGAACACGTTGATCAGTACAACATGACTAGCCATACTGAATACTTGTTGAATGGCAACACAAACACAGTCTATACACCGGGAGGGCCTATGCGCCTGGGCTATGAGGATCGTAATAGATTCAATACTATGGCTCCACCTGCTGTGCCCAAGGAGTTTGGTGATCAGTCAGGTAATCAAGGTTTATATTTAGGACAAACACAACCCAAACAGTGGAGTTTTGGCTTGCCTCAAATCTATCGCATCGGCAACTTTTATACCGGCATGCAGTACACCAGTCTGAGCTCCAACCCCTGGTTGAATTTCACCGGAGCATTTGGCTCGATCAACAACAGTGGCACCTTAGAACAGGTTGTAACCTATGCCAAGAATGGATTCAGCATGCAAGGTGCACTGATGCGTACCACTACCAATTTCAGATCTGGCATGGTCACTGATGTGAGTCCAATCACAGCGGCCTGGGCCGAAACCGGTTACAGATACACACAGGACGACTTTGGCGATCTTGGTATGTATCTGGGTGTTAAACCAGTGGTGCTAAATGGTAGTGTCACTGCAACCATGCCAACCGGCGTTGACAATGCAGGCAATACCGTGTACACTACAACTAAGATGGGTGTTACCAGCCAGACTACACCTTATGTAAGATTGTTGTACACCGGTACTATCGATCGTAACAGTGGCTACAGATTATCGGGCATGACTACCCAAACTGGTCAGTACCGTGCAATGGCCGAATACAGATACACATTTAATTGATATGATAATTGAACTGATTGGAACTTGGTTGATAGTGGGATTTTTTTCCGCCATCGGATGGAACGTTGCCGACGAAACTGTCAACAAACCTTATCTTGACCCGGCCCTACAAAAAATGGTCAAAACAGACAAGACCTCAGAAACTCCACCAGCACCACAAGAACAAAGTAAATAGCAGTCACAGCGGCCTTTACGGCGTCATCCCGCTTTACAAACTCTGCCGCCTATGCTATAATCTAACATAGGAGAAACAACATGGCAAAGTATTACTCAACAAAAACATACGGCACTGATCGTGGATTAAGTTGCTGTTTCCGTCAATGGCGTGCCACCCACAGTCATTGCAGTTTACTACACGGCTATTCCATTGGTATCAAGTTAATCTTTGAATCAGACACCTTAGATGACAAAAACTGGGTCATGGACTTTGGTGGACTCAAGCTGTTCAAAGACTGGGCCGAAGATACCTTTGATCACAAACTGGTGATTGCACTAGATGATCCGGACTTTCAAACTTTCATGTTGCTGGATGGCAAGGTAGCCGATGTGCGTGCAGTAGAAGGTGTGGGCTGTGAAAAGTTTGCTGAACTGTGCTACAAAAAGATGGCCGAACTGCTTGAGCAAATGAAACAGGATAATGTGGGTCGCTATCCGGTCAACGCCAGTGTGCGCCTTAAGAGTGTGGAAGTGTTCGAACATGATGCCAACAGTGCCATCTACGAAGGCTGATTTTTAACAGCCATTATATACGCCTATAAATATTTCCATGACAAAAGCATACAAAATCGCAATCTTACTACCCACACGTGGGCGCACAGACTCATTAAAACGCAGTGTAACCAGTATTATTGGCCTGGCCAAAAATCTGGATGACATACAGTTGTTGATGGGCTTGGATCACGACGACGAAGTAGGGTTAAACTACTTTAACGAAGAGATAGAACCGTTCTTGGACGAGTCAGGGGTAGAGTATTCTGTCATGGGTTTTGACAGATTAGGTTACGGTGCCTTGAATCGTTACTACAACACTCTAGCAGAAGCGGCCAGCGCTGATTGGATCTTTGTCTGGAATGACGATGCGGTCATGCATACTCAGGATTGGGACACCGTGATTACGCCACACACAGGTGAATTTAAACTGCTCAAGGTACACACCCATAACGATCATCCTTACAGTATTTTCCCCATCGTTCCTGCCGCCTGGATCGAAACCTTGGGCTACATTAGCCTACATCAGATGATTGACGCAGAGGTTAGTCAAATTGCCTACATGTTAGATCTGATGGAAATAATCGAGATAGATGTTACCCACGATCAGTCTGACCTGACAGGCGAGGAAGATGCCACAAGCAAAAACAAAATGCGCTTTGAAGGCAACCCTATAGATCCAAGAGATTTTCATTATCAACCACGCATACAACGTCGCATCGACGACAGCGATAAACTGGCCGAACACATGTTGAAACAAGGCATGAGCACAGACTGGTGGCAACGAGTCAAGATGAACCAACAGGATCCCTGGCAAAAACTCAAAGAAAATGACATCAACAAACAGATGATACAGTTCCACACTATCAGAGATCCTATTACCAACACTACACGTATTATCAAGGGCGATGCCTAGTAAAATAGCCATTGTAGGCGGCGGTACTCTTGCGCGAGCCATTGCTGAACAGCACCCAGGTGATGTGCAGATTTATGCACACGGAGTGTTTGATATCACTGATAAAGAGCAGTGCGATCAGTTGGTACCCGAACTGGCCACGTATGATGCAGTTATTATTACCGCAGGAGAAATCGGTAACGACATCTGGAGCATGTGGATGACCAACACAGTGGGCCCTTGTTATCTGGTCGGAAAGTTAAATGATACTGCCATGGATCAACGCATTATTGTAGTGTCTAGCTATGCTGCAAGGTGGACCAGTTGGCCCGATGTAACGGTGGCCAGATTGACCTACAATCAGAGCAAGCGTGCCACCAGCGAATATGTACAGGGTCTGGTACAACGTGGCAGTAAAAATCAATTGACTGTGGTAGAGCCCAGTGCGTTCCAGTCGCCCATGAGTGGAAATCGCGGTGCCACTGCTGAGGACATGGCGGCCCAAGTCATTGCAGTATTGGAAAACCCCATGCATGTGATAACGGTGACTGTAAGATGAATCGTAAAGTTTTTAGCCGAATTGATAACACCCTGTTGGTATCTGTATTGGATACCCGAAACATGGCACCAGGTCGTGCAGACGCAGCCACGGCTGATGAAATACTACAGGTGTCAGCCATGAGTTTGAAACAGGGACGTCGTGTAAATCCACACAAGCACGTGGCCACTGCACGACAAACCATTGGCACCCAGGAATCCTGGGTAGTGTTGTCGGGTCAGGTAGAAGTACAACTGTTTGATCTTGACGATACCACTGTTGATACCTTTGTTTTAGAAGCCGGTGAATGTATGACTACCTATCGCGGTGGACATACCTTGGAAGTACTAGACGATGCTGTCATCGTTGAAATTAAAAATGGACCTTATTATGGCGCACAGCTTGACTCACAGCCAATCAATTGACGGCTGCTTAATTTCCGGAGCACCTGTTGTCAAGATCCTGGATCTTGGCCAGCATGCCTATGCTGATACCTTTGTTAAACCAGAACAGGTAAATCTCAGTGAGCCTGTGTTTCCTTTGGAAGTATGGATGAACGCCGAATCAGGTAGCATACAGTTGCGCTACATCAGCAATGCCGAAGATCGTTACAATCTCTACAGCTACAGTTATACATCCAGTAACAGCAAGTTTGCTCGTGATCACTGGGATGAATATGCGGCCACTATGAAAGCACGCTTTCCTGATCAAGACCTTGTGGTTGAAATTGGATCCAACGATGGCTACTTGATACATCAGTTTAAATCGGATCATACTCGAGTGCTAGGGATTGATAGTTCAGGAGCCATGTGCAAATTGGCAACCGAACGTGGAGTTGACTGCATACATTCTGTGTTTGATCGTACCGTGGGCGAGGCCGCCGAAATCACCAATGGTCCTGCTAGCTTGGTCATTGCCAACAATGTGTTTAACCATGCCAACGATCCGGTCAACTTTGCACAAGGTGTAGCGGCCTTGTTGTCCCCAGGTGGACGTTTTGTGTTTGAACTGCCCTACTGGCTCAGCACCATTGAGCGTGGCACCTTGCCAGATCAAGTTTACCATGAGCATGTCAGCTACTTCACAGTCAAGAGTGCCTGGAACTTGCTACAAGCAGCTGGCTTGGAAATTGAGGATGTGGATTTGGTCAATTATCATGGTGGCAGTATACGTGTGATTGCACGTCATGCCACCGGTGCTGGTATGCCTGTGGTGGTCGAAGATTATATTGCTAGAGAAACCCAGATTGGCCTATTCAGCGTAGACTTTTATCGCAATCTACAACGACAGTTCGAACAACAACGCGATGCTTGGCTTGCTAACTTTTATCAAATACGCTTGGCCGAACCCGATGCTGTATTCATTGGTGTAGGTGCTGCTGCCAAGGCCAATACCTGGTTGACCTGGCACGGACTCACTGCTTCACACCTACTGTGTGTGACCGATGCCAGCGAACATAAGCAAGGCAAATATACTCCACTTACCCGTATTCCAGTACGGAGTGACCAAGAGTTTGCTCAACATGATAAGCCTTATGCTTTGATTTTGAGCTGGAATATTAGTGAGCCACTCAAACAAGCACTAATAAATATCAACCCCAACATAAGGTTCCTATCACAATGAAAAAAGTAAACATATTCCGAGACACCATTGACGGTCTCGAGCGTCACACAGACGATCGCGGTATTATCGCTGACATTTTCTACAACGCACAGATTCACCATGTGGCCTTGGTCACAACCAAACCACATAGCCTGCGTGGCAATCACTATCACAAAGAGTCAACCCAACACATGCTGATGACCAAGGGTCGTATGGAATACTGGTACAAGCCAGTAGGATCCGATGAGCCCAGTCAGATGGTCATGGTCGAAGTAGGCGACTTGGTTTCGACCCCACCCAACGAAATTCATGCTTTGCGTTATCTGGATGATGCCGAAAGCGAATTCATTGTGTTCAGCGAAGGCCCAAGAGGCGGAGCTGACTACGAAGCAGATACATTTAGAACAGACAGCATTTTTGACGGAAAATAAACCCTAGGACTATTATGAAAAAAACCGCATTTATCACCGGAGTCGCTGGACAAGACGGAAGTTACTTGGCAGAACACCTGTTAGAACAAGGTTATCGAGTAACTGGTATTGTGCGTCGTAACAGCACAGTAGAACATCAGCGTAATCGTGTGGATGGTCTTCCATTGGAATTAGAATATGGTGATCTCACTGATCAAAGCAGCCTGGAACGTGCTCTCCGCATGTTCAAGCCAGACGAGATTTACAATCTTGGCGCACAGAGTCATGTGCGTATCAGCAGTGACATCCCGCAGTTTACAGCACAAACCAACAGTATTGGTGTGCTAAACCTGTTGGAAGCCTACAAGAGTATCTGCCCCGAAGCAAGATTCTATCAGGCCAGTTCTAGTGAAATGTTTGGCAAAGGTGTAGACGAGGATCTGTATCAACGTGAAACTACACCTATGAAGCCAGTCAGTCCATATGGTTGCAGTAAAGTATTTGCCTACAATATCGTACGGCACTATAGAGAAGCATTCAAATTACATGCCAGCAACGGTATCCTGTTCAATCACGAAAGCCCACGACGTGGATCAAACTTTGTGACCAACAAGGTGGTCAAAGGTGCTGTAGAGATCAAACTGGGTCTTACAGATAAACTAGAAATGGGCAACATGGACAGCTATCGTGACTGGGGACACAGCTATGACTATGTGCGGGCCATGCATAAGATCCTTAATCACTCAGAGCCTGTTGACCTTGTGGTGGCCACTGGCGAAACTCGCAGTGTGCGCGACATGTGCAACTATGTGTTTGGCCGGTTGGATTTGGATTACAGCCAGTACGTGGTACAGAACAAGAAGTTTCTGCGCCCAGAGGAGTTGCCATATCTGCGTGGTGATAGCTCCAAATTAAGAACCTTGTTGGACTGGGCTCCTACCTACACATTCGAACAACTTATGGACGAAATGATTGAATATTGGATGGATATCTATCAGAAAGATCTTGCAAAGTCCTAGGACGATAGTGTATAATAGTGTATGAACAAAATCTATTATACTTGGCGAGATGTAGAACGGCAGACACAGGATATCCTGCGTCAAATGCAATTGGATGGCTGGCGTCCAGACTATGTGGTAGGCCTCACACGAGGCGGTCTGATTCCAGCCAATCTTATTAGTCAATACCTGGGCTGTCCAATGGAATGTCTCAAGGTCAGTCTGCGTGATGATGCTAGTCCACCCGAACACAACTGCTGGATGAGCGAAGATGCCTTTGGCTATGGTGGTGTTACCTTTGATGGCGATCCTGCTCGTAGCTCTAAACCTAAAAAAATACTGATTGTAGACGATATCAACGATACTGGTGCCACCCTGAACTGGATCAAGAAAGACTGGAAATCCAGTTGTCTACCTGATGATCCTAAATGGAAAGATATCTGGAACAAGAGTGTGCGTGTTGCCACCTTGGTTGACAACGAGTCAAGCAAATCAAAACTGGATGTCAACTATTCGGCTGTGACAGTCAATAAGGCCGACAAGGATGTTTGGATCGTGTTTCCTTGGGAAGAGTGGTGGAAGTGAGTAAGATAAACCAAATACTAGATCTCCTACAAGAAGAATGTGCCGAAGTAGTGCAGGCTGTCAGCAAGTGCAGACGTTTTGGTCTAGACAACAAGCGTGCAGACTTGATTCAAGAGCTGGGAGATGTTACACTATTAATTGAACTGCTCAAGGCACACGGCCTATATACAGATCAAGAACTGCGCGAGGCAGAACGTATCAAAGCAAACAAACTAACCAAATGGTCAACTATCTATGAAAATTAAAGTCAGCGAAATCTTTTATAGCTTGCAAGGCGAAGGTCGCTTTGTAGGCGTTCCGTCAGTGTTCCTTAGAACCTACGGTTGTAACTTTACCTGTAGCGGCTTTGGTTGCAAGCCAGGCGAAAAGTCAACAGGTGCAGATGAAGTGGCAAAAAAAGTGGAGTTGTACAAAGACTTCTTGGACTTGCCCCTGGTCGAAACAGGTTGTGATAGCTATGCATCATGGCATCCGGCATTTAAACATCTAAGTCCTACATATACTACTGAGGATCTTGTAACCCACATGACTGACTTGACTCCCAATCGCATGTGGCGACAAAACAATGGCAACGATGTACACTTGGTTATCACTGGTGGAGAACCCTTGCTAGGGTGGCAAAGAGCCTATGCAGAGTTATTGAGTCACCCACGTATGGCGGATTTGAAAAATATAACATTCGAAACCAATGGCACTCAAGAGTTGCATGCCGACTTTAGACAGTTCCTCAAAGACTGGCAACTAGATGGTATTGGTGCTCCGCGTGAAGTCACATTTAGTGTCAGTGCCAAGTTGAGTGCATCAGGCGAAAAGTGGGAAGATGCCATCCGCCCTGAAATTGTAGCCGACTATCAAGAAGTAGGACATACCTATCTTAAATTTGTTGTAGAAACCCAGGACCATGTGGACGAAGCTGTGCGTGCCGTAGATGCTTTCAGAGAAGGCGGATTCAAGGGTGTGGTATACTTGATGCCACAAGGCGGAATAGTTGAGCCATACGACAGCAACAAGTTAAATATTGCCAACATCTGTTGCGAACGTGGATTCAATTACAGTCCACGCTTACATGTGGACTTATGGGGCAACGGCTGGGGTAAATGACACCGATTCCTGGACTGATACCTCGACTCAAAGGTGATTGGGAACGGCATTGGACTATATTTCCACGTAGAATAAACGGTCGGTGGTATTGTAGAGAATATGTTTATCGTAAGTTTGTCTCAAGTCCGGGCGGCGGATTTTGGCAGTACGGTGATGAATTTGATGTGCTAAAGGAAATTGAATGAACGTAGGATTTATTGGTCTGGGCAAATTAGGACTTGATTGTGCTGAGGTCATGGCCGAACACTATACTGTACGTGGTTACGACCTTGAACCGCGAGTCAGCGAGTCAGTGCGTGTTTGTGATATCGATGAGGTAGTACAACAGAGTGATTGGATCTTTATTGCTGTGCCAACTCCTCATGCTGAAGGATATGATGGATCAGTTCCCAGTAGTCATATGCCTCCTCGAGACTTCGGACGCGATGCTGTCATGGATGCTATCGAGCAGATCAATCGTCATGCCACAGCGCCTAAGAAAGTTGTGTTGATCTCAACTGTGTTGCCTGGAACCACACGCCGTTATTTTGTACCGGCTCTCGAGGCTCGACACGAATTCCTTTACAATCCTTACCTGATTGCCATGGGTTCGGTCAAGTGGGATATGGTTAATCCTCAAATGATCATGATCGGCACAGAAGATGGTAGTTGGACTGGAATAGCTCTCGAACTGGTCGAAGTTTATCGTCCGCTCATGCAGAATGATCCACGCATAGAAATTGGTACCTGGGACGAATGCGAAGCCATAAAAATCTTTTACAACACCTTCATCAGTGCCAAGATCGGTCTGGCCAACATGATACAGGATTTTGCCATGAAGATTGGACATATCAATGTGGACGTGGTTACCGATGCCTTGGCACAAAGCACCATGCGTATCATGGGACCTAAGTACATGACAGCCGGCATGGGCGATGCCGGTGCTTGCCACCCTAGAGATAACATTGCCTTGCGTTGGTTGGCCGAAGAATACGAAGTAGGGTACGATCTGTTTGATACCATCATGTTGGCCCGCGAACGTCAGGCCAAAAATCTGGCCGACTTTCTAGTCATACAGGCACAAAAGTACAATCTACCTATAGTGATACATGGCAAGGCCTACAAGCCCGATGTGCCTTACTGTATTGGATCCTATTCGACTCTGGTGGGACACTATGTACAGCAGGCGGGACACCGCATCAACTATGTGGATCCGTTGGCCGATGATACTACCGATGTATCTGTTGACTGGAACAAACCTGCGGTGATCCTGTTGGCCCATAATAAACATGTGACCTACGGATATACAGGGCAGACACAGACAGAAACTAACTACTTTGAATTCCTTGCAGGATCTGTTGTTGTTGATCCCTGGAGACAGTTCAACAAGTCCACACCAGACTTGACAGTAATACACTATGGAGATACAAGATAATGGGCCTACTAGATAGATTCAAAAAGAAAAAACCGGTAGAGGCCGTCAAGCCCAAAGAAAAAAAAGTGCCGGTTAAAACTGCCAAGGAATTGGCAAACGAACGAGGCGAACCTTACATCAACATCATCAGCATGGATGTTGATCCGGCTGACATCAGCAACGGTGCCTTTGAACTGGACTGGAACGAAAAATTCATAGCAGATCTGGTACGACATGGTTACATGATGGACAAGAATGACACTGACGCTGACATTGTGGATCGTTGGTTTACTGCGGTATGTCGTAACGTGGTCTTGGAAACCTATGAGCAGTATGAAGCCATGAATCCTGAACGCGACCGAGTTATCAAAAGCCGTAATCTTGGTGACGGATTGAGTGAAGTATCATGATTTTTAATCATGTTCGCAAGCTCAAGGACGAAGGTAAACGCATTGGCATTACCTTCAGTACCTTTGACATGTTGCACGCAGGGCATATTGCCATGTTGGCAGAAGCCAAAAACCATTGTGACTACTTGATAGCCGGCCTGCAAACTGATCCTACCATTGATCGCCCTGGCACCAAAAATAAACCCATACAAAGTATAGTGGAACGTCAGATACAACTGGCGGCCTGTCGTTATGTGGACGAAGTTGTTGTCTATCAAACCGAACAGGATCTGGTGGACTTGTTGTTGATCTTGCCTCTGGATGTGCGTGTCCTGGGTGTAGAGTACGCTGACAAGGACTTTACTGGCAAACGCGAATGTGATATACGTGATGTCGAATGCATCTTTAATAGACGCGATCATTCATTCAGTAGCTCAGGCCTGCGTAGTCGTGTGGCACAGGCTGAAACAGTCAAACAGCTAAAGAAAAAATCATGATACTTTATGTCAACGGTGACAGTCATGCTGCTGCAGCCGAAGCAGTAAACAATCATGCATTCGCCATGGACGACGGCGCCTATTTTTATCTAGGACGTAGGCCACATCCAGATAATCAAGCAGTGGCCTGGGCCACACAGCTGGCTCGTGCATTCAAAGCTAGCCTGCACTTGGAAGCTGAAAGCGCCAGCTCAAACACCAGAATCCTACGCACCACTAGAGCCTGGTTAGACGAAAGAAAAAACAGTGTAGAAGACAAATTGGTAGTGATCCAATGGTCAACTTGGGAACGTGAAGAATGGTTGTATGGGGACACGTACTATCAAGTAGGATCTAGTGGCATAGACGATATTCCGCCCGAAGCGCAGGAACGCTATAGAAACTTTGTGATTGGTACCAATTGGGAAGCCAAGACCAAAGAAGCACATGATAAAATTTGGGCATTTCATCTGGAGTTGGCGACACAAGGTATTCCACATGTTTTCTTCAATGGCAACAACGATTTTAGCACTATTCCAGTAGAATCTAAAAAGGATTGGGGCGACAACTACATTGGTCCATATGATCCGACGGCCACCTACGATGCCGTCCTACGGGCCAAAGGTATCCAAACCGTTTCACCAAAAAGTTGGCATTTTGGACAGGACGGGCACACGGCCTGGTTTCGTTACCTGCTAAACTACTTGATCAACAACAAATTCATTTGACATTTGATAGAATTTCTGCTATACTTGTAGTATGAAATATGTTCTCATTGACACAGCTAATATGTTCTTTCGTGCTAGACACGGTGCTTTTCGTGCCGCTGACACGTGGGAGAAAATTGGATTTGCCCTCCATGTGACCCTGATGAGTGCCAACAAGGTAGCCAGACGTTTTGAAGCTGACCATGTGATGTTTGCCCTAGAAGGGCGTAGCTGGCGCAAGGACATGTATAAACCCTACAAAAATAACAGAACTGTGGCTCGTGCGGCTTTAACCGAAGAGCAGGCCGAAGAAGACAAGATGTTCTGGGAAACCTATGATAACTTGACTAAATACTTGAGTGAAAGGACCAACTGTAGCGTGATACGGTGTCCGACCGCAGAAGGCGACGATATCATAGCTCGCTGGATAGCACTGCACCCCCAAGATGAACATGTAGTAATTTCAAGCGATACTGACTTCGTTCAATTGCTTGCTCCCAATGTAACACAGTACAACGGTATTACCGATGAATTGCACACTTTAGAAGGAATCTTTGATGCTAAAGGTAAACCTGTCATTGATAAGAAAACTAAAGAACCTAAAACAATCCCTGATCCTAAATGGCTACTATTTGAAAAATGCATGCGCGGTGATAGTAGCGATAATGTGTTCTCAGCTTATCCGGGCGTACGAACCAAGGGCACTAAGAATAAGGTGGGCCTACAGGAAGCCTACGAAGACAAGGACCGCAAGGGCTACAACTGGAACAACATGATGCTACAACGCTGGACCGATCCTGACGGTGTAGAACATCGTGTGTTGGATGATTATGAACGCAACAGGACCTTGATTGATCTCACAGCACAACCCGATGACATCAAGGCCGTAGTAGATGCGGCCATACGTGAACAGATTTCGCACAAGGACATTGGTCAAGTTGGTGTGCGCTTCATGCAGTTCTGTGGCAAGTATGAGCTCAACAAGTGTAGCGAATCAGCTGATTCATTTGGTCGATGGATGAACGAGACCTATAAAGGAGTACTAGCATGAACGATCGTAGAACGCACATGATCATGATATCTGCCTTGATATTTTTGGCAGTATCCTTGGGCGGCTTGATCTGGGGTATAAACGCAACGCTGAGCGAGTCACCAATCATGTACGATTGTCGTATCGCTGAAATCAGTCCAGATTTTACGCCGGCTATGAAAACAGCGTGTAGAGAAAAACTAAAGGAGGCACGATGAGCCTAATAGCAAAACCAGTGATCAACAAACAGTATTGGATCCTACAGGAAAACGATCGTAAGGTCGGCAACGTGGAAGCCTGTGCTGGTGGTTATCAGATCAAGATCAACAATCAGGTGATTGCACAGTTCAAGACAATCAAGATGGTTGAACAGCGTGCCAACATCCGCTTCGAACCACCCATGATTGTCACAGCGCCGCGCAAGAAGTCCAGTACCCAACTGGTACATGGCTATACCACTGCGGGACGTGCTTATAATCCTGTATGGGATATCAAGATGAAGTTGCCAATTTATACCAAGACCAGCAAGAGCAAGAGCTGGTTTGCCGCCGGCTGGTATCAGGTCAAGAAAGGACGTTCCTGGGCAGTGATGCAGGATCCTAAATTGATCGTTTTACAACGCTATGCCTATCACGGCCCATATCACACCAAAGAGGAAATTACGCAATGACAAATCCATTCCAAGACCAACGAACATTCATGGAAGCCTGTGGACAAACCACAGATCAAGAAAATATAGATCAATATCAATTGTATCTTAATCTTATCGACGAAGAAGTACAAGAACTCAAGGACTCAACCACACCTGAGTCGGATCTTGACGCTTTGATCGACATCTTGGTAGTGACCATAGGTGCCATCTATTCATTTGGTGCCGATCCTGAAGGTGCCTGGCAAGAAGTTATCCGCACCAACATGGCCAAGATCAATGTCAATACCGGACGTGTAGACAAAGACAACACTGGCAAGGTACTCAAACCCGAAGGGTGGACTCCTCCTGTACTGAAACCATTTCTGCATGCCAATCATCAATGAGTCTGCACATACAACGATTCGTTGATCGCTTGCGTGGGCAAGAAGCCAGAGGAGTCAAGGACTTTGTTATGAGCATGACTGATGCCAAGGATCTACATGCTGATATCACCAGATTGCTGGCAGAATTGCAGAGTCTCAAGGAAACTCCTACAGATCAGCAGGAAGTAATCACCATCAAAATGGATGGGGGTCGGTTCTAAAACTGCATACATTTTGGCATAAATAAATGTAGGAGTATAATGATGAGCCGACCAAAACCTAACATTCTGGTAGAACTGACCAACAAGAGCAACTACAAGACCGAACAGGTCTTGGCATCGGAAGGAGTATGGGCGGTGTTCTATGATGCCAAACCCATCAATCTCAAGACAGCCAATCTCTTGGTACAGTATCCTGGACCCAAATACAAGAAGGTTTCGTTCTCTAATCCAGGACATGCCATCAACCTGGCACGCAAGCTGAACACCCAGTTCAAGACCGACAAGTTCTCTGTTGTGGTACTCAAGCAGGGCGATCGAATCTACCCTTGATATGAATCACTTGGTGGTGTTTGGCGACAGCTGGCCACATGGTGATGAACTGGCACCAGGAGAAAAAACATTTGGTGAATTGATTTCCGATGCTTTAGGATTAACATTTCAACGCTACACACAACCGGCTTCCAGCGTTGACCATATGGTCTGGAGCCTGCGTAATTTTTTAGAAACCAATCCCGGTGTAGACTTTTCCAAATACTGTGCTTTATTCTGCATAACCAGTATAGAACGTAGCATGACCTGGAATCAGAACTACTGGATGTTCCAGACCATCCGTGGTGGATTCGGTCATCCTCAAGACAATGCCTTATCTACAGAACTCAATCGACTGTATTGGAAATATTTTTATAGTCCAGAGCAAGCCCTGTTTCGTGCAAACAACAGCATTGTGTGTCTACAGGCCTTGTGTCGTCGGTACGGCATCAAAGACTATTATGTGGCTGGTTGGCAAACTCTGGATCTATGGTCCGAGATCGATCTAGATAGATTTTATCTAGCCGGACAAGTCAGTATGGCCGACATGATAGATTTAAAAATGGCCAACGGTGTGGTCATTAGAGAAAATCCCTACATATGGCCAAATCAAAGCAAACCAAATCAGGCCGGACACAAAATTATAGCCGATACTCTGTGTAAATGGATATGTGATCATGCGCAACAAACGTGAGCTGACCGAGACCCTGGTGGCACAGCTGGACCCTGCCCTGGGCATCACAGTTGATACAGCATATACCACCTGGTGGCACAACATCAGAGCCGGTGGTGGTATGCGACTTACCGGCGCAGGTGCTAAGGTATTCCTTGAGTATTTAAAATTGGAACACTACACATTTACCGTAGATCCCTTGGCCGTGACTTCAAGATTGATCATTGACATGGACCGTAGATTGCAACAGCCTTACTATATCCGAATGGTAAAACACTATCCAAGAGAAGTTGTATTTTTTGGCTCCAAAGAAGCCATGATGGCCAATCTGTATGGTGATCTGAAGAAATTTATTGACAATTATGGTTCATGATGCTATAATAGCTTATGGGCCTATAGCTCAGTTGGTTAGAGCAGAGGACTCATAATCCTTTGGTCCCTGGTTCGAGTCCAGGTGGGCCCACCAATATAAATAGATTTGATTGTTGTAATTCCTTCGTAGTGAAGGCACTGTGGACCCGGGTTCGATCCCCGGCATCTCCACCATAAGGGTATAGTATGTTTGAAACATGGCACTGGCAGTACGTATGGGGCATAGCCTGCACTGTAAACTATATCTTTATGATGGGGATGACATGGCTTCGACATGGTGAGATAGCGAAAGAGGCAACAGGACAGAGCAGTCCCAAAAACTAAAAAACGTAAACGCAAACGACGAACAGTTCGCATTGGCAGCCTAGGCTGTCTAGGGTAGGAAATACCTCGTAACAGAAACAACCAAGAAAGGGCTTCGGCCCTTTTCTTACAAATAAGTACAGTTCTATGTGCGGTATACTTCTAGTTCGCAGTCGCGATAAAATTCCTTTACAAAAGCACTTTGATGCTTTGAAACAGATCCAAAGTCGCGGACCCGATTTCATGCGCTATCGACATGAGAACGGTATCTTTATTGGACACACGGTCCTACATATAACCGGCGATCGAGAATACTACGACAATAGCCATAGAAACTTCCTGGCCTACAACGGTGAAATCTACAACTACAGAGATCTAGGTGCCTACCGTACCGACACCGAATTCGTACATGAATGTGTGGAGAACGATCTAGGACGTCTTACGGCCGGGTGGGGTCCTTGGGCCTGGGCCTGGACTGACAGTGAAACTGTGCTGTATGCGTCAGATCCACAGGGCGAACGTGCTCTCTATCAGTACCAGGATGATAATATTTTGATAGTATGCAGTGAAGTGGCGCCTATCCTAAGTTATATTGACGGGATAAAACAAGCACAATCTTATGAGACCCGCAACTGGACCATGCTGGACACCACACCTTGGCAGGGCATTGTCAAGTGCGTGCCGGGCATGCTGTACCGTGATGGACACCCATCGGGCATCATTGACAGCATATGGTCATGGGTAAAAGAACCGCAACATGTGACCGAAGATGAGGCCTACGAAGATTTTAGTTCGATATGGCGCGATGTCATGCGGCAAATGACTCCAGCCTGTCCTGCGGGCTTGACCTATTCGGGTGGTCTAGACAGCTCCATAATCCTAAGCCACTTGCCAGGAGCATATCTATACACCACCAACATGCAGGGCAAAGATCCTATAGCAGAACGTGTGGAAGGTTTTCTTAACGCCGGAGAACAACGACGCTTGGCACGCTTTGATGTAAACGAACAGGATTTTGCTCAGGCCTTTGGTGCCTGCCAGACTCGCATACGCATGCCCATACAGAGTCCCAGTTTTGTGGGGCAGTGGCTCATAGCAGCCTTGTGTGGACAACGGGTGCTGTTCACAGGCATTGGTGCTGACGAGCTGTTTGGGGGTTACCCTGTGTACGATCGCATGGACTTTGTCAGTTCAGAATCAGCTAGCCCTTATAGTCTAGGCACTCCACTATGGCGCCAATGTCTGGATACCTGTTCAGGCGATGCAGAAGCTGCCACATTGTTGGCTGACTACTGGCATCAGATAGTGGGTTGTGATGCCAGAGGAGTCGACATGATCTGTGGTTCACACGGCATAGAAGCCAGAAGTCCATTCTTGGCTACACCTGTCATTAGATTCGCATTGAATCTGCCCATGTACTTACGACGCGGTAAACCCTTGATCCGACGGATGTTTCTTGAACGCTGGAATGAGTCACAGATACATGCCAAAAAAGGCTTCACCGGACACTGTAATGATGCACTGCCTTGGATGGGCATTGAGATCGTGCCCACCGGAGATAGACAGTCAGACTGGCGACAAATTATACAAACCTGCTTTTATTCGTAACTGCTCCAGTTGATCTCGAGATCAAACCACTCAGGAGAAAACTTTATGGCAGGATTTTGCAATAGATATCTATGCAATACATCAACACAATAGGATTCCCCGGGTGTCACTGACCGGGTAAGATCACTGTTGTATTCGTACCAATATAGTCCATGGTCAGCACTGGCATCGGTCAAGGTAAAGATAAACTGCTGACCCGGAACCGCGCCACACAGGGCAGCAAACTTTTCAAATGTTGCAACAGATTCCAAGTGCGCATACTGTTGGATTGCATCAGCCCGGCAGGTTACGAATGCTGCCACTGTATCAATTTGGGGTATGCGTTCCAATACACGACAACGACTTTCCCCGGTATTGGCCCGATAATGGCCCGGAACTAGATCGGGTCTCAACAGCATGGGTTTCACTATACCCTGTGCCTGTATGTCGTGCAACCAAAGATTCAATTTGACCAGATTCGCTATGTCATAATGATTGCGCGGGTTGGCTACGAACCCGGCCACACCCAGATCCTGTATGTTGCGATTGGCCCAGTTGCTCAACACTGACAAGGTCTGTTCATAGCGTATGCTCTTGACTGGCACAGCCGGGTCATAAAACAAGGCGTGGCGACCTGAATGCAGACTATCTGCTATGGGGTCCAGATCAGAAGGATAGGTTATTTCTATTTTGGGATTGTTCCAGTACATATAAGTAATTATTCACATGACTACCCCCAAAGTAAAAACGCACACCGACGGCATCTGGATTTCTGAAGCACGCGAAAAAGCCATGCTGGCTACATTGCACAGTTCAGCACAAGGTTTTAGGCCGGTCAAGCAGACACAGGAAAATTTTGGTTATGCAACTGTGTATGAACACCTGGGTCGACGCCTGCACTATCGATTGGTCGACAGTGTATTTCTACCCAATCCCGACGCTTGGTATGATTCCACTGCGGTCATTGTTACCGATAATCATGTCATGAAACCTGTGGCCGGACGTATCATTTCTACTCTTCCAGAGTTCTGGAGCATCTGGCGTTTTGAACCCAGCTATGTAGATCGTAGACCTGTCAAAAGATTCAACTGTTTTATGAACCGTCCACGTGGTGATCGCAACATGGTCTATTATGAATTGATACGTAGGAATCTATTAGATTCGGGGTTCGTCAGCTACAACTGTACCGCGGCCGAACTAGATCAGGAATACACGGCTGCGGATCTATCACGCTACAGTGCAGAGCATGCGGTTGCACAGGTACCTTACAACACGGTAGAAGCACATGGCACGCTAGAACAGTGCATCATTGATTCAAGTGTGAGCCTGGTGTTGGAAACCTATACCGCCGACGATCACATTGTGTTGAGTGAAAAAATCTTTAGAGTGATGCAATTACCACGCCCATGGTTGGTATATACCAGTCCTGGTGCTGTGTCTTTGTTGCGTGGTTATGGATTTGATGTGCTGGACGAGTATGTGGACACTGCCTATGATGATATACAGATGCACAGCCAACGATTAACGGCTGTGTTGGATCAACTGCAACAGATCAATACTGCCTGGACCGGCGCAGATTTTGCACGTTTTGATCAGGCTGCGCAACACAACAGAAATCTACTGAACACCTGGGCCGATGCTTGGCCTCAGCGTTTAGAAAATATCGTACAAGAATTAAAAAATATATGATCCGGTTTGTAGGCTCAGAATTCTTACAGCAACCCCGTGATGTCACTGGGCCCGAGCTGATCATGATCGAAGATCATCACTACAATGAAGAGCTTGGTTGTTATCCGATACAACAACTGTTGGATGACAGTCCATATCAGCACACTGTGGTGTTTGATCATGTGTTGCGACACGAAGGTCCCTTGTCCAGATATGACTTGATTTTCGTACCGGCTTTCTTGGCCAGGACCTGTAGAGATTTCGTACAACAGAATATCGTCCCTGATTGGGGGCAACGGCCTTACACTTTCAATTTTATGATCAACAAGCCTAGACTACATAGAGAATTTCTACTGGTATTGATTGATCATTTTAAATTAACCAATTATACACATACCTTGTGCTGGAAGAAAGCCTGGATCAATCCTGACCTTGTTGATGCACGCTATCGGCCGCTGGTACGTCAGCCGGTCAGTATCGAACCAAGACAATTCCTACTGGGGCAAGAAAATCTCCTGGATCGCGGTCTACAATATCGACAGGTACGCAATAGCCAAAACTATCAGAGTTTTCTGCAACACGAACTATTTGAAAATTCCTGCGTCAGTATCATAACCGAACCGGCCTTTTATGAACAGGAAACCATCATTACCGAAAAGACCATCATGGCCTTATGGGGTGGTACTATTCCCATCTGGATGGGTGGCTGGCGCATAGCCGACTATCTCGGAGATCTAGGATTTGATACCTTTGATGATGTGGTAGATCATTCCTATCAAGCTCTGGCAGATCCATGGGACCGTGCTTACTACGCCATCGAACGCAATCTGGCCCTGTTACAGGATCATGCCAGTCTGGAACGATTCTGCAGCCAGAATCGCGAACGTTTTGAACACAATTTGGATCTGGTCAAATCCAATATATTCCAACGACAGTGTACTGAGATGATGGCACAGCGATCGGAACTGTCAGGATTGTTTACAGATTTGTCAGGCCCTGCATGCTAAGGATCTTTGGACCCACTTATCGCTACGCAGGCGAACGTCTTACTCAGGCCGAAACCATCTTCATAGAGGATCATCACTATGATGAACAGGCCCGTGGTTATCCAGTACAACAACTGCTGTACAACAGCACGTGTGATCCACATGCACATCTAGTGGTCATAAGCGGCCTGGCTCATGACGATGTTCTAGCAGAATATCCGCATGTGTGCCTGCCCTGGTATGCTGCCAATCAAGTGGATCAGTTTGAACAGGAACATATACAGCCTGACTGGACCCACAAGACTGCCACATTTAACTTTATGATCAACAAGCCCAGACTGCACAGGAAATTTCTCCTACAGTTGATCGACCATTTTGCGCTGACCGATTACACACACAGTCTGCCTTGGCAACGCACTCAAATAGTCACAGAGGATCTGCTGGGTCTGACACAGAATGCTTTGTATCGACATATCATACAGAAACATGGGCAGGTACCTTGTACCACCACTGACTATAGATTTGGTCCCGAACAGATGATGGATCAAGGAATCCGCAATGGCGCATTCCGCAACAGCCAGACCTACAATGGACTTTTGCGTGCTCGTGTGTTTGAACCTGCCTGTATCAGCCTCATAACCGATGTGATGTTTTTTGAACGCGAAACAAGAATCTCAGAAAAGACCATCATGGCCATATACGGTGGTACTGTTCCTATCTGGGTAGGCGGGTGGCGCATTGCGTCGGGCATGCGAAACTTGGGATTTGATACCTTTGATGACATAGTGGATCATTCATACGAAGATTTACCCGATCCCTTGGATCGTTGTTATCATGCGGTCAAATTAAACCTGCATCTACTTCAGGAGCCCGATTGGATACGCAACTTCCTGGAAAAAAATCACGCTAGATTACAACACAATCTGGATCTGTGCCGCGCCAATGTTTTCCGTACACGTTGCCTACAACAGATACAAGAGTTTGATCCCAAGACCCAACAGGACCTACTAGGTATCCTAGACCGTACTGCTAAATTTTCTTCTACCCTGGGTGATGTCACGGCTCGTTTGAGTCCTGCTCAAATATCTAATTCCAAACCGGTTGACAAGTCATAAATATCTGTGTATAATACTTACTATGAAGAACACAACTTTACACAGCTCCTTGTTAAAAGACCAAATGATTGGACTGTCCAATCTATGGGTGCTGGAGTGTGGCCGAAAGGGTTCTGAATAAGCTGAGAATTAACTGGATTATTCAAGAGCCCTGGAATTCAAACTCCGGGGTTTTTTATTGAGGAAAAGAAATGACAGTTTTTACAACCACCTCTGTGGCACAAGATCGATATGCCACTTGCCAACAGTGTGAGCACTGGATCAATGCCACCCGGATGTGCGGACAGTGTGGATGTTTTATGCCGTTCAAGGTGCGTTTTTACAATGCCAATTGTCCGGTTGGTCGTTGGAGTCAGGAACGCGGATCTCGATCTGCTGTAGAGCCCGACTTGTCGACCTTTGCAGTATCAGGAGAAAATAATGAAACCAACAACTAACAGAAAAGAAACAAAATTTGTACTAGCACCCGAAGAGCGGGCGGCCTTGATTGAAGCCAAGTATGCACGAGCACAGGCACAGGTCGAAGCCATGATAGCACAGGTCGAAGCAGTACGCAACTTGAAAACTGTGTATCATCAAATTGAAGATTAAAAGGAGGCGATTATGCCAGCAGTATTTTTAACCAGTGACACGCACTTTGGTCATGCGGGTGTATGTCGCTTCACACGAGCAGATGGTGTTACCAAGTTAAGGCCCTGGACTGATCCAGAAGAAATGGACGAAGCCATGGTCCGGGCCTGGAATGAACGTGTGCGACCCAACGACAAGGTATATCACCTGGGTGATGTTGTGATCAACCGTCGGGCCTTGAAAACCATGTCCAGATTAAATGGCGACAAGGTCTTGATTCGTGGTAACCATGACATCTTTCCAGACGCAGAATATCGCGAGTATTTTAGAGAACTGCGTGCCTACCATGTGATGAATGGCATGATCCTAAGTCACATACCTATCCACAGCGAAAGCCTGGGTAGATTTGGTGTCAACATACACGGGCATACCCACGCCAATCGTGTAATGCGACCGTTGGCCACAAGCGGACGGTCTGATGTTGTTGATGTCAGATACCACTGTGTCTGCGTTGAGCAGACCGATTTTGCTCCAATCCTGTTTGAGGATGTTGTTAAACGGATTGAAGCAGAAGGTGGTGTGATTGGTTTTAGGAACGGCAACGGTCCTTCAATGTAATAAAGCGGGATTAGTTTAGGGGCAAAACTAGAGATTTCCAATCTTTCGTCATCGGTTCGATTCCGATATCCCGCTCCAAGTATTCCGGGCAAGTGTTACGGTAGCACAGCAGACTCCAAACCTGCTGGACGGGGTTCGATTCCCTGGCTCGGAGCCATGTTTGACAAGCAGTAGAAACAAGTGTATAATAGTATTACTCATTGTGAAGATTGTGTGCGAAAGATTAAGCAATCCTAACTGTTGAGGAAGATAACCACCCTGTGCGAGTTACTCCACGAGAGAACGCCGTATGCTGAGACGGCTTAACGACCACAGGGGAACGGCTGACGCATGGTAACCAATCCATCCATAAGTTCTTAAACATGTGACAGTGGTCTTCACAATGAGTAATATGCAACGGTGGCAGAGTGGCCCAATGCGCAGGACTGCAAATCCTGAAAGCCGCTGGTTCAAATCCAGCCCGTTGCTCCAGATGCTCCGTTCGTCTATCGGTTAGGACACCCGCCTTTCACGCAGGTAAGAGCAGTTCGATTCTGCTACGGAGCGCCAGATATATACAATAAAGGAACCGGTATGCCAGTAAAAGAAACCATTAATCGAGCCTACGGCAATACTCCACGAGACCTGCCGGATCCATTCAGCTGGACCGACGATTTCCTGCCCAGAACGTTCAAGTATTTTTGGTTGCGCTGGATCGTTCGGCGATATTTCCGATAAGATCTGTCAACTCTAGTGCGTGTCAAGGCGTTATTATAGTACAATGACACCTTTGATACTACAGGTTAAAGAAATGCTAAGTCGAAACTTGGAGGCCTGGGATATTGCTCGCCGACTACATGTCAACATAGATCTGGTGCGTGAAGCCATACGCATACTGGACCAATTTAATTGATCTGCTGACCTCGACTCGCAAGAGTATTCAGCATCCGCCGGAGCGAAAAGAGGATGGGCTGCTGCCGCGGGGTTTGATAGTTTCCTGACACAAAAATAACTATCACTACTTTTCCTAGTAAATATTCCAGAATGATACAAGACTTCAAATATTTCCATTGGGGCATTTATCCAGAAGACACGCCGGTGTACGGTCTGTATGAGCCGGTACTAGACAAATTTTTATTGGTTTTGAATTCGCTTGAACATGCCGAGATGTTAAAATACCTCAATTGCTCGCGATATGGATTGCATATCTGTAGATTGGATCAGGCCAGCAATTTCCAAGAAATCCTGATCGATAATGAATGCTGTGAAAACTGGTCATTTACCAACAAAGCAACAGATTTGTTTGTGGAGCAGGCACTGAATGATCTTGATCCAATCATGGTCAAAGAATTTTGTACATCATCGGACGAAAAAGTCTGGAACGTCATTGAAGAAAAACGCTGGCTGATGTTTTGTCAACATGTGCTAGAACTACTGGATACATCCTACATATACAATAAATTATTCAAATCATTAGGAAGTTTTCTACGCATAGAAGAATTTCAAAATATTGAAAGCATCAGCACAGTGCGCAGTGAAATTTTATCTGCGCTTTTTTTAGGATCCAACATAGCCGACGCACAAGAACAAGTAAAGAAAATATTAAGTAGAATTTCACAAGAACACCTGATATGAGCAAAATTTTATATGTAAATCAAGCACAGTTGAACGATCCTAATATTGCACCGGTGTTGCCAACTTTGAATTCTTGCTTTGATTGGAAAAGGTATCAGGATTTAATATCTTTAAACCTGCATGCCGGAGCATTTTACTGGCGGACCGGAACCAATAATTTTCCTTTTAAAAATGACTTGATTGATTCCTACGGGTTTAGCGTTCCCACGTATGACCCCAGCTTCGACCTGAGTTTTACCGACATCACCGATCAACTGGCATGTGATTTGCTGAAAACAAAAAAGGACAAACCGTGGCTAGTGCTGTACAGTGGCGGTATAGATTCTACCGTGATGGTGGTAGCCTTGTTGAAAAATTTAAGCAAAGACGAGCTATCAAATGTTGTCATAGCATGCAGCCAACACAGCGTGATAGAAAATCCTAGATTTTTTTATAATCATATCAGACCAAATTTCCAAATCGTTGACAGCACCAACATAATGTTTGGTCAAGAACTTTTACAAAAGTATCATGCATTTGAGGGCGAACCAGCCGACATGCTGTACGGTCCTGGGGCCAAATTGTTGCTGGCCAACGGCAATCAATCCTTGCTTAAAGATTGGCGCCGAGATCCAGACGAATTGTTGCAGGGTCTTAACAGGCTGTGTGGTATAGGAAACAGCCATTGGTATTATGAATTGGCCCGAGAAAATATTGATTCAACAGACATTCCAGTCAACAACTACTATGATTTTTTTTGGTGGAAAGCATTTAATCTTTGGTGGTCTGGTGTGATAATTCAAGGATTCAGCAAATTCCAAAAAAACGATGGATACACTACCTTAGAAACTTTTAGAAACAATTACAACTGCTGGTACAACACTACCGATTATCAACTCTGGGCCATGAACAACCACCTGGATGTACGATACTCAACCAATGTAGCACATAGGAAATTAGGATCCAAGCAGTACATATATGATTTTGATCGAAACGAATATTATTATCATTTTAAAACCAAATCAGCATCGGTAGGCAGACGCCAAAATCTCAAATCTTGGTTTTGCTTGACTGACGATAATCAATCTCTATATCTAGAACGTGACCTTGATCAAATTTTGAGCTTGTTGCCGGACCATATCAATCGGTCATAGATTCAGTCTGATTCCAAATACCATGCTGTAGCGGTCCCGTTCACTGGCATTTTGTCCCACATGCCAGCTGTCATTGGTATTGGCAGCAAAATAACCCAGACCCGAGCCGGTGGGTATCCTTAGAGGATTGTCTCCTTCTTTGGTGGTGTAGACCGTGGTACTCTGTGCTGGATCATCTCCGTCGATAAAATATATCATGCCTTGTAGTACATGCATGCGATCGTCGGTGTGTGGTCGTATGAAATAGCCCGGCGTGTCCTTGGTAAAGATTCCATACATGAAAGTCATGGAATCCATGCGATCAGCTGACACACCCCACAGAGCCGGAAAATGAGTGTCCCACAACTGATCAATCATGCGGCGCTTGAATTCACCGTGTTCCACATACTGTTCGATCTGCAAAAGGGTTGGTTGTGTTACTGTGCGTACACGATAACGAGTGGGGAAACTATTTTGCCCATAACCGGCTTCATCGGGTCGCCAATCTTCCTGTGCCAATTCGGCGACAATTTGGTCATGTGTGGCCGGCAGATCCAATTTGAGCGTGTAGATCCAATCGCGCTGATGTGTAAAGATAGCATTCATGTGCCATATTTATAAACCTTGACAAGTCAGCGCAAATCATGTATAATAGCTTTTTACAGGAGAAATCATGAAATCAAGAATTGACAGTCGCGGTCCCAAAATTGACATGGAACAGTGTGTGAGACAGGCCGGAGGCGGGCGCTACGACATGGTCTTGATTGGTGCGCAACGATTGCGTGAACTCAAACGAGTACACAGGGAAGATGCCACTCGTTATGTCACCTGCGTGGATGCCCTGACTGACATCCAAAACGGCATCGTGGATCTCGAAGATTATCTAGCCAAAGTACAATAAGGAGACATCATGGCACGACCACAACAAACAGCAAGTGAACTGAGTCGCACACTAGCAGGACAATGGAGCAAAAGCGAAAAACGAGCCAAAATGAGTCGCAGTATCATGGAAGCCAATCAACGCACCAAGGCCATCAACAAGGCCATCAAGCAACAGCAGTTCATGAAGTAACAGCCACGGAGGGTTGGCCGAGCGGTTAAGGCAACAGTTTGCTAAACTGTCACTCAGTAATGGGTGGATAGGTTCGATTCCTATACCCTCCGCCAAGATTTTTATCACAGATTTGGCTACAAATAAGTAAAGCACAACATAAGGAAACAACATGGCAGCCAAAGGTGGAAATCAAAAAAGTCGTCGAGCAGATCCAATGCGTACCAAGAATGGTCGAGAGCGCCTGGGTCCTCTTAATGTAGCACAATTAGAAAAACTGCTGGCTAACGCTCGCAAAAAGAATCAGGCCAAAATTGCCCGTAGGATCGCTGTGCTAAAGAGTCGTTCTGGTTACCGAGCTCCCTTGTTGGCAGTAGATGGCATCATGGCCGACACACCGGCCCAGTAAACAAGGCCCCTGTAGCTCAGCGGCAGAGCAACTGCTTTGTAAGCAGAAGGTCCGCGGTTCAATCCCGTGCGGGGGCACCACATAAAGGAAAACACATGCTAATAAAACTAACATCAGCTAGCGATAATCTACTGGGACAGACCATTGGTCTCAATCCTGAATTTGTAGTTTCTGTGCTGGACGGCGAAGTACTGAACGAGAAAAGCGAAAAGGTCACCAGGACCTTTGTATTTTGTCCGCCGCACGGTACCTGGGAAGTGCAGGAAACAGTGGACGAAGTCATAGACATGATCAACAAAGGAACAGTATGAGCAAACTAAGCGACACACTAAAACGAGCACTAGAAAAGAAACAGGGGATCCATCATCCAGAATCTAGTGATACTCCTGCACCTGAAAAGACTGTCAAAAAGGCCGCCACTCCAGTGATTGGCAAAAAGCCACCTACTCGCAGCGCCGGGCGCGGACGATAACATGTTTCGATTCCACGAAAAAATATCGCGCACAGGTTTAAAAATGTTGACCTGGCGAGTGATCATGATCATACAGTATTTCTTTATTGGATACTACACCACCGGCAGTGCCAAATTTGGTGCCGGTCTAGCTGGATTCACCACTGTGGTCAACAGCACCGCATACTTCCTACACGAGCGGGCATGGAATCGAAGCAATTGGGGGAAATTAGGAACTAAATTGTCTACTTTGAAATAAGGTATCCAGCATTGGCAATATAATGATCGACCCCATCAGAACCTGGACGTAAAACTGGTGTGCTAAGTCCTTTATCCACTATTATGTATTTAGATAAAAAGTCATCATATAATTTATAGGGAATATTGTCAATATCGTAAAGTAGTATTTCAATCAGTAAATATTTTAATGTGTAGTTATACATATCTTCAAACACTAACTGTTTGAATTTGGGTTCAACCGAACGCATTACACGATGTGATATTACTAAATCAAATTGAGTAGACGGTCTGGAAGCATGCTCCGAAACAAATGGATCAAATTTAGTAAATTGAATGTTTGGAAATAATTTTTCTAATTTATCAATTGCTAGCCCGTTACCACTTCCATAGTCTAATACAGTTTTTGGGTTTAAAGTTAATAATAGATGTTCTACCGGAGTCTGCTTACTCAATTGAAAAAAATATTGATCGCGCTTGCCATACCAAGAGGTTGTTTCATACAACTGTTGAATTTTTTTCTTGTGTGCTTCTGTGTATAAGGTCAGCATGGTGATTACTATTTATAGACTGTAAATTTATTGGATACTAAACTATGAACCAAGATAAACTTGGATGTTACCGTGTTGGTGAATTGAAATTTTATAGCAAACTAGAAGCCATAGAGATGCATATCAAAACAGGTATTCATCCTCATTGGGATTTTAACGAAGCTGTGTATGGATCATATGATTGGACTGTTGAACCAGATATTTCCATCACCGAACTTTATAAACAACGAGCACAACAAATTCGCGATACCTATGATTATGTTGTCTTGATGTATAGCGGTGGCGCCGATAGTTTTAACGTGCTTAACAGTTTTTTATCTAACGATATTAAAATAGACGAAATCGCATCTTTCACTAATTACAAAGCCACTGGCGACCGTGAAAGTTACCTTAACGCAGAAATTTTTCGTGTTTCTATTCCCTTGGTAGAAGAATTAAAAAATAAATTTACGTGGCTAAAACACAGGGTATTAGATTTAACTCAAATGACCATTGATTTTTTTGGCCAAGAACAAAATAAATTTAACTGGATTTATGAATTAAATTTTATGTTTAATCCTAATGCTGCAAGTCGAGAAAGTCTTCCGTTAAAGGTTAAAGAATGGGCAGATATTATTAATTCTGGAAAAAAGTTTTGTATCGTGTGGGGTCACGACAAGCCCAGATTGAGTTATCAAAACGGAAAGTTTATATTTAGATTTATTGATACCATAGACAATGCCTGCACTGTTAAAAGTATTTCTGGACAACAACCATACACCGATGAACTGTTTTACTGGTCTCCTAGTTGCCCCAAAATTGTTATCAAGCAGGCGCATCTTATTAAAAACTATCTTAATTCTGGCAATGTATCCAAGTTACCATTTGTTAGTACGGAAAAAAGCGACCTAGCATTTAAAACAGTCAATGGTGTGAAGTACTGGCTTAGCAACCACGGAGTCCATAGTTTGATTTACCCAGGGTGGGATATTAACACTTTTAGTCTCGGTAAACCATCAAGTGGGATCATTACTCCTCGAGACTCCTGGTTTTTTAGTATAGACAATCATCATACTATCAAATACAATTACCAAGTTGGAATAGAAAAACTATGGCAACTTGTTCCTGACTACTGGAAAAACAACCCTTCTGATCTAAGTAAAGGTTTTAAAGGCTGTTGGAGTCGAGATTACTATTTAGATCACTAGGTTGACCAAAAACTCCTAATCTACTATAATACTTGTAAAGCATCAAAAACTGTTAATACATACCACAAAGATAGTAGTTGACTAATAATTCTATTTTAAGTATAATGTAGTTTAGAAGTTAATTTTAATCGTTATTTTAAGGACACAGCCCTATGTCAGAAACTCGTACAGTCACTAGTGTGCAGGCCCGCAAGAGCCTACTAAAAGCATTTAAACGTCAACGCCCGGTATTCCTCTGGGGTCCTCCGGGTATTGGTAAAAGTGAATTGGTAGCTGACATCACTGAGGAACTTGGTGGTGCCATGATTGACCTTCGCCTGGGCCAAATGGAGCCCACAGATATTCGCGGCATTCCGTTTTATAACAAGGACAATGGCAAGATGGATTGGGCCGCTCCGATCGATCTGCCCACAGAAGAATTTGCCGCCGACTATCCTGTGGTTGTCTTGTTCCTGGATGAGATGAACAGTTCGGCACCATCTGTACAAGCAGCGGCCTATCAGCTGATCTTGAATCGCCGTGTGGGCAAATATCACCTGCCCAAAAACGTGGTCTTGGTAGCCGCAGGCAATCGTGAAAGCGATAAAGGTGTTACATATCGTATGCCTACTCCGCTTGCCAATCGTTTCATCCACCAAGAAATGAAGTGTGATTTTTCATCCTGGCAGGAGTGGGCTGTAAACAAGAACATCCACAAGGACGTGGTGGGTTACTTGAGTTTTGCCAAGCAGGATCTATATGACTTTGATGCCAAAAGTGCCAGCCGTGCCTTTGCTACACCACGTTCATGGACCTTCGTAAGCGAGCTGTTGGAAGATGAAGATGGTGACGATGACACCATCATGAACTTGATCGCAGGTACTGTAGGCGAAGGACTTGCTGTGAAATTCATGGCACACCGCAAGGTAGCAGGTCGTATGCCCAGGCCCGAAGATATTTTGAGTGGCAAGGAAAAAGAGCTAGAAGTCAAGGAAGTTTCGGCCATGTACAGCTTGGTAATCAGCATGTGCTACGAGCTCAAGGCTGCCATCGAGAAGAAGGTAGCAGACAAAGAGTTCCATGTCATGGCCGATAACTTCTTTGCCTACATGATGAAGAACTTTGAAACTGAGCTGGTTGTGATGGGTGCCCGTATTGCACTGACCACCTACAACTTACCGTTCCAGCCGACCAAGCTGAAGAACTTTGACGAGTTCCACAATCGTTACGGCAAGTATATCTTGCAAGCGTCAAACTAAGGTCATCAGGAGGGCAGTGTGGATTTTACACAGGGCTGTGCTTGCACCGCCCTCCTACCTTTTATATGAATTATAGCATACACGACGCTCAACCAAACAAATATTTTAAGTATATTGTGAGTGTGCAATACATGTTGGATTTCCATCGAGCAAGACAATGGATGAGTGAGACTTATGGATTCAGCGAAGACATTGACCTGGACCAGCCAGCCACTAACCCGCACTGGGCATTCTTTTTGAAGTTCAGCACACACAAGATTTATCTACGTGGTGATGAGGAATTAAACTGGTTCCAGTTACGTTATGGAGCATCCATTGATTAGTAATAGATTTGTACCCAGCACCATGAATTTTAGTCCCAGTTTGATGATCAATGACTGGACCTGGTGGGAAGCCAACGAACGTGAAATCTACAACTGGATGGCCGAACGCTTGCCCAGGGGTATTGAACACCAGCAGGGCATAGTCTTATCATTTGACAACGAGCAACAACGCATGATGTTTCTGTTGAAGTGGGCATGATCAGAGTCAGCACCGCAGACGAAGCATTTAACGAAGCATGGTGTCGTGCCTACCGTGCCTTGCCAGTTGAACCGTTAGAACGGCCTAGACAATATGGTCAGCGTTGGCGCAAAGCCTATCGTTGCAGGGTCGAGCCCGATGCCAGTGCCTGGCCTCATAACTATTACATTTTTGACCGTGATGAAGACTACACCTGGTTCATGTTGAAGTGGGGTTAAATGTCCATAGATCGTAATCCCGAGTTGACTGTTCCAGTCCGAACCTACAGTCACTATGCCGAGTGTGAGCCTTGGTGCATGTGCAATATAGGCGACTGGAACAGGGCCTGGTGGCGTGACTTTCCAGATCTGGCCATGAGTGTGGCCCTGGGCCAGGTGCCACAGCCCGAAACCTATTGGTTTGCTACCGAACAGGATGCGCTCATGTTTCGTTTGAGGTTTGCATGATACAGTTCAAGGCCTGGCCGCCACCTACCTGGACTGAATGCGTAGTGCCTTGGGACTGGATCCTGGGAAATAAACACTTGCATCCAGATGCTCTATATGAATGGTGTGATAAGTACACAAGTTCAGCACGTTATCATGTACATGGATGGCGTAGCACTGAAGGATTTGCATTCCGTTTTGAAGATCCTCGAGACGCTACTGTTTTCAAATTGACCTGGGCCTGTTTATGAACTACTACTACGAACTAGACGAACGAACCGAAAAGGCCTTTAACGAGAACTGGCGCTACTGGTGCTTGTTTAACTGTAGCCCGGCTGACCAAGGTCACATGCCGTTCCATATACATGATGAATTCTTGGCCAATTCCAAGCGGGCCTGGTTGGAAAATGCCAATGGTGTGTACCAAGTACACCCGGCCTGGCATGGACATAGACCTGTAAATCCACATGAGTTTACCCTGATCAAATTGAAATCAAAGACCATCCGGTATGAAAAATGAATACTATAAAGACTCCGCGGCCCGCCTGGACACTATCATAGGCGGTGATACCCAGCACTTTTTACGCCTGCAACGGGTCAAGAATGAGTGGGACGACCTGGCACGTGAAGTGCCCATTGGACAAGGATTCCTGACCTTTGACGACTATGTGCGCGAATACTACGGAGTCAAGTTGCAGTATGATGGTGACAATGTTAGCCTGGCCTATTCGGTAGTGGATGAAAAAAAGCATCTCATGTTCTTGTTAAAATTCAACCTGTGAAGGTCACGGTCAAACACAACTTGATTGTATTTCACAACCCATATGAATGGTATCCGTTGGCCGAGCGTCTGAGGAACGAATATGGGCAGAGTATCATGTTGATTTCGGCCCGTTGCCGTCGAGAACTGGGATTTACTGTGCGTTATCATAAGGGCTTGGCCGAACATGACAAAGACACATGGGAAGTGATGAAAAGCGAAGGATTCCACAATCGTTACCATTATGAGGATCAAGTACACCTAGACTTCTATAATCAAGCTCAAATGAGCTGGTTCGTGCTTAAATACCTAAATAACTAAGCGGTTGACCAATAATGCCATTTCATGTATAATAGTAGTATAGTTAATAATAAGGACAGGTATGAGCACAGCCACTACAGCTAATAAAAAAGAGTCGGACAAGTTCAAGAATCTGTTGGGTCCTACAGATGCCAAACTGGATCGCGAAGTACGTGAGCAGTTGATCACAGCACGTGTGGGCCTCTTGCTCCGTGCACCGTTTTTTGGTAATCTTTCAACTCGTTTGAAGTTGGTCAATGCGGACGAATGGTGTCCTACTGCCGCCACCGACGGGCGTAATTTTTACTACAATAGTCGCTTCGTGGACATGCTCAAACCCAAAGAAGTCGAATTCTTGTTTGGACATGAGGTACTTCACTGTGTGTATGATCACTTTGGACGTAGAGGTGATAGAGATCCTCAGCTGTTCAACATTGCCAATGACTACTGTGTCAACGGTGACTTGAAAAAACACCGTGTGGGCGAATTTATCACCAGTGTTCCTTGTTTATACGATGCCAAGTACGAAGGCATGAGCTCAGAAGAGATCTACGACATCCTGTACGAAAATGCTGAAAAGATTGACATGAGTCAGTTGATCGATAAACTGTTGGATGAACACTTGGACGGCGAAGGCAACGGTGAAGGATCCGGTGAGGAAGGCGATGATGCCAAAAATGGCAAAGGTCGCCCCCGGTACAGCGCCGAAGAAAAACAAAAGATCCGTGACGAAATCAAAGAAGCGGTACTGGCAGCAGCTGCCGCTAGTGACGGTGCAGGTAACTTGCCAGCAGGGGTCAAGCGCATCATTGAAGACATGACTGCACCCAAGATGAACTGGCGTGAGCTATTGCGCATGCAGTTGGAAAGCACTATCAAATCTGACTATACTTGGATGCGCAACAGTCGTAGAGGCTGGCACATGGACGCGGTCATGCCGGGCATGAAGCTGGATCCCATGATTGATATTGCCATCAGCATTGATGCTTCTGGATCCATGCAGGATCGAATGCTCAAGGACTTCCTAGCCGAAGTGGCCGGTATCATGGAACAGTTTCCCAACTATCGTATCCATGTGCTGTCGTTTGATACCGAAGTATATAATCCACAGCAGTTTGACAGTGAGAATCTGGATGACATCACTGGCTATGAGATCATGGGCGGCGGAGGTACCGACTTTGATTCGGTATTCAACTACTTCAAAGATAACGAAATTGAACCCAAACGTCATATCATGTTTACCGACGGTTATCCCAATGGTTCATGGGGCGATGAGCAGTACTGCGATACTGTGTTTATCATGCATGGAACCACTTCGATCGTTCCACCATTTGGACAGTATGCCTACTATGAAGAAGAGAGTCGGCACTGATATTGATTCACTGTGCCGGAATAATCTGCCGTATAAATAGCCTTGTATACTCTTTCAGGAAAATTTATGTCAATAATCGGTGAAAATAATAACGAACTTTTCAAAGATGAAACCATTGGGTTTCAAGATGAAGCAATAAAAACGGCCAAAGGTTATCATTTTGATAACAACCAATGGGATCATAGATATGATACAGCAACAGTCTTGGGCCGATTTGAAGGCGATTGGAAAGATGAAGTGGCCGACTTGGTGGCCAAATCAAAACCACTGACCTTTCATACAAGAGGCGACGAGGATTATGTAGAATATGATCCACCCAGACCGTTTACAACAAAAAAACAAGGACCATTCAAAGATGCAGAGTCTGATTGGTTCAAACGGGTAGGATTTGGCGAGGGTTACTACAACTACGATATAATCAATAAAACGAATCCACAAGCTAGTAGCACTGTTCAAAAAATGGTCGATCGTTTTTGTTTTGAAACTCCTATTGCGTCCACAGTGCATGTGCAACTGACCGGCCAGTGTTTTCCTTGGCACGTAGATATATTCCAACATCGATATAATTTTAAAAAAGCTGATCACTCTCGACTCATACGCATACATGTCATGCTGACCGATTGGCAACCTGGTCACTGGTTTGGATACGGTAACTACACCTATACCGGATGGAAAGCCGGCGATTTTCACACGTTCAACGTGGACAATGTACCACACTACACAGCCAATGCATCCTATCATCCACGAGTGAGTCTCATGGTTACCGGTGTACGTACAGAGGCCACTGATAAATTTTTGTGGGAAGCCATACAAAACAAAACAGTTAAATTATAAAGAGAAATTATCACATGAATCATGTAACAACCTTAGATCGAGTAGTGGTCATTAGAGACGACAAAGAAACAACAACTTCATCGGGTCTTATTATTCCGGATCTAGATCCCTTGGTACGTACTGATACCGGATTGGTAGTAGCAGTTGGTCCTGGCAGAACTACCAAGAACAACGTGGTCATAGAGGTGGCAGTGGCAGTGGGTGATCGAGTCATGTTTGATTCTGGTGCCGGCATCAATGTAAGAACCAATGGCGAAGATCTCGTTGTACTCAAAGAAGACGAAATCATTGGAGTGGTTGAATAATGTTGACCTTTGTTACCATTATGGTGGGGATCTTAAAGATAGCCTGTGCAGTGGCCTTGGTGGCCACAGTGGCTGCCATAGTTGGCATAGCAGTTAGAGAAAATGAAAGGAACAATCATGAATAAATTTAGACAGTGGTACTGGCAAAACGCCACAGAAATCACCTGGTTCTTGACCGGTTGGTTGAGCCTGTGCCTGCTAGAGGATCTTGGTCGCAACAATTGGCTAGGCGTGGTATGGGACACAGCCTTGATAGCTTTGAATTTGGCAGTAAACCGTCGCTGATACCAGATCAATTTAGCCAAAATACCCCTAAATGGGGTGTTTTTATTTTGACCGCTCTATAATCACAGTTAAATATCTGCATGGATAATACAACTCAACCCCAATCAATCACAATAGCCGATCTTGATGTCGTCAAGAAAATTATCGAACTCGCTGCTGCACGTGGAGCATTCCGTGCTGAAGAGATGACCGACGTGGGTGCCATGTACGACAAACTGTCTGCGTTTTTACAAGCAGTGGTAACACAGGCACAACAAGCAGAAACAACAACTGATACAACAGCGCCAGCTGATCAATCTCAAGGAGAATAACATGGCATTTATCAAACACGTAGGCAAGCAAGGAGATCGCAAGGTCAACATCCTGTTTAGAGAAGTTCCAGGAGAAGAGCACATGTGTTTGTGTATCTACCCTGAGACTTTACACGCACACTGGCAGGATGCTGTGCAAAAGGTCCTGGAAAGCGATGTAGGCCAAAGCGCAGAACAGTTTGCAGATGCATTGCATCGCAACTTCTTGCCCGACGGCCGCGCTATCCTACAGACCTTGCACGAAGAGCGCATGATCAAAAAACTGCGCACCAGTGATGTGATCGTTACGCCCAATGGTGCTGCTTCAATCCGCCTGGATGAACTCAACAAGATGTTGAATGAAATGAAGTTGGGCGATGCCGCTGTCAAGAAGTTGGCCGAAAATGATGCCAGCCGTGGTCTAGTAGATCCACAGGTCAAGCGCAAGGCCGAAGCAGAATTCAAAGCCAGCCAAGCAGCCAAATCACAACCTGTACAGACACTACAAGCACCTGCCGAAGGTGCCTTGAGTGATCGTGACATCGCGGCCAACATGGTATTCCAGGCCAAGAAGATGGAACAAGAAGCCAAGGCCATGATTGCCGAAGCTGCACGCATGAAGAAAGATGCACAACGCATGGACCCCAAAGTAGTGGCTCGCGAAGCCACGATTGAGCAACCAGCAGACACAGCCGCACCAAAACGCGGTCGTCCTGCACGAGCCAAGACTGCGGTGGCCAATGCAGATCATTGATACTTTTTTGGATCAGTGGGAAAACATAATTGATGGTGTAAACAAAACAGACGTTCCCCTGGAATGTATCAAAAAGGTTGTAGTCAAACTGGCTGGCGGACGTCAAAAGACCATCAATGTGCATGCGCTGTTGAAGCAGGGACTGGAGCTGGAAGAAATAGAAACCATGCTCACTAGATTTTTTACCGAGCGTGACAGCGAAATCAGAGATGTTGACTTCGTAGTAGATATTTCAGCAGTGGCTGACCTGGTCCAACCCGAAACTGACAAGTTATTAGGCAAACTCTAGATCGCAAGGTCCGGAGTTTTTTGCTATAATTAGCTATGCCAAAGACTGTCTTGCACACATTTACCATGTCGGATGTTGACGATCCATACTTATACGCGGCTTTTCCCTTGTCAGAGTGGCAAAAGACCGAACACGGCCGGTGGGTAATGGAGCATGCCATTGGTGAACCAACCTTTTATTGTAATGCAGATGCCAACACTTACGGATTCCGGGTGGAAGTGATAGGTGATTTGACCGAACAGGATTTGACCTATTTCAAACTAAGGTGGAGCCGATGAAGGCATTGGTAACAGGTGGATTAGGTTTTATTGGACACTATGTAGTGGCCATGTTAGAAGCAGTAGGCTACGAAGTGGCCATCATTGATTCAATGACCACTTACGGTATCATACCCATTGGGGAACTTACACCCTTGTTGTCGGAACGCATGGCACAGTTTAGTACTAGAGATATTACCATAGCTGACATCAGTGAACCGTTTGATCACAGCATACTTGACGGTGTAGATGTAGTCATACACTTGGCCAGCTTTCCGCGGCAAAAAGTAGTGAATCACAATCCACAGGCCGGTTCCAGAGTCATGAGTGAAGGCCTGCTGAATCTCTTAGAGCTCAGTGTCAAGCATCAGGTTAAAAAGTTTGTGTATGTGAGCTCCAGTATGGTTTATGGCGATTTCAACAAGACCTATTTTGATGGTATAAACGAAAGTGACGACTGTAGACCCATGGGTCAGTACGGCATCATGAAGCTGGCCGGCGAGTGGTTAGTGCAGGATTATACACGCCGTACTGGCATGAGCCATGTGATTGTAAGACCCAGTGCTGTGTATGGTCCTAGAGATGTGGAAGATCGTGTGGTTAGTCGTTTCCTGATAACAGCCATGCAGGGTGGTGAAATACAGGTCAACGGTGGCAATGAGAGCCTGGACTTTACCTATGTAACTGACTGTGCCGCCGGCATAGTAGTGGCCGCAGTCAAAACAACCATTGAAAATCGCACTTACAATCTCAGCAGAGGACATGCCAGAACCTTGAGCGAAGCGGCCCAGGTAGCTGTGACCACAGCCGGCGCTGGAACTATTCGCCTGAATGATCCTGATGGTGCTTATCCCAGTCGCGGACAATTAAATACACTTAATGCTCAACAGGATCTTGGGTTTGCTCCCGAAGTCGACATTGAACAAGGTTTCAAGGACTATTATGAATGGCTTAAGAATTCCATTTACGGGATTAAAAAAGCAGTATAACAATCTACGTAGCGAAATCTTGGATGTCACAGATGAAGTGCTACGTTCGGGTCAACTCATGGGCGGTAACTACACCGCTGAGTTTGAAAACTGGTTGGCCCGTAAGAATCATTCAAAGTATGCTGTGACCTGTCACTCGGGTAGTCAGGCCTTGGAAATCATTGCCGAATACTATCGCTTACAAAGCAGTGTACGTCCGCCTAGAGTAGTCTTACCCAGTATGACCTATGTGGCCACAGCCAATGCATTCATGCGTGCTGGTTGGGACCTATGGATTTGCGACACCGATGCCAATGGCATACTAAACAAAGACAAGGTACCACAGGATCTTAGCATACAGGCCACTGTGTTGGTTGGCCTATACGGTGCTGCGGTCAATGCCGATCGCTTCTGGGGCACTGACCTTGTGATTGAAGATGGTGCACAGCACTGGCTCAGTAACAAGTGCAACAGAGTAGGCAATGCCACAGCTATCAGCTTTGATCCCATGAAGAATCTCAATGCCTACGGCAATGGCGGTGCTGTAGTAACCGATGACATAGATCTGTTGGAATATGCTAGAGAATGGATCAACAATGGCAAACCTCGTCATACCAATATAGGCACCAACAGTCGAATGAGTGAAGTAGACTGCGCACAGATGATGATCAAGACCCAACACATTGATGCCTGGCAAGAACGGCGCAGAAACATCTGCCTGTACTGGTTAGGACGCTTGAAAAATACCGGCATCCGTAGCTTGATCACCGCACAGAATTTTGAAACACACGCTTACCACAAGTTTGTGATTGACGTGGATTCGCGTGATATCCTAGCAAGAAATTTAGAAATCAAAGGCATTGAAACTCGTGTACACTACCGCGAGCCCTTGCATGAGCTGACTGCTTATGCAGACTATCACGGACCTGATATTCTCAGTGTGGCAAGCAGTCTAAGCCGACGTGTACTGAGCCTTCCACTGTATCCTGAACTAAGTGACTTGGAAGTAGAATATATTATTGATTCGGTACTAGATTGCGCTTTATCAGTGCGTAGCTAGACAACCAAGCCCAGTCATAACTTTTTTTCAAGGCATCAAAATCACCGCCAACAGCATCGTAGTATTCCACAGCATCTTCTGCACCGCACACACTCCATTCACTGTTTTTTACCGCTCCAGAATCAGTAAGCCACTCACGTAACCGCGATTCATTTTCTATATCGGGCAGACTAGCTTTTAATTTCAACACTTCACGGAATGCTGTACGCCAGGTCATCCAGGGTGTGTCATTGTAGTAGGCTGTTCCGCTCAGGATCGGCACCACTTCGTGTGCATCATCTAGAGTAAAGTCTAGTCCCACACCGGGGTTGGCCAAGACCAAACGACGATTGTAAGCAATCATGGCCTGATGACCATAGGTTAGACCGTTGATGGGATTGCGTGCATGGAAGATATAGTGCTTGGGTTCCTGCAATCTATCAGGTTGCCAGGTCCAGTCAAATGTACCTTCTACACGCAACTTGGCAAATACAGCAAAAAACCAAGGTGTGGTGCTGAGCCTGGCAGCTGCTTGATAGGCTGCCACACGTCCTGTGACTCCTGAGCTACGATGTATACGATTGTTGCTGTTTTGAGTAGTTACATTTAGAAATGCCCAGTTCTGATCAGCACCTGGTTCACCGTTGTCAATAAACACAATGTCTAGTGGTGGTTCCTGTCCACGTGCATAGCTCTTGTCAATGTAAGGATAATCGTAAATCTGCCGACGTAGATGCGTTTTGGCTTCTCTAGGTACTACTGTAACTCCAGCACCACGTGTGAGTGGCACCACAGTTTTAGTACGTTCTTGCCACAAGCTCACTGTGGGTTCAAACACAGTACTACCACCGGTGCTGAACATGACCAATGGTGTGACAAACTCGTGCTCCTGTATAGCGGCCACATGAGTATCGTGTGCATGTTCAACCACTGGCATGGGCTTACGTGGTACCATGATATTCTCTACGAAGTTAAGTCCATCATACCATTCCAGTAACTTGATGTCTTGGCTACGTTCTAAGAATGTGGGTACATGTACATAAAAGGTGTCACCAAACCTTTGTCGATCAGATGCAAACACATGTAGCATGCTCTGTTGCCATTCGCTGGGATGCCAAGTAAAGTTGAAATAGGTATAGTCGCATACACTACTAACTACCCAGGCATACTCTGACGAAGTCTTGCTCAACAGGCGACGTAGAGTTCCTAAATAGTCGCTTACATAGCGTACTGTGTGCTCACAGGCCACATCAACACCTTCGCCGTGGTCTATGCCTAGTACTGCGACAGATTCCTTGCGTTTCAGTATTGGATGGTTGTAATTGGTATCGGTATAACCAGCTGTGGGAACCAGTTCGGTGCCACCATTCTGCTGGTGTTGGCTGGGCCATACATGTCGTTGATGACTCTCCCAGGGCACAGGTTCCCATAAAAAATCAAAGCCCCGATAGTCAGTTAAATAGTTGACCCACCAAAAGTATCTAGTACGACTCAATTCCTTAGCCTGATCCAGATCACGAGCCCATCGCTCGTGAGCAAACAAGTTGGGTTTGGGTCCGGAATAAAATATATCAAACATGATCAGAATCGACGAAATTTATTATAACACATTCTTGCCTCAAATACAAGCAAATCCTCGTGGAGCCATGCACTGGTTTGATCCATTTGGCTCAGTGAGTTTTGAAGATTTGTGTGCGGAACCGGCAGTGGATCATGGGCATGATACTGTCAGGTATCTGTTTTGGGATCAGGAACCGCTACATAAAAATACCACAGATCCAACACTATCTCAGTTTGTTATCAACTTCCCCAAGGGACAACGTCACCTAATAACCAGCGAACAGAACAGTGAATTTGTTGAGCAGGCCTGTGATACTTATGGATTTACTGCCCACTACTACTTCTTTCATGGCTGGGCAGCTTTAGACTGGTTCAGAGGATATGATCGTAGCTTTCTGATTCCTCGTGCCAAACGCCGTTCCCCTGGCAAGACTTTTATGAGTCCAAATCGTATTGTATCTGGCATGCGAGATCATCGTGTGCTGTTTCTTTACAATGTATTTAAACAGCAACTACAACACAATTATATCAGCGCACCCAGGATTTGCCCATACTCAGGCGAAAACATTCTCGAAATCGCCGCAGGTCATGCCAACACATACCCGGACATAAAGGATGTGTTTTCTCAGGTTGAGTTGCCAAGATATTTTGCGGGAGAAGCTCAGCAGGAGATGAGTTCATATCAACTCGGCAACTGGCAGGAGGCCAGTGATAGTCTAGTGTATGTAGCTACAGAAACAGTATACTATGGCCGTAGGCAACATCTGACAGAAAAAACATTCAAGGCCATGGCATTAGAAATGCCATTTATTCTGGTGGCTGCAGCCGGTAGTCTGGAATATTTAAAGAGTTATGGATTCCAAACCTTTGGTGGAATCTGGGATGAAAGCTACGACAACGAAACAGATCCTGTACGCCGTGTAGAAAAGGTCACACAACTACTAAAAGAGTTGGATTCATTGAATCAACACGACCGCCAACACATACACGATCTTTGTGTACCCATAGTCGAACACAATTACGTACATTTTTATTCTGGCTCTTTTGAACGTGTATTATGGAAAGAACTCACAGGAATGTTGCATGACTTTTAAATTCGCTATTCATCCAGGATCGATGCCAAGACGTATGTTGATGAATGCCATGGATGCTCACTCTATACCTTACGAAATACAGTCCATACAGAATAGCATGCCCGGTACTCCATATTTTGTTACCTTTGATACGTTTGACCACAAATATGATTACATCGCTGCCATACCAGATGCGGTATTCGACCGCGATCTTAGAATTATATTCTACTATCACGAGGGTGATCATCCAGGTTTCATCCGACAGCGTCTAGACGATCGTTGTAGGCAACATTCACGAAATATAGATTGTTACAGACTGGTCAGTGCCAATACCTTGGCCGATCAATTGGATCGTTGTTGCTATTTTAATGATCACGAAATGCGGTACTGGTTAGGCAATAGATCCACCCAACCATTGGAAATCCATAATCGTCCCAGACCATTTGAGTTTACAGCACTGAGTCGTACACACAAATGGTGGAGAGCCACAGTCATGACTGATTTAAAATTGCGCGGGCTGTTAGATCATAGTCAATGGAGCTACAATACACTGTTGGATCTAGGTCAGGACAAGGAAGTTGATAATCCCATTGAGCTAGGCAAAATTTTTAACTATCACCTGGATCAATTCATATCGGCCGGGCCTTACACTTGCGATGACATGGACAGCGATAGTCATAACAACCATTCGATTCTGGTTCCAAAACATTTTACTGAGTCCTATTGTAGCATAGTGTTGGAGACTTTTATTGATATTGAAAATTCAAATGGCACTTTCCTGACCGAAAAAACTTTCAAGTGTATCAAGCACGGACATCCATTTGTATTGATAGCACCGCCGGGCAGCTTACAACTTCTGCGCGACATGGGGTATCGTACCTTTGATCATGCTATAGATAATTCTTACGACTTGATAAAGGATCCTACCGAGCGCTGGCTCAGTATTGCCAAAACTATTGAAAAATTACAGGCCCAAGATATGCAGGTCTGGTTTGAATCGTGCAGAGAAGATCTAGAACATAACCAACAGTTATTCTGTGACAGCAAGGCTGACAGATTAAATACCCTTATTGAAAGACTACAATGATCAACAGCTATACATCCTGGCAACCACTTGAAGAAGTCATAGTGGGGCGTGCCTACACACCGGACTACTTTGACTTTATTGACAATGCGCAGGTACGCAATCAACTGCAACAGATCCTAAATGAAACTGCCGAAGATCTAGATAATCTACAGCGTACTATTGAAATCTATGGTGCTCGGGTGCGTAGACCTAATCTGATGGATCGACATCAATTTCAACAGAGTCAGTTAGCAGGACAAGGTGCTCCATTACCTCCTCTTACTCCTCGAGATTGGCAAATCAGTTTAGGACAAAAACTCCTACGGGTACTTCCCATGAAAGAACTGGACGATATTTGCAAGGACTATGCCGATCAAGTGGTCAATCCACACGGTGCTGATTGGGATCCTGGCTGCATATTAAATGGTGCAAGTGCATCGTGCATCGTGCGTGTAGGACGCGATGTGTTTTTTGACAACAGTGATTTTTTGCGTCCTGATCAAACACGCTGGATCGTAGACAACTGCTTGGGTCCAGAGTACAGAATACATGAAGCTGTGACCGACGGTCATGGGGATGCTGTGTTTGCCATACTCAAACCCGGAGTAATTCTTTCAAGCAAACACGACATGCATCTGCATCTAGCAGAAGACTTTCCTGGTTGGGAAGTGTTGAAGATCTGGGATAGCAGTATCTGGGCTGCTATGGAAGTGGGCAAGTTCAAGTATGAAGAAAGTCCCGGTGCCTGGTATGTGCAGGGGCAAACACCTACTCCTGAGTTTACCACCTTTGTGGATACCTATCTGAACAAATGGACCGGCTTTGTGGCCGAAACAGTATTTGATGTCAACTGCCTGGTGTTGGACGAAGAAAATGTGATTTTTAGCGCCTACAATAAAAATGTATTTGATTTTTGCAAACGACATAGAATCAATCCCATCATCAGCGAACTGCGTCATAGCTATTTCTGGGACGGTGGCATTTCGTGTTGTACACAGGATCTGCGCCGCAGCGGCGGATTAGAAACTTATCTTTGATCTCAAAACAGTGCGGGCCATAGTAAGATTTTTCAAAGAAAGTCATCAGCGTAGTCCGCATGTGTTCTGGCTGGATCTAGCCAGTACCATACTGACCATGATAGCCAGTCTCAGCTTGGCTATCACAGCCCGAGCACCACACATGGAATATATCTATCCCGGCTACTTCCTGGGCAGTTTGATCAGCATCTATACCGGTTATCGTCGACACAGCCCCTGGACTGTAGTCTTGTGCAGTTATTTCTGCGTGATGAACATTGCTGGATTTAGTAGGGCCGCTGGTTGGATCTAGCTCAACTGCATACAGTTATACCGTAAAGATCCTGGAATCTATCAGCGTCGCTGCGATCGTTAACCATAGGCTCACCTCGAATATTAAGGCTAGTATTAAGCAGGATAGCACAACCGGTTTTCGCATGCCAGGCCTCTAAGAGTTGTCTAATTCCGCTATCATCCGGCGGTACAGTTTGTATCCTACTGGTACCATCAACATGGGTAATAGCAGGAAATAGATCAGGACGCCTGCAACGACCGACGACCTGCATATACCTAGTGTCACAGAAACCACTAGGGATATCAAAATACTCATTAGCATACTCCTCCAAAACAACGGGAGCGAACGGTCTAAATTGTTGTCTACGTTTGATGGCATTTACACGATCCTTTATATCTGATCCTCGGGGGTCTGCGAGCAGACTTCTATTTCCCAGGGCTCTGGGTCCAAACTCGGCCCGACCGCTAGCGACACCGACGATTCTATCACTGAGTAAACGATCAAGGCAGGCGCTGACAGGATACGTTCCTGGGATGTTTGTGCCAAGGTACGCATTTTGCCAGTTGATCCTGCCTCCGTAGGCCAATGCGGCAGCGCCAAGACTGCTGCCACCGTCACCAGGGCAAGGCATGATCCAGATATTTTCAAAATATTCATTTAAGTTTCGATTGGCCAAACAGTTGAGTGCAACACCGCCCTGATATACAAGATTACGACTCCAGCCAAAGGCTCGGGCACGTTGCATAACCTTATATATCTCTTCTTCAAGAATAACCTGCGCACTAGCAGCTATATCCACATCTCTAGCTGTGGGCAGGAACATGTGATCGATTCCTACATGTAGATTTTCCTGCAACAGGATCTGCATGGTATCTGTGTGCCTAGCTTCGCCATAGGCACTCATGCCCATCAGTATGTATTCATCTTCCATGGGTCTCAATCCCACACGTTCTGTGATGGCGGTATAGAATAATCCTAGGCTATAAGGATATCGCTGGCGCCATAGGATATCATACTGAGCTTGGCCATCTACATAGTGTGCGCCCCAAATGGTTATGGTATCCCATTCGCCAATGGCATCAATCACGACCACCGTGGCTCGATCAAAACTACTGGTTTGGAAACCAGCAGCCGCGTGGCTCAAATGATGACTGTGTGTTGACACAGGAACATTATCAAAAAAGCCATCCAGCTGTTGATCTAGCACTTGATGGGTAGTTAGCTTGTTCCACTCAATGCCTTGTCCTGAGTACAGTTGACGCAACTGTTTTTTCCAAGGTGTTTCATAATAAGCAATGTGATCAATATGGCGCCCTTGTGCTAGATCAAACAACATGTCTACATTAAGATTGGCATCATTTTTGATTTTACTATAGCGTTCGGCATGACCAGCATACACTATGTTGCCGCCAGCATCAATTACTGTAGCAGCAGCGTCATGAAAACCGGCACTGATCCCTAGGATATTCATTTGTAGATAAAGGGATCTCTTTTACGTAGTTCTTTTAACTTGCGACGATAACGTATTTCTAGCATCACACGGTTATAGATATTTTTAAACCATTGCACGTTGCTTCTCCTCTAGTATAGGATCAAACAAAGGCAAAGCACAAAAGGTCACTGTGTCTTTGGGTATGACTGTGGCCCGACGAAAAGCCACAACTGTTTCCAAGTTATAGTAGTTGTACCTTGTATCAATTGCTTGTGTCCATTTGAGTCCAGTTCCAATACCGGTGCCATTTACTATGTCATAATTGGGTTCAACGGTACCAGCAAATTCATTCCAATCAACAGGCCAATCCATGAGATACGGCAAAATCAATAATCGCCAACCTGGTGCCATGCGGGCACGCCAGGGCCAATGTAGAAGTCTGACACCATACTCGTATGGACTGAAATCACCTGGTGCCCACTGTCCACGTTCACCACGGTTGGCAAAGCGTGTGCCGTACAGCATGTCAGGGTGCAAGCGACCACGATTGAAATATGTATCGTAGGTATTGACTTCTTCTGGTAAGGGGATGGTGAATCCCAAGTTAGCCAGGCCTCTGAATCCCAGACAGTTGCGTATGGTTTGCTGATCAGCTATGTCAATTTCGGCCTTGCGTGCTTTTTGTGCTTTGAACCAGTCTGGCATGTGATTTTGCATGGCTGTGGGTGCCGGACAGTTCAAGTACTGTATGGCAGGATCTGTACTGTACTCCCAGGTCAAGTAGTCGTTTACATATATATCATTCATAACAGATCCATTTGTTGTTGAGCATATCTGGGATCATTCCAGTGATATGTGTATTCTGCTCGGGCACTACTAGTGCGTATCTCGGTTACATCCAATCTGGAAGCCAGCATGTTCCATATTTGCACATAATCTTCTGTTCCAAAACTGCGTATCAAATTTACCTGGCCTATCTGCGGATGACCAATGGTAAGGGTTTTGTCTTCAGGATCAAATCCATTGGTTACTAACCATTCACGAAATTCAGCCAGTTGGCGGATTTGCCAATCATGTGCTCCAGGATCTCTGGCCCATTCAATGTCAAAATCGCCAGCAGCTTCGGTTTGATTTTTCAAGGTAGTTGTTGTCAACTCGTTGATCCTACTGTCGCGGCCTTCGTCCTGGAACACTTCCCAGTGATGCTTGCCTACGGCCTTGTTGACTCCTACATATACTCCACCCATTTTCCGATTGATTGTTTCAATTCCAAACAGTTCATAATCGGCTTCGTCCAATACAAAACGTGGAGCATTTAGCCAACACATGAGTTGACTGGGTCTCATCCATTCGGGTGCGGTGTGTTTCTTGCGCCAACTCAAGGCCCAGCTTTCAAATTCATGACACAGGAGATTCAGTTGTCGTATGTGCCAGCGCACCGATGCATCTGCATCACGATAAAAATGACTTATACGTCCGCTGACACCTTGAAGATCTTCAAAATATCTGTGAAGATGATTGAACCGTTCGCGTACAATGTTCATGTCATGGTCCATCACAGTATCCAACGTAAACACATCATCAATGGTATAACCTATATTGGCTGAATTTATTTCGGCAATTGAATTGTTGATTTGACCACAAAGATAATCACCGTTTCTTTCAGAATCAGGAAATCCCATGAAACAGTAGTTTTTTTCTAAATGATATTGGTCACGTATCAAATCATTCAAGGCTGCCAACCATTTACGACTGAGACTGCTATCCCATACATTGATGTAGATGGTGAGATCTTCCAGATCTATTTCTACAACATCAAGTAACGATTGATTCATACCATGCACCAATTTCTGGGTCTTGCCCTAGGATGTCCGCAAGAGTAAATGAATCTCCACGGATAGATTCTAATTGTAACACACGACGCTTGCCTCGTGCAAGAGATTCGGCAAAGGTATCAGGCCATTGCTCCTCAAATGTCGGACGACATTTGAGCTGTAGCAATATATCTTGCATAGCTCCTGAAGTTTCGGTTATTAGACTGTCTACAGTTTTGTCTAATAACTCACGTGGCAAGGCCAATGGACTTAGGATTATGTCTGGAGTAAAACTGAATACTACCTTGGCCAGGATGTCTACGCCGAAGTCGGCGGCAAGAGACGTAATGTTGGCGACTTCAAAGAGTCCTGGTAGCGTAAGAGTAAAATCGATTCGCCATTGGCGGCGGTTCTTGGCCATGGCAACGCCTCGGGCGAAATTATCTCGCCATGCACTGTAATCAAGTCCGGTTCTGATGTATTCTCCTGTGGCTCCGGTTCCGTCGAGACTGGCACAGATTTGATAATCCCGTAGATGAGCCAAAATGTCACTATAAAGGTCACAACCCCTGTAATTAACCCGGCTAAGATTTGTGTTGTATCTAGCATAAACGCGATCTCCGTCGCCTAATTCAATAATTCTTTTCATGTATCGCCAGTGCTGTTCATACATGAGCGGCTCTCCACCTACCCAGTACACTTCTTCTACACGATGTTCTTCTACTGCTTGAGCGAATTCACGTTCAATCTGACCGTCTTGAAAAGTACTTATCTCAGATCTGATCTCGGGGCGCATCCAGTTGTTTTTTGAATCGTCCCAGTTGATCATGTCATGCTGTCGCTGTTCGGTTTCCCACGCAGAACTCAGCATGTCACCACACATGCGGCATTTGAAATTGCACAGGTTACTGAATCTATAGTCCCAGGAAATTGGCTTGACTGTGGTAAAACCTGTAGCATCTGTGGCCTGCATGGCGGACTCATAACGGTCGCCAAACATTCTGTTAAAATAACTACGATAAACATCAGTATTCAACAGTTGATTGTTGCATACATCACACTCGGGTAGAGTTTCACCGGCCATCATTCTACGACGAACACTGCGCATATGATCGCTGTTCCAATGCTCGTCTAATGTGATAGGAATATACTGCCCGGTACCTGCGGCTGTATCTATGTACTGAGCAAAATTCTGCGCAGGTTCACGCGATGCACAGCACATTCTGCGTTCGGTTTGTGGACTTAGATACGTGTGAGTCCAAGGTGCCATACACAAGGTATCAGGTTTCACTTGTTGGTCCAATTGATATATAGGGTTTTTCTGTAGGACACATGGGCCACTTCGCCAATCATATGATGCAAGATCTTGTTGCTGTTGTGTAACATTATTCCATGATTTTTGCGATATTCAACAAAATATTCTGCGTCATCTTCGTAGTATTTGGTGCCCATTTCACCATGGCCCCAGGTGTCAAGATATACGATGATCACATTATGTACATTTTCAAAATCCACATGGATAGTATTTCTGTAACCAGGGTAATCTCTCCATAGTTCTATCGAAGAAGATTTTGGCACATCAAAACAGGCCAGTATGCGTTGACGCAGTTCGGTGTTGGCCAATAACAACACATGTCGATCAGATCCAGATAACGGTGTCAGCAGTTCCGGAGCATCATCAGCTGTCTGTATACGGGTAGGTGTAAATGTATCTACTAGATCGATTATTTCCTGCAGGAGATCATCTGGAAATACATCACACAGTCTCGCCCCATTGGGGGACAAAGGTTTGATGTGCATGTTAATCTGGTCCCATATAATTGATCATGTGAGCGAATTCTGGTTCCACCTTACAGAGATTTTGACCACGTCGGCGATCCAGATTGGCCATTTCTCTACGCATGTTGAAACCGTCTAGACTGACACCGCCCAGCATGAAATCAATGATGCGATCAAATTCCTTACGGTCCTGCGGATTGACCCGAGCCAGGCGCAGACGTTGTGCGATTGTATACTTGGCCGATTCTGGCAAGGTGCTGATACTAAAGTAATAGGCTTCATGCATCATGTTCCAGTAGACAAAATCAAACTGTTGTTGCTCAATCCAGTGACTTAATTCTTCAAGATAGCATACATTAAATACATTCACCGTGGCACATACCTGTAGTTGTATGTTGTCACAACGTCTGCGCATGTCTTGGAAACGTTCAATGTTGGCACACACTTCGGTCCATTGAGCATTGCTACGTTGGTATTCAAATCTAGCACCCACATCGTCGATGCTGAAAGCTATTTCCACTGTTTTAAAATAGCGCCAAATTTCTTCAGCTTGCTCAGGCCATTGTGTGCCATTGGTGTTGTAATGTATTTCTATATTGTGAGCTATGCCGCGATTGATCAAGCCCTGCAACATGTCAAAGTGTTCTTGGATCATAAATGGTTCGCCACCGGTGAATTCAATGTAGCGTATTTGATCTGACACTTGATCTATTTCAGTCCAGAATGTTTCATTTTCTCTAGGCCATGCACCGTTGCGTAACATTTGATAATGAAAACTGGTTTTCTTATCTTCACCGGGTTCCAAATTGGCCAGTTCTTCTATGGCAAATGTACTTGAGCTCCATGATCCACAGATACGACATTTTAAATTGCAGATGTTGCCCAGCTTGAGATCTAAGAACATGAGTGGTTTGGCATCTGCGGTCCATTCTGAATCGTCAATCATGTGCTTGAGTCGATCCAGGGTATGCATACGCTTCGATGTACGGCCACTACGTTCTTCACGCCAGCATTTTCTACAGGTCTGTGGCTGTTCACCGGCTAGGAACTGTTCACGTAGATGTCGCATACTGGCGCTGTCCTGTATGCTACTGAATTGTGCGGTGGCCAGATTGAATTTTTGTCCAGACTCATCTACCAGTTCATCTTCGGCCAGGCAACAAGGACGTACCGTGCCAACAGGACTGGTTTCCAAGCTGATCCATGGCAGTACGCAGAATCGATCGTGTGGTATTTTCATCGGAGCGGAACTCGTTTATCTTCAGGACGATATTGAACAATGGCCTCCAGCTCCGGAACCACACTCAACAAACTTTCACTGCGGCTCCAATCCAAATCGTTGACTGCTTGCCAAAAATTCTTCAACAAGTGACTATTGTCTTGGGCCATCATGAATTCAATCGCGCCGCGGAATCCACCTACAGCACGCTGTATGGTGTCAAGGGGTTCAAGCCATGCTATGTGTGCTTCAAATTCGGCTTTGAATTTAAGTTTTAATTCCATGGGCAACATGTCTATACGATAACTGTCAGGACCTTGCAGTATGTTTAAATTGAAATCCTGCGCCCGGATATACCCGGATTCCACCATGTAGCGATGGAATCGGGTAAAATTCCAGATATTCATCATGCTGAGCGTAGGACTGATCATAAAATCAATATGTGGACATTCGCGTTTCAAGTCACGTATATTCTGTTCAACTTGTGCCCAGTCGGTGCCCGAACGTATGATGCCGGCTCGATCACCCATGTCGTCTAGGCTGGCTGCCACGCATACATTAGGAAACTGTTTCCACAGATCCAACACACTTTCCTTTTTAAATTTCAATTCAGTTAGATTGGTATTATAGATCAATCCAAGATCGGTATTGCCTTTTTCAATCAGCAGTTTTAGGATACGATTGTGTTCTTCCATGATCAAGGGTTCGCCGCCGGCGAAATATATCTGTGTTAAGTGTGGGATATGCTCCTGCATCTGTTCCCAGATATCTTCATCGTGCCGTCCGGCAAATGATACACGTGGTCGTAGTTCTTTACCCCACAGCTTGACATCATCATCATACCAACGACTGCTGAATATAGAGCCACAGCTGCGACATTTTAAATTGCAGATGTTACTAAAACGCACATCCCAATAGTGCAGACGCATGTCAGGTAAACTGCCGTCGGCACGGGTTTCGTCTACTTCAGCAATATAGTGTCCAAAGTTTTTGTTTGAATTGTTTCGCATGCTGGCAAAACCAGCGGCTTCCTGTTCATAACAGTCGCTGCATTCACGACAAGGTTTTTCTTCCAACATGTTTCTGCGCATTTCACGCATGCCTTCGGCATTCCATACTTCACGCATGGTCTGTTGTTTAAGATCACCCACTGGGTATTTGCCATTTGCCAAACAGCAAGGATAAGCGCGACCGTCGGGCCAGGCATGCAGATGTATCCAAGGTAGTATACAAAAATGCTCTGACTCCATCAAGCGATGCTTCTGCTTGTCGTCTAGCTCATCCAGTGCTATGTAATTAGGCACTCGATCCATCCAGTTGTATTTTCCTATAATCTTGCTCACAGTGTATGGTACCAATCTTGTAGTTGTGCGAATGTTTTGCTAAAGTTTTTTCCTCGACGCTGATCATATTGCTTATAAAACTGCTTGAAGTCGTTGTGCAGTTTGGGCATTTCAAACGCTTCAGAATGTGGCGTCTTGACCACATCAAGATAATCAATAAGTCGTTGTACATGATTGCGTTCATGTTCGTGGATCATGTCATCGGATCCCCACTGATCCAGCCAGGCCTCTAGCTGTTGCTTGTGCCGGGTGCGTATTACATCGGGCAAGACCAAGGCGCTTTGAAAGCTAGGGAATCTGAGTATGTTTAGAGTGAAGCTGGGAAAGTCTCGACCATATTGATGTTTCCAACGCATGAATACTGTCAGTAGGTCGGGCAAGGTGTCCAAGCACAAGGCATTGATGGTGCACATGACGTGCAGGCCACGCAGACGATCACTGTCCATCAATTTGATCATGTTCATGACCCAAGCACTGTAATCAAGCCCGTCTCTGATGTATTCAGCCTGGACTCCAACACTTTCCTGGCTGGTGTATAGATCCAGTTCTATCCCTTGGGTGGCAGTCAACAAGCGATCTAGATCCACGCCAGGACCTAAATTTGAGTTGATGGCTAGTCGTGTAGAACTACGCCCAGGGTTATTTTGAAACCAGTCAATCAGCTTCCAGGTATCACCACTCATGAGTGGCTCGCCACCAGTGATCCTTAGTTCTTGGAGTGTTTGATGGAGGTCTGTTTCCCACCACTTGAAAAACGCTTCAACATAGGGATTTGTTTCGCCAAAGCGGTATAGTTGACTAGTATCGTGAGCATGAGTAAAGTGGCCACGCCCATCAGACACCAGGCCGTCATAGGCGCCGTTGGATCGTATGTCACGAACCCATGTGCTACTGAAAGCAGGGTTACAATAGCTACAAGCGAATTGGCAAGTGCGATCGAACGCGATTTCAAGCGTGCGAAGATTGACATCTTCTTGGTGTGGTTTTTGATATGCTTCATTTAAGGCCTCCAGAGGGTAAATTCGACTTTTGTACACACGGTCACTCACAGCATCGCGACCCATGTCTTCGATTTTCCAACAGTATTCGCAACCTTTGGGACGGTTACCCAACTGCATGTTCAATCGATCTATTTTCTTCTCTACTGTGTTGTGTATGGCACTGGGACGGGTTTTGATTTCCTCTACGTCAATGGCATGTGCCGGTGGATGATGACAACTTGTGGTCTGACCAGATCCCAACCAGATAGTGGCATTGTACCATTTGGCCGCGCAGAAGCTGGCACTTTTTGGGTCTAAGACCTGTTGTTTAAACTCTAAATCGTTCACGTATAAATTTTTCAAAGCGTTGAGGAAATTCGGCACGGACCTGTAGCCGCATGTCTGCGAGATGTTGCTTGTTGTATTTACACACATCCTCGCAGGCTGTAAGGAAACTGGCCAGATCTTGCTGACACAGATCTCGTATCACTTCGGCACATCGCACTACACGAACATGATTGTCGGCTATGTTATCAAAAGATTCATCTATCACATGTCCAAACGTGCGGAAACCCAGTTTGTGTAGATCTCTATAAAATCCACAATTGGCCACAGCAATAAATGGATGACCAATGGCTATGGGTTTCCATATTTTTTCTGTCCGGAAACTGTAAGGATATCTATGCACTGTTTCGGTGACCACGCTGAAATATGTGTCCTGATAAGGACGAGCCTTGAGATATATTTCTCCCCAGATTCCGCGGAACAGTTGATTTTTGATCAGTCCCACCGAGACTGTGGTATCGACAGTCGAATCAAACATGTCAGGTTCATAACCGGCCGGTAAAAGCTGTATTGGGCCGTTGCCACTATCCAAATTGGTCCACAAGGCCTGATCCAGTACCGGTCTCAACAGGTCTATCATGTAGCGTCTATGATCGCGTTGTCGTCCATTCAGGAACAGGAACTTATAAGGACGATCTGTAGAATATTGATCCTGATACTGTTGCACTGCTTCCATGTTTTCCACATAGTCATACAGCTTGGGCAAAAAACTTTCATACAACAGATGCGGATACTGTGCAGGGATATCACCGCCGGTGATAACTGGAATCTGCCCTTGCTCAAGCAGATCCATCACTTTCAATCCAAATTCACAGTGAGTAATCACAGTTTCGGACCCTTCGGCTGGATTGCTAAAAACTACATCTATAGTTTTATTTCGCACAAGATCTACGATGAGATCGCGATTGGCATTGAACTGCTGTCGACCAATCACATATACTGCGCCTGGCAAAATTTCGTGTTGCGATAAATCCCAAAATTCTGCATCAATCCAAGGTTGTATTAGATCAGATATTTCACTAAAGGTGTCTACTACCAGCTTACGATTGCCTAGCATAGTATTCGCACTCCTTCCACCAGGCAGTCATTTCTGGAAAGGTCTTTAAAAAATCTGTGCCATGTCTGCGATCGGCTTCGCTAAAGAATCTAAAAAAGTCGGCCTTGTTGCGTTGTAAGTATGCAGGCTCTAACTTTTGTCCATCACGCATCCAGGCTATGTCGCGATCCAGTCTGGCTATCTCGTAGTCTTTGAATCCATGAAAAGGATCGTCCTCGCGTTCAATTTGACGTATCATCCAGGCCCAGAGATATTCCAACTGTTCTGCATAACTTTCAGGCAGTAGCTGTAAACTTTGCCAGGCAGGCTGACGAAGTACAGGAGTGTCAAACCAAACACGTTGATAAGTCTTGCTGTACAGTTTGCGCAGGCCTAAAATACCAGCAAACAGGCTACTGAGATTGGTCACACTCAGATTGTTCATGGTCACAATAAAAGTAATGCTGTTGCGACCAGGAATCTCTGTTAGAAATTGATTAACGCGATCCCATAAGAGATTAAAATCTAAACCGTGACGAATATATTCAGCCTGCGACCCCCACGAATCCAAACTTACATACTGCATAAAATGTTCGATCTTTTCACCCTCACACAGTTCTTTCACATGGCCTTTGTATTTTTGCCACGACTTTTCATCCACACTAAAATTACTAGTCACATCCAAGTGTAAGTTGGGTTTAGGGTTGGCCAACACATAGTCAAACACACGATAGGTATTCTTATCCAGCATGGGTTCGCCGCCAGTCATGCGGAAATGTTCTAGTTCTGGATACAGTTCAGGCCACCAAGACCAAAATGCATCAACGTAGGGATTGGCGTCACGACTAGGTATAGGGCGATTGCGACCAGTAAAGTGACTGGGATCATTGTGTATAGTGCCAGTAGGATATCCTCCCCACTTATCAACTTCTGCTTGCCAAGTTGAGCTAAACTGCGGACTACAGTAACTACAAGCCAAATTACAGGCGTGATTAAAATTAACTTCAACATAACTAGGAACAACATTTTCATCTCCTGAGGAATTCATTATTGATTCAAAATTTACGGCCGCCCATGGCTCGCCCGATCTGTAGTGTCGATCACTTAGTTTGCCATTGTCCTCCATGCTCCAGCAGTAGCTACATTCTGCAGGACGTTCTTGTTGCAACATGATCTTGCGTTGTATTTTTTTGTAGGGTGTATTGTGCAGAATACTAGGATCGTTGGCCAGCGACTCAGTGGGTATTTCATGCAAGGGAGGATGGTAGCAACTGTTGTTGAGTCCGGTAGTTAAATGAAGGCTTACCTGTTTCCATTTGGCCAGGCACATGGCCGGACCCAACAGAGCCTGCATGTCCTCGGCACTGCTCAGAAATTTAGATTTGAAATCTGAAGTGATTTCATCACCCTTGTTTACCATCCTTCTTGACTCCTGATCACATCAATTTCTTTGTCCATAAAATGACGGTTTTGCCAGTTACTGCGATAATGATGTTTGAAGAAGGCGCTTTCTTTCTCCAACATCATGTTGATGGGCAGACTCAGTTGTGTGGTAAGATCCTCGGCCACACGGCCAGCAAGTAGTTCTGGATTAGAATTTTCCACCGTTGTCCATAATTGAGCCAGAGTATCAAAGTCCTGCACCTGTTTGTAGTCCCAATCGGTCAGCATGGTCATGTAGGTGCCCATACGTGATCCTGCGATAGCCCAGATGCCATTGTCTACATCGCGTCCTACATTGTGCCATATGGTCAAGTGATCAAGATTGCGATGATGTACACGATCTTGGAATTCTGTTACTGTGGGGCGTGCGCCTTGATTCAAGCACATCTTCACTCCTTCACGGAAGCCAGCACGCCAGGCCTGGAAAGCAGATCCGTTAGGGTAAGTGGTACTATAACAGTTGTACATGGCATGATAATCTGGATAGAAACAGAACTCCACATCATTGGCCGCAGAACCGTCTGTGTTTTCATGGGTACGCATGGTGGCCACGAACTCTCGGGTCCAGCATGACAGTCCGCCATTGCCGTACATGAGTCCATTGATGATGTTTCTAGCACGCCAACGAAATACAGCACGGTGCTCATGGGCACCTTTGAGTACGATACGTTGATTGAAAAAATCTTCGTCAGGAATGTTGTCACCGTCGATCAAGATGAATCGCTCAGTTGTACTCATTTCAGCTGCGGCCTTATGTGCGGCGTCTGATCCTTTGATGCCATCTACACGTCGTGCCCAGGGCACCATATTTTTGATACGCACCCAAGTTTCTTCCTTGTTGGGTTCATCATAGCTGAGGTATATGCAATCCAAATCGGCTACGTCTATTCCTGTTACTTCAATCATTGTAAACTCCATTTGATATGCGGTTCTGACTCGTTGACCATGACACAGATGTCTTGTGGGTGACAAGCTGTGCCTTTCCCATTGGGACGAAGTTTGTGTATTGTACTGGTTTTGATAAAGACCAATTTTCCTTCAACCACGCGACAGTTGGTTGGACCAGCTCTAAATATTTCTGGATCAACGTCTATGTAATTACCGGGTAAATCTTCCATACTGTAAAATAACACATCGCCCAGTTCGTTGTAGTATAATCTATAGATAGGATCATGCACATCTGGCGGTACATATTGTGACAAGGCCAGCCAAAAATTATCATTGGTACTATTGCTCATTGTTCCAGTCCTTGACATGATAGTGCACCAGACCCCATTGGGCGATAGTGTTGATCCTGAAAGGATCGTTTTCCCAGACCAGTTCGTCAGTCCAATTTTCAGAGACAGTTCCTATCATATTTTTCTTCATGTGTACTATGGTTGGACCCAATCCTGGCGGCAAGGTCACTTGATCTTCGCCAATGATAACTGCAGCCATGGCATAGACCACATCGGTGGTGGCTTCTAAATCTGGAAATTTCAACAACACACGGTACTGTTGCCAATTGGTAAAAATTGTACGCACCAGATCAAAAAAATCCTGTGCTGTTTTACTACGGCGCCAATAGGTAATGGCATTGTAAACGTCTGGCAAACTGTTATGATCAAATATCTTGCGATATAAACGAGACTGGCCTGGCGTGTCATGATAAGTCCGGCAACCGGTACTGATCACTAGATCTCTGCGTTCAAACAAGGTCCACCAATGATCAATTGGGCTGGCGCAGAGCATGTCCGCTTCTAACTTGATAGTCTGTCTGTAGGGACTAATCTCAAACATTTGCCAATCGTTAGCGAATCCGCCCAGATCTCCATGTGGTAATTGATCAACAGTCACTATGGATATGTCAGCCAGCGGATGATGCTGTAGTATCGAGTCAGCCAGGCGCCTGGCGCAGGTCACATATTGATCGCCAATGGCCGGTATCAAGTATCCACGTTCAGCTAGCAAGGTCAACAATGGCTCCTAAGTGTCCTTTGCCCATGGCATGAAAATCATGTGTCAGTTTCATCCAGCGTGGACGAGATTCTTGATCAGTCCAGTCCACACGATATTCATCTGGACCTGTCTTGGTCAGTTTGTGTTCGTGTGTGACTGTGGCCAATTTCCAAGGAATATCAGCATGATTCAACACATGCCCGTTGACCATGCCTAGTGCTATACTCAGGGCAAAGTCGTTACGATACGTGGTACGAGATATGCCGTACAAGCTACGATAATGATCCCAGTGTTGGCGTACCATCTGCATGCTTTCAAATATCAATTGGGCCTGTTCACTGCGGCGGAACATCATGACTGTGGCCCACCACATGGGCATGCGATGATCACCAAAAGTATCCAAGTCTTTAAAAGTTTCTTTGGCTGTGACATCATAAGCGGTACGATGGGCAATAAAATCTATATCTGCTTCTAGCAAGGCCTGTAGCTGGTTGCTGGCCACCACATAGTCGGCATCCAGCACCAAGGTACAATCCCATGGTGACAGATTATAGGCATCTACACGATTGACATTGTACCAGGTGACCTGAGACGGTAGGTCCTGGAAGGTTCTAGTTGATCCAGCAATCGGTTCTACATCCTGATTGGTTATGATTCTGGTAGGTATGCCAAGATGCCGTTCAATGTTGCTGGCTGACCAGCGAGCCATGGCTTCGTAGTCAACATGTTCGTTATTAAAAGCAAAGATTAACGCACCTGTGGTCATCGGTTACTGTTCAAAGTTTCATATTCAACCAACCAGGCATTGAGTTGTTCTTGCCAACGTTCAAGTACCTGCTCGTAAAATTCTTCAGCATTGACTCTTACCGGTGTTTCATACAGATCTAGGATCACAACATCACCACTACAGCATTTTAATAGAGTCAACAGCTCTGGTCCGGCCTGCCACATGCCTCCGGCATGAGCAAATACAGATTTGCCTTGGTATTTTTCTTTGAGCATGCGACGAGAAGCAGCATGCTCAAAACGGGCACGGGCGTGTGCTACAAGTTTTTCAGTATCCATAGGTTTATTATACTACAAAAACTACATAAGGTAAAGCCCCTTTCGGGGCTTTTGGTGATATATCGTCGAGTATTACGGTCATACGAATGATGACGAAATGGTTGGGCTTCCCCATGTATTGGCAATATAGAGTTGCTCTGGAGGTGTAAGAGTAACCAATACTGTGGGAGCTGAACCAAAGCTAAGAGTACCTGTAGTTGCCGCTGTTCCGCCTGAAATTGCTGTGTTGGAACCTGCGTTGCCATCACCTGCGTCGTACCAGGTGGTATACAGAGTCAAGGTGGTTGGCGCTGTGGTGCTGTTGACCAAGGCATTGATACGCACATAGTTGCTGGTATAAGCAGTACCCGTATCATTCTGTTGGAAAACAGTTGTGTTGGCTGTACCCAGGTTGAATACACCTGTGGCTGAAGCCAAGGTGCCCGGAGTTAATGTTCCACCGTACTTGTTGGTTCCTACATAGGTAGTACCATTGATAGTTTTGCTAGTGCCACTGCCGGTCAGTACCACGTTGCCTGCGCACTTGCCGCCGGCCCCGCCAAATCCAATAAAAGCATTCCATTCAGCATCGCCCTGGGTAGATCCACCTGCACCGGTACTGTTTTTGCTGTTGTACCATTTGATTGTTCCACCTGCATTAAAGAAAGAATAATAAGCAGCTGTGTTGGCAAACGTGATGGTGTGCGTCCAGTTGATACTCCAGGCGGCAGTACCACCACCTGTGGCAGTGGTCTTGCTGGGTGAGCCGGTCCAGCCGGTAAACAGGGTGCCAACTGAAGCCGCATTGGCACGATTGGCATAACAAGTGGCAATGTCGGTGGCCACGTTGGCATTGGCATAGATTATGTTGCCAGTGACCGGATATGGTGTACGGCTGGTAATTGATGAGCCCTGATGTGAAGCCATGTTGGCTATAATACTGAACAAACTTGACCACTGAGTAGCCTGTACTGTACCACCGGTCGCAACTGTGGAAATATTTCCTTGACCGTAACCTGCACCGTTGCCAGCTGTACCCCAAGTGGCATTAACGTTGCCACCAGATGTTGTACTTACGAAACCGTTGTAATCGGTGGCCTGTATGTTTCCAGTTGAGATGTATGTCATTTTTTGTTCCGGTTATTTGATTGTGACAATGGCTTCTACGGTGCCCTCGTCTGCTGTTAATTTATCTTTCAACGCACGACCAATCACATTAAATGCTGTGGCTTCTCCGGCCTGTGCTGCACGGGCTAGGCCCTTGCCAGCAGATACCAAGCGATCTCCTTTGCGCACGATACCAATGCTTCGCACCGGAACTCGTCCTGTCATGGCCACTGCTGGGTGAGTCAAATCTGATCCAGCTGAGCTGTTCATTAGGTAGGCTGCTTGGGTACTTATAACACCAAACACATTGTCGCTTAATTCTGTAGCACTTTGAGTGATTTCGGCAGAACCGCCCAACTCAACTACTGTACCTGGAGCCAAGTCGGCGTCGGCTTCAAAACGTTCAGCCACGTCAGCATACTGTGCCGTGATCTGTGTGCCTTGGATAGTGCCATTGGCACCAAAAATGGTCATGGCCGTGGTTGGAACTCCAGCCACGTTGACCACAAATGCTATGTTGCCACCGTTGTCTTGATTGGCCACGGTCACATTGGTATTGGCCACAGATACTCTGAAATCTTGGCTGGCGCCCACTGATAGGCCTGCATTGTTGTTGATAGCAATGGTACCAGTGGTTGTGGTATTGGAATCGGTACGCATGAAACTGTCGCTGGTAAATCCGTTCAGGTATGATGCGTTGTTGACTGTGCCCCAGAACTGTGGTGCCTGTCCATTGACTGTGGTGGCCAACTGTATGCCAGGATTCACATTGGCAAATCCAGGAATGGCCGACTGCGGAACGAATGTAGCGTCTTGACTCACAATGCCAACTATGTCGCTGTTGACTACCAGCTCAATCACAGGATGCACAGTTGAGTTGTTGTCGGTAATCACATTGGCAAATGCACCAGTGACACCTGTGGCTGAACTATAGTTTGGTCCAATCAATAGGAAGGCAGTGCCAGTCCAGACAAACAACTGTGCATTGGTAGTGTTGTACCAGAGGTCGCCAGTCACGTTACTGGTAGGTGCTGTTCCTTGCGCTGTGGCGCTGCTGATGGTTTTCCATGAAGAGCCGTTATAAACCTGTAGCAAGTTGCTACCAGAATTCCACCACAGTTGACCTGTTAGCGGAGCACCAGGAGGAGTAGTGTTGGATGAATTTTCTAGAAGGTGTATAAAGTTGGTGTCTAAGAATTGACCGTAACCGGCATAGTTTTTGCCCACCAGTGTCATGCTACTGCTGGTGTTTATTGTACCGTCAGGAATGACAGCAAATATAGCGCCATCAGTTAGGTTAATTGTGTATGACATGTTTTATTACTCCGTCTTGTTGTATTTACCGCACATTAATATACTCATATTTATGCGGCACTTAAATTTGTCAAAGTCTGGATACGCAGGGTATAATCAATCTGGATCTGGCGGTTCAGACTCTTTTGTACAGGGTGAAAAATAACATGGGTGATCAGCAACAGATCTGTGGCGCTGGTACCGTAGCACTGTAGCCCTAGCTCATCAAACACATATTCACCGTTAAAATTGGTACTGTTATCGTAGGCCTGTTGTCCAGCAGGTTCGCCGTAGTCCAAGGTACAGGTTACCACGATGTCTGTATAAGGTTGACCTGATGTATGCAGGACTGTCATGTAGTTGTTGGCTGGATCTAAATCGGCTACCGAATTATCATCTACCACCTTGACATAAGTTTCGTTGTACAAGGTAGCATTTGTGCCGGTAGTATTAGGTGGCAAATAAGTGATGACACCGGTTGGATCCACTGCACTACCGCCATTGCCAAAGGCCATGGCATAGATCCAGCCGCCGCCCTGAGCACTGGTTCTATTGCTCAGAGTGCGTGCCATAGCAATACTGATATTTTCATAGTGTATGGCATTTTTTTTATCAACTAACACTTCGCCGGTGTTAGGATCGGTAATTTTTACAAAGCCTTCAATTCTGGCCAGTCCGGGTTGGATCATCATGCTGGTTTCTCCACAAATTTTTCTTGTGTGTTTGGATCAAATATTTTTACAAATCCCCGTACTACCACAGTCCCGGTTTCATTGGGACGTGCCTGAGGAGCTTTTGCTGATTTTGGCGCAGTTTCTTGCTGGTTATTCTGGGTCATGAGTTATTTAGCTGGATTATAAGCCCCGTAAAAACCTTGCAGGTGCTGTTTCGGTATCCTGTAAAGGTTGTCCGTTGCTGGCGGTGCCATCGCCGGGTGCATACCAGGTTGATCCGCGCTGTACCAAGATAGTAACATCAACCCCTGCTGGAGGAGCTGTATCAAATGTCACAGTGGCCGGGTCAGCGCTGGTCAAGGTATATCCAGTCTGGACATATAATCCTCCTACATAGACCTGCACCGCTTCTGGTTGTTGTGTGGTTGTTAGGTCACTTACGTTGATATTTTCAGCTACAAATACAGTTTGAGTTCCATTGGACAGTATGGTGTTGCTGACCACGTGGTTCTGGTACTGTGCATACAGCAACTGACTTGGGCCCATGCTGTAAACTATGGCTCCAGCAACATGTGGAGCATTGGCTGTACCAGCTGTGCCACGTAAAAGACCACTGATGGTGTTGGCCGTAGTATCTCTGTAGCGATACATGATGCGTTCGGCATCTATGGTAACGACTCCCCATATGTCAGCCGCCAAATCTGGAGCCGACAAGGCCGCGGCATTGGCCACATGAATCACATCATCAGTTTTAGTCACAGCCTGAGTTGTTGTGCTGGTGGTATCTGGTGTCATTCTGTAGGTTGCCTGCACTCCGCGCATGTCTTGGAATATACGGAACTCCATGGCTTCGGGCACAACAAAGTTTGTAAACTGTGTGACTATCACTTGATCAGTTGGTCCCATGACTCCGGTGTTGAGATTCAGTTTGGTTCCGTCAAGAGTAAATCCGCTACCATTGAATAGGCGGCGACCATTGAAGTAGACCCACAACCGGTCTGGGTCAGTGATTATGGTACCCAGATCTATGTCATTGACTTGCACTGTTTCGCCTGTGGTGAAGTCGTATGATCCAGAACTGTTGTTGTAGGCATCGGTATCATTGCTACGCACTAGATCAACTGCATAGGCCAGTCCAGTGCCAGATCCTGGACCAAGAGCTTGGAATATAGTTCCAGGATTGTTATTGGCGGCGCCACACAAGGTCCAGTCAGTGTTGCCGGTGATGTAGATCTGATAGAGATAGTTGGCCTTCAGGGATCCTGCTTCAAACGGACCAGGGTCAGAAGAATACTGTACGGACTGTATGTAATTAGGATCAAATGGAGTTTCATCAAGGCCTTCTGATACAGTGATACCAGCTACCACTGGACCTGAAAACAACTGAGTAAGAAGTCCTTGTTGCCGTGTGTCATTCCAGGATGTCACAGCAATAGTAGATCCAGCAGGTGGAACTAGTCCAGCTCCGGCCACAAAGGTCAGGACACCATCGCTCACTATGGCCTGTGGATTGGCTGATGCGTAGATCTGTATGGCAGTGCCGGCGGCAGGAACAGTGTTAAAGGTTACGTATTTTGTGGCACCCACAATGGATCCACCTGACACATAGGCCCCGGTACTGGTGTTGCCAAAAAACACACTGGTTACAGTACAAGATATAACTGTAAAGGTACCATTATAGCCACTGCCAGTTCCGGTCAAGCCAGTAACAGTAATTTGTTCACCGGGTAGATAGGGAGGAACTGCCTGGGCCGCAAATGTCAATCTGGCTACACTACCATTTCCATTGGCTCCGTTGACCGCTATAGGACCCAGTGGTGACAGGGACCATTGTGTGGTTGCTACAGGTAAATTGTTTACATAAACCGACACAGCAGAACTTGAAATTGTACTAGGATCCACGCCCGAGCGTGTAGGCAACAGGAACGATGAAATGGCACCATCGCCCACATAATTGACACCACTGGCCATGCGAGCTCTAGCCCCGTTTACGGATACAATCAAATTACTGGGATTACTGTAGTCCAAATTGTTATCTAGCACATATGATGTAGCACCTGTGGCTGTGATAATTTGAGTCTGTGGAGTACTCCAGCTGTAGTTGGTTGTTACTCCGTTGATAGTGGTAGGTGCCAAAACATATAGGCAGACAAAATCAGCCGCTGTCAACTGTTCAAGGAACACCACTTCGGTTTCATTGACTCCATAGGCTGAGTAGACATAATTGGTAGATAACACACCATTAATAAACACCACCAGTTCCTGTATGTTGGGATTCGTACTGCCCTGTTGGTAATATTCTACCGGTAATATGGCATAACTGTAAACAGTAGTGTCAACTGTGTGGGTGGGCAAATTGGCACCGTTGTAGTTGTTTCTGTAAAGCTGATTGCCTCCACCGACTTCAAACACAGAAATCACAATGGTATCACCAGCAGTGGCATTGCCTGTAATGGTTATCTGTTGATTGGGCCAGTCTACAGTATATCCTGTGCCTAACACCAGATCAGTTTCCTGCGTTTGATTGGACACACGTACCTGTGCTGGGTAAGGTGCCATACCGGCAAAGCTCACAGTTGGAGTCAAGGGATCGTATACAAATTTTTCAAGAACTTCAAGGAACCCGTGTCCTCGTTGTTGCCAGTCAGCGCCAGGTGTGGTATATACCCGCATGTCCAAGGTATCAAATTCGCTGCCAGGTACCAGTTCTTCTGGAGCATAGCTGCTGAAGGTATCAATGTATCCACCGCCGTCCACATTGATATCAGTGGGTCTTGTTCCTAGATATAGATCCAGATACGAACTAGAATATCTAGCATCTAGAATACTAGGATCATATGTGGGTTGTCCACTGGCATCGTAGCTGATGTTATCAAATGGATTGATGTTGTAATTGCCCACATCAAAACCTGTGTTCTGGTTGTAAGTGGGTCCAGTGACCTGGACTCCAGGATAGCTGACTCCGTTGATCAACAAGGGCAGACTGAGTCCGGGCATGTTGACACCGGGTACATAGAAACCCATGGTGCGATCTACACCACTGAGCTGACTAGCTGGTACCAAAGACCAAAATGCCGGATCAAAATAGCTTTCATTCAAGGTAGTGTTGGCTGACCAAACCGCATCAAGATAACGAACTCGATCCCCTGCGTTGTAGGTCACGCCTGCTTGCCATTCGTGTATGGTAGACGCATACTGGTAACGATCATACTTGATAGTAGTTTTGAAACTGCGTACTAGACTGTTGCTCATGACAGCAACCGCTTGCGCACCCGACCCGTTGCCACCGGTGAGAGAAATAGTAGCTGTGGTAACGTAACCGGATCCGGGTGTGAGCACATTTATGGCCACAACCTGGCCAGCACTGTTGATCACAGCAGCCATGGTGGCCTGCTGGGTGCAGTTGCCTGTGACCACTACCACTGGTGGTACGGTATAGCCCGATCCGCCGTTGACTATTTCTACCGAATCAATATTGAGAGTATAGTTGTTGAACCAGTCGGACCAGGGCCATTGGCTCCATACAGCGGCATTTGATGCTTCGTCGCTGATGGTTGATTCAACTAGGCTGCCGGATAGCGTGTATGGAGTCAGCACAGGGCTAGTAAACTGCGGTATTACCAGATCTGTATTCCAGTAAGCCGGCAGATCAAAGTCACTTAGTTCTCCACCATAGGTATCAAGACCGTCATATATCAAATTAAAGGCAGAAGTCTGCACATGATAAGGTTTGACTTCATTCAAATAATCTTGAACAAAAATCTGATTGTCCTTTTGATACAGCTGATAAGGTAACAAAGCACGCAAATTATGATCTACTTCGATGAAACTGCTCTTGACCAACCAGTCAGGAGCAGTAAATTCACTGTAGACAAAGTTGAACAACAAGATCAAGCACTGATTACGGAATATCAATAGATCATCAATGAATAATTCTTGATTGATGGCCTGGATGATTTTTCTAGTCTCAATCACTGGTTCTTGATCAAAGTACTGAGCATCAAATACCTGGGCGTCATATCCGTATTTTCCAAGCTGATAGTTCCACAAGGTCTCACTGAATGCAATGGTACCTTGTTGTAATCCTACTCGTGTCCAGTCTGATATGGCTCCGACAGCAGTGGTACGTAGATAAATTTCCCACATGCCACCATTGTAATTGGTGACTTGCACACTGCTGCCAACAGGAGCCTGTGATAGGCTTAGGCTCAGCAGATCACCGGTATTTTGTACCTGTGCCACTGGTTGTGTGGCCTTGTTGTATCCGGGCAGATACCAGTCAATGTAGTTCCAATAAAGTGGAGTATCGTAATTTTGGATACGTATCAGATTTGTTTCACGCTTGAGCCCTGTAGCATCTAGTGCCACTTCATACACAGTCCAACGACCATTTTGTGTTGAATCCGATGTAACTAAAAATAGATAGCCTAACGGAACAATATAAAGATTTTGATAAGTCAGTACTTCGTAGCTGTCTACCTGTTGGTTGTAACCATTGGTGCCTGTCACTGCCACATTGGTCAAATACAAACTGTCATTGAGAATATAAGTTCCAGAGTCACCATAGCCATTGATGGTGACAAAAGGTGGTATTCCGTCTCCGGTCAGGGTCATTCCCACCACGAACTCACCTGTCAAGTCACCACCCACAGTGAGAATATTGCCCGAGATTGAACAAACTGTAGCTGTGGCTGTGACCGATGATGGCAAGGCTTCAGAACTGTTGAGTAAATTGAAACTCCTAATTTCACTGATAGGGTACTGCGCCAGTATAGAGTTGGCTCTGGTAAGATAATTTTCCAGTGCTGCAAATCGATCACTGAACATGCTTTGTCTTGGCCGGAACTTTACTCCGTAACGCTGACCAGGACTTAGGAATGGATCAGGTACTGGATTTCCTACAGTATCCTCACCGCAGAGACTGTCTTGTAATTTTCTATACAGGGTGTCGTCCAAGAAACTGTGCGGACGTCCGTCGGCTACAAGTGCATACTCTTGATGAATATTATTTTGTGAGCCAGCGGCCTGTTGATCATATTCAACATGTAACACTGTGTTGTTGGCACTGACCAGATTTGGAACTGCATTGTACAGTGCAATGGCACTGGAATTCAAAGCACCTATATAGGCAATTCCACTGTTGATAGGATATTGAATATAACTGGCAATGGCTGTTGTGCTCAGAGTCTTACCTGTGTATACAGTAGGTATATTCCTAACCCAATAGTAATAAGTGGTAGAGAACAGCCCATTGAGTCCCAGGGCAGATCCTACACTGTAACTAGTGGTGCTGAGCGGTGTTCCAGGTCCACTATAGTTGGCTGGTGGTACAGAGCTTTCTATCCACTGATAGATGTCTACTCTACTGCCCGGAAATGTTTGTCCCCATTGGCGACTAGCATAGGTTATATCATTCTGATTGGGATTGATAAATCTTACCAGGTTGGTGTCCCACCAGATTTGACCTACATGGCTGGCAGCCCAGGTAGTTCCATTGTTGTGTACAGTTCCGTGATTGTAACTGGCTGGGTCTACAGCTCCAATATAGTCAATATTTTGCTGGGCCACTCCAAGTATCTTGCCCTGCAATGGATCAATAAAATCGTAATAGGTCTGCGTGCTGCTCAACAGCTTGTCAAAAGAATAAACAGAATTAATCAATTCTACATTGACCACTGGTTCTTGTTGATGTATCACTTGCCAGGCTGGCAAGCCCAACAGATTGTCAAGCACAGTGGCAGTTCCATAGTTGGTTTGATTGGCTGATCCAAGATCGGCACCTGGAGCACCGGCTATCAGTTGTCCTTCAGTGAAAGATACCGAAGTTCCAAAGCCATCGCCCTGGGCCAAAGTGGTGTTATAAACCTGTTGACCAAATACCAGTTGTCCTGGGTTGGTAGCCGAAGGATTGGCACTTTCTAAAAGATCAAATGTGTAGACCACGCCAGAGTTGGTCACTAGATTGCTAAAGCTGGTGCTATTTTTGTCAAATATGGTCTTACCGCCGTCGAACGGCATGATTTCGTACACGTTGCCGTTGGGCGATCCTACCACTAGATTTGATGCCGGGGCATTGACACCCAGGCTATGTCCAAATCGTCCAGAATTTACCGGATTGGGACTGTAGATAGTTTGCGTATAGATCCAGCTGGTAAAGCCAAGGTTGGCGAATGCTGTTCCATTGCTGCCGGGCAACACTGTGAGTTGACTGTAGGCGGTTGCTGAAGGATTTATGACATTCAACACCAGGCGTCCCGAAACAACCAAGATGGTTTTGCCACCCAGTGGAGCTGTTACAAATAAGATCTGTTGTGCGGTATTGTCGTAGGTATAGTCGGTACTATAGGTTTGCAATACACCTGCAACATAGACCTTAGTAGTTGGGCCGCCCGGGCCAAACACTGTAGAAGAATAAATGGATCCCACATCATAGATCTTGGTTGTCCCGTCGGCCACAAATGTAAGATCGCTGGTTAGGCTAGCCGACACATTGGGTATGCTGAAACTGAGTTTCCAGAACGACGGATTGTTCGAAGGCGTCTTGTTGGTGCTGGTGGTCAGAGCTGTGTAGCACAAGTTTTGGTAAATCACTCGATTACCGGTATGGTACTGCACAGTGCTGAGATATGGGCCTGGATTGATAGCACGGGCCAGTCCAGCAATAGTGTTGTCGGGACTAGCAGGCACCGCTATCTCTATGTTGTTGATACGTATGGTATCACCGGCTGTAAGAGTTGGATTGGCTATGTTGCTCACAATCACTCCATACCTACGACTCTGGTCTACGAGGCTTTGTACTTCACCACTGTTGGTGGTTGTGTCGCTAGCATTCGGTGCGCCAACATAAACCGTGGTGTTGTTGGAACTCATGGCTAGGCTGTAACCAAACTGGGAGTCACTGGCGGGATTATTTGCCGACAGTTTTTGCACCAGCTGGAACTGGTTGGTGCTGATTTCTAATTCGTCGCCTAGAACTAGATACACTGAACTGGACAGTATAATGTTGTTGCCTGAAACTGTATATTGACCATTTAAGAAATTAGCTGTATTGGTCAAGACAGTCTTGTTTAGTGTGACCTGAACTGGTGTGCTGACCATACCAGGTACAGTATATACCAGCTGAGTGGCATCGTTTACAATGTAGCGTATCACGCTACGATCGTACACATAGCTAGACCCTGCATGTGTAACTATGTTGCCGTTGCTATCTAGAGTCTGATCATTTTTAGCACCCACTATGAGTGTTTGTCCGTCGGTGCTGGTGACCAGACTGCTGCCAAATCCAGCATCATCAGCCAGACCCAGGCTGCCAGTTTCCAAGGTGTTGACCAAGGCCCAGTAGGTTGATGTTATGACATCAATGCTTGCACCTGCTCTAGGCGCTACTGCAAATACCAACCCAGTGTCGGGAGTATTTACAACCACCTGCTCCATAGAGTCGGTGTTTATGTATTCACCATCCAGAGTGACCAAATCTTCAAGATTGCCAGTGTTATAAATGTAGTCAATAGATGGGCGTTGTAAAATTCCATCAACATATACTGTAAATGAATCTATGTCGGTAATGGTATACAGAAATCCTGTCAAATTAAAACCAACTCTTGTACCATTGCCGGTCAAATTAACAGCCACCCGACGAGTGATTCTCAGTTTTTGATTTGGTGGCAGTTGTGTTATCAGTTGTATTGAGTTTGAATTTACCTGATAGTCAACCTGGTATGTCAAGGCCCGGTTGTTCAGCGTGACCAGCAGTTGTGCAGGTGCCTGATAATTGACCTGTATTGAGTCACTCCAGTTGTAAAATACCGTGACCCCATCAGTGACATATTCAACTGACTGTGCCTGTTGATCCACTCGCGTGTAGGCATATACTCTGTTGTGTCCAGGACCACCAATGTACAACCATCTTTCGTCATAGCTGAGTGCGATCGCAGTACCAAACTGCAAATTATTAAGGTAGTATTCAGGTGAAGTTATCAGCTGATTTATTCTAAATTCGTTGGTTGCAGGATCTTGATACAGTACAGTTGCATAGCCCTTGTTACCGTTACTGGCCGGTGCACCAACGGCTGCCCAGGTATTGTTGCCATAGGTGACCTTTTGACCAAAACCAAGAGTGTTTGTGGCATTGATGGTCAAGCTGACGCCGGTTCTGTAGTTGCCGTCCGAGGTTCGGTAGAAGGTTTCTACTTGACCAGTGCCTATGCCAGGTGTTCCAATCATCAAGGTACCACTGTTGAATGACTGTGTCACGCTGGTGCCAAAGTTGGCCTGCTCAACTAGACTGTTAGGTTGCAATATGCTATTCTGCGTGAAAGGAGCTGTTTTTTCAAGCACTTCCCATTGTCCATTGCCGTTGTTGTCAACCCAGGCCCTGGCACCTGAAAACAGCTCTTTGGAATATGGCAAGGAGGCCACATCACTGGCCTGCGCTACACGCTGAGTTTGCAAGCGCCAAACCAGTCCGTTACCACTGCTGTAAATGGTAGTTTGACTGGTGCTGGTAAAGCTGTATGCTATGACCACAGTGTTTAGCGAAGGCGTAGACAGGACACGATACACTCCATCAATTCCGGTGGCAAAGTAACGCATGATAATTAGATCACCCACAGCCAGACCTGTGGTCTGGCTCAGTGTTACCAGACTGGTGCCGTTGAGATTGTCTGTAATCTGCAGGATCTGACCTGCAACCTGTGTGCAACGATACACATTCCAGTTGTAACTGTTGTCTTTGGCCACCCAGATACTGGTACCAGTTCCAATCGTGTTGATTTGGCTGGCTATGTTGGACGGATCGTCCAGACTGAATACAGTGATATCTACATCATCAAGATTGACATAGCCAGCCGATGGCAAGGCTGTATTTGATACTGGAGAAGTGATGGTAGGTAGTATGTTTGTGCTATTGATATTGTAACTGGAACTCCACAAATTACCCAACTGTACTGTTTGATCTGCCTGGCTGGTTTCACCTGGATAGATGATCTGCACTGTGCTGGGGTTGCTGGTCAAATCTGCTTCATTCAACAGGATTTCAAAATAGCTGCGATTGTAGTTGGCACCATAGGTTCCTACCAGTATGCCCCACTCTTCGTAGATGTTGTACTGTCCTGTTTCCTTGCCAAGATTCACGCGAGTTAATAGTTCGGCGGCACGCAGGCTACCCTTGGTCTTGATGAACTGCTGATACAGATTGATCTGGCTTACGTCATCCAGCTCAAGATCAACCATGTACTGGCGTGGCTGGAAGCCAATCAGGTTATAGGCCAGGAGGTCGTTGTCGCTGTTGAGATTGGCTGTTTGTGTGCTGTAGGTATTGGCCAACTGATCGGCCTTGTTGGCCAAGTTGGGCAATAGGCCTTGATCAATCATGGCGTAGTTGCTCTTGTACCAGTCATTGTAGTCAAACTGTGTCTTGGGCTGTACTAGGCCGGCAGCCTGCCAGTAGTTGTTTTTGTAACGTACAATTTCACCCTTGGTATAGCGTTGTGTGCTAGACCAAGGCTCAACGTTATTGTAGTTCAGTATGAACCCTTTGGCATTGAGAGTACCGTCCCATTGGGTGCTGTTAAATGCTTCCAGGTACAGGCGATTTTGGCGGGCTGCAGTGATAGGATCATAGATAAGATCATTGAATATGTCCACATTATCAAATACGATCATGTTTTCATAATCAGTAAACTTTAAATCTAAGAAACTAATGGTTTGTGATGTGCTGGGTGCAGGTTGGATAGTAAATGTATCGCCCGAGCGTTGTATCACTAGATCTCGTGTGGCAAAGGTCTGACGATTTTGATCCAACAGCTGATTGGCCAAACTGTAACTTATGATGTCGTCTACTACCGATCCAACTTGATACACAGTCAGTCTAGTTGCGCTGGGATTTAGATTGATAATAGTGCCTTCGCTCCAGCCCTGTTCTGCATAATACAAGAATTCCTGAGCCATTTGGTTCCAGTTTATGATCAGTCCATTTTCAATCTGGGTGAATGTAAATCCTTGATTGGAAAGATACTGGCCGTAGCTGAGCAGGAAGTCGACTACCATGGTTGCATTAGAGAACACATAGCCATACGGTATGTAGGCTACTGAGTTTGAATACTGTGCCGGTACTGAAACAGTAGCACCGCCAGCTGATATAGTTTGTAGTATGCCATTGGGCAAACTGACCTGTATAGGGAAATAGGGATCATATCCACTATAGCCGTATACAGCATAGCCACCAGCAACTGTTTCAACTATTACTGAACTGTAGGTTATACGTCCATAAGGTTGATCTTTGTAGACCAGGAGATTATAGCTTTCGGGCGGAATGTACAGACTTTGATTCTGACTCTCCGGACTGGATTTTTCCAAGGCGATCTTGAGATAGTTATCGGCTGTCCAAGCTGCCATTCTATAGCACAGGCGAACATCCAGGTTGGCCAGATCAGTGCTCAAAATATTAGTGCTGTTGAGTCCGCGCTGTTGATTGAAGTCTACGATCCAGTTGATAAAACTGGCCTTGCTCACACCATTGCCGTAGATTTGTAGACCACTACCATCTAGTCTATAGCGTCCATTGTAAAGATACTGTTCTAGTTCAGTGTTATATCTGTAGAGATCTCTATCGGCAAACAGACTGAAGAATTCTGCCGGGCGTGTCAGGGCCAGCAGTCGCATGATAGCAAATGGATAGCTGGAGCTCATCCACCAAGAAGCTTCTACAGGGCCGCCGTCGCCAACTTTCCAGCTGCGTTTGAAATTGTTGGGATCATACACGCCGACCACGCTTTCCAAAGGCGGTAGCAGTTGTCCTTGCTCATCAACCGGAATAACATTGGTCAGGCCTGGCCGTACATAGCGTGGATCTACATAAGGAGCTACAGGATCCGCCACATACCCGACTTCGAGGTCACCCCACAGCACCAGGTTGTCACTGGTATAAGGTACAGGACCATAGCGATCGGTCCACCAGACTGGTTGCTCACTGAATCCCAGCATTTCCCATGGTGTGAGATTGGGTGTAAATGTGTCGTAAAAATATCTATAAATTCCGCGCCAGGCACCTTGTGTCAGAGCTGTTTCATTGATGTTGCTGATTTGACCGTTGACAAGTCTAATACCATCACCGGTATAGTTGTAGGTAAATGGATTGTTGGCCAAGTAATCCTGGGCAGTATAATCCAACTTGTTGTAGCCAACCCAGCTGAGGAAATCTTCGCCCAAGATCTGGGTGATGGTGGTGTTGCTGTAGTCAGTGGTCCTGAAGTAGCCAGGAATCACATCCTCAGCTGTAAGCGGCACAGGATTGCCATCATTTTTCAAATTATCATAAATTCTGGTTTCAAATTCCAACAAGACCTGATCGCGAATGTCACCAAAGGCCACGGTGGTGCTGCCATCGTGTCCTTGGATAACAAAAGTTGGATTGATGTAGTCTGAATCTAGATAAAGCTCAGGACGGAACTTGGGATATAAACCCAACTTGGTCGGTGTGTTGGGGACATAGTTGCCGGTTGTGTCGTTGTATTCATTGATCGTGACCGTATCGCCCACGTTGAGAGGAATTAACACAGTCAAGGTTGGTGTATCTGTACCAACCACATAGTCATAGTTACGAGTCAACAAACGACCGTTTAGATAGACCAGGAGTCCTAGATAATTTGATTCAGTAAAATTATAAGTTTGTACTGTGTTGAATTGGTTGGTTGTGATGGCTGTGACCGTATAGGTATTGGAAGCATAAACTTTGCCGGATGGCAACATGTCTGACCAATAGAATGGACTCAGTTTGGTGTCGCCAGCATTCATCAACAGCATGGCACTGTCTAAAATTTCTGGTACAGTTTGATTGCCCCAGTCGTTGGTGATCACGGTATTGAGCAACTGTGATTTGAATTTGATATATTCGCGACTGTTGTAATCAAGGCTTTCAAAAATATTGAACTGTTCATTGCGTAAAAAATAACCGGCCAAGGTCAACGGAGCACTTTGTTGTAAGATCTGCAGACCGTACGGAATAATATTGCCTAGGTCTCTAGTGTTGTTGGGTCCAATTACAGGTCCTTCAAGACCGATCAAGTTTTCAGCTATGGTGCTGTAGTGATTGCGTGCAGTGCCCAATGTAAAATATTGGCTATTGCCGTTGAATGGATTGTTTTCAAGATTAACCGGTACCTGATAAAATCCTACACTACTGGTTTGATCACTTAGGACCTGTACTTCAATCAAGTCACCTGGCACATAAGTGGTCAGCAAGGTAATGGTTGTGGTCGTAGCAGTTGTAGTTACAGTGTAATTGTAGCTTTCTTGGAACGTGGCATTGACAAATATCTGCACAGCCGGCACCACGGTATTGGTGTTGACTGCTATGTCCAACTGCAAAGGAGAACCATCGTAGGTAAACTGGAACTGCTGGCGTATCTGACTCTGTGTCACTGCTGGTTGCCAACCAATGTCCTTTTTGAAGGTCACACGATTTGAGTATTCGTAAACAAATCCTGTGCTGATGTTGGTAGTGTATCCTACATTGTCAATGGTGTAGTTGAAGGTGTCGTTGTAAAGATTGTTCTCAAACTTGATGTCACCTATGTTGGTCAGATTGAGATAGACCAATGGAAATCCTAAAACAGCATCCGTAGCACCATTGCCGATGGCATAGCTGAAAAGTGGACTGCCGGTAAAGGTCGAGCTGGGATAAATGTCTTGATTTCCAAAACTGTATCCATTGGTGTCGTACACATCAAACTTTGGTGGCTGATTTACACTGGTTTTTTGTTGGCACTTGACCCACTCAGTTCCATCATATCTAAAACTGATGCCCTGCAGTGTGGATCCATCTATACATACAGTATTTTGATCGGGCAAGGCCGAAGCAACGGCTGTTAGATTGATAACTGGTTCGGCAATCAAGGGCGGCACAGTGTCGGGTGTTATAAACTGCACTTGATAAATGTTGTTGCGTACAAGTGGATCTAGATCACCGGCAAAGATAATTGTGCTGCCATTGAGCAGGGTATAACCGTCGGTGCTGAAGCCAATGGATCCATTCACAGTGTGCAGAGCATCGGTCTGATCAAAATTAATAATGTTCACTGGTGGCAGAGCATCGGTGCCAAAATCATACAGTCGTAACCCTCCACGGAATTCCAGGATAGGTCTACGTGCGATGAATTCGTTGTCGTAAACAGGAACAGTATTGTTGTACTTGGCAGATGCATTGATGACATCAATGTGGAACCAACGATTGCTACGACTCCAGGGATTCTGATTCATCGCCGAGCGATTGATAGTGATATAGTCAGGAACCAAGGGTGCGTTCAATGTACCATCAAATGGTGACTGATCAAACAGCAAACTAGAAAATGGGGTGGTGGCGTTTTTGGTATAGGTCTCAGGAGTTATAAAATCTCTTGTCAGCGACAGGGTGATTGCTGTGCCAACTCCTTCTACAAAATAACTGTTGCCTTCGTAACTGGCAGGATAAGTCGGACTGTTGAAAGTGACTATCATGCCGTTGGTAAAAGCCACACCGTTGGGACTGGTATAAGATTTACTACCAAGTATGCGATCAATATCCAGTGTCGACGTGTTTTGGTCTACTAGAGTTATTGTGCCAAATATGGTAGGATCTGTGCTGTCCTGATAATACAGGATATCCTGTGTGGCCGTCAGCAAAGGCATTTGCTCAAATACACTGTCGGCATTCTTATACCAGTTGGTATTGGCGTACTGGGTACCAAACAATATGGTGCATTTTGTAAGATTGTCAACAGTGAACGCCAGAGTCAAATTAATAACACCATCTACATAGTTGATTCGCCAGACATTGTACAGAGCTGGGTCCACATTATTACTACCAGCGAATATCAAGGTACGTGTGTCAAGATTGGTAATGCCGTCGATGCCTGCAGGGTTGGCCAACATGAAATCAGCCACAGTCTGTCCATTGACAGAGTCAAAGGGCAAGGTAGTGACCAAATCAACCGTACCCAGAGATTGGTTAGCGACAGGGCCAATGACTGGCATGTTATAAAAGAAATTCTGTGCGGTATTTGCTGGTGTATTAAAAGTGACCGTGCCCAGGTCGGTGCCATTATTGACTACACCCAGCACATCTCTGCTGCTGATGTTAGGAGTGGCAGGAATGAGTCCATTCACTCCTGGAGCTGTTTGTATCCAAAATTGAGAACCTGTACCAGGAGTGGCATCAATAATGTTGAATGTGCCTTGTAGATTAAATTCTACATCGTTGCAATAGTACAGAGTATCAGGGGCATCTTGCGGAACCGTAAACGTGACAAGACCAGTGGTAGCACCGTTATTGTTGACTCCTGAGTTGTAGACATTTACAGTACCAAGACTCACTTGGGTCTTGATGTAAAATGCCAGTGGCGCCGACTGTGTGAGATTAAATGTGTAGGTGTTGCCACGTGTCAGGGTCAGACTAGGATTGGCTTCATAGTCAATATTCCAGTTGGCAGTTCCGTTGTTGGTCACACGATATTGTACAGCAGCCTGCTCATTCTGAGCCACCACAAAGTTATAACTGCCGCCGCGGGCCAAGGTTATGTTGGGATTATTGCCGGCGACGCCTGAAAATGTGTAATAGCCGTTGTTGCGTGTTACAGTAAAATCTTCTAATGTAGCAACTCCCCCATTGGTCACCGAAACCGGTAAGGGTCCAAATGGCAACCAGTAGTACTGGGCATAATTTATGTACTTGTCAAAATCAACAAAGGGATCCCAGGCATAGTAGTCACTCTTGTATAGGTTGCTGGGATTGGCCACATCAGCTCCTTGGACTGCCAAGGCATCATTGATACCAGGATAGGTTATTGCATCAACTACCTGATGTGTGTTGGCCGGATTGACCTGTACCACACCCGGTTCCAGCTGATAGTTGCGACGGGTGGCTGTAGGTTCGGTCACATAACCGTCGTTGGCATTGACTCCGGGTCCTACACGTTGACCGATGAAACCTTGACTCTTTTTGAATGCCGGTTCTTGTATCAGCTGATCAAGTGTGGCCGCCAAAAATTGTTCATTGACCGGCGTTTGGAATATTTCAGGAAGAAAATCTACCGAGCGTACATTGGCGGCCATTAAATTACTCCACTACCAGGTTGTGTTTGTAGATTGGTACTGGTTAGAGCGGTAATAACTTCAACATCGTTGACTGTGGCTCCGTTGACAAATATCTGATTGGGCGCACAACGGATTTCATACAGATCACCAAAGCTCTTCTGTGGATTCAATGGCACCAGAACCACGCTGCTGACCACATCGCCAATGTTTTGATGTATGTAGGCGGCCAGTTCTGAAAAATAGAATGTCTGACCAAAGTCCCAATTCTGTAGATCAAAATAGGCACTCATGTTGGCCACCACTAAATTTTTAATTGTGCTGACACTGGCAGTGCTTTGCGCAGATTGTATTACCTTGACTGTGGCTCTGAGAGAATCCACTGCCTTGCTACCAAACAATGGTTGGAAATCCACACTGTTGAGAATCATGTTGTCGCTGATCATCTTGTAGCTTTGTAGACCCGAATAGGCTGTGGTCAGCTCATTGATGGTAGGTGGTGTTGGGTTGACCACTGTACCGGTAGTGTCCTGTATCCAGTTGGTATAGGCAGTGTAGTAATCATTGGTCACAACATAGAGGTCGATGATATTGGTAGATCCAGGATCAATTCTGCTGGTCAAGGGGCTGTTGTGGCGGTACTGGAAATACAGTCCTTGGCGACCGGTCAGTGCCAAATAAGTGTCGGTTGGAGTCAACGTGTAGTTGCCTGAACTGTCTAGAGTCAGGATATAAAACACCTGGTCCTGGTAAGCATAAAATACCTGGCCTGTGGTGTACTGACTTAGATTCAACTGTATGGCCACTATGGTAGCATAGTCGCTGTTGACTATGCCAGGATTCAGCATGAGATATCGTTGTAAATTATCAAAGTCCACTGTGGCCTGGAAGAACACCAGTTTGTGATTGGAGTCAACATTGGGTGCTACAATGTCATTGAAAAAATCTGGATTAGATGGAATTGAATCACCATAGCCGTAGCTGAAACTGACTTCAACCTGGAAGTCATCTGTTAGTCCATCACTCAGCACAGGTTGGTCAATGATGTTCATTACCTTGTCGCCATTGAGCGGTAGATTGCTGTCTGGTTGACTGTTTACCTTCAAGACATTGACATAGTCTCTGATGACTGTTCCGGTCCGGCTATCGTAAATTGGGTCGCCTGTGTAAAAGAAAAATCTGGTTTCGGCCACGCTGCCAAAGTAGTAATTGAGAGATCGGCTCTGCACAGTATAGTTGGTGCCATTGGTGGTACACTGTATCAACCAGCTTGCATCCAGCCCTTGTCCAGATGTATTCTGGGCGTATTGTGTGCTGTAGTCAGCTCCCACTGCCAGATTCTGCTGGGTAATCAAGTACCAGGTGGCTGTCAAGTTATCGTAGCCCAATCCAAAATTTTGACTAAGATAGATCTGATTTACAATGGTTTGCTCCAGTGTGCTTCCTAGATCTGTTTCAAACACCGGAATAACCAACAAAGGAATAGCACCAGTTGGCACAAAGGTATTCAACACCACGGGTCCAATGCCTGAAGGCAAGTTACCCAGGCCTTGGGCTGTTCCGCTAAGATACACTGCTGTTGGGCTGGCCCATATGGTCAGCTTTTCGTCGGCCCCGGTGGGACTTCCTACCTGCAGTTTGTTTTCTTTGTCAAAATAGTAGCCGGGTGGAGCTCCAAACTGTACCAGACTGCCTTGTGTAATAAAACGAGCATTATTGCTGGCAAATGATCCAACGGCCACAGGATTGCCTAGACTATTTTGGAAATAGCCAGTGGTCTCATTGGTTATGACTGTGCTCTGATGCCAGGTCAAACTCAGTGCAGACAGGTTGGGTCTGTTGAAGTTAGCATAATAGAATTGTTGCAGTCCGGCACGAGCCAACAAGGGATTGATCTGATTGTATACCACATCAGAAATGTTGTTGGTGGTAGTGTAGTTAAATTTGAAAGTAGGGCGAGTATTGCTTTCGTATAGGGCACCATCGCTAGCAAAAATACTGGTGCTGGAATACTTGCCAGTACCGTCCACTAGATCAAGATAGCGGCTGGTTCCAATACTGGCGCGATTTACCGCTGTGCTTTTTAAAATGCTATTGTACTGAGTAAACGGAAAGTTTGAATAGTCTTCGCCGTTGACCATGCGATTTTGCGTGTAGTACTGAGCAGGTGCACGCTGTTTGATTTCGGCAATGGTTTCTCTGGCCTGGGCATTGGTCACAGGTTGCGTGATTCCACAAACAAAGGTGATGGTTTCGATGTTGCCTGTTCTACTGACATAGCTGATGGGAATGCTCACACTCTGCATCTCAGCAGGATTGATTATGTAGGTAAGGCCATTTGATGCCCGCACATAGG
>Ga0208260_1000011_pt1 | contig 77069 bp, 115 predicted proteins | sample CryBogCBH18Aug09_FD_184619 | JGI IMG/M metagenome (GOLD analysis project Ga0208260, IMG submission 184619) | Freshwater microbial communities from Crystal Bog, Wisconsin, USA - CBH18Aug09 (SPAdes) | ecosystem: Environmental > Aquatic > Freshwater > Lake | place: Crystal Bog, Wisconsin, USA...
ATTAAAAAACTTTTTATTGGAAAAAAGCAAAACAGCATCCTGTTTTATTTTAGGATCCTTTCAGCAATTATAACACTTTGGAAATGTGAAAAAGCGGATCCTGTTGTAGTTGACTTAGGTGTGGCCGTGATGGAATTGGTAGACATCTCATACTGTGAATATGAATCTTACGGGTTCAAGTCCCGTCGGTCACCCCTAAGTTAATTAACATGTGAGATTTAACTATGAAATGCGTAATTATCGGCCATACTTCTAAATTAGGAGCAGACTTATTTTCTTATTTTAAAAATACTGGTTGGGAAACTATCGGTCTTTCACGGTCAACTGGACATAATGTTTTTGAAAATTATAATGAGATATTACAAATATGTAACAATACAAATTTAGTAATTATTAATACTCATAATAAACAAGAAACATTATTACAAGATTTAATAGGAAAGGTTGATAAAATAATTGTTAGTGGTTCTATTATGACTGATTTTATTCCTTTAGTGGAAACTGAATATAGTCAACATAAATTAGATTTAAAAAATAGATGTAAGTCTTTAAATTTTGATCCCACAGTAAGAACTCCTATTCTTTATTTAGGTATATCAAATTTAAAACCAAAAACTAATGATTTTTTTGAGTACGAAGATCCATTATCTAATCAAACTATATTACATGCGATTAGTTTTTGGTTGGATAATCCGAGAGTGACTAATATTAGTTTTGGTGTTAAAATTACTGAACACAATGCAAATGTTCTCATTCACAGATTTAATCTCACTAAGGAAAAAATTAACAAATTTATAAAAACATTGCTTCTATAGCTCAAAGGTAGAGCAATCGGCTGATAACCGGTAGACCAAGGATCGTTACCTTGTAGGAGCACCAATTTTATTAATAGGCAACTTATGAAAGTAGTAAAACTCAATGGAACACACAATCTTCATCGTTGGGGATATACACATGCAATTCGATTTGAATATAGAACTCGGGAAGTAAATGAGTTAATCAATGAATTGCGCAACCGATTTGGTCAAGATACTGAAAAATGGTATGTGTATAGAGCTCGTAAAGATCGTCCATTATGGATAGGTTTTAAAGATGCTAAGATTATAAGTTTTATATTAATGTTAGGTTAAAGGGTTATTCTTCTAATTGGTAAGATCCCAGACTCCAAATCTGGATGTAATGGGGGTTCGAATCCCTCGTAGCCCGCCACTTATAGCAATTTATTTGACTTTTTTCGATTTTCGGTAATAGTTAAATATTGCAAATTTTCTAAAGTATGTAGTCCACCTTTAGAAATAGGAATGATATGATCAACTTCATATCCTACAGGACAGTGAAAATAAAATAATCGAATTGCATTAATATCGGCATCAGCAGGAGTTTGATTTTTCTTCTTAGCCATATATCTTGCCCATGATTCATTCTTTTTAGAACGGATATATCGATATTTTTCTTCTTCTGTAAGATGTAAACGATTTGGATTACATTCGTCGGAACAAAATTTAGGACGAGAATGCTGTGTGCCACATGTTGGACATACATTATATGTTTTAACTCGTTTAGGATGAAGTTTGTTATTATGAATTGCAGAGCACGACTTACTACAAAATTTAGGATTGTAAGTTTCGGTTTTACAAACAATGCAATAAGTTAATGTTTTAGATAAACGGGCTGCTCCTGCACATGTATTAGAACAAAACTTCCTTGGTTTATTTGAATTTATCCTTGATGGTGTAAATTCAGTCTGGCAATAATGACATTTTAACATATACATATTTATCGCATAGAGAGAAAGTTCAATTCCTCCTTGAGATGCCAATTTTATGGGGGGCGGTGCTAGCCTTACCGGTAATCATGAGCCGGGACAGCCCTCCACCAGTTTTAGGATACTTACAGCAAACTATCATAAACGATAGGTAGTTGGTTCAATTCCAACTTTTGCATCATTGCAAAATAGCTCATTTGGTAGAGCACTCGATATACGAACAGTATCCTGTTATTTTTCCTACGGTGGCTCTTGGTAGAGCAGGACGTCTTATAAGCGTTTCGGGCAGATAACCCCCAGGTCTAGGTTCGATTCCTAGCCGTAGGACCACTTAAAATAATGTTGTTTCGATAACTATAACAACAAACACACACGTAATAAGCAAAATACCAATTCCTTGTAACGATTGCATACTGACTCCTTTTTCATCAGGGTATATAGTATATAGTTGCAAATAGATTACAGACTAATACTAACGGTATAAACTTATTATTTGATATTAATAAACAATTGGTAGGTGCTCGATAGGTAATGAGGGCTGACTGTTAATCAGTTTTATGTGGGTTCGAATCCCACCCTACCAGCCAATTTTGCTACTGTAACAATGATGGTTCATGTACTGGACTGAAAATCCAAGGATACTGGTTCGATCCCAGTCGGTAGCACCAAATTTAGGTCCATAGATTAGCGGTAAAATCGTTACCGTGACATGGTAAAGATCGTCAGTTCGATTCTGACTGGACCTACCAAATAATGCCGTTGTGTTGAAATGGATATCATTACAGTCTACGAAACTGTAGTTCTAGGTTCGACTCCTAGCTTCGGTGCCAAATAATGCCGGTGTAGTCCTCTGGGTAGGGTGGCTCGTTGTCTGCGAGATATAGGTGGGTTCGATTCCCATCATCGGCGCCAAACATGCTCTTATCGTCTAGAAGGTTAAGGACACCGGTCTCTCAAATCGGAAAATTGGGTTCGATCCCCAATAGGAGCACCAAACAATGCCCGGTTAGTTTAATGGTAAAACATTGCGCTTACATCGCGAAATTGGCAGTTCAATTCTGTCACTGGGTACCAAAATAAAAGTTGACACAGTTTAAAAAGACTGTATAATACAATGTATATTAAGAATTAAGGATGCTTTCAGCAAATTTTAAAACATCAATCTCACACATTGACTACGTTTAAAAATGCATCCTGTTTAGTTTTAGGATAGGTTCAGCAAGAATAAGCATTTCACTTTTAATGAAAAAACGCTAAAAACTATCCTGTTAAAATTGACCATAAAAGGTTTGTTTCAGCAATTTAATTTTATCTTTCTGCTAAAAAGAAGGTCTGGGTTCGAATCCCGGCGCTAGGTTGGTCTTTAGTGTGGTGTAACGGTAGCACAAAAAATGCAAACCTGATAATTATGGGGGCGAAGCTTTAATGGTGAAGCACTCGGCTCTTAACCGAAAGAATACGGATCGTTACCGTGGGCCCCTACCAAATAACGGGACTATAGCTCAGCAGGTAGAGCATCGCACTTTTAATGCGACTGTCGAGAGTTCGAACCTCTCTGGTCCCACCATATACAAACACACTATCCTGGCAACATCTGATCAGCAGGACTTAATCGATATGAAAATAGTGTGTTTCTATATAGTGATATATACTGTATGGAACATTTTTTCGATATCGGTATACAATACGTAAATTTATTTTCTATAATGATAGGAATGTCATTTGTAGTGCTTTCTAGTATGTGGGGCGGAAGAACTCGATATACTAGAGTTGTATTTTTCTACATGGCATATCTAATTTTTTATTATGGATTTTTACAACACAATTTATAATGGTAACGTAGGATAATGGTAATCCAGCACTCTCATAAGGTGTAAGATGCAAGTTCGAATCTCGCCGTTACTACCAAATTAAAAAATAAATATCTTCACAAATATAGTGAGGTTTTTATGTATAAGACAATTATTATGGTTAGTATTGCATTAACAGCAATTGCATTTTCAGTAATGGCTTATGTAGTAAATCGTGAAGATTCAGTTAGAATGGAAATTGCTGCACAAAACGGATTAATCCAATGTAAAGTAAACAACTATGTGCTTTGGAAGAAGGCTTGCGACAAATAAATAGTACTTTAGGAGATTTATATGTCGTTCAACCTTAAGATTCAACACTGGCATGTAGGAACACTTGTTACTCATGAGCATAAGTTTAAAACACTAGAACAAGCACACGAGTTTATTGCGTCTTTTCCAAAAGTTGCAAAAATAAAGATTTATGATGAAAATAAGGAATTAGTACACGAAGTAGTTCCAGTATTATTCGACGAATTAATGTACGCATAAGGAATTTATTATGTCACATACACTTAAAATGCACTTTTGGCAGAATGGAACGCTTATTACACACGAACATGTATTTGCAGATGTTGAATCAGCAAAGGAATTTGCATCTCTAATTACAAAACCGTCGTTGTTAAAAATTTATAATGACTATAACGAGTTAGTACATCAAACTAAATCTAACGAGTTTACATTAGTTTACGCATAAGCGTCAGTACCAGAGTGGCTTAATGGCATGGATTGCAAATCCGTTGATTCGGGGGTTCAAATCCCTCCTGACGCTCCACTTTTATTGCGGGTATAGCTCAGTTGGTAGAGCGCAACCTTGCCAAGGTTGATGTCGAGAGTTCGAGTCTCTTTGCCCGCTCCACTTTTATATTGACAATTGATAACAGTTGTCGTATAATGCGTTTTTAGGATGATTACAGCAAACAATTTTCTGCTACCATTTTCAGCAGGCTGGCCCGCTGGGGGTGTGTCGTGGGTTCGAGTCCCGGCTTAGACACAGCATCCTGTTATTTTTAACTTTCTTTAGGAGGCAATATGCCATCAGTATTTTTAGTAAGTGATACACACTTTGGACACGCTGGTGTTTGCCGTTTTTTACGCGACGACGGTGTTACTAAATTGCGTCCGTGGGAAGATCCCGCAGAAATGGACGAAGCAATGGTTGAAGCATGGAATGAAACCGTTCGCCCAAATGACAAGGTTTACCATTTAGGTGATGTTGTAATTAACCGTAAGGCATTACATATTTTATATCGTCTAAACGGAGACAAAGTTCTTATCAAGGGAAACCACGATATCTTTAAGTTAGAAGATTATACTCCTCATTTTAGAGACATCCGTGGTTACCATGTGATGAACAACATGATTCTTAGTCATATACCAGTTCATGCAGAAAGCAAAGGTAGGTTCAACGCAAACATTCACGGGCATACTCATGCTAACAGAGTGAAAGTTCAAGGGAATATCGACCCCTGGTACCATAGTGTATGTGTTGAACAAACTGGCTACAGACCCATTCTGTTTGAACAGGTACTGGCTAGGATTGAAGCTGAGAGGGAAGGGCTTTAACTTCCCTCACTATTTTTGCTCTTATCGTACAATGGTCAGTACACGACTTTGGTAAAGTCGAAATCCGAGTTCGATTCTCGGTTAGAGCTCCAACTTTGTAATAATACTGTAATCTTTGTGTGTTTAAATAATGATATGAAAAAGATCATTATTGAAATTGCAGTCAGTTTGATCATTACGGTTCTTACTGAAATAGTACTACGCCGATATTTTCAAAAAACTGCTGAAACACAATGAAAAATAAATATCGTTCAATTTTTATTTCAGACATACATCTCGGAACAAAAGATTGCAAAGCAGAACTTCTTTGTAATTTTTTAAAATATAATTCTGCTAATACAATCTATCTAGTCGGTGACATTATCGACGGATGGAAAATTCAACAAAATCGATGGCGATGGCGCAAGTCGCACAATGATGTTATACGCCACATCCTTAAACATTCTAAGAAAGGATCGAAGATTGTTTATGTAGCCGGAAATCATGATGAGTTTCTTAGACCTCTGTTACCTTATAATTTGTCATTTGGACAGATTGATTTTGTTAATAAGATCGATCATATCGGAGTGGACGGGCAAAGATATCTAGTTATTCACGGTGATATGTTTGACGGTATTACTAAATTAGCGCCATGGATTAGTTATTTAGGAGATAAAGCCTACGATGTGTTACTTTACTTAAACACTAAGTACAATTGGATTAGACATAAGTGCGGATTTGGATACTGGAGTTTTAGTAAATATTTAAAACACAAAGTCAAAGGTGCAGTAGATTTTATTTTTCAATTTGAACAAAACTTAGCCGATTACTGCAAACGTAAGTATTACGACGGTGTAATATGCGGTCATATTCATCATGCAGAAATAAAAACAATCGACGGTATTGTGTATATGAATGACGGTGATTGGGTAGAATCATGTACCGCACTTGTTGAACACTTTGATGGTACATTTGAAATTATTACTTGGGAGAAGTATCAAGATGTACATATTAGTAGCACTACAAGCAGTAGCAGCATTGGGGACTAGTTTGTTCTGGCAACCGATCGGCGAGTTTGAGTTTGAGTCAACATGTAAAGCAGCAGCCGTTCAATTACATAATGCTAAAAAAGAACACAAAGACGGTGAATTATACGTTTGTTTAAAGAAATGAAAAAATTACTAATTATAACTGATACTACAGAAAAGCAGACTAATGGCGTTGTTAGAACTCTTAAAACTACTGTTAATATACTATGCAATGACTTTGACGTTCATTGGATTAACCCTGTTCATTTCAAAACTGTTGCATTACCTGTGTACAAAGAGATCGACATTTCGTTAAACATTTATGCAATCAGTGAAAAGATTGAATCAATTAATCCTGATTATATCCATATTGCTACAGAAGGTCCGGTAGGATTAGCAGGCAAACTATATTGTGATAAGAAAGGATATAATTACACCACTAGTTATCACAGCAAGTTTCCAGAGTTCTTATATGATATGTTTAAAGTTCCTGTTAAACTTACATATCCATACTTTAGATGGTTTCATGCAAAATCTAAAGCGGTTCTTATTCCTACGGATCAAGTTAAAGATCAATTAGAATCAAAAGGATTTAAAAATTTAGTAATCTGGCGTAGAGGCGTTGATACTAGCACATTTAATCCAACATATCGTTTTAGGGGTACAACTCCGGTAACAAAATACATCTTGTGTGTAAGTAGAGTTTCTAAAGAAAAAGGATTAGATGATTTTTGCCAAATTCCAGTACCTGACGGATATTATAAAATACTTGTAGGTGACGGTCCTTACTTAAATGAATTAAAAAGTAAGTATCGAACTGAAAAGGTACAATTTCTTGGAAAGAAAATTGGCACAGAATTATCGCAAATTTATGCAGATGCAGATGTGTTTATTTTTCCATCAAAAACTGACACTTTTGGATTAACACAATTAGAATCAATTGCATCGGGTGTTCCAGTAGTTGCATACAAAGATACTGTATCATCAGAAATCATCAATGATGGTATAAGTGGAATCCTAGTTAACACACTTGATTTTGATGCTATACTTAAAGCATTGGAACTTGACAGAGAAACAGTAGCAAAAGAAGCTAATCTTTGGTCTTGGGAATCCTGCACAGAAGTATTTAAAACCAATTTAGTGTTAAAATGACAAAAGAAGCATTAGAAGAACAGGGTTTTATTTTTGAAAATTTACCGTCAGGTAGAATCAATATAAAACACAAACAACAATTTAGAATTAACGGCATTACTTCTATGAGTGCTGGACGCGGAGAGTGGATTAGAACACTTGAAGTTAAAAGCCTTGAAGAAGCTGTTAAGTATATTAAAACTGCCGACTTCGTCTAATGGATAGGACCGATCCGTCCTAAGGATATAATGAGGGTTCGATTCCTTCAGTCGGTGCCAATTTTAGGTTAGTTACAGCAATTAAATTTTCACCATGAAAAAGGGCTTAATCGACCCGGGACTTGAAAACCCCAAGCAGATAACTAACCTGTTTTGATTTGCGCTTGTATGCCGCTCGGTTTCTACCCGGGAGAAAGCTAACTGGACACATGCGGGTTCAAATCCTGCCAAGCGCACCAATTTTCCGCCCTTAGCTCAGTGGATAGAGTCCTTGGCTTCGAACCAAGTTGTCGGGAGTTCGAATCTCTCAGGGCGGGCCAAAATAAATACAAAATGATTTATATAATACTAAGTCCGGGTAGGACAGGAAGTTCATTTTTATCATCTATAATACATTCCTATCTTCTATATACAACCGATAAATGCGAATATATCGATTGGTTTGACGAATCCCCTAATATAAGTATCGATAATGATATAGATTATGTTATTCATACTCATTCAAAAAATATTATATCAAAGTTAAATCTTAATCCGTCTACTATTACATTAATAATAAACAAACGAAACAATTTATTTGAAACTATTATGAGCTTAGAAGTGTCTACGATTACCGGTGAGACATGGAACTACACAAATAAAAAAATCGAACCTGTTAGAGTATCTATAGATTCATTTATAGGTAATTTAATACGATATTATAAATGGTATGACGATATCGATGTATCATTAGATTTTTATAATATAAAAATAATATACTATGAAGATTTTGTTAGTGATTATCTATATATAGGAAAATCGTTTAATTTTCTCGATATACCATTATATAGTACGTACACAAATAAATCACCATATGATTATAAAGATATTATTTTAAATTGGAAAGATTTATATTCTATATATAATAATGCAATTGCTTACAATAAGCACGGATTTGAAAGTTTTGACCAATATATGAACTATTATATATTAGATCAATATAACGATAGAGACGATAAATTTAGTTTATGAAAATTTATATTGTAATTGAAATGCACGTAGCAACCGGAAGAATTCTAAGAATTGTCGAAGTATATGACAATTATGAATCAGCATTAGCATATGTTGATAGTTGGAAAAAACTTTTCAAAAAAGACGACCCTTACAAATTTGAAATTATCGAAAAAGATGTAGTAACTAACGATGTTGCCAAAAATTAGATAAATCATACTTAACTGAGTTGTCTTTTGATCGAATGAATTCTTTTTCTGCTTGATAAAATGTTGACTGTTGAACAAAAAGAGGAACTTGACTATAATCAGTGACAATATCCAATGCTAGATTTTTATTAAATTCTAGTTTTTCTTTAATCTGATTATATTGAGAAACTAAGTTATTGTTAGAAATATTTTTCATATTTTCAACAATCATATTTGTTCTAAGAGTTAAATCATCAACTCTATCAAATTTATAATCGATAATTTCATCATACAATAAAAAACCTAAATTTTCTAAATGTTTATGATATCGAGGTAATGCTAACGCAATAAAGGGCTTTCCTAGCAATAACGGAATCCAAGTTTTTTCAGTTACAATACCTCTTCTAATAGTAGATTCAGGAACAAGTTGAAAAAATGAATAGGCATATTCTTTGGGAACAGTAAACATATTATTCCAACCGTCAAATGAATCGGTTAAAGATAATCTTACTTGATTCCAATATTTCCATTCGTAATTTGTTGGATTTTCAAGACGATTCCATGAGATTGCATTACTTTCGATTAAATTTTCTCTAGATAAAAAATCAATTAATTGACATCGATGATAGTGTGCATTGTGATTTAAACTGAGAAAGGGATATTTAAAATTAGTGTTTGACGAAATAAGATCAACATCGTTATGATTTAGAAACATGGCTGTTAATGTTCCTAAATATGTACTCCATTGATGAACTTTACCGATCATACAAAATTGTCGAACATCATTTAATTCATGTCCACCTAATACAAAATTAATATTAATTTTATCACTGAGAGAATGGTCCCATTCTCTCCACCATGCTCCTAGGACATCAAATTCATGTGCATTAAACACATTAATAGCTGTAGGATTAAATTTTTCGATGTCTTGTTGTATTATTTTTAATGAAAGGTTTAGTCGATTGTAATTTAAAGTTGTCATAGTGTTATTTAATTAAGAAATCGTTGACAGATAAATAAAAGGCTGTATAATACAGTACATAAGTTAGGGAAATAACTAACTTGCTCTTTAACAATTTAATTTTTATATGCTCCCGTCGACTAGCGGTTAGGTCATCGCCCTTTCACGGCGGCGACACCGGTTCGAATCCGGTCGGGAGTACACTTTTAATAAATACATGATGAAAACAATTTTTTATCTGTATCAAGTTACAAACACAATAAACAACAAAATTTATGTTGGTGTTCATAAGACAAAAAACATAAATGATGGCTATATGGGATCTGGAAAGATCATTAAATCAGCTATTAAAAAATATGGAATTGAAAATTTTCAAAAAGATATACTTGAATTTTTTTCGACAGAAGTTGAAATGTTTAATCGAGAAAAAGAGATTGTAACAGAAGATTTTTTAGCACGAGAAGATGTTTACAATTTAAGAAGAGGAGGTCACGGGGGTTTTGATCATATAAACAGCAAACCTTATACAATGACACCTAACAGAACAATCGGGCATCAAAAAAGAAGTGAAAAACTCAAAGGCCGAAAAAATATCGTATTGAGTGAAATACTTAAACAAAAACATAAATTAGGATCTGTTAAGATTCCTGATTGGACTGGTAGAAAACATAAAGTTGATACTATTGAAAAAATGAGAGGTCTTAGACCACAATCTTCAGGAAGTAATAATTCACAATATGGAAGTATGTGGATTTATAATGAAGAGCTAAAACAAAATAAGAAAGTACCTATTACTGATCCTATTCCTGATGGATGGGTAAAAGGTCGTAAACTTAATTTTTGAGCCATATAAAAACATATTACGGTTGTACTATTTGAAGTTAGTACCTAAGTTGCAAACAAGCCACAGTAGTATGTTTCTATATGGTGAATGTGGGATACTGACCCACTTACGAGAGAGAGGACGGTTGTATAACAATTAGCCGTATTAGCAGAGTGAGCAAGACCGAGTAGGTACTCGTGTAGAATTAACTACACAAAGCTCGTGCAGGGTGCTTGGAAAACGGAAGGGCGAAGACACGTACCTTGATACGCCCGTCAGATGAATCCGAAAAGTGTTTTCCGAAATTGCCACAAGTTAGAGATCAGTGCTAACCACCATAACAATTTTCATTTAGTAGTGATATAGCTCGTTAGCCAATGTACACGGCTAACCTTGTTCAATTCGGAGTCCTGTGATACTAGTAAACAACATTTATAAAATGTTGACATCAGGCAGAAAAGAATAGTAAACTGTATCACTACTAAATTATATTTTAATATCTATATAGTAAATTAATGAGAACTATATGAGAATAGTTAGATTAGACACAGATGGCATGTATGGTGTTATTGATTATGGTCTTAGCTCTTATATTGTAACAATTCGGACAGTAAATTTAGAAGGACTTAATGCTACACTTATTATGAAGTCTTTTGGAAACTGTGTAAGTGCAGAAGACTTTTTACTCAAAGTTCTGTGTAATCCAACATTTTATAAGTTACAATATAGTTAAAGTTTTTGCCCGGGTGGTGGAATGGTAGACACTTTGAATAGATAAATAGATGTATGAAACTAATAGAAGAATACATCACAGAGTCGAAACAGAATAGACAATCACATTTGAATCTGTCTGAACCGTGTATTGAACGAGGTGGTCCGCAAAATGGAGGATTATCGAGTTATTGTAAAGGTTTAATGGCACATTTGTTAGATACTACGATTCCGTCGGGACACAAGATACATATATGTCACGCTTGTAATAATCAAAGGTGTAGTAATCCTAATCATTTGTATTGGGGAACAGCACAAGAAAACAAGTTGGACCAAAAAACAAATGGTGAAAAAACTATTTGGGAAAGAACTGTTGAAAAATATGGCTTAGAAGAAGCAAAGAAATTACAAGCAAAAGGTGATAAATCAGCGGGCGGAAAAGCAAATGCTGGTAAACCTAAAAGCGAAGAACATAAAAGAAAAATTGCCGCAAATCATAAAGGCGGTAAAAAAAGAAAATTGCCCCTATAGCCCAATTGGTAGAGGTGATGCGCTTAGAACGCATTCAGTGTTGGTTCGAATCCGACTAGGGGTACCAGTTTTGTTGTAAAGTAGATGTTGGGAAAGCAAAGCGTCGAAAACTTTGTGAGCAGGTGATCTCCGCGATGAGGCTAAACTAGTAACCTTGTACCAACTATTACTACGTACCTCTGTACCGGCCGGCCTAGTATAAACGGTTAAAATGGTTCCGAATGAGGGAGGCGGAACGTTTACAACAAATTTTTTCGGAAGGTTGCCAGAGTCTGGCTTATTGGAACAGTCTTGAAAACTGTCGGCGGCTAATAACCGTCCGTGGGTTCGAATCCCACACCTTCCTCCAATTTACATAATAACTACAATATGAAAAGAATATTTGTAGTTCATGATTATTTTACAAAAGAATCAGTAATTCCAAATGGATTTAATATGTCCTATGAAGAATTTAATGAACATCGTTATAAACTGTCTAGAACATCAAACGTTAAATTTAAAAATGATTCATTATTTCTTCAATTAACACCTATCCATAAAAGTACCATTTTATCATCAAATTTTCTTACAAAAGACGATAAAATTTATTATTTTGTACATTTAAATCGGAACGCGGGAGATTATCCTGAATTATATGATTATGGTATGAATCATTGGACCAGTTACATTGATGAGAAAATAATCGAATTAATTAAAAAAAAGAAAGTAACATTAGCACTTTCGATTTTTATCGAGACGTTAACGTTACAGGATATTAAAATTATAGGTAATAGACTTTTAAGTCATTTAGGCGAAATTAATTTTGAAATATGGACACCTTGGACATATCCTAAAGAGGACTGGATCAGAGTTATTGGAAGTTTAAAATACTATCGTTCAATTGTTGATGTTCCTTATTGGGAGATATCGGCTAAAAAATTGTATAATACAACTGGATTGATAATTAATCATAAAAGTAAGAAATACATTAATTTGTGTCGTAGATATACACCAGAACGAATTTTGGCACATACATATATATTATCTCATAATTTATTAGATTTGGGATATAACAGTATTCCTAGTCATGATACTATCACCGGAAGATCGTTAATAGATGTGGCCCGAGACTTGTTAGATAGTTATTCAGGTATTTTTAATAATGAGATTAGCTTATCATTAAGCTATTGGAAGGAAAATGATCAAGGAATTACATTAGATCAACCTCCTGTATCAGATTTTGATAGGACTCTTCATAAAGATCAATATTACGGGTTTAACAATTCGCCAGATTTAGAAAAATACTACAACGATAGTTATCTAAGTTTAATCGGCGAAGGATGTATGACCGTAGACAGTTACATGATTACAGAAAAAACTTACAGATCGATATTATATAAACATCTTTTCCTTATTATAGGACCTAAACATACTTTACAATCTTTAAGGGAAAAGGGGTATAAAACATTTAACAGCATTTGGTCCGAAGAATACGACAATATCGATGATGATGGAGAACGAATACAAACTGTTCTAAAATTATTTGAAAATATCATTATATCAAACAATCTCGAAACCCTGTACGAAAAAGCATTACCGATTATAGAACATAACTATAATTTCATGCATGAGAGAATAGAAAATTACATAAAAAACACAGGATATCATGAAACCTCTTAATATAACGTTAGACTACGATTTTAAATTTGTAATCAATGCTGATTATGATTCCAATGAATCTAGTTGTATTAATTATCTAGTGGTAGAACAAAAAGATACTTATGATAAGTACGGCGGTCTTCCAACTAGTTATTGTTATCAGAACACTTTAATACGACAATTATGGTGGGATAACACTCAACTTGATTTTCAAGAAATTGGACGTCAATTAGGCATGGAAGTTATTACTATAAGCACTATTCGACAAGATCCAGGATGCGTAATACCAGCTCATAGAGACGAATTTTATCAGATTAAACTGCGACATCCCGACAGAACCGAATCTAAAGTTAGAGCTAATATCTATCTTCAAGATTGGAAACTAGGGCATTTTTTACAATATGGAGATAATATCTCTACGCATTGGACTGCTGGACAAGGACATATGTGGGATCGAGAAACATTACACCTTAGTGCAAACGCAGGGTTAGAACCTAAATTTACTATGCAGATTTCGGGGTTTATTCTTTAATGCCGGTCCAAAGTCATAACGATTGGGATCAACTAGAAGAAATAGTTGTCGGAATTGCTGATTATGCAATGCTGCCGACAATTAATAAGAGTACCCATAGCTTTTGTTATGCAGGGGAAACCGTTGAAAACATTAAAAAGTTGCAAGGATCTCACAATCAAACCGTAATTGATGAAGCTAACGAAGATTTAGATAGGCTTGCGACAGAGTTAAAAACTTTAGGTGTGATTGTACATAGGCCAACGCCGATCGATCATAGTAAAGAATTTTCTACACCGGAATGGAAAACTACCGGATGGTATACATATTGTCCCAGAGACTTATTACTTCCTCTAGATAACACTATTATCGAATGTCCTAGTCCTATGCGAGCAAGATATTTCGAAACTCGAGCATATTATGATTTATTATATAAATGGATGTCCGAAGGCACAAGGTGGATATGTGCTCCAAAGCCTATTTTAAATGATGATAGTTATCAATTAGATGATCTTGTAGAACCAACACTATTAAACAAGGAAATAGTATTCGATGCTCCTAATATAGTACGATTAGGAAAAGATTTGTTGTTTCAAGTAAGCAATAGCGGAAATAAATTAGGTTATGACTGGTTAAAAAGTATTGTCGGAGATAGATATAATATTCATCTTGCAGAAAAATACTATAGTTTCAGCCATTTTGATTCTACCGTAATTCCATTGAGGCCCGGATTAGTTTTATTTAATGGTGATCGTTGCAACCCTAATTGGTATCCTCCAATTTTCGAGTCATGGGATAAAATTTTCTTTCCCGGTGAAAATGTAGTTGATATCGGAAGCAATTTGGAAAACGGAGTTAGTCCTTGTAGCAAGTATATAGGACTTAATTTTTTATCCGTAAATCCAGAATTAGTAATTTGCGATGAAAATCAAAATGAACTAAGGAGAGAATTAGATAAATGGGGAATTGAAACAATTGGACTTCCTATGAGACAAGCACGTACATTAAGTGGCGGATTTCATTGTGTTACTTTAGATGTTAAACGAAAAGGTAAGTTAGAATCGTATTTTTGATTTTTCTCTCTAATGTTATTGTAATCATACTAATTATAAATAGTCGAAACTAAGGATACTCAAATGATTACAAAACCAAGAGTGTTGTTTATACTTAAAAGACGACATGATTACAACCCAATAGAACACGATAAAATTAATCTTACTACAGGTCTATACAATTCGGTCAACTTTATGAATAAAATGTTGATTAGAGAAAATATAGAAACAAAAATTGTAGTTGTTGAAGATAATAATTGCATTGATCGCGAAGTTACTGAATACAAACCAACTCATGTTATAATCGAAGCATTATGGGTAGTGCCTACAAAATTTAGCGCACTACAAAAATTGCACCCTGATGTATCTTGGATTGTTAGATTACATAGCGACACACCATTCATTGCTGGTGAAGGAATTGCAATGGATTGGATAGGCGAATATAGCGGGTATCGTAATGTTATAGTTGCATGTAATTCACCTAAAATCTTACAGGAAATTAGAACTTATTTAAGAATTCGTAATAAGTGGCCTGAAAAACATACCGAAGAAAAAGTTATATATCTTCCAAATTATTATCCTAATTTCTATAAAAAGAAGGAACATAATTTTGAAAAAGATTACATTAATGTAGGATGTTTTGGCGCCGTTCGCCCGTTAAAAAATCATCTGTTACAAGCAATGGCGGCAATTAAGTTTGCAGATGCTGTAGGTAAAAAGTTACATTTTCATGTTAATTCAGGCAGATATGAAATGAAAGGCGAACCTGTGTTTAATAACTTAAAAGCGTTATTTGAACAATTAGCAAGTTCCGGACACGAGTTGATTATACATGGATGGATGCCTCGAGAAGAATTTTTGCAGATTTGTGCAGAGATGGATATCGGATTACAAGTTAGTTTAAGCGAGACTTTTAATATTGTTAGTGCAGATTTAATTAGTCAAGGAGTTCCGGTTGTAGGAAGTGCAGAAATTCCGTGGATGACTAACTGGACTCATGCAGACCCTGTAAAAAGTCAAGATATTGCACTTAAATTGCAAGCAACGTTTGACCACCCTCAAATTAATGTGTGGTTAAATCAACGAGGCTTGACAAAATACACAAATGAGACTAAACTTATTTGGAGTAGATATTTTAAAAAGAATTAAAGGGTTGTTAGCATAGTCGGCCTAATGCGCTGGCCTGTCACGCCAGAGACCACGGGTTCGAATCCCGTACAGCCCGCCAATTTTAGGATCTTTACAGCAAACCTTAATGGAAAATAAACTGATTTATACTCAGTTTTAGAAGGTTCAAATCCTTTACAATAAAAGATCCTGTTTAGTAAATACAAAAGAATTATGCCTGAGTGGTGGAATAGGTAGACACAACAGACTTAAAATCTGTCGCCCATAAAGCATGCCGGTTCGAGTCCGGCCTTAGGTACCAAATTAGGAGAGTTGGGTGAGTTGGTTTAAACCAGCAGATTGCTAATCTGTCGATTAGGGAAACCTGGTCCGAGGGTTCGAATCCCTCACTCTCCGCCAATTTAAATGATATATAAAGAGTACTTGGCAAGTAGCTCAGACGGTAGTAGCAAGTGACTGTTAATCACTGGGTCGGGGGTTCGATCCCCTCCTTGCCAGCCAATTTAAGGGGTTGTAGCTCAGTTGGGAGAGCGCCAGATTTGCATTCTGGATGTCGCAGGTTCGATCCCTGTCAACTCCACCATTTTAAGAAAAGATGTGGATATATTCACTTTACGCCAACAACAAGAACAAGGATCATATGATTTACGTACTACATTGCGTAGTGTTGTAATAAATCCAGTAGAACGCTGTAATCGAACATGTATAATTTGTCCGAGAAGTGATGAATTACTATATCCTACATTAAACACCGAAGTAAGTTTAGAAGTTGTAACAAAAATAGCTAACGACTTAGAAGCTATAAATTTTGAAGGGAGAGTTGGGTTTGATGGTCTTGGAGAACCGTTGTTACATTCTAATCTTGTTGAATGTGTTTCTATAGTACGAAAAACTATTACACGAATAAAATGGTTAGAAGTTCAAACTAACGGTGACTATTTAACCCGTGACAAGATAAAAGAACTTATAAATGCTGGATGTGATACAATTTCGATCAGTATGTATGATAAAGATGATACTGAGAAATTTCAGACATTAGCAAAAAATCTCCCAGTATCTTTAATATTGCGGCATCATTATGATAAATCAGTTAATTATAATTTGCACCTAGTAAATAGAATTGATTTAGCTAATAAAAACTCGAAAATACTCAACATCAACAGACCATGTTATGTACCATTTTATAAAATGTTTATTGATTGTAATGGGGATGTGTTAGTATGTAACAATGATTGGAGCAGATCAAGTTTTATAGGAAACGTATTAATAGATACTATTGAAAATATTTGGCTCGGAAATAATTTAAATACATACAGACATAACTTAATTAATGGAAATCGGAAAAATTGTAATCCGTGTAATCGATGTGCAATTGACGGAACATTGTTAGGTAAAGAAAGTGCAGAAATTTTTCGAGAGAGCTTATTTTCATGATAGGAATGCAAGAGATTAAAGATCCGTGGATGCATTGGATAGTAGATGAATTTCTTACACCCGAATGCCTTGCTGAAGTTAAAAATGTTAACCATGTGAATGAGCAAATAAACTACGGTCGTAGAGTTGGTAGCCAGCGATTGTTTATTAATGAGCAAGTGCAAGATGCTTATCCAAACTTGTATAAATTGTACCAAAGTTTACATCAAGGAGAATATAGAGATTTTTTCGAATCTGTTACTAGTCAGTCATTTGAGGGATTATATCCGAGAGTCGAAGTTATTAGTGATTACGGGTTATTCTACCTCGATCCACATCATGACCACTTAGAAAAAAAGCTAACTGCTATTTTATACACAGATTATGAACAACTGTATCCAGGTACTGAATTGGAAAACGGATACAGAATTCCAGTAAAAGATAATCGATGTTTTTTCTTTGTTCCTGCCAAACATACAATGCATAGTTATCCAGAAACGAAGTTTGATAAAATACGTAGATGTTTACAAATTAATTATTGGACATATACTATATGACTAGAGAGGAAGTTGACCGATTAAAAGACCTTCTTCCAAAATTTTCCAATATAATACATACTGATAATAACGTATATAATAATTGGAATTACTGTAAACAATATTATAATAATTTTAAATTTCAATTAATCGAAATTGATAGAACGGTTGATCCTGTTATGTCGTTGCCTCTTTCTTTACTCGAATTTAAGTGGAAAGATCATCTTAATTACATAGAAGATCGAGACTTCTTTAAGTTACAATGGTTAATTAACGATTACTTAACTACTGGGTTTACATTTCCTGTTCAATCAACTTGGAATTTTAAATTACATCACTGGGAGATGCATCCGGGATTATTGAGAGAGTTAGTATATAGCGCATTTAATCAGACTAAGTGGTTAGCTTTTTATCAAAATATTACAGATACTTCAGTTGTTACTATCGATACATATCATTCGGTTGACGATTTGTTAGTTAAATTAAATTTTAAAGATCAATACAATGTATATGCAAATCTAGTTAATTATTACGGTTTTCCTCTTTTTGCACTAAATGTTGAAAATTGCAATATTGACGAATGTATAAAACTGCATAAGGATATTTTTTATAATAATTTAAAACGAGGAATTAACATACTAGCAGAGGATAATACTATAGATTTAGTCAAGCAGGAATTAGACAGTTGGCCCGAACACATGATAAAATCTAAAATTCTTTTCAACTCTGCTCACAATGCTCCTTCGATAAAAATAAGTATCTTTAACAAAACACAATTTTATCTAAGTTTGTATTTTTTAGGCACTAATGTAAGAAATTATAAACAAACTGAATTTAGGTACATTAATGAATAAAACAGATGAGAGAAAACAATTACCATATGGTAGAGCCGAAGCTGTTGTTAGTTCTTCACACAAAAATGTTGTTTTACAAAATACTATATTATGTCTAAACAACCAATGTTTAGATAATAACTCAATTCATAAGGATTTTGTTATAAAATATCGAGAGTGGGTTTCTACTACAAAATTAAACACTATAATAGGTTTAGAAAATTTTCCGGTTACTACATATAGTAATGGTACGACTGAATCGTTTGATAAGTTTTATTTAAAAAATAAAACCAAACGTCTCCGGGTGTTTAAAGGTGAATACATGTATCATCAAGCATCTGGAAGAAATTATTTTCCTAACTGGAAATTTATCGACGATGAAGAGCTAAAAGAAAATGATGTAGTAATTATTAGTCATCCGTTTTCTGATACAGGATGTGAACATCCATTATATAAACAAACTTTAGATACGTGTGCTAATTTAGGAATACCGGTACTAGTTGATTGTGCATTTTTTGGATTATGTTCGGATATTGTGTTTGACTTCACGCATCCTGCAATTACTGATATCACGTTTAGTCTGAGTAAATTCCTACCAGTGGCGCATTTACGTATAGGAATGAGATTAACTAAAATTGACGATGATGATACATTACTAATTGCACACAAAATGTCGTATGTTAATAGAATAGGCGCAGCAGTTGGCGAGAATCTTATAAAACTGTATTCTCCCGATTTTAATTATAATACTTACCGATCAACGCAAGAAACTTTTTGTAAAAAATTACAAGTTTTACCAAGTAATACTGTAATTTTTGGTATTGATACTGAAAATAGATATCAAGAATACAATAGAGGTTATGTTTCTAATAGACTGTGTTTCCCCAAATATCTAAAAAATAGGAAATTACCGATTTAATGAGTACTATAGGATTCTTCGGTGATAGTTTCTGCGCTAAAAAAGATATGCCTTTTTTTAGTAAGAATACAGGAACTACTTACATCAAAAAACTCGAACTTAATTACAACACTAAAATTTTACAACTAGGTGTAGATGGGTCGTCTATTTGGGATCTGATTTTATTACAATTTAATCCTATCAAAACAAACTTACCGGATATTTGCATATTCGTATGGACTAATAACGGGAGATTGTTTCATAGAGAAGTTCGAAATATAAATGCATCTTCATTATTAAAACATCACAATAGTAAAAATTTAATATGGAAATCTGCACAATTATATTATGAAAATTTGCACGATTGGGAAAAAGAAGATTTAGAACATCTATCCGTTATGCATTATTTTGATACCGAAATCTTATCAAAATTAGACACGGGTATTAAGATTATTCATCTCTGGTCATATGGAGACATAGACTGGGATAACCGTGACAGATTCAATCCAGAAAATATAAAATATCCTTATAGATGGAAAACTGGCATGGAAATAAGACCTGCGTTAGCATCAATTAGCATGATTGATGTACAAGATGATAACATACATTTTCATGACTCTCGTCCAAATCATTTAGACGGTGAACAGAAAAATGAATTAGTTTTTTCGTGGATTAAACATGCTATTGATAACTACAATCCAGGAAGTTGTTTAAATTTTGATTATGATGTAATTAATTTTATAAAATAATAATGCGTATTACAGAATTAAATTTATCAAAATATAATCGAGTGTTTACATTCGGTTGTAGTTATACAAATTATATTTGGCCGACATGGGCGGATATAATAGGCCGAGAGGTCCCAGTGTATGAAAACTGGGGTAAATCCGGTGGAGGCAATAGTTTTATCGTTAATTCTGTAATAGAATGTCATACAACACATAAATTCCAAAAAGGAGATCTTGTGTTAATAATGTGGTCCTCCCTATCTCGAGAGGATCGATATATAAATGGCTCTTGGTTGTGTGTAGGTGGCATTGGCCATCAAACAGTATACAGTAAAGATTGGGTTAAAAAGTTTGGATTAGACATGCGCGGATATGCTATACGAGATTATGCTAATATTTTGTTAATACAAAATTTATTAGAGAATCTTGAATGCGATTATGACCAGTATTCAATGCATCATCTTCTTTGTTTTGATCATAGTAATGTCGATCGATTGTTTCCTGATTTAGAATATAGATATAATTTGTATAGAAGAATACTAATAGGAATAAATAAATCTGGAACTATTATCGAAGAAGGAAAGACAATAGTAGAAAATCAAGATGTTGTTGAACTTTATAAAACAATTTTTCCTAAAATTCATCTTTCAATTCAAGAAATAGTATATGATAATTTTTGGAAGACTAGGTTAATAGTGAACTTTGGAGATACTCATCCGTCACCAAGTGAGCATTTATTATATTTAGATCGATTATATCCTAACAATTCTATCAGTCAATCGACAAGAGAATACGTTGAACAATATGATTGTATAGTCAGGAATACTAACTCAAAATTGGAAGAAAATATACACACTCCGTCTAAAATAGTTAGATTATAGGAAATTAAAAATGTCACAATGGTATGGCGGTAAAGGATCTACTCCGCGTAAAGTAGATAAGAAAAAGTTTGACGAAAACTGGGATAGAATTTTTGGAAAGAAAGATCAAAATAAACCGGTTGACAAACGTGAAGAAGATAAGTAAACTATACAAATATTAACGCAATAGAGAAACAAGATGGCAACAATTAGTAAAGCAAATAGACCAAGACAGGCTCCGGGAATGACCCACAATGGTCGTCCACGCTTAAGAGCAAAGAGTGTTGCACAGTTAGAAGAAATGTATAGTAAGGCTAGCGATAAAAAGTCAAAAGGTAAAATCCTAAACGAGCTTAATCGTCAGCGTTCAAGAGTTAAATAGTTTATTGCCCCTTAAGCATTGATGGCGATGCGCATGACTTGTAATCATGATAACTCGGTTCGATTCCGGGCGGGGGCTCCAAACACTAGGTTACACTTTTACCTAAAGAAGTGGGTTATTGTCTGACCATACACGACACGGTGCTTAGGATCTATACCGCAAAGGCTTCAAATAAGGAGCGACTTGAGAATATCCTAGGGCGGGAACTGTACCGTCCAAATGGAAAAGCAGATGGACAGGTGTAACAACTCAGTTTAGGGCTTTGGTAGTGCGAAGTAGCTAAACACTTTAATTAAACACATCGGCTTGTACAGGACGCTGTTTAAGACCTTGAGAGAGGCGCAAGTTGTACGGTGTGTTTAATTAAAGTGCGGGTGTAACTCAGTGGCTAGAGTGTCAGCCTTCCAAGCTGTTCGTCGTGGGTTCGAGTCCCATCTCCCGCTCCAATTTAAATAGAGGTTATAATGAGAGCAAGTCATATTTTAGTTGACACGTTAGATCAAGCAACTGCAATCTTAGAAGAAGCAAATGCATTAAATTTTGCTAGTTTAGCACAAGCACATAGCAAGTGTCCGAGTAAAGCAAGAGGCGGTGACTTAGGTGATTTTGGTCCAGGCATGATGGTAAAACCATTTGAAGATGCTACATTAGCAACAGCGGTTGGACAAATTAGTCAGCCGGTCCAGACACAATTCGGATATCATTTAATTCACAGGACTGGTTAATGGCTGATTTCAAAGAATTGATTACAGGAAAAGATAATGAAACGCTTTGCATGGGCCGAATCAGTTGGGCCGCTAGTTATATTGCTATTGTTGGGGTTGCTAGTGGCATTATTTTATCAGGCGGGGTCCTTGGAATCGCAGAACTCGGCATTGCGCTCGCAACAATCGCAGCTGGTCACGGAGCAGCAATCAAACTTAAAGAAACTACTGAACCAACAGTAGAACCAAAACAAGAACCAGTAGTACCATTTTTTTCCGGATTGCAAGTAGTAATGCCGGAAACAGAAGAAAAATAAAGATTTTACACAGGATTAGCTTAGTTAATATTCATTTTGTAAGATAAAAGTCTAATGTTAAATAAATATTAGATGAATTACAAAAAACATTATTTGTTATTAATAGAACGGGCAAAGTTAAGAAATATCGAGGACTATACCGAAAGACATCATATTATTCCGCGATGTTTAGGTGGTTCTAATGCAGTAGATAATTTAGTTAATTTAACGCCAGAAGAGCATTATTTAGCACACCAATTATTAGTAAAAATTCATCCTAATAATAAAAAATTACTACATGCAGCAATGATGATGATTCCGTCATCATCATACCAAAATAGAAATAATAAGTTATATGGATGGTTAAGAAAACGGTATTCTAAACAAAGAAAACGCGATACAATAGGAGATAAAAATCCAAATTTTGGAAAAAAATGGTATCATGAGCCAACTACACTTGAAAAAATAAGAGTAGTTCCAGGAACACAGCCAACAAATTTTGTCGAAGGCAGAACTCCAAAATTTAAAAATCGATATTGTAGAGTGTGTAAGAATTTTGTTGATAAAGTTCCATTATGGAATGGTAAATTAAAATTTTGCGATGGTTGTAAACCGCTTCATAAAAAAGAAAGATTGTTAAAATATGATTATTCAATCATTTCTTTGATTTATAAAGAAGGAGTTAGTACTAAACAAGGGTATTATAGTATTGCTAAAAAATATGGTATAAACAAATGGTCGATTTATGATTACATTGAAAGATACAAAGATCGATTAGAAAAAGAACACGGGGTTTAGCTGAGGTTGGTTTAGCATACCGTTTGGGGCGGTAAGACGCAGGTTCGAATCCTGCAATCCCGACCAATTTTAGGATCCATTCAGCAATTAAACATTTTACTTTTCATGTGAAACAAAGCGGATCCTGTTAGTTTTAAGATTTTAGGATGCTTTCAGCATAAAATTATTACAAGCCAAAAACGGCGGGTGTAGGTGCAATTCCTACTTCCTACGGGGATGATGTAACAGTAGCATGGCCGTCCGTAAATAATAATGCATCCTGTTTATTTAGAGGTTGACAACTACCTTAAAAAGTTGTACTATAATTTTAAGAATTTAGGATGCTTACAGCAAATATTTTCTAAAAGAATCAGGCATCGAAAGATTTGTAGGTTCAAGTCCTACACCCGATCACGCTGATTGGGTTGGCGAAATTGGTAAACGCACTTGACAAAAAAGAAAATGCATCCTGTTAAAAGTCTTTATACACATGCACACAAATGCGTAGGCCACGCAGATGTACTGGAGGACAGCTTTGTCGTTGGCGACATAGTTGGCAGGTTCGATTCCTGTGAGTGTGCAGATGTATAAAGATTTATTTCGGGTTCGTCTAATGGTAGGACATGTGACTTTGACTCACAGAATCGAGGTTCGAGCCCTTGACCCGAAGCCAATTTAAAATATGAAATTAATACAAAATACAATTATAATACTAATAATCTTGTTCGTCCTTATAACATTTGGGGGCGTAACAGGACTCATCCAATAGCGGGATGGAGTAACGGTAACTTATGAGTCTCATAAGCTCAAGATCCTGGTTCGATTCCGGGTCCCGCTTCCAAATTACTTCTGCGATAAATAATATACGTACATAATGGAGGTATATTATGGCAGGATGTGTTGTTAAAAAATGTGGATGCAAAAGCACTCCACCGGGTATTTCAGAATACCAAGATAAAAGATATGGTCAGGATATGCGTGTTATGAATCTTGATCAAAAGAAGTCCGAAGCAGTTTGTACTGTATGCGGTAAAACGCACAAGGCTTAAACAATAACCCCTAATATCAAACATGTATTAGGGGTTTTTCTTTTTTACTAAGTAGTTGAGAGGTTGAATACATGATTAATAAAAATATCTCAACTGCAATTCTTTTTGCAGTTCTCATTGTATCGTTGTATGTTATGTTTAACACAATAAACGGAAACAAAGAACGCGGTCCAATGCCATTTCCTTATAGTCAATTTGTTAGGGAAGTTCACGGGCATACAATCAAACGAGTTATGATCGATGATAGGGTGATTAGAGGTGAATCAAGAGACGGAGAACAGTTTATTGTTTATACACCAAATGATCCTGCATTGATTAATGACTTACTTAATAACGATGTAGAAGTTCGAGCTCAAGAACCTCCACATAGAAGTTTATTCTTTGAAATTTTCATCAGTTGGTTCCCGATGCTTGTTTTGATCGGCGTGTGGATTTGGTTCATGCGTAAACAGAATAGAATGATGGGTAGCGGTACTAATGGAATGGGCAAGAGCAAACATAAATTGCTCAACGAAACAAGCCAAAAAATTACGTTTGCCGATGTAGCAGGATGCGATGAAGCAAAAGGAGATGTTGTAGAAATTGTAGACTTCTTAAAGGATCCAAAGAAGTTTAGTAAATTAGGTGGTAAAATACCTCGTGGTGTCTTACTAGTAGGCCCCCCAGGAACAGGTAAAACATTACTAGCAAGAGCAGTAGCAGGAGAGGCGGGTGTTTCATTCTTTAGTATCTCCGGTTCCGACTTTGTTGAAATGTTTGTCGGTGTAGGTGCAAGTCGTGTACGTGATATGTTTGTTGAAGCAAAGAAACAATCACCTTGTATTATATTTATTGACGAAATTGATGCAATCGGTAAAGCACGTAATGGTAGCATTATGGGCAACGACGAACGTGATCAAACCCTTAACGCATTACTTGTTGAAATGGACGGATTTGAAGCATCAACTGGCATCATTATTATTGCCGCAACTAATCGTCCCGAAATTCTTGATAAAGCATTACTTCGTCCAGGACGATTTGATAGACAAGTTACAGTAGGACTTCCAGACATTAACGGACGCGAACAAATACTTAAAGTACACACTAAAGATGTTCCATTAGCAAAAGATGTTAAGTTACATGATTTAGCACGTGGTACACCTGGATTTAGTGGTGCAGAACTTGCAAACCTAGTCAATGAAGCAAGTATTTTAGCAAGTAAATGCGATCGTGAAGCAATTCATATGAAGCATTTTGAAAAGGCCAAGGACAAGATCCTAATGGGTGCGGAACGTAAAACTTTTGCAATGAGTGAAGATGAAAAGCGTTTAACTGCATATCATGAAGCAGGACACGCAGTAGTTGGTTACTTAACACCAGAGCATGATCCGATTTACAAAGTCAGCATCATTCCGCGGGGACGCGCATTAGGTATCACAATGTTCCTTCCAGAACGTGACTCAGTTAGTATGAGTAAGCGTAAATTAGAAGGACAGATCGCAAGTCTTTATGGAGGAAGAATTGCTGAAGAAATTATTGCAGGCGAAGATGGAATTACTACAGGTGCTAGCAATGATATTGAACGTGCAACTCTACTTGCTACTAAAATGGTAACAGAGTGGGGCATGAGCAAAAACTTACAACCTATTAAATACGTCGAGGAAGATGGCGGATATGTAGGTGCAGGACATAGCCACTTAAAACAAGGACTAGATGAAATCAATAATCAAATTGAAAAGGAAATTGAAGAGGTTATTGAACGTAATTACGGTCGTGCTAAGACAATCCTTAAAACTAATTGGGATAAAGTCGAAGCAATGGTTACTGCCCTAATGAAACACGAAACAATCGATGTTAAACAGATTGAGAAAATTATGAAAGGTTGACATTACATTAAATTAGTGTATAATAAAGGCTTACGTAACAACTAAGCCTTTATTTTTATGACAAAGAAAGAACTTGTACGAATTCTTAATAAACTTGATGACGAGGACGAAGTTTATGTGCATGTAGCATATAACACTTACGAAATTCGACAAGTTATCAATTGGGGTGATTTTGCTGTCCTTAATGCAGGTGCAACGATCAATCCCGAACCATTTAATTTAGACGAACTTGCATAATAAGTTGACAAGATTTAAAAAGATAGTATACTATACATATAGTTAGATTTTAGGCTCAGTTCAGCAATTAACTTTTCACCATTATAGAAAAACCAAGTTGAGCCTGTTAATATCATAGGATGAATACAGCAAAATATAACTTTATTACTGCAACCAACTAAGGCAGTAGACGGTGGCCCGGAAGGCAAGTAGCAATACTTTCTAGAAATAGACGCTAACGGAACTGATGACTTATGGAAAGACATATATGCGCTATTGCAGACACAAGAATAGCTAGGCTTGGGGAACTGAACCAATATACAGGGGATGGGGCCAAGCAGAAAATAAAAACTGTTCCGCTCATCCTGCATTTAAACTTATTCGGAATTAAAAATGATTACACTCGGCAACCACGTATTCACAGTTCGGTGGAGTTCAGACGGCTGGATTAGAAACGGTAATAAACAATATATTACGTTTACAAGAATTGTTCGCCCGTATGTTACAACTTACGGACTTATCTTTTTTAATCTTGCAATGATTTTAGGAATTGCGCACAATGAACTATAAATGGATTGGTTGGATGCAGGAAGGTAACTCCGATAAAGTGTGGGGCGTTATTACACTTATCGAAGATATTTGGCCTACTCCGGGGAAATACTGTACATTCTGGGGACGTAGAGGCAAGAAGCTTCAAACTAAAATTGTTGAAGGGTCTGATTATGAGATTCGCCGTTTAATATCCAAAAAGACGGAAAAAGGATATGAAGGTGTGGATATGACTAAACTCAATGAAGTATATCCAGAGTTCGAAGCTGATTTAAAGAAAACAGCATTTTGGGCATCATTTAAGATATAATATGCGTCCTGATCCTATAAAATTTGGTTATGATGTTATGTGGTGGGTACTTTTGCCATTTGCCTTAGCTAGAGAGGCGTATGATGTGGTAGTTGACAAATATCAAAAAATCAAATATAATCGAAAAATTAAACAAATTGTAAAAGAGAATCCAGACATTGCCGAACTACGCAAACTATCAGGACAGGATAAATGAGACGAATCGATATTTACATGTTTGCATTAACTGCTGTATACTTTATAGCAGGGATGATTAACATATTTGTTTACAAGTTTACCGATCATATAGAGTATATTCAAATGCCGTGGGTCATTCTTTTATGTTTGCCTATTTTTATTACACCGTTACGCAAGTGGATGGATAATAAAAAATGACGAAAGAAAACACTTGGCGAGCAATGAAGGATCTTAAACCAATCCAATCGTGGAAGTGTAGAATAGGATGGCATCGTTGGACAAATTATTCTATCGAATCTCGCGAACGAGACTATTTGCCGTCACTGTGTTATTGTGCATGTGCTGATTGCGGACTTCTTCGTGTTGAAAAACCTTATAGCAAAACAATAAAATGATAAACGCAAGAAAAAACGATTATTATGATTGGGCTTATGATCTCAAGCCTGAAATTATTAAGAACTTAAATGAACTACTTGTAGCAGAAGGAACCGAGCCATTAAATGAGTTGCATGGCGGTAAATTCCTTAATGGCAAATGGGTCTGTACTTTAGATAGTAATGATTATCGTAACTATTGGCATGTGTATCTTGAATTATTTGCCGAAGGTTTGCGAAATGACCAATTTTTGGTAACATATTTCCCACATCCTGATAATGACGAAGAGTGGGATTATTATTACAGCACAGCCGATGAATTTTGCGAGAAAAAAAGAAGTGGCTATGAGCATAGTGATCCGCATTGGGCTAGACATTTAGTAACTGCCGTTCGTAAGATGTTAAAGGATAACGATATGATTAAGGATATTGACGGTGATACTCTTACAATTTGGTGGAGTTGGTAATGAGTAGAAAAGCAAAAATTAAAAATTACTTCGAAGGTATGCGAGAAGGTGTTAAACTATACGCACATTGGAAAGACGGTGTGCAGTATGTTGGAACTTGTGGTCGCACCTTAAAAGAAGCATTTGCTGACATTGATAAAATGGAGCAAGATATGATGGATGCTTTAGAAGAGAATAGAACGGTCTATAGCGAATTAGGATATAGTCGTGTTGGCAGAGATGCAATGAGGAGAGGTTAATGGCTAGAGGTCGTGTACAATCAGAGTTCACCGTTGAATATAATAAAAGTCATAGAATCATATTTCTTAAAGATACTGGACAGGGAAAAAAGACTATTACTAATGACGCTGACGAGGTGTATGCGTACTACAAACAGATAGATCCGTTAATTCGTATTGTATACCAAGGCACAGATGATGTTTGGATGGAAATTGTCCAACGCGAAACTTGGATGGGCAAGGGAATCGGATTTGAACCTTGGCACGGACTTACTTGGGATGCATTAAAGCGAGATTACTCGGAATAATGACCCGGAATGAACTGATTGACTTAGTTGCTGAATATGCTATACTAATATTAGAAGCAGACGATGCTAATCCCGATGTTGGCATGGGAATAGGTCCGCTGAGTGCCGTTTTATCAGCTGAAAAACAAGTATATCGAGAAGCAGTAAGATGGAATAGTCTTGCCGCATTAGCATTAGATTTTGAAGACATTAGATCAGAAGTTGTTAACAATGTAAATTTACAGAGGCGTATGTGGTAATGACTACAGCCGAACTATTAGAAAAGTATCAAAAAGAAGTCGATACCATTCCGGAAATGAGGCAACTGGTTTCTTATAAATGCGAAACTGCTGTGATAATTATTTCTAATTTTATGGCAAAAGGGTATTGCAAAAACGAAGAATTTGCTGTATTATTCGGAGACAGTATGAGACGTCTTAAGGGTTGTGCAAATCCTGCGGCAGTTAAAGATATCATTAACGAGTGGAAAGAAACTGATGACCAAGGTATACAAAATCCGTGATCCTAAGACTGGAGAGTTTTATACCGGCGATATGTATAAAACAACACCTACTACTAAGCAAGGGCGTGTATATAATAGCATCAGCACCGTTAAAGCGTTCTTGACTCGGTTTGGATACGATCCCCGTGTAAACGTATTGCTCAACGATACCGATATGGAAATTGTTGAGTACGATCTCGTCGAAGTATCATCTACTAAACTTTCTAACTTTAAAAGATAATGAACAAACAAATTAAAGAACTTTATGAACAGGCTCATATTGAACACCGACAGGAATACTTTAGTTCCGTAGTTGATCCTACTATTAAGTCAGTGTCAGTGACCCGTCATTTTAATCCCGAAAAGTTCGCCGAGTTGATAATCAAAGATTGTTTGGAATTAGCAGATCTATTTGAAATCGATGTAAACCAGAGTGGACTTGTTAGTTCTATAAAAAACCATTTTGGAATTGAAGAATGAACAAACGAATTAAAGAACTTGCTGAACAAGCGTGCGAAATGAAACCATACATGGTCGCGGACCCCGAAACATTCGAGATTGTTCAGAAGATCGGTTACGATGGTCAGCCAATGTTCCACAGAGACTTTAACCGTGAGAAGTTCGCCGAGTTGATTGTTCGGGAATGTATGTCAATGTGTGACGAAACACGAGCTAACTATCTAAAGCATCGTAAAGCAACTATAGACTTTGATGAAAAGAATATCTTTGCTGAAGGCGAAGCGGCAAGTGACGTAATCAAGTACAAGATGAAGAAACATTTCGGAGTTGAAGAATGAACGAACGAATTAAAAAACTTGCCGAACAAGCATCAGTAATTGCCCGAGGAGATAACCCCGATTTAGCAAAGTCTGTAACTGTTAATGATATACTTGGTAGAACTGATCGCAAAGTTTATGTAATTGACGATGCTACAACACAGAAATTTGCCGAGATGATTGTTTCCGCAGTATTAGACGAAGTTAACGAAAGAGCATATTATAGCGGCGATAGAGCGTGGAGTGACGACTTAGACCGCAAATGGATTGAATTAGAATTTGGATTCGGCGAACTTGCTAAGATAAAAAATGGCAACGCTCCGTAAATTTGAAATTCTAAATGTTGAACTGAATCCTGGCGGTCCTGGCCCGGAACGTTTATACATTGTCAAATATCGAGCTATAAAAAACAAGCAATGGATCGAAGGGTATTTCTATATCGTAGCAAGAAATGAAAAAGAAGCACGGCATTACGCAGAAAAACGATGGGGTGGAAAATTATGAACATCTCTAAGCGGTTAAACAGTATTTTAGAGATTAGACTCGAAGCGTGGAAACGAATCGAAGATAATAAAGAATTATATAAACAGTTCTGTTACTCCGATAGTCAATTAGAACGAGACCTTATTATTTTTGAAGAAGTTTACAAAATGGGCATTGAAAAAGGAAAATTATGAGTAACGAAGTTAAAGCATTATATTATACGATTTCTATTTTTGTATTCTTCGCAATCTTTATGTCTATCTATCATTACTACCCAGATGCTGCCGCAGTTCTAATCGCTGTTTTTGCTTTTATAATGATTTTTTGTATAATGTACACAGTTGTATTTTGGGTAGGGTTAGGAGGACCGAAGTAATGACTAAGATTTATATCGACACAGAATTTAATGGGTTTCAAGGTGAACTCATTAGTATGGCATTAGTATCAGTAAACGGGCACGAATTTTACGAAGTATTAGAATGTAAGGATCCGACACCTTGGGTAGCAGAGCATGTAATGCCGTACTTAGAAAAAGAACCTGTTACTATGGATGTATTTCAAACAAAACTAATGCTGTTTTTACATTACCATAAACAAGTAACTATTGTTGCCGATTGGCCCGATGATATTAAGTATTTTTGCGAATCGTTAATTACAGGGCCCGGAGTAGCAATGAATCATCCGCCTATTTCATTTGAATTGGATCGGACTCTTTCTAGCGAAGACAGCAAAGTACCGCATAATGCGTTACACGATGCAAGAGCTATCGCTGATAATGATTTAAGTCAACAATGGGGTTGACACAAACGCTAGCATAGCGTATACTATGCTTATTAGTTAGGTTACTTACAGCAACTAATTTTTTTTAACAATAACCTGGAGATAATATTATGACTACTTTTACTAATGCAGTTAAGGATCAAGAGGCTCGTACTAAGAATGGTATGAAGGCACGTAAGTCTACTACCGATAAGGTTGTCGACTTGTTTTTCAAGATCGGTGCAAGCCGTGGTAAGGACATTGTACCTGACTTTGTCGGCGCATATGTTCAAGATAAGGATTTGGCAGCTCGTGTAGCACTTTGGGCGCGTGACGCTCGTGGCGGTGCTGGTGAGCGTAAGTTGTTCCGTGACATCCTTGTTTACCTAGAGACTAGTGATCCAGACATGGCTAAGGCTATGTTACACAAGGTTCCAGAGCTTGGACGTTGGGATGACATTTTTGTGTTTAAGACTGTAGAGTTCAAGCATGCCGCATATGACATGTTAAAGACTGCACTTTTAAACGGAGATGGATTGGCAGCTAAGTGGACTCCTCGTAAGGGCGAGTTGGCAGCTGAGATCCGCAACTATTTTGGTTGGTCTCCAAAGTTTTACCGTAAGACTTTGGTTACTTTGACTAAGGTTGTTGAGACTCAAATGTGTGCTAACGATTGGGATGAGATTAACTTTAACCATGTTCCTTCTTTGGCATCTGCGCGATACAAGAAGGCATTTAACCGTCATACTACTAAGTTTGCGGACTATGTAGCGGCGTTGGTTAAGGGAGACCCAACTGCCAAGGTTAACGCTGGTGCAGTTTACCCATATGATGTACTAAAGGGTGTAGCATACGCTCGCTTTGATAAGACTGAGAAGGATCATGTTATCGCACAATGGGAGGCTTTGCCAAACTTTGTAGGTGACGCAAACATTCTTCCAATGGTCGATGTTAGTGGTTCTATGAACACTCCAGCAGGCGGCAAGGGATCTACTACTTGTATGGATGTTGCAGTTAGCTTGGGCTTGTACCTTGCCGAGAAGAACCAAGGAAAGTTCAAGGATACCTTCCTTACTTTCTCAAGTGATCCAGAACTACTTCACCTTAAGGGTAATGTAGTTGAGAAGATGACTCAAATGGTTCGTAGCGCATGGGGCATGAGCACCAATCTACATGCAGCATTTGACGAGATCCTTAAGGTCGCAGTTAAGGGTAACGTTCCACAAGCTGAGATGCCAGAGATGGTGCTTATCCTTAGCGACATGCAATTTAACCATTGTACTCGTTTCGACGATAGCGCAATGGAGATGATTGCACGTAAGTTTGAGCAAGCAGGATACGCTGTACCACAGGTTGTATTCTGGAACTTGAACGCTAGCGATAACGTTCCTGTTAAGGCTGATGCATCTGGTGCAGCACTTGTATCTGGTTTTAGCCCAAGCATTGTTAAGGCAGTTCTTGGTGCAGATATGAGTGAGTTTACTCCACATGGTATCATGATGAAGACCATCATGAACGATCGTTACACACTCTAAAGTGTGATAACTATAAGGGCAGTCTAGTACTGCCCTTTTTTAATGAGGATAAGTTATGGGTTGGTATTTAGTGTTATATCTTGTTGGCACATCTGATGTATTAGTAAAACCGTTTGAAAATAAAGCTGCTTGTGAAGTTTACAGACATGCTCATCAAACAGAATACAAGAAAGATAAGAATATTAAGAAATATGTATGCGAGGAAGGTGTTCCGATTGATGGTCTCGATAACCAATCATACGAAACGAGTATCTGATGTACTTATGTGTTTGTAATGGGCTAACTGTTGATGATGTAAAGAACCTCATCAAAGAATACCCAGGTCTTGACATAGAACAGTTGAGAGATCTAGGGGTTGCAGATAACTGTTATAAATGTTATTATGAAGTACAAGAATTGTTAATCAACGAGTCAAAATGAAGATTACAAAAAAACTTCAATCAGAAATGGTCGAATTCAATCGTCTATATCGAAAACCTAATAACGAGCGTCCTCTAACTATCGAAGAATATGCTCGATATGTATACGGTAAAGGACTTCCTAGAACTAAAATTGAGCAGTCTAAAAAAAGACTAAAGTCTACGGGCATTCCGACTTGGGCAAATAATCCTTACGACATTCCTAGTGCGGTTCCCACTGATCATATTGCTGTCAAGAACTCTATTATGGAACGTCTTGATAATGAACCAGAGGAGGTCCGTAAGGAGATTATGGATAAAAAGAATCGTATTGCGCTTCCGTATAGTAAGGGTGCATATCAATATATTACCGATGCTGACTTAGCAAAATGTTTAGGTAGAAAGTTATAAATACATTTTTATTTTATTTTTCTTTTTAGGGCTCATTGAGCCCTATTTTTTTGGCTATTATATCTCTTCTCGTTTAATAAATACACAATAAAAGAATTATGGAGATAGCACATGTCGCTACGAATTAGAAGAGGAACGGATGCTCAGAGAGGCAGCGTAATATTTGATTTAGGTGAACCAGTCTGGACCACCAATTTTGAACAATTATGGGTCGGGGATGGTGTAACTAGAGGCGGAATAAGTATTGCACAGGGAATTGCAGGACCGGGACTAGCATACAATGCTACTACTGGTAAGTTAGAAACTTCAAATGCAACTTTAACTACAGACGATATTATAGAAGGATCTACTCACAAATACTTTGCAAATTCGTTAGCAGTTACCGCAGTTGCAGCAGCATTTGCAAGTGGAACACAAACAGGTATTACTATTTCATATAATAACGGATCGTTAAATGCAATAGTTCCCGGTCATGGCACACTAACTGAGAATCTACAATTAAATTCTTATAGTATTACAGGAACAGGTAGTATTAACATTAATGGTAATATAACTTCGAACGCATATTATGGGGACTTATTTAATGCAACTGATAACGTAACCCCGATTACCATGATTGCACCGGGTGGAATAATACAAGATACAAGTCGATTAAGTATTACATCTTGTAGTAATTCTCTTAATAGCGATTTTTCTTCTTCTACTGGATTAAGGCTTTCAACTGCTCGTAATACGATTGCTTCTCCGACTGCTACTACTGCATTGGATTACCTAGGATATATTGGATTCGAAACCTATATCGATTCGGTACACGATTATGAATTAGTAAGTTTAATTCAATCTCGAGTTAGTTGGAATACTTCTGGATTATTTGCAAATCCGACGGAAATAGATTTTAGCGTCAGAGGATTGGACGGATCGGTTATTACTACCTCAATACTTCACAACGGCATGATCGTTTCGCCGGCTCTTCAAACTAAAGGACTATCTACAACTAACAAAAATGCAATAGTATCGTCTATCTCACCTACAAATACTAATTCTGATTTGTATGGAACTATTGTTTATGATACAACTCTACAAAGATTACAAGCATTTGACAGTACAGGTTGGAACAATGTTTTATTAGCAAATCACCCGTTACAAACTGTAGTATACGCATCGAGTGCTGCTCGAGATTCTGCTCTTCCTACTCCTTCGATCGGTATGATTATATTTAATACTCAAACTGGTAAATTCGAAGGTAATACTAATGGTACTACAGGCGGGTGGGCAGCATTAAACTAATATTTAAAATATTCGATATCTTGCTCAAAAATCTTAGAAATTAATTTGATACTACGATCATTAAAATATTTTTTATATTCATAATGATCGTAGCCACTTATATCGGGTAATGTTGAATAGTTATTAAGATATTCGTTCACTATTTTAAAGTCGTTTTCTAAATTTTCAACTTTTAAAATAAAATCTACCCAATTGTTATCGTAATTTAAAAAATCAATCTGGTTAGTAAACCGATTAAACCATCTTGGAAAATTAAATACAACTTCTGGATTACAGTAATCTTCGACCCATTCATTAATTGGTTTTAAATCCATTAGAACTTGTCCGTTCCAATCTAACCAATAGCCTTCGTCATTGATTTTTCGATAAAAACTAAAAAGTCTTTGCCACGGATTTCTAACAACAGTTAAAGTTTTTCCTGTAGGGATTTTCTCTCGAACCATTTGTAAATTTGGGTGATCTAGCATCCAATCTTCGTGATCATTGACGGTATAATGTATTTTAAACCAATCAGAAATAATCTTTTTCATAGCCATTCCTGTACGGGGAACATGTATGTATGATAATTCTATTGGTTCTTTAATGTGAAATGTGCCCACAAAATATTTATTGATTGAATAAAAATAGATAAATTAATGTGATATGATAGATTATTTGACACAACAATTCTATGAAAAAAATAAAGAATTAAATTGGATCCCACCTCCAGTTCCGACTAATATCACTTCTGATAAAGATGTCGCAACTTGGATTACACAAAACAATGATATCGGATGGGTTGAACTAGATATAAAAATTGCTTTAGATATATGGAAGGAAGAATCTAAACAAGCATCTAAATACTTTGTAGATCATCGAGGACAAGAGCATCCAGGATGGAATAGTTGTTGCATTCATGGTATAGATATTGATAAGACAGGATCTTGGACAAATTACGGATATGACTCCGAATCAGAAGTACGGTATAAATGGACTGATTTAGCATATAGAGTTCCAGTTATTACTAATTTTTGGAAGAATATATTTCCATCTGAAACTTATAGAAGAATTAGATTCATGGAATTAGAACCTAATGGCTATATTGCTCCGCATAGTGATATGCCTGAATATACAGATATTAGTGTCATCGATCATGGAATTCCTGTTAATATTGCTATTACTCATCCCGAAGATTGTTACATGGTAATAGAAGGGTGTGGAATAGTTCCGTGGAAAGAAGGTAAGGTTATGATGTTAAATATCCGTAAATATCATTCGGTTATCAATTTTAGTAACTCTTCGAGAATACACATGATAGGGCACGGCACATATGGAAAATATACAAATAAATTTTGCGAACTAATTGCAAGAAGTTATCGTAAACAATATGAAAATTATACTTAATAAACTTAGAGATAATCTAGCACAGTTAACATTTGATATAGAGTATTCTTATCAGATTCTATTAACTGAATTTAAAAATGAGCATTGGATCGATCATGGTGAATATATCGGTAAACACGGCCCAACTATTCCGCATCGACATATTTTAGTAGATCCAAAGAGTCAAATCTTACATAAAATTCTTAAGTTTATTGAATCAGATGACTGTAAACAGAATTTATTAACTGAAATGTTTAAAGTGTTTCCTTGTATAGAAAAAGAATGGATGAGGAAATTAGACAACAACACATCGAACTTTATGATCAAAGGATATTTTATGAAAGATACTCCGGGATACGAGTTTGATGTACATATCGATACTCCTGTATATGATACATTATCTATAATATATTTTACCGAAACCGACGATCCTGCCGTAGCTACAACTTTTTACACCGATAAATTCTTATCAAATCCTATAAGGATGAATACGGATTTTTGTAACGGAGTTGTACATATTAACACAAGAGATTCGTGGCATTCTGCATATAATCGATCTAACCTTGATCGATATATTCTTCTTATAACTATGAAACTACCGTTAACAAAACATGTTATTACTTATAATGCACCAAATGACAATGAACTAGATTCGTCGATAGTATACTGTGTCGTCGATAACACTAGTAAATGCAGATCGGATTGGATAAGAGAGATTGTAAAAAATCAAGCGGATTATACCGTGAATAACATAACAGCTAAAGGGTATACAGTATTACAAGGAACCGATGAAGATACGTTAATCGAATATGCATCAGAATATTACGATCATGCAGTAATTTTTAAAACCGGAACAGAATTTATCAACGGTGATGATTTTTTTAATCATATCGAGGATATTTCCAAAAATAACATAGCATTAGCTGGGCATATTTTGGATCATGATATTGGCTATTACGAATTACACGATCAATGTTATTATATTAATTTAAATATTTGGAAACAATCTAATAATCCTAAAATAGGACAGCTTGAGTTCGATATCACTCATACTAAAACTGAACCCTTACGAAGCGAGGAAAACTTCCATGACGATTACACACCGTTATGGATTAAATCAGGAAATACCTTAAGAACATATCAGCATCAAGCACATGGGTGGAATATCTTATCACATTATTTAAATCTTGGTCATACTATTAGTGTTTTTAACGAAAAAATTAGATCGAGTAAAATCTATCTGTATCCAGAGGATTTTACTGATTTTCACAAAAATTGTTCGTTTTTATATAAACGTCAACATATTTGTTTAACTGAATTCGTACACACCTCGACTACTGATCATTACACATATAACGGACCAAAAATTAAACAACTAATAACACCTGCAAGTGGTTCTTTATTTGAAAATTTTTGTGACGATGATGTAAAAATTGTAATGTATGATTATAACTTAAAATCATTAGACTATTGGAAAAATATACCTACATTAGATAGCAATTATACATATGAATTTACGCATATCGACCTACTAGCCGATGATATCATATGGAAAGATATATTAGATACTTCTTTAGAAGAAAACACGCTAATTAATTTAACAAATATTTTTGCGTACGAAGCAACGGCGCCGTTTGCAAGTTTACATTATCGGATGTATAGGGAAAATAAAATAATTCAAGATCTAAAAGAATTAATTCCTAACGGCAGAATACTGTTTAGTCGTAGATCGTGGCAAGGATATAAACCTTATTCTAAAAATAGTTTAAGTTGCAAAATTAAAGATTGTGAAATTGTTCAATTTAAAGATTTAAATCTTCCAACATGGCATATTAATTAATTTTAAGTATCTTAATTGCTAACCCGATTAGATCCCATTCCCACCATTTTTCTTGTAAATTATACTTGTTAGGTTTAGCATGGTGATTATTATGCCATCCTTCTCCTAGCGTTATAAGATTTGCGATCCAACTATTAGTACTATGATCTCTAGTTGTATGATTTCTATAACCGTGCGAATGTCCCAACACGTTAACTAATCCGATAGAATGTAATGTTAGCGCCGCCGGTAAAAAATAAGCAAATAAAGGCAATAACGGGTGAATTAAAAACAACAGATATATTCCTGTGAACAGTATTCTAAAATAATTGTTTAATATAAATTTATGTATGGGCTTTTTTAGCAAATCTTTGACAAACTTTAATGGAATATTTGGAATATGCCATCCGATACCAGACCATGCAATGATTGCTTGTGTTAAACTAAATTTTCCAGTCTTTGGGCTATATGGCGTATGTGGATCTGTAGGTTCATCTGAATGTACGTGGTGATACCGATGTAATCCTACCCATGCGATTGTTGTTCCAACCGTGGAAAAAACTGTAATAAGAGATAATGTAGTTTCAACACAATCGTATGTTTTAAACGACCGATGAGTTAATAAACGATGTAATGTTAATCCTGTACTAATCGGGGATAACAATATATACATCGGAAGGGAAATATATAACCAAAAATATTCATGCGTATTGATAACATAATATACTGAATATATACCGATAAATTGACAAATTATTTGCCAACTTCTAATTTTAAAATTGAAACTCATTAGTTACCTACCGGAAGTTGGCTCCATTCTTCGTGTGTAATTGTGGGCATTGATAATGGACCGCAATATACGAAATTTTGCCAGCATTTTTGTACAGGAACATTCTTAGTTTGAATATATCCATCACCGGGAATCCATAATCCGTTACTCGCCTTATCCATAGTAGATTTCCATACTTCCCACCAACCTTTTGTTGATCTGTTGTATCTATTTTGCATAGTTATAAGATAACAGTCATAGTTATTAACTTCCATAAGAGGATAAATTAGATATTTGTGTAAAATTTGAAATCCTAATAACAGGCAAGATCTATCTCTAGAACGAAACTTCGGAAATGTGAATGTTCTATTAATCATCCTTGCGGTATTTTCCGGATATGACGGATCACGATATACTCCTCCCATAACAATAGGTTCTCCGGTACTTGTTTTATATGCTACTCCAAAACCTGTGTGATCTTCTACAATAAGAGAATTTTCAAGATAATTTTTTCTAAGCCAATTATCTTCCGATAAACACTCATCTCGAACTTTCTTAAAAGCCGGAGTTTCGGTATAATAAATTTCATAATGACAGTCATCTAAACTAAATGGATATCGCATCTCTACCTCCCAAGACAGTACTTAACTAAATATTTTTTTAGTATGATTATTTTCGAATGACGTGGATTATTAAAACATTAAACTTTACTATCGATCTAGATGAACTACATCGGTATCATCAATTTTTAACGGAAAATCATGAGAATCTAAAATGGACATTTGAGAAATGTAAGCAAGATCTTACAGAAGAATGGTATAATAAAATTATTTCAAATCCTGGCGCCGAAAAGGGATATGGATGGGCATTACAAAGTAATTTAGTAGAAGAGGATATTCCTTGTACTCCTTATAATGTAAGCACTCGAGATCGACTTACCTATTATCGAAATACTAAAATGATTACTGGTATAGTTTCTCGATTACAAGACAGGATCCCATATGCGCAGCGATGGTCGCTTTTTATTCAACCTCCAGGTGGACATGTTCCATTGCATACTGATCAAGAAGACGAATACACAATACATATTCCGCTTCAATGGGAAAAAGAAACAGTATTTGAGTTTGTATCAAACAATATTATTAAATCAATAACTATGCCAGCTACTGGGAAGTCATACATACTTGATACCACTATCCCACATGCAACCTATAATAGATCATCGAAAGATAGAATCGGATTAATTTTTCGTATCAATCATTCTCATCTCAATGATCTAATTAGTGTAACTGGATTGATATAATGAATTTTCCTGAATTATATAAAAAGTTTAATTGCACAGTTAATTTAGAAGAACTGAGAAATTACTATCAAATAGTAACCGATCAATTTGAACATCTTCGATGGAGTTGGTATAAAAATCGACATGAGGTAGAAGTTGGATGGCAAGAAAAATTAAAAGAATATTCCCACTTTGAATATCATACCGGATGGGCTATACAAAGCAATATTATAGATAAAACTAAAATTTGTCCTCCATTTAATATTAGTAATTACTCCACTGGAGATTACTATAATACAGAACTTGTATTTGGTGTAGTTGATAGACTTTGTAAAGCCTTTCCATTTGCGTATCGGTGGTCATTAGTGGTACAACCACCCGGTGGTTGTGTCCCTAGACATAATGATGGTACTATCGAATATACGTGCCATATTCCAATTTATTGGCCAAAAGGAGCAGTATTCGAATGCAGTTATCCATCAAATAATTCTTCTATTACTAATTTAGAACTTCCGGCTACTGGAGAAATTTATTGGTTTAATACCGAAGTAGATCATTTTACTATGAATTATTCAACTGAACCTAGAGTTAATATTATGTTTAGATGTAAAAAAGATAATATACCAGACTTATTCAAAGTAACGGGCGAAATTTAATGAAAAATAAAAAAATTGTATATACTCCTATTGACATAGAATTTGATATGCCTTCTGAGAATGCACTGATCGAGTGGTTTGAAAATAATAAAGTATTAGACACCGATTACTGGGAATATACTGAGAACAGGCATACTTGGTGCTTTATAGCAATGCGACATATGCCGTCGGACTGGCGAAGATTTAACGCATGGAGAGAATGGTTTAACGAACGAGTAGCATCTAACTCGACTGACTTATTTTTTGCACCCGGATTTGAAGAACTGTTTCCATCTCTTGCAAATGCTATTCGACAATTGCCGTTTAAGGAAATAGGGGCATCTGGGATGTTAATGCAAATGGGAGCAGTACCGCCTCATAGAGATACATATGATCCGGACCAACCGCAAGAACCCCGGAGATATATAATTTATATAACAAATCCATCAGATTCGACGTTTTATATTCAACACGGCGATGTTAAAATCTATCCACAAATTGATGAAAAATATAGATGCTTTGCTTTTAATAATACTGATGTGCTGCATGGTGCAGATCCGACATTTAAAACTAAAATTATTCTATCTACCGCAGGGATTATCGATCAAAAAAAACATAACGAATTATTATCACGAAGTATAAAGAAATTTTCTAATAAGGTGATTTACATAGATGACATTTGAATATTATTATAACGATGTTCCGGGAAAAGGGTTATGTAGGAATAATCTAATTTATACCAGTTTAATATCAACAGATAAAAAGGTATTTTGCCAGTGGTACCATAATGACACAGTATATCATCAAGGACAAAATGAAGTAGTAGATCCTGCGATTATGGACGAAAAATGGAATAGAGAAGTACAATTTTTAACAACTATGACATCTGAGTTTATTCCAAAAATTTTAGATATAAACGACCGAGAAAAAAAGATATATTTGTCTATCGACGGAGTAGATTTTTGGCAGCGTAGTTTAAACAATAGTAGTTATAACGAAGTATTGCCCGATTGGCAAGAACAAATGCTAACCATTATTAAAGAATATCGTCGGTTAGGTTGGTACAAATACAGTATGCACCCTAGTAGTTATTTTATAGTAGATGGGAGATTAAAAAGTATCAATTACTTTTTTACATATCAAGAAGGAGAACCGTTAATTAGCATTAAAGATGTTGAAAGTCATATATATTCTACGCGCCAAGAGGAACTTAAAAAATATACCGAACGCATGGGTATATCGTGGTCTGAACCTCAATCGTTTACAAAATTACAACATCTATGCTTTGAAAGTTTTAGAAAAAACTATCCTAACGATTTTATAAATAAAGCCCGAGAGATTTATAATGATTAAAGGTATTAATAATCATCCGTATATTGACATGTCGCAGCATATCGATATGCAAAGATTTGATGAATTGCAACCTGAAATAATTCGAGGATTTGCAGATGCGAGAGAATTTGCTAAAGAAGGAACTTGGATGACTCCTGCATTTAAGCTCGAAGATATGAGTTACATTCCTAATTGGAAGCCGATTTACAGAGCTATTGAAGAGTTCTTAGCATTACCCGACAACGATCCCATTAAAAAAGGTGGAATCGACTTATACAGAGATTTTGAAGATTTCCGTGTACGTAATAGATTTACCCGATATATTAAAATGGCTATGGGAGCATATGATCCTTACATCTATTATTTCTTATGGGAACAAGGAAGTTGGGACGATCGAACTTCGGCCCGTAATTTAACGCCGGAAGCAGAATTCTTTCCGGGAGTAGTTAAATGGGTTGAAGAAATGATTACCGATAACATTTTTGATCATATTGGGAGGGTAATTTTCTTTCATCGGGAAGCAGATGGAATACAATTTGAACACCGAGATTTAGATGGAACTAAAGGCATCCAAGATGGTTATACTCCTCATCGAAATGAATTCATTCATATACGCCCTAATTTAAAATCCCCTTTTTATTTGTGGGATCCAGAACAAAAAAATAAGGTTTATATTAATACTCGTGCAGCATGGTGGAACGATCAAGACTGGCATGGAGGCAACAGTATCATGGAACAAAGTTATGGATTACGTATCGACGGCCAATTTTCTGAACAATTTAGAACACAACTAGGACTACAGCATTTAGATAGTTATTGATATCCCGTGAAGGTGAACAGATATTTAGATGTATACCCGGCATTTGAACCGGCATGCCATGTGTCTAGAGCCGGGTATTGATAAACAGATCCTTGGGACTCATAATAAAAGCATTCTTTCTCGACCATAAACACATGCCCTGGTTGAGGAGGCGTTATAAAGCAGAAAAATCTAACTAACTTTCCCTTCTTTTCCCATTCGTGTTGCCATGGATTAATATCCCAATGCCATGGAACACATTTTCCTGGTCTAACTTCACTAATCCAAGTCATTAATGGAGTTGCATTTACAAATTCTCCAAATTTAGTTTCAACTGCCTGATCAAAATGTGTTCCTGCATTATAGTGTCGATATTCTAATGAATCACCGGCTGCATACCCCGATTCTATAATAAGTTTTTTTTGATGTAAATGATCTTCGTAAAATAAATCACCAGGTTGTAAATCCATGTTACTATGAAAGGGCGGTACATCATGTTGTTTAATCTGATCTATGACAAGGTTCCAGTTAATTAACGTAGAACAGTTTCCTATGTATAATTTCATAAAATAATAAACTCAGACGGCATAATATCTTCTAGTTCACTATAAAATTCTGCCTCCATTGTAAAAGAAACTATACCATTCTTATAATCAAAATTATTAATAATTCGTCGTTTATTTGCTCGATTTATCCATGGACTAATCTTTTCATCAAATAAAAACCTTCGATCGTCAATACTTAAAGACGGAGCATCGATTCGAACATTAATAGGATTATTACAGTTAGCCCAAAATAATCGTTGACGAATCACTAGTTGTATTCTATATAAATTTCCAAAATTTGCAGCACTATGTTTCCAACCAGCATCCATGATATACCACACGCCGTCTCGATAAACTGGATACATTTTTTCATCTTGTAAATTTATTAAGTAAGATTTATTACCTGCTAAATTTAAGTGATACCGGTCATCTATATCGGCATGACTAATATAGCATTTTCCTCCCTCTAATACAATTAATCTAGCTTCTCCTTTATCTTCGGGCATTGAATTATAAATCTTTTCCCATATTGTTCCTTTAAATTCTTCTTTAAGAATCCAAGGGTCATAAAAGAAATTACCCGTCGGACGATTTAATGTATAACGTAATTCATTTGAGGGTAACTCATCTAATGCTTGATCTATATCTGCCATGGATACTGTATATGGGGTTTTTGAAATCATAAAATATTTATGAGTGATTGTTAATCAGTAAATAACTCATGAAAGAATACAACTTATATAGTATCGACGGTGTTGAAATACCGTTTTCACCTAATTGGAACGATATAGCTATTAGTTTAAGTGGCGGTGCTGATAGCGCATTATTGGCGTATCTACTTTGTGAATTAGTTGAACAATATAATAAAGAAATTAATATACATCTCATTTCGCATATTCGAATGTGGAAAACACGACCGTGGCAACAATACGATGCAAATAGAATCTATCAATATCTAACTCAATTGTTTCCAAATTTAAAATTTATTCGTTACACAAATTTTATTGCGCCAGATCTCGAATATGGTTTCATCGGCCATTCTATTAATGACGAATACGGAAAGCAAGTAAGCGGTGATAATATTCAGATCAGGGCATATTCGGAATATGTATGTTACCATAATAAAGTTAATGCGTATTATAATGCTGTAACACGAAATCCTAAAAATGTTGATTTTTCGCTCGATGGCATGGATCGAAGAGATATAGAACCTACTGACGATAACACACATTTACAATTAATGGTTCATATGAATGTATTAGTAAGTCATCCATTTCGATTTACCGAAAAGTCGTGGGTAATAAAACAATATAAAAGTAAAAATTTAATGGATCTATTTAATCTCACTCGTAGCTGTGAAGGTGATTTTAAAAATCTAGATTATGTTACATATATACCGTACCAAGACGTGCCAGTATGCAACAACTGCTTTTGGTGTAAAGAGAGGAACTGGGCAATTGAACAAAACAAGTAATACATTCTGTATGCATCCGTTTACAGGATTAGCAACGAGAGAAGACGGAGCTATAAAAGTTTGTTGCCGTAGTCATCCTATCGGGTATATTCAAGAGAATACACTTGAAGAGATTTGGAATAACGACACAATGTGCCGAATTAGAAAACAAATACTCAATAATGAACGTCCTCCCGAATGCCAGCCCTGTTTTAGTCTCGAAGATCAAGGAGTCGAAAGTTTAAGACAGAGGCATATTGCAGGAATCATCCCAGAAGCAAGGATTACGTTATACCCTACCGCATTAGATAGTTTAAAAGATGACTATACGATGCCGTTTGAAATTCCTACGATGGAAATTAAAATAAACAATTTATGCAATCTCAAATGTCGCATGTGCAATCCTACCGATAGCACTAGTTGGACAGATTGGAAGGAAATTGAAGAATTTTATATTAAAGAGGATAATTTTTTAGTTGACAATATTAATATGCTCAATTTATTAAAACATCCCTATTTAGACAAGTTTCAAAATAATCCTAATTGGTGGGAAAGTTTTGAAAAATTACTACCTCATTTTCGTAGGGTAGAATTTGCCGGAGGCGAACCGTTAATGGATCCACAGCATTATCGAATACTTGATATGCTTATACCGTACGGAAATAACATCCAAATTAAATATGCAACTAATCTAACCATGCTCGGCAAAGGCATTCACACGATTCATGAATATTGGCCAAAATTTTCAAGTGTAGCAGTTAACGTAAGTATAGACGGATACAAAGACAGTTACGAGTATATTCGTAGAAATGCTAATTGGAATCAGTTAATTGAAAATATCAAATCAATACAGACTATTCCAAATATTGATCGAATCGTCGGAGCAGTTGCGGTACAAGTTAGTAATATATTAGTATTAGATAAAATGATCGAATACTTCTTAGATGAATTAGGGGTTGTTTTTTACACAAATATGGTAAGGTATCCAAGTGTACTCTCTATACAAGTATTACCGTTTGAATTGAAATCATTAGTTACACTACGTTTGAAATTAACAAAATGTAAAGTTTCTAAGTTTAAGTATGTACAAGAAAATCCAATTCTTGAAGAAATAACACTTAAACAAATAGATGGAGTAATTAATTTCTTATGGGCTAGTGATGACAGTGACCTTTGGAAAGATTGCATTGAATATAATACAAGATTGGATAAAAGTCGTAATTCTTTAAAATTTGAAGAAGTAACGCCAGAATTTAAAATGTTTTTATGAATCAATTTAAACTAACAATAACAAATCAAGTAGACGATTTTGACCTGTACTTTGATATTTTTGAAACAAATATTGCTAAAAAATGGAAACTGGAAATAGAGAACGCATATTCGTTATTCGAAACCGAACGATTCACTAATTGGCCTAACAGTTTGAAAACTCGCAATTATTATACAGCAGAATTAAATAAACAGATTGACATTATTAACTTTTATCATCCAAATTCTATAGATGCTGTGTTTGATGAAAATGCAACACAAGAAACAATGAATTACTTACATAAGTTTTTTGAAGTTTTACGCGGTCCAGTTAACGAAGGCACAGAATGGTATAATAATGCTAACCCGATTGCTCAAGATGCATTGTCACAGTATAATGTCCTTATCCATGAATACGAACATTTTTGTTTTAATGAAACAGCAATTAAAGAAACAAATCATCCATACGCAACAATCGTCGGAACTTATCATTGTGAAAGACATTGTCTAACAGATGGGGACTACGGACATTTTACATTTAAGTGGAAATTTGGTACTGTTTATATCAATTATTGTGAGATAGGAAAACCTTTATTAGATGTTTTTAAAGATAATGATCAGATAGTAGGGTCTAACAATATAAAACCTTTACAATATTATAGTGCAGATTTTCAAATTAAATTTGGTCCTAGTACATTAGATCATGTTTATAATCAACGAGTAAAGGATTTTTGTGATTGGTATGATCGTAAAGCTAACTATCTTTGCTCGTTAGGATTGTTTCGTTCTAATCGATTAGCATTAGGATTAATTCCTGTCGCATCGTTGAATATAAAAGATAGCAGACTTGAAAACTTGTCCGAAGTTGAAATTATTCAAAAACTAAGCAAATACAATCGTATTAAATCAACATGCATAAAATAACATCTCGATGGGGACAACACGATCAGCTTAGAATCGAATGGAATTTAGGAAAACGTTGTAATTACGATTGTTCATATTGCCCATCTGAAATACACGATCATAATAGTCCACATACAAATTTTGATATTTTAAAAACTACAATCGATAATTTATTAAAAATTAATAAGCCCTTGAGAATTAGTTTTACCGGCGGTGAACCGTGCGTACATCCTCGATTTAAAGAACTAGTTGATTATGCAAAACATAAAGGAATCTACTGGGTCAATGTAACTACAAACGGAACACGCCGCCCGGAATACTATATGAGTTTAAATGTAGATCATATTGTTTTTAGTTTGCATTTCGAACATGATTGGCGTAGGGTAATGACTACTATTATTAAAGTACAAAAAGAAAGCAATAAAACAATAATGGTTAACGTAATGGTTCATCCCGATAAGATCGAAGACGCAAAATTATGTTGTTCAAGATTTCAACTATCCAATGTTAAGTACACTCTCAGGCGTATTAGATGGACACAAGGAAATCACGATTTATTTGATGACATGCGATATCATCCCGACGATTTAGAATGGATGTTAAATCGAGAATCAACAGCACACGCTAACTGTGCTATTAATGACGGAGAATCATATGTTCACGCAAATGATATACTTAAACATAAACTTAATAGTTTCACTAATTGGACATGCAATGCAGGAATCGAAAGTTTAATGATCAATTGGGATGGAGAGATATTCCGAGCAACATGCCGAGTGGGCGGAAGTCTTGGAAACATTTACAATAATATATATAGTTTCCCTACGGACTCGATCACTTGCACACGTAATTGGTGTACTTGTGCCGCGGATATTCCTATAACTAAATATATTTCTTTAAATCTGCAAATTCCGGAAAAGTAGTAAAAAAATCATTGTTTCGGATTTTATCTTTACTAAATGTGTGTGCAAAAAAATCAGGTAACAATTTGCTATCGTCCGACGACCACATATGAGATAAAAATAGTTTAACATACTCATTAGATGAAAATTCACTCCAATGTTCTTCAACCCGTTGTTTTATCTCAATTGGCAATACCGTTAATTGATAGTATTTAGGATTAACCAATATAGTGTAAGTTATGCTATGAACTAACTCATTATCATTCATAAATTTATGAAGATTTAACGCATCGAACGCATTAAGTAGTTGTATAGTTAGTGCAAGATCAATTTTTACATTAGGACAACTGTTTTTAATTAAAGTTAAATTAGAAATTATATTGTCCCAGTTCGACGGATATCTTATATAATGGTTTCGGTTTTCACATGCATCTATACTAACACGTAATTCGATCTCATTAAAATGTGACCACATCTCAATAATATCATAATTTTTTAATTTTATATTTGTAAGATTACTATGGTATTTTAATCGAACATTAACTTTGTTTTTATTGATAAGATATTCTAAAATCTTAAAATGTTCTTCGATCATCATCGGTTCGCCGCCTTCGAATGCAATTTCTTCTAAGGTTTCGAGATTATCGTTAAAAAATCTATAAAAATCATCAATGTTATTAAATGATGCAGTTTTTGGCAAGTGGTTCTCTTCTATCGCAATCGATGTGCTTAATAACGGAGAGCACATCCGGCATTTTAAATTACATAAATTAGAAAATCCTGCACCACACCAAAATGCAATATATAATTCGTGCGTTTCAATCGGAATTTTAGGCAGTAAATGCTCGTATTTTTCATTTGAGAATATTCGATGACTCTTATGGCCAGCTTGCTCTTTTTGAATACAACGAATACAAGACGGCGGCAACTTCGACCCTGTTAAAAACTGTTGTCGAAACTCTGTCCATTTTTTATTATCAGTAGAATATATATCATATAAGGATTCTTCGATGGTTGATCCAAAAGAATACTCATGATTAATGCAACAAGGTACAGCTCTCCCATGCCATATCCTCACGCTCATGAATGGCAATATACAAAAATGTTGAGGTAAACTTTTCATTTATATTTTGTTACATGTGTCTCAGGTTGACATCCGCATAATGTTCGTGGACAAATGATTGATTTAAATTCAACATCATCTAAGTTAAAATCATTATCTGAAAAAACGTTAAATATTTTACCGTTAAATATTCCTTCCTGACATGATCCTGTTACGGTACCGTCAAAGTTTATCAATAACGTTTCTAATCCGACGTTGCATGTCCATCCTTTAAAATAATTCCATTTATTAACAATGATGGTTTCTGGACGAGCAACCATTATTGACTCATCGTCGAATAATACCACACTCTCATATATACGCAAGTTGTTAAAGTTTTTTAATAGCCAATCCGAGTCTGGTAATCGTTTCATACTTTGTGAACAATAGTCGAGTTGATCTTGAGTATATGAATCAACGTCCATTCCGGGAGCCATTATTACTTCTTTTGTTTGTATATACCACGGATATTTGCTAGTTTTCATTTTTTCAACAGCGGCAACACACTCGTCCCATTTTTCTGCGTTCATTAACACAAGTGACGTGACTTTTAATCCTTCTTCAAATAGCGTATCTGCAACTGCAATATGATGATCGATATCTCCATATTCTTGATGAAAACTCAAGACCGCATCATCAAAATATTTAGAATTTTCTTTCCACCACCGAATCGTTCTAGAACCGTTTGAAATAATAGTAATATAAACATTATGTGTTTTTTTTATTTCTTCGCAAAAATAACTAATATGCGGCCATAAAGATGGATCACCGCCTCCTGTGATTTGCAAATGAAATCGGGTTTTATTTAACTTGCGTTCATATATATCAAATAATTTTCTAAAATTGTTAATTACAGTATCGACATTTTTTGGGTATCTAAATTTTCCGTCTTTTTGTCCTGGAAAACAATATGAACAATCAAAGTTGCAAATATCAGTAGGCAAAAATCTTACATGTAACGTAGATTGCTCTTGAGTTGAAATTATCTTAATAGGGATACGTTTATTCATACTAATCCTTTTAATTCCGGAAACGTGCTAGAAAAATCAGTTCCTCTAATTCTATCTAAATTTTTTATATATTCAGAAAAATCTGGCAACAAATGACTCAAATCTTCACATTCGATAAAGTCGATTCCGCTGTCCCACCTTTTCCATCCGTATGAACTCACATTCCAAAAAACGTCATCGGTTGTGTAGTTTTTCTGTAACCATAGTTTAAATTCTTCAAACCGTTTTCTTAATTCTTGTTTGTATTCCAATGGCAGTATCTTTGCACTAAGGAAAGTTGGAATATATAAAAAATGCATGTTAATTAGCCCTCCTCCCATTACGAATTCTCCGGGCATAACTGATAAATTTATTTTTTTATAATTTTGTGAAATTTTCCATTTTACAAAATCTGGTAGATGCATTACATTTAATACTTGAATAGCCGTTGCAATGCTTACTACTACATTATCCGGTGTATTATCTAACATGTGTAATGCCCTCTCAACTTCGGCCCATTTTGTAGGAAATCTTATATAATGATTTCGATCTCCATATGCATCTATACTAATTGCAAATTTAACCTGTTTAAAATAAGACCAAAGATCTATAATTTCATCAGTTAAAAATACTCCATTACTTGAGTATCTAACAACTATGTCTTTTGCATATCCTCGGCGAATAATTTCCTCCAAAAACAATTTATGTTCCTTGATCATTAATGGTTCGCCACCGGCAAAATATACTTGCTTTAAGTTTGGTATTTGATCATAAATATCGGACCAAAACGACGGTTGCTCATACCATCGATTGTTAAACGATATGTCATCAAACTCAATTTGGCTCCTTACTACACTACTAGATGTTACAGACATTAGCTTAGAATGATCTTGTAACCATCTACTACTATCATGCGGGCTACACATTACACATTTTAAATTACACGTATTTCCTAATCTCAAGTCTAAATACCGAAATTTATTCGAGATCGAACCATCTTGATTAGTCGAAGTTACTAATTCATTAATATCTATACCTTCTTCGATCCAGTATTTTGTCTCCCATACTCTCTTACTAACCACTCCGGATGATTCTTCTTTAAAACATTTTGTACAACTTTTTGGAATTTGATTACTTAACATTTGTAATCTTACTGATTTCATATAATCATTGTTCCATGCTTCTAAGGGAGATTCTCGTGAAAAATTAGCGGGACCGCCGTGAAAGTGTTTTACTAGCCCGATTTCGATCTCATTTGTTTCAGCGCCGCTTGCATTAGATGTGCAACATAATCGCATATCACCGTTCGGCCTAGTTGCCAAATGAATCCATGGTAATATACAAAACGTCGATGACGAGTTCGCTGTAATTTCATCGCATAGTGATTTTAACTCGCTAGTCATTTAACTTTAAAACTTCTACAAATTGATTTGACGGTTTTGATAAATTATTTTTTTCCATTTTGCCACATATTCTAGCACACATAATTAGTTTTTTTGTAGTCCAGTATTCGTTCCATAAATTCTGATATTCATAAGAATTTATTATAGTTTTAATATCATATGTTAGCGCGTGTACTCGTTCAATACCACCGAACGAATTAATTAACTCATTATATTGATCTACAATTGTATTTCTTACCTCAGAAGCATAATCGTCGGGTTCGATATATGTATACGGAATGCTAGCAAGCCAACAACATGGAAATACATTTCGATAAGCATCGATATATATTTCTTTATTTCGATCTGCATAGCAATGAATTGTTGATGTTTCAATAACTTCCTTATATGAATCAATAGTATTCTTATCTATAAAGGTTAATTTGTTTGTAGTCGGGGGTTCGATATAATAAAGATGTTCATTGTTTTTATTTTTAACAGAATACCTTGGTTCTAAAACAAATCGCGAACTATTTTTAACTGTAAACTTTTTAAATCCGTACTGTTTGGCAATTTCTTTTGCTTGTTCTTCTTGGTGTTCGTTGTGTTTAAATTTTATAAAACACCACTCAGCTATTCCGCCGGCCTCAATAAATGCTAACGCATTTTGTAAAATAAGGTTGTATTTTGTACCAATTCGATAAATTTCGTGCGTATCGCCTACCCCATCTAATGCAAATATTACATTATGATTTTTTGGAAGTACCTTTGCTAATGTTTTCCACCAATCGACCTGACGGGCACTACCATTTGTATGGATTCGCAAATATTGATCGGGAGAATTTATAGAAACATACTGACACATTTCGATAAGATCATTATTTAAAATCGGATCACCAAAATTACCACAGAAATACATGCCTTCTATCTGATTGAGAACATCTTGTGTGATTATTTTCTTAAATTCATCAAGGGTCCAATTTTGATTTTTTATCAAAGGATTATCAATCCCCCCGTGAATGTTCCTTGCGCACATAGGGCAACTTGCTTGACAATTATTGCTAATTTCTAGATGTATCTGTTTTAAATTTTCAAAAGTAAACATAAAATAAATATTTTTCTCAACTATTTACATAAGAAACAACATTGTATGAAATTTATTGGCAATTATAATTACATCGACCCTAAATGGATTGAATATGTCTTGAGTAATCCAGGATACGGTCGTCCAAAAGAAGGTAAAAGACCCGATAGTCCCGAAGAAGAACAAGAATATACGATTGCACGAAATGCAGGGTACAATGATAATGCAATTTATTTTTGGATGTTCGACAACTCAAACTTCCCATTCGATTTAGATCTACCATTCATTGATAAACCGTATCATTGGTGGATTACTAAAATGTTACCGGGGAACTTTATGCCAATGCACATTGATCCACATACTGTATATCAAAAAAATAGTAAACGATTGTGGTTACCGTGGCAAGACTGGGAAGCAGGACATGTCTTTGCATATGAGGATATTGTTCTTACAAAGTATCGAAAAGGCGATGTTTGGGAATATGAATCAGCAACTGGTTTGCACGGTGCTGCCAATATCGGGCATGTCCCTAGAATTATATTACAAGTGAGTACATATGATGTATAAAAAATTATATAACAAGATCACCTCCTGGAAAAAATCATCGGTGGTGTCGTTCTATAATAATCAACCATTGCCGGTTCTTCCCGAAACATATTTTTTTATTCACGAATATGATGATGACGGATTATATATATATGATGATCATCAGGCAATATATTATCACAATGATGGATCAACATTTTTATTAACAGATGAATATCTTGTCTCCGACTGGTATGTATTAAAAGCGTTATATGATTCTAATACGGTTCCAATGTCAATTCCGGTCGAATTCACCGAATATAAACATTTTGGATACTATCATTTTCAGAGTCCTACCGGGCACATTGGTGACCCTTGGATTATACAGCCTTATTATACTACCGAATATTGGATTAAATTGGCCGATATTATTACTAATCTTATTGTTGCATTAAAAGAAGGCAACCATCCGTTTCCTTCAGATGCAATAAATCTTCCGACATTTATCTATGATGGCGACAACAGTTATTATTCTCATGCGTCAGGAACCAATAGAATAGTGTTTAATAATACTTGTAATTTTTTTATAACTGAACAGTTTAAACGATTTAAATTATACAGTATAAATATTAGAGAAGCACTTGTATTAGATCCAAGTAGAGATGAATTGCTTTCAAATATCAACTGGACATACATTCGTAAGTATATTAAAGAAAAATGGTTACCATTAAGAATCACGAAGCCGAATTTGTAGTATTTCAAGGAACAGTTGAATCAATGAGATTTACCTCGAACTTATGGAAATTCCAGGAAACATTTCGTCAATTGCTCGGCCCAACATCGAAAAATACTCATTTTACTATGACCTATAACGGAATCACTCGCATATTTGCAGATCCGACAAATTGGGACAATCCAACTTGTTGTGCAGCATGTCGAGAAGCAGCGAAATCACTTAAATTATCATAATGGCCATTTTCCTCATAAGTGACACACATTTTGAGCATACATCTATGTATGAAAAGGTATATGCTGGAAACAGATTACGACCTTGGAATACCTATGAAGAAGGTGATAATATAATAATTGAACGTTGGAACAACACCGTAAATGAATCCGATACTGTGTTTCATTTAGGCGATATTATCGGTCAAACTGAAGAGTCTTTATCAGTATTAGCTCGATTAAATGGCAACAAGGTTTTAATTAGGGGAAATCATGATACAGGAGATTTAGCATTATATACAAAATACTTTTCTAATGTATATGGATGCTACGAACTTGGTGATCTTTTACTTACCCACATACCAGCTCACCCTATGCTTCGATGTAAAAATCTAGCAAATGTACACGGTCACATGCACGGATTAATGATGGATGTGGATCCTTGGTACTTTGATGTATCGGTAGAGGTCATTAATTACACTCCAATTTTACTAGAAGATCTTCTTATCAAAATTAAAGAAAGACAAGAATCACCGAATCAATTTACCTATAATCATATATCTTGTATATAACGGTAATGCTAGTTCCCCTGCCCATAGTTCCTGAAGATGACATTGCTGTTTAAATTCATCTAACGAATGCGCAATTCTACAATGTTCGTCAATCTCATAATTATTACTCTGGACTACTACTAAACTATCAGGCAATAGTAATTCTAACCATTGTTCATACGCTGCTTGTGAAATGTGTTCGGCGCTAGTATTAATGGCAATAGGATTAGGCCCGAAATTAGGATATGTTTCCATTGGTCGACAAACTGATCGAAACCTTCCTTGAATTTCTTCAACCTTGTTCATAGTAACAGCCGTTTCTAAACAATCAATGTCGATATCAACACTTTCGATTTTGTCTATAGGAATATCTGATTGGAATAACATACTAGCTAAAACGCCTACCCAACCACCATATATAGTAATATTCGCTGGGTGGTCGATGTACGGACGTAAATTGTTAATTAGCCATTCTTTACTTTTTAATTGTCCTCCCCAAAACGCTTCTAATGTTCGCAATGGATTCTCACTATTTCGAATAGCATCCATCCAAAATTTAATATGATCTAAATTTATCTGCATTTTGGTATTTTACTATCTGCTGAACTAACACATCTCGGAGTTGTGCATATAACTGGATTATTAAATAACTCAAACCCATCAGTTAATGTACCTAATGGTTCATCATAACAGCTATAACTCCTTTTAACTTCATTCCCACGTATAACTACACTTTGAAATCCACTGTTGCAATTCCACCCGTTAAACTGATTAAAATTAAATGCGTTAAACCGTTCAGCTTGATCAAATTGATAATTATTATCATTTTTATCAAATAACGATATTTGATATAATTCTTTTCCGCAAACATGTTGAGGAAATCCCTCTTGCATTAAATCAATCATACGATCAGTATAGCCATCAATAATAGAACTAGCAGTAACATTACTTTGAGGTTTTAATGTAACATTAATCCCTTTGTCGTGGAATCGTTTACATCGATCATACAAATCATAAAATTGACTAGGAATCATAACTTGATTAATAGTTACAAATATTCCCTGCTCCATGAGCATTAAAATTTTATTAGCAAATTCTATTTCATTGGCAAATTCTGTATGAAAACTCGCTGTAATCGATACCCTATCAAGCCATCTTGTAGCGGTTGTCCACTTTTTCCAATATTTATAGGGCGGACTTAGATTTGTTGTCATATGTAATGACTGATATGATTGGCTATCATTCAAATAACTGATTAATTTATTTAGGTTCTTATATACTGTAGGTTCTCCACCGCTAAACGACCAATGAAATTCTGTAAATCCATTTAATCGAGCTTGATATTTAATTTGATTAATTGTATTATAATATACATTCAAATCTAAATAATCCGGAATTGACGAATTTGCGTAAGGCCAACAGTAACTACACTTGTAATTGCAAAATCTTCCTAATATCCAACTTACAGAAAATAACGGTTGATCAATCATTGTCCTTTGACCGAATCGAACGATATTATTAAAAGGAATGTTGGAAAAACTCATACTGATATTTAATCACAAATAATGTACACACAAATAAATAAGAAATGATACCGATATACATAGGTTACGATCCAAAAGAAGCACTTGCTTATCATGTATGTACAAATAGTATTATAAGACATGCTACATCTCCCGTGTCTTTCATACCACTATCATTGAATACATTATGCAATTATACTGAGACGCACAATGACGGTAGTAATCAGTTTATCTATACTAGATTTCTAGTTCCTAGTTTACAAAATTATAAAGGATGGGCTATCTATATAGATAGCGATATAATTCTAAAAGCAGATATTGCAGAATTATGGAATTTAAGAGATAACTCTAAAGCAGTGATGTGTGTGCATCATGATTATAAAACAACATCATCTTTTAAATATTTTGGAAATAAAAATGAAGATTATCCTAGAAAAAATTGGTCGAGTGTAATTCTTTGGAATTGCGATCATAAATTAAATCAAAATTTATCACCAAGAATCGTTCAACAACATCCCGGATCATATTTACACCGGTTTTCTTGGATTCCAGATACGTTTATAGGAGAAATCCCGAATACATGGAATTGGCTTCCTGACGAATTTGGCACATCAGAGAATGCAAAACTGATACATTATACGTTAGGTGTTCCTGATATCTATACTAATGTAGCGATGGCTAGCGATTGGCAACAAGAAAAAAATCATGCGCTCAAAATTGGTTGACGCATGATGATAGTTTTTGTATACTTTAACTGTAGACGTGAGCGGAATTGGTATACCTCCTCCCTTCGGGGAGGGAAGTGGGCTAGGCTATAACGCTGCCTTTGGAGGTTCGAATCCTCCCGTCTGCACCATTTTAACTTACTATTAGGCATAACAATGAAGGCTCTTTTATTTTTTCTTTTGATTCCTACTTCAGTTTTTGCTTGGCAAGACGATCCATACGAGTTATTCAATTCATCAAGTACAATGTACAATAGTTCACAAATTGAAATTCATTCTGTTAATACTGACAACGATGGAATGTGGAAAGTATGTGAAAAAGAAAGTCGTAAACGAGGATTCAATGGTTTTCCTAACAGGGTATATGCCTGTAGTTTTTGGAATGAAGGCGGACAACATAAATGTTCTATCTATATTCCTAAATACACCGACATGCATCAACTAGGACACGAAATAAGGCATTGTTTTTACGGAGCATGGCACCCGTGATAAGCAAGAGTTCTGAACGACACGCTAAACTAAAACAAAATCATATCGATCGATGTCTAGAAAAGGGCAGAGACCCAACTGATTATGTTAATGTCTTAGACGAGTGGGAACGTATATCACAAGAAAAAGAAGCCGATCCGGAATGGGCTAAAAACAATCTCGAATACGATTTACGCTCAACTGATTGGATACTAAATAAAGTTCGTTCGTCAGATGATTATGCAGGTGCATTATATTCAGCATTGTGCAATAATGACTTCATTAAACGAGAAATGTGGCAAATCCTAAAAGAAGATACATGGGGTTGTTCATGGAGATATGCCGGGGGTATAGTCGCCGATATGAAAGAGCACGGAGACTATATAGACTGGTATTGTCATGGTAATGAAGGATATGTATCTGAAGAAATCAAAGAAGACTTATATGAATTAGGTTGGATAGTTGTAACAAACGGAGAGTAAATACAAGCGAATGGCTAAAAAAGATGATGTTATTGAATTGAAGGGAGTAGTAAAAGAAGTATTACCAGGTAATATGTACCGGGTTAAGGTAGAGGAACTCCCTGATTTGCTCCTGTGTTACCTTGGAGGTAAATTAAAACAGCACAAGATTAGAATTATCTTAGGTGATGCTGTAAAACTCGAAATCAGTCCATATGATTTAACCAAAGGAAGGGTAACATACCGATTATGACATGAATGGGCTAATGGAAACTATCTGTCTAATATGTAATGCTATTAGACTTAACACCGAAAGAGGAGTTTGTTTCCATAAGCTAATGTCTATTATTCGCAAAGAATTTCGAATACACGGAATTGATCTACACATCCGATCTCATAGAAGACAATCATTAGATCCCGCTGAATATTATGTTAATGCCTATTACGATTCGGAAAATGATCGTAATTTTGATATAGCTATTGAAGTAATCATTTATCATAATTTTAAGAAAAAAATCGACTGGGATCGATATCATGTCACAGAATTACTAATACAAATTTTTGATGCAGTTATCCATGAATACAAGCATCGTAGACAAAGCATTAAAAGAAATCATAAAAGTTTTTGGGCAACATCGTCTGTTGTAAACGAATATTTGAGCGATCCGGACGAAATAGATGCATATGCGTTCTCGATTGCTGTAGAACTTTGTCGATCATTGGGCAAATATCGCGCATTAAAATACATGTCTAAGTTAACTACATTAAGTAGGATTAAAATTCGAACAAGATACGCGAGTCCTACTTTATACGGGTACGTCAAGGAATTTCAATCAATTGATCATCCTGTTCTTATCAAACTTTCCAAAAAAATTTATAAAAGATTACTAAAGGTTGACACTGACACTATTTTCATGTAAACTGTTTTTATTTTCAACAAACACCATGAAATTTAAAGTAGTCTCCGATCTTCATTTAGAATTTTCTGACATTGAGATTCCAAATAATGGATGCGATGTGCTAGTTCTTAGTGGAGATATTATGTTAGCAGACGTATTACATGATTTTCCTGCTGACTATGATAACACTAATATTGTTTCCAAGCGGCAAGCACAAGCAACTCGATTCAGGAATTTTTTAAGATACTGTTCTGAAGATTTCCCACATGTTGTCTACATTGCAGGGAATCATGAATTCTACCACGGAAAATTTTATCAGTCACTTGATACTTTAAGGGAGGAATGCGCACAGTTTAATAATGTTCATTTCTTAGAAGACAACTCAGTTACAATCGATGATACTATTTTTGTCGGAGGCACACTTTGGACCGATATGAACGACTGCGATCCTCTTACAATGATGCGTTCGGAACAAGGTATGAACGATTATCATATCATTAAAAACGACCAAAAAGGGTACAGGTCAATCGATGCAATGGATACTATTAAGCGGCATCGTAAAACTTTAGAATACATCAGTGTAGTTGTAGACAATGCACCAGCCGACAAAAAGATTGTAGTCGTAGGGCATCATTCACCTAGTCATCAAAGTGTTGATTCTCGATATAAGAATGATATTCTTAACGGAGCATATGCGACTGATCTTACAGACTTTATTCTTGACCGGCCTCGAATTAAAGTTTGGACCCATGGACATATGCATAAAAGAAACGATTACATGATTGGCCCAACTCGAATCGTATGTAATCCCCGAGGATATCACCAACATGGTTATGGAGAAGACACTGGTTGGGATATCGATCTGGTTGTAGAAATTTAAAAGAGGTATTATAATGTCAACTGAAAATGAAGGAACAATTCGCGTTAGTGAGATGATTTTACAAACTAACAATAATATGTTCGAATTTAATAAAAAGATCGCCGAACATGTTGAACTTTTAGAAAACACGATCGTCGAACTTCAAAATGAAATCAATCAACTTAAAGGTGAAACAAATGGATATGAAGAATAAAGAAGAACTTGATGCTCTCAAGAACTGGCTAAATGGTATGCTTAAGATCGAAAAGGTCACTGTTACGTTTACTAAGCAAGACGGTTCTGAACGAGTGATGAAGTGTACTGCAAATCCTATTTACTTTAACAACAAGGTAGACGAAGTTGTTAATCGTAACGAGGATGTGTGTACTGTATATGATTTAGAAGTTGACGAGTGGCGTAGTTTCAGATACGAGTCAATCAAGCGTATTGAATTTAGCACTCTTTCAGACGAATGAACCAAGATACTAAAGATATTGTCTTAGACAGATTTACTGTACTAAGCGAAAGTAAGGTGTGTGTCCTACACTATAATGAGCGTGTAGGCACACCAAATGTTCGTTATATTTTTGATAGCGAAACACTCGAACTCAAATCGGTTGAAATTATTAAATGAAAACTAGAGAATACATTGACGATAGGTGTGAAGTTATTTGTGAAGATAACGGTCGCAAAATGGTAGCAGAAGTATTATCATATACACAGAAGAAGAGTTTAACGGTCAGCATAGATCGTAGTCTCAAACTTACACTTATGTGGAATGGTAGGGTGTACGAAGGCAACCAAGGACCGTTAAGTTTTGTTAGCAATGGCCCGGACATTAGAGTAGTAAAATTAAGACGATGAACAATACACCAAATGCATTAGTGTATTTTATAGGGATTTTTGCAGGATTGTTTGCAGGAGTTTTTACAATGTATATGGGTTATGTTAATGATAATCTGTTACTTTCCAAACACAATTATATCTGTGTAGATGCAGAGCCTACGGATAATGATCCTAGCATTGTAGCATGTACTATTGTACTTAGAAAAGGCAGTCATGCTTACAATCAATATCTGGAGTTAGCAAATGACCGCACTAATTAAAGAAGATGTGGAACGTATCATTGATCAGTACATCATCGAACGTCTTCAAAATTATAACAATCTCAAAGAAGAACTTAGACAGATTAAAAGTGGCGAATTAGTAGTTGTTCCTGCAAGTAAAACACACGCAGAAAACTTAATTCGAATGGGTCAATTTTACTTAGATACATCAAATGAAAATTAATCTACTTAAAAATGCAGGATCGGCAAAATCAGAAGTTCGTAAAATGCTAAAGGAGTTAGCAATACAGTTTGCATATGAATACGACATTATCGAAAAAGAAGCAGTATTCTACGCACTCACCGATAGTACAGTTAGAAAAGAGTTTTGCAATTATTTAAACGATAACGACATTCTTCACGTTACGATTTACCGGGTAACAAAAAGTAATGGGGAAGATTTAGCCTGCGGATTTGACATTGAAGAAGATTCGTTGTATACTGCTGCTATTTTAAAATATTCATAAGGAGTAAAAATGCCACATTTGGTACCAATGGTTGTTGAACAAGAAGCGCGTGGTGAACGTAGTTATGACATTTACAGTCGGCTGCTTAAAGATCGTATTATTATGCTCGACACCGATGTTAATGAACATTCAGCAAGTCTTATCGTAGCACAGTTGCTATTTTTAGAAAGTCAAGGAAATGAAGATATTAACTTTTTTATTAACAGCCCCGGCGGTGTTGTTACTGCTGGTATGGCTATCTACGATACTATGCAGTTTATTAATCCTGACGTTGCTACTATCGTTATGGGGCAAGCCTGTTCCATGGGTAGCTTACTTGCTACAGCAGGTGCTCCTGGCAAGCGAAAGATGCTACCTAATGCTCGTCACATGATTCATCAGCCGAGTGGAGGTGCAGGCGGTCAAGCAACTGACATGGAAATTCAAGTTAAGGAAATCTTGAAGATGAAAAAATCTTTGACTGAGATTTATGTTAAGCATAATTCAAAGGGTAAGACATATGACGAGTTCCATCGTGATATGGAACGTGATTACTTCATGAGTGCAGAAGAAGCACTTGCATATGGTCTTATTGACGAGATCGTAACTAATCGATAATTCAACTTGACAGTTACGGCTGACGGCACTATAATAATTAGTATATTAACTAATTGAGATAAACAAATGCGTCAGCCGTGGCAAGTCATCACCGATCTTGAAGCAGACAACAGCCGTCTTGCTAAAGAAGCAATTATTAAAAGAGAAGCAGAAGCAAACAACACCGAATTTTTTGAAGGTGTACAAACTGCTCTCAATCCTCTAATCACTTTTGGTCTTAAACAAATCAATGAAAAAACTGACGAAGATGGTCCAGGTCTTACTTGGGATTCCTTTAGTCTTATTATCACTGGCTTTGTTAATCGTGAGCTTACCGGAAATTTGGCTCGCGATACTGTTAGCCGAATGATGTCATCTGCTACTAAAGAGCAGTGGAATAATTGGTATCGTAGAATTTTAATTAAGGACTTGCGCTGTGGTGTGAGTGAAAAGACAGTTAACAAGGTGGTAAATAAAAAATATGACCACTTTGCTATACCTGTCTTTAGTTGTCAATTGGCTCACGATTCTAATAATCATGAATCTAAGATTAGTGGAAAGAAATACGTCGAAGTCAAGCTGGATGGGGTTCGCGTTATCACTATCGTTTATCCAGATGGTCGTGTGGATCAGTTTAGTCGAAATGGTCGAGAACTTGTAAACTTCGATCATATTAAGAATCAATTTAGTTCCGTTGCAAATCACTTTACCGAACCGATGGTGTTCGACGGTGAAGTTATGTCTGCATCATTCCAAGATCTTATGAAACAAGTACATCGCAAAGAAGATGTTAACACAGCCGACGCGGTACTGCATTTGTTCGACATTATACCGTTAACTAGTTTTGAGAACGGATTCTGTCCTTTTAGGCAAGAAGATAGAAGCCGGCTGGTATATAGTTGGCATAAAATTAATAAGGATCAATTACCTAATATTGCTGTAGTTGGGCACGAACTTGTTGACCTCGATACCGTAGAAGGCGATAACAGATTAAAAGAAATTAATGCCCTTGCGCTCGAGGGCGGATACGAAGGGATTATGATGAAAGATCCCGAAGCACCGTATGAATGCAAGCGTAGTACAGCATGGCTCAAGTTAAAACCATTTATTGAGGTAAGTCTAAATGTTACTGATGTCGAAGAAGGTACTGGAAGGAATGTGGGACGCCTTGGTGCTCTTGTGTGCAGTGGTGTGGACGACAATAAGCACATCAATGTTAATGTTGGTAGTGGGTTTAGTGATAGTCAACGTGACGATTTTTGGAGTAATCGCGCTAGCCTGCATGGAACTATTGTGGAAGTTCGAGCAGATGCTATCACCCAAAACCAAGACGGAACATATAGTTTAAGGTTTCCTCGCTTTAAGGGGTTTAGAGGATTTAATAAAGGAGAAAAAATCTAATGACTCAAGACGAATCGTTAGAAGAAGTAATTGCCGATGGCATTAATTTCATGCAGAGTCTTACAAAACATTATGGCAACGAACGAGGCATGGAAATTTGGGAAACAATCGGCGAAGCAGTAGGTCGAGAAATTAAAGGCAAAATCTTCTTTGCTATGATTAACGGATCCCATAATAATCGTATGAAATTTACAGCAGATCTTGCTGAATACAAAGGAAATTCTGTATCAGTAATTAAAACTATTCGTCAGTATACTGGTCTCGGATTAAAGGAAGCTAAAGATATTTGGGTCGAAAGTAAAGGTAAATTTGTCACTATCGATGCCGACAATGACTCGATAAAACATCTTCGAGAGGAATTGCGAGCGTTAGGTTGTAGAATAATTTAAAGGAGAAAAATATGAGTGTCTTTTCAGACCAAAAAAAGTTTATGGAAGCAGGTGATCAAACTGTGGGGTATTTTAATGAAACACAGTTTAATATGTACGTTAATCTAATCGATGAAGAATATAATACAGAACTCAAAGATGCTATTGCGGCAAATGATCGGATTGAAATCTTTGACGCACTCTTAGACATTGTAGTTGTAACTATTGGTGCAATGCATTCACTAGGTGTAGATGCAGAAGGCGGATGGGACGAGGTCATGAAAACTAACTTTGCTAAGATCGATCCAGAAACTGGTAAGGTACGGAAGCGTGAAGATGGCAAAATCCTTAAGCCAGAAGGATGGGTAGCACCTGACTTAACTAAGTTTATTAAGTAATATGAGAAGAAATTATTGGACTTGTAGTAAATTTGCAGATTGGCTTCGTGGCACACCAAAAGGTGGCGCTAAGACTGGCCGTGAGTGGAGAGAATGGAAAGAAGCCTCTAAGGAAAAACATCCTATTCGCTACTGGATTGCTGAAGAAGGTCTCGACTACTTGCAAGATTTCATTTTTTGGCCGGTTGACAAGTTGTATGCAGTTAAGTATTGGATTGTTAATCGATACGTTTCTAAGACACACGCATTAACTTCTAACCTTAAAAAAGGCCAATATCACGAGTTTGATACTCGTATGCTCCACTGCTTGTTTGATGAACTTGTTAACTTCGTTGAAATCGAACAAGCATGGAGTCATATCTTATGGAACGATGAAGCTCATAGGATGTTTAAGGCTCCGTGGTACGCCAAAGGATGGTTTAGAACTCGTACATGGCGTGATCCCGAAGCGGGAATTTCGTATCTTAACTGGGCATCAAAGTTAACTTCTAAGGAAGATTACGGGCTTGAACCTGGAGATCCTAATTACGGTAAACTAACTCCTCAGGCCGAGACAGCAAGAGAAACCCTAGTGCTTTATTACTGGTGGAAAGATATTCGTCCAGCTCGTCCTGATCCGTATGATGCGAGCGGGTGGACAGAACTTTGTAATCGTCGCCGATCTAAAGAAGATGAGGACATGTGGTGGATTGAAGATCAAACTGACGAAGAGAAAGATGAGACACGATCGTCACTTAATATTTGTGACAAATTAGAAGAAGAATATGAAAAAGAAGACGAAGAGATGATGATTCGTTTAATTAAAATTCGACGCGGGCTATGGACTTAATCACCATAATTTTTCAGACTATAGTTAAGCAATTATAAGTATGTTAAAGAGACGAATAATTAATTTAATTCGAAAATGGCGAGCAGCTCGCAATATTAAGAAATTTTCAAAAAAAACTATGAAACCAGAAGATGTAATTTGTGCAATACCGTGGATGCATTTAGCATTTGAACCCAGCGGTAAAATCGTTCCCTGTTGTTTAACTTCACATCATAATTATTTTTCAGGTGATTTAACTAAAGAATCAATCGAAGAAATATGGAATAGTGAGAATATGAAATCCTTACGTCGAGAGATGTTAGAGGGTCGGGAACCAAAAATCTGTAGTACATGTTTCGACAGAGAACGTGTTACAGGAGAAAGTGCTAGAACTTTTCACGAGAAAGAATTCAAAGAAGTTGTTAAGAGAATTCCAGAAATTACACAGCCAGACGGCACATGTACTGAAATGAAATTACGATATTGGGATTTTAGATTCAGTAATTTGTGTAACTATAAATGTCGCAGTTGTGGGCCAAGATTTAGTAGTGCATGGGTGCCGGATGCTAAAAAATTAGGTCACATAAATGATCAGGATAAAGTGTGGAGTATTGAACAGGTTAGCAATATGTCTAACTATGACTTTTTAAAAGATCAAGTTCAATATGTGCAAAAAATTTATTTTGCAGGTGGAGAACCATTGTTAATGCCCGAACATTGGCAAATTTTAGATATGTTAGTTGAAAATCAAAAATTCAACATTAGAATATCATATAATACAAATGCGTCAACGTTAACTTATAGTGGAAAAAACGCATTGGATTATTGGAAAAAGTGGGATAATAATAAAGTTGAAGTTTGGCCTAGTATCGATGAAATTGGAGAACGTGCTGAACTTATTCGATCCGGAACTGTTTGGACAAAAGTTGAAGAGAATCTCAAAAAGATCACAGCATTAGATAATGTTTGGATTAGACCAGGCATCACAGTCGGCGCGTGGAATGTACGAAGATTACCTATAATTTTAAATCATTTAATCGATCTCGGTGTTATCAAAGAAAAATATAATTATGCAAATTTCTTTTTTAATATACTTCAAAACCCATCACATTATCATGTTCATATTCTACCCGAAGATTATCGATTAGAGACAATTAAAGAGTTAAATGATTTTGTAACCGACCATAATAACAAATATAATACTAACATCTCTCATTTGTTTACTCATATTTTGCACGAATTGGAAAAACCTCAGGATAAACAAGCAGTTAAAAATTTTTTACGGATTACTAATAATATTGATACATTGCGAAACGAAGACATCTGGACTACCATTCCGGAACTAGCATGTGTTAAACTTAGTGTAGACGATAATAACGAACTATAAGACCGGAGAATTTATGGATCCTTTTTTAAAAACACATTACCTTACAGTAACGGCTAGTAATTCAAAAACCGGCGATAAATTATCACTTTACTATTCGATTTTAGATACTAGTGTTAGCCATCGATGGATGACACTTATTGATAAAAGTAATGAATTAGAATATTCACTACGATATAATTATCGGAGAAATTTATCAATAGATGATATCGAAGAACGATTTGAACGTTTCAAAGAAAATATTTTATATATTAATTCTAATTACGATCGTCATTTAACTGAATTAATCGACATTGATCATTTAGATCAAAATCAGTATATTCTTAATGACCTCCATCAAGAATATGAAATCTATGGCGATCGACTAGCACATTTAATAGAGGTTGGTTATTTTAGTAAACCTTCTAATTTCCCCGACCTTTTTAATCCTGTATGGCCCGGCGACAAAAATTACAACGATAAAGTATTACATGAAAGATTTTTATTGTTGAATGAGCAAATTCATAATTTTGAAGCTATTTTTAGAAGTCGTAAAAGTGGCAATCCTATGTTATGTACGTGTTTATTCGACTTTATGCCTGCTGGACTTCACGAAGATTTAAATCCCGAAGATTTTTTCCTATTTTCTCCGGAACATCAGTGGGGATGGGCATATTTAGGTTACAATACATTAGGTAAACATTGGTCTAGCGCAAGTCATGATAACGATACTGAAGTTGTATTAAGAAAGCAAATACGACCACAACATCGATTTGCAGCCGAAACGTACTTAAATTTTACACTTCATACTAATGACTACAATACTAGAGTTAATCTTCATAATTGGTGGTTAAAAAATAACTTTAGTGAAACAATTAATCCTAAGATGTATCTCGATGAATTAGCTCTAGGATTTATTCCTGTTGCTAAACTTACGGGATATAAAGTTAATGATGATGAATTTAAAGAAATACTAGAACACATCGATTACGATGATCGAGAAGATTGGAATTTAAATATATGGAGCAAATTTGATTCTATTATCGATGTTAGAATCGGAGTTAAATCTAAAAAATGAATAGAATTATTCGAGTAAAACAAGTAGATGATGCTCCTGAGATGCAGCTTACATGGCTAATTAATAACATTTGCACTAACTCATGTTCGTATTGTCCTCCTACATTACATTCAGGCACTAATCATCATTATGAATGGAAAAATGCAAAAAGATTCTTTGAAATCCTCTTCGAAAAATATTCATCGGTTCATTGTAGCGTAGCCGGCGGAGAACCCAGTGTAAGTCCATTTTTTACAGATTTAATTAAAATATTTTATAATTCAGGACATTCTATTGGAATTACATCAAATGCTGCTAGGTCAGTTCGATTCTGGGAGGAGAATTCTAAATATTTAAATTATGTTTGTTTTTCATATCATCCCGAATCTCCGGATCCGCACTTTATTGAAAAAATAAATGTTGCAAAAATGCAAACTTTAGTTACTGTTAGGGTAATGATGTTACCTTCTAAATGGGATCACTGTGTCGAAATGTTCGAAAAACTTTCCGAACTTAATCACATTTGTGTAGAATCAGTGAGAATTTTTGATTGGGACGGTACTAACAAAACGGCACATGTATATACAGAAGATCAATTATTATGGTTTACACATAATGAAAGAAATCAATCTCTTAACAAAACTCCGGGCGTTGATAAAAAGGCAGTGAGAATTCTTTGCGATTATCATCTAGAGGACGGTACAGTTCTCGAGACTCCAAACGCGGTTGACTATATAAATTCAGGGATGACAAATTTTTACGGGTACACCTGTGAAGTTGGATTAAGGAGTTTATTTGTAGACTGGAGAGGACGTATTTTTCTTGGAAATTGCGGAGTAGGAGGAATAATCGGAAATATAAATTACCCTTCTACAATTCAATGGCCGACTACGTCTGTTGTTTGTAACAAAACTCTTTGTCATTGTGCAACCGATGTAAACATTAACAAATGGGTTTAACTGTGACCTTTTGTAATTATCTCCGAAATCAGTATCATTTTACGTATGATGTAATTAAACCGTGTTGCTGGATCAAGGACACAAAAGTAGATATTCGTGATAACAATATAAAAACCATAAGTGCTTCTTGGGCACAGATATCAGATTGGACACCATCTTGCGAATATTGCCATAAGTTAGAACTTAATGGTGCCGAGTCTCCTCGAACTTCAGCGTTTAAAGAAGACATATTCGATTACGACTCGGATCCTAGATCTCCTATAAAATTAGAAGTACAAATCGATGATACCTGTAATGCAGCGTGTCTCATGTGCGGGTCTTGGAACAGTTCAACTTGGCAGCAATATGTAGTGAATACTATGAAAGATAAGGTAATACTTAATCTTCGAGAAACCTCAATTAACGACCGAATAGACGCTATAAAAAGTACTATCGATTTTAATAAAGTTAAACAGATACATTTTTTTGGTGGAGAACCATTTAAAACTGATACACATCTTAGAGTTTTAAGAGAAGTTCAAAGGCCAAACGATACAAATCTTTTGTATGTCACTAACGGAAGCATCTTTCCAAATAAAGAAATAATAGATCTTTTAAGTTCGTTTAAATCAGTTACGATAGCAATTAGTATAGACGGAATAAATGAACATTTTAATTATTTACGATGGCCGTTACAGTGGAACAAGATTGAAGATAATTTACTAGAATATTCTAAATTGTCACCTTCTGTATTTAACATACAAGTTAGTTTTATTGCTACACCGTTTAATATGTATTATCAAGATAGGTATACAGAATGGGCTGTTGGGTTTTTTAAAAATTCGCATATTAATGGTTCGACCTGGTTTTTAAATCCTAACCCTGTTGATGGTATAATTAACTTATCATGTGTTCCTCCTAATTTGCAACATGCTATTCGTCAAAAATATGGCGAATCTCGTATAGTTAAATTGATAGAACCGTTTGATATTAAAAAATATAAAAATTTCATCAGGTATGTTCATTATCATGACCGATTTAGAAATTTAAATTGGAGAGAAACATTTCCTGAAATAGTACCTTTTTTTGAGAATATTAACAATGTATCCGCAGGATTTGATTGATTTTTATAACCAATACAAGGATTGTACCAATTCTGTACATCATTCGATAGAGTCAGCACAGCACGATATCGAATGTGCATATTATCCTATCGAATTTAATTTTAATCACGAACTATTTCTAACAGAATGTCGAGCAGTTGACGAATATTTTTGTTTCCATCGTAGTCTTGATAAGAAGAAAGGGTACGGTCATACAGGTTGGAAAAGTTTAACTTTGCATGGGATCGATAAACATAAAACAGAACATTATACTCGATATGGGTTTAACAGTTTAGAAGAAGCAAACTATCAGTGGACAGATATTTGTAATCATGTACCAAATCTATATGCGTTTTTGTCTAACTTACCTTTTAAATTATTTGACAGAGTTCGTATTATGCGATTAGATCCGGGCGGATATATTATGCCGCACACCGACGGTCCAGGAAGAATTTTTAGTCCTCTAAATATTGCCATTAATAATCCAAATGAGTGTTACTTTATTTTTAAAGATAAAGGCATCGTTCCGTTTGCAGCAGGTAGAGGATTAATATTAGATGTTGCTAGAGAACATGCTATTATAAATTTCAGCAACGAAACTAGATATCATGTTATTGTACATGGTCATTATGATAAGGATTTTTACAAATTATGACAGACGTTTATACAAAAGTTTACACCGGTACTCCGCTATTCAACAACAAAAAAATACTATATGCAATTGTCGATCAAGCAGAAGTGAGAAATAAAAATATCGAACTGTTTAATAAGGTTAAAGATATAACAATTGCAATTACTTCGAGATTATCAACGTCTGTACCCGGTGATGTTAGATATTTTAATAATATCGACGATGCTATGAATAATAGCGAAGCATATGATATTGTTATTGTACAATCAGTTGGAAATTTTATAAGACATAATGTATTTTTCGAATACTTAAATGATTATTATAATAATAACCCTGATTTTTTTATTATAGCATTTACATTAGATTGGGAATCTGAACACGGTAAAGGATGGATAGAGTGCCATCATCAAATGATAGTAGTAAATAGAAAAACATGGACATCTATCGGTTCACCTAAATTTGGAGGCTGGGAAACTGTTACTGAAGAGTTACCTAACTATGATCGATCGATAGAAAATTTCCATGATAAGTACACCCCGCTCTGGATTAAAGGAGCGGACGGATCCACTAACAAAACTAGAACAAATCAAGGATGGGGATTTATTAAGGCTGCGTTGCAAGCAGGTATACAAATTGATAACTTTTCTCAAGAGATGCGTAACTGCCGTTTGTATGTCTATCCAGAATCCGACAGTGATCAGTTATATGAAGCATTTGTTACAAAAAATTCAAAATTGGTTTCAAATTCAAATCAAAAAAAATGGATTAATTCATTAATTACCAAACCCGGCATCTGGATATACAACAGCGAACAATATGAATTTGGGTTTGATCTAGGTTCTTGTGATACATATTTGGGCCCAGCTGCTGGATTTAAATATCTTGACGCATTAAATTATAATCCTAATATCAAATTTATTTTTTATGATTTCAGCCAAGAATCATTAGATTGGATACAAGAGTTACGAACTTATTGGAATGGAGAAGATCTGTTAAAGTATCTAAAATCAAAGCCTGCAGAATTCCAAAAGTTATACAAATTTATCAACGGAACTATTGAAAATAACCAAAATATTTTGCTTCAAGAATTTGGTGGAGAAGAAAAGTTTAAACAGTTATGGAATCAGTTTCAACAAGCACCTGTACAATTTATTCACTGCAATATTACAAACAAAGATGAATTAAATAGTTTACTATCAAAATTTTCAGGAAGGAAGATGTTTTTCTACCATAGTAATATCTTTGCAACTGATGCAATAATTAATCATTTTTCTATAGATGAATTATCAAATATGCACGAACAATTTTTAGACACGATTTTTAATTTATTTCCGTCTATTGTATACGGAACTGATCCTCTAGGCGAATGGGAAATATACGATTACGGGATTAAGAAATGAGACAGATATTCGTTTACGGGGATAGCTATGTAGGACAATGTCGGGGGCATATCGGATTGACCAAAAAGTTAACAATAAATTAATAGAGAGAATTTTTTACATGAAAACAATGGCAATATATGGCGATTCGTTTGCAGACCCGACATCTAATACAACATCCCTAGAAGAAAAAGGATGGACTAATTTATTAAAAAAACATTATGATGTTACAAATTATGCGGCATGTGGATCATCGGTTTATTACAGCTATACGAATTTCATCAACACACAATCACAGTATGACACTATTATTTTCGTAACAACTAATCCGGGTCGATGGCACATTCCGTACACTATCGGAAATTTAGATCTACATTTTAACGCGCCAACTACTATTGATTCTATTTTTAAAAAATTCGACTCTTCGATCACTCCTACTATATATAAAAAACTAAAGGTCTTAAAAGATTACTACATATATTTGCAAGAGGGTCAAGAATATACAGTTGACGAAACTTTTTGCAAGTTGATGATTAGAGACATAAGACAAATTAGGCCAGATGCAATTATTATCCCATGGAACGACATGTGTGCATATCAAAGATTTTTTTGGAACTGCTTTAACGATGAAATTAATGTAGAATACCTTGCTCGCAATATTTTTAATTCTATTTTTGAAACTAATATTATATGTCACGTTTCGTCTGAAGTTAATCAAATCATATTTGAAAATATCAAAACTGCATTAGATACCAGTAAATGGGAATTAAATCTCCCTGAACCATTTATACATCCTCATCCTTTTTCTTATTATTTTTCTAGTAATTAAGTTGACTTCTATACATCTAACTGCTACAATAAACTTTTAAATCTATTAGGAAATGTCGATGGCTATTAAAAAGACAAAAGTAAAGCGTATGACCAAGGACAGCATAAGGCAACATTCTGCCAAGGACCATAGTCCAATTTGGGAAGGCTATGAATATTGGTCTGTAACAGAATTTACAAAGAATTTTCGAGATGCAATGCAGTATTACAATCTCGAATTTTCAGCAAAAGATCTAAAGCCCGCAGTTCTCAAGTGGATGAAACGCGAGGATTATGATTCAGATGTCTACAATGCTTATAAGAACACTAAAGATTGGAGAACTAGTGTAACTATGGGCTCGCTAGCAAGTTGCTTCCTTCGAGGTATGCCAGCTACTTTTCCTGGATTTAATGAAGACCGTAACTCACGAGATTGGCTTGATAACGCTATTAAGGACACTATTAGCCGCGGTCAGAATGACGTTGAAGAAGACTCTGAAGAAAAAACTACTGAAAATAAGCCAACAATTCAAGAACGTGTAAAAGATATTGCTATTACTATGGTGCGCGATATTGATGACATTATCGAAACGTTTCACGAGAATCCTGAAGAATTTGATCCTAAAGCGTTTAAAGTTATTAACATTCTTAACGGTAATCAAGTAAAAGCCGGACATGCTCGTGTAATTAAAGAAATGTATGCAAGCGAAATGGCCGACTATGATGCATTAGTAAATGGAACTGCTGATGAAGAGTTGAAGGAAGGATACAAGCATCGCAGTAAGAAACAGATTAAAAACATTCTATCGTTCTATCAAGAAATTATTAGTGCATGTGATATGCTTGCAGAACAGGCAAAGGTAACTCGTAAGCCCCGTGCAAAGAAGCCAATTGCCAAGGATAAACTTATTGCTAAAATGAAGTTTAAGAAATCTGACGATGCTCTTAAACTTGTAAGTATTACACCGACTGAAATTATTGGTGCTAAGGAACTTTGGGTATTTAATACAAAAACTCGCAAACTTGGGCGATACATTGCCGACGAAATGACAGGCCCATTAACCGTAAAGGGTTCTGCAATTGTTGGATTTGATGAGCATAAAAGCATTCAAAAAACAATTCGTAAACCTGAAGAAAAGTTGAAAGAGTTTAAGACAGTAGGTAAAGTTGCATTGCGTACATTTTTAGATACAATTAATGCGACTGATACTAAGATGAATGGTCGAATTAACGAAGAAACTATATTGTTGAAAGTATTATAAAAAATACAATTTAAGATCAACAGGAAGATTTGAATATGCCCACTGGAGTGTGTTATTAATTTGATTATTTTCTAATGCAATCGTTGTATCAACTATACCGTGTGTAGTTGATACATTTTGTATAGATTCTGTAATATACTTAGACAGTGGATCAATCTTCCCACCGTTTAAATTTAAAGATTTAACATTTACACTACTAAATTCCATTTCCGGAGTTCCCTTTTTATCGAAATGAGCTAACACTTGTTTTGCAGTTTCTTCTTTATTTGAGAAGAAGGTATTTGATTCAATCCAAAGAACATTATCAGTCTTTTGCATCTCTAATACACATGCTGACCAAAAGATTGCGTGAAGTTGCAATATAGTTTCTGGTTCTAAATGGTTAAGTTCCTGTCCCTTAATTTGATCCCACCAAGTACCGTAGAGTTGTTTTCTATTATCAATCCAGTCGGTACTACATGTACTCATTTTATATAGATATTGTGCTAACGGTCTATAGAGAAATACTTTAGGTCCGGTGGGTTTGAATCCTATTCTTGTTGCAATGCTTTGTAGTTTAACAATAGATCCATAATAATCTGTAATTTCATCGGGGCAGATTTTGGTCCCAAACAAACCATGTGTCCAAGAAGGTTCGCTAAATGTTCTTTCACAGTTTGATACTAATGCTGTTAGTAAAGTTGATCCACACCGTGCAACGTGATAGATCTGATTGAGTCGATTCATACGTTTTTAATATACTCGCCTGGTGGTCGTTGTTCGATAGATAAGAACTGAGATATGCAGTACCTTCCGTTACCATCCCAGTAATTATTATCATTAATTGATACAGTTTTTACTTCATGTTGAATATATCCTGGGAATATAATAATACTATTGTTGTCACAGTTAAATGTGTAATCATATTCTGGAAAGTATACTTCACCTCCAGTAAACTGTTTAGGTTCAGTGTGAAAGTATGAAAACAATAAAAAGTCGTGTCTCAAATCTGTATGTCTATCGTATTTGTCTCCATTATAGTAGTATCGAACTTTTGTTAATGTTCTTTCTATATGTCCGAGTCTTAAATAAGAAGGCCATTGATTGATTGCAGTCTGGATAACTTCGTTGCTTAGAATAGGTTTGTATATAGTAAGTATATTAGAAAGTTCGTGTATTCTATATGCTTCTTCTAAACAAATAGCTCTACTTGAAGTAAATCCTCCTAATCCACCTGCACCATGGTGAATTCCTGGTTCAAAAAGTTTAGATTCTTTTGTTAGAAACTTGAGTTCTTCCCATATATCTTTAAATTGAGCTTCATCAAAAAAATTAATACCGATTATATGTGGAAATGGGGTTTTAACTAATTCGATCATTACAAGTGTTCGAAGAATCTTCTTGTTGGTTCCGGGAATATAACTGTTGGATTAGGACCAGTAGGTATATTTGGATCAACAAAGATGTCTTTCTCAGAATCATAGATCATTCCTATTCCAGCAAAAATTCCTCTAAAATTATGATTATAGGAAGTTTGCTTCCATACAGTGGCTGGGCCAGCCAGCATTTGACAGAATTCTATGCCTTTCTGTTCCGATTCTTGTCCATTTTCATCAATAATGTCATTGTTACTAACAACAATAACTTCGATCACTTGATTATTTTCGTCTAATTTTGCAAAGTGTGCCATATTAAGTAAATGTTAATGTTCCTGAAGCAGTAAATTCGTGGAAGTAATATGCTGTTCCACCCACTGTTGCTGTATATGTAGTACCGCCTGTTGCTTTTGCTACCGATCCTGGATATCTAATAATAACAATACCAGAACCACCCGCTCTAGTTCTACTGGGTTGATTGATACCGGGCGATAGGCCCCCCTGACCTCTCGCTCCACCACCGGAGTTTGCCGGGCCGACATAATCGTTGGGATAGGTCGTACTTCCGTTCGTTCCAGACACACTGGTGTAGTTTAATCTGATGACATACCCACCTCCGCCACCACCATAAGCAACGACCAGACTAGACCCGCCTCGGAAGTTTGTTAGATCGTAGCCTGTACCCCCATTGCCACCATTTAGCGGATTCCCACTGCCTGTAGCGGTTACGCCAGCGCCATTCTTACCACCACCACCGCCAGCATTACACGTATTCGCGGAATTATAGCTCCCACCGTTATTTCCCTGCCCGTCTGTACCCGTCCCCCCGCTAAGAAACGTTATACCGGTGAAATTGCCGCCGCCACCAGAACCACCATTTTTTGTTCCGTTTGCGCCAGTGCCGCCACCCAACGCGGTAGTTACGGCAGATCCACCCGAGGTTAATGCGTAATAGGACGAGCCGCCCGATGCAGTGCCGGAGCCCCCTGCGCCAACCGTTATAAAAAGAGATTGCCCAGACGAGTTAGAACTGCTGGTCGTTAATAGACCGCCGCCACCGCCACCGCCAGAGGGATACCAACCGGTATAAGGCGGCGGGTTGCCGTCGTCACCCGTAATATTCGCGTTGTAAGCGATATCAACTGCGCCGCCGCCGCCACCCATAAGTAACATATCCCATAGCACAACATTAGATTTGCCATAAAAGTTGTTAAGAGAAATTGCTCCGGAAGCAACACCGGCTAAATTTCTAAATGACGAATCGTTTAACGACGAAGATGTTGTTGCACTAAGACCCAGTTCTAAATTAATAGATTGACCTGTAGTTGCTCCTCCGATTGAAATAGGACCTGTAGAATTCAGTGTCATATCACATTCCTAAATGTTTTTTAATATCGTCTATCTGATCAGCTAATTCTTTAATTGCTTCGACGATAAACGGTGTGTATCGTTCATACTGTACAGTTAAATAATTATCATCAATCGGAGCCGGTTTGACAATTTCAGGCATTACTTTTTGTGTAGACTGTGCGCTTAATCCAACTTCTCTAACAGGTTTATATCCTAATGCTTGTGCAGTTTCATTTGCTTCATAATAAAACCCTTCAAGACTTCTTACTTTCTCCAAAGCATTTTCTATATTACCTAATCGAGTTTTAAGATTGTCGTCTGAATAGTATGCCGTAATGTTATTTGTTGCACGTATTTCACCAGTAGTGCCTGATGCTGCTGCTCCGACACCTAAACTTTGTATTTGAATGTTTGACGATACTGTATTATTAGAGTCATAATATGTATATATTGGTAATGAAATATTATTTCCAACTGGTGCAGATGTTGAATTTGTAGCCGAATTTGCCCATGACCCAGTACCGATGCTAATCTCATAATGTGATGCACCAGTAAACGAAGCACAATATGCGTACAATGCGTACGATGTTGAACTAAGCTGTATAACAAGAAGACTACTTAATGCCGAGGCTGGGCCAGATCTCCAAACTGTACCGTCGCCGTAAAATACTCCAGTACTTCCTGCTTGAGTAGATGATCCGTTTGATGTTTTAAAATACACATCATAAAACGCATTTTGAGTTATCGTTGCATTGTATCCGGTTCCAATATGCAATCTAGCATGAAGTTTAGCTCCATTTTGACTAGTAGTCCATGTTCCTAAGAAAAGATATCCCGCAGAACCGGAAGTATCAGGTAATGCAAATACCGTTGATGTTTGATTCGGAGTAAGAGTAGTAACAGTACCAGCATTACCATCAATACTGACACCAGTTAATGTTTGACTTGCACTTGATCTGTTAACTGCAATACTAGTAG